>WNFW01004699.1_pt1 | contig 16611 bp, 17 predicted proteins | sample 5400131 | NCBI WGS metagenome assembly WNFW01 (sample SAMN13153362, study PRJNA577476) | soil metagenome | isolation source: 20 cm soil or saprolite under grassland replicate 1 | place: USA:California | collected 2016-06-15 | reverse complement strand
TGCACGCGTATTGCTTGATTGCGGAATCGTAGCTTAGGTTTCCGCCGCATTCCAAGCAATAATTGGGCATTCTCTGGGTTGCGCCTCGAATTTAGAAAGCAGGGGCGTCCGCGGTCAAATAAAGATTCGGTTACCCTGAACAGAAAAATCGCGAAAAATCCTACTGGGAGACACATTTCAGGGAACGGTTAATATGCCGAACCCTGAAACAGCGTCTCTTGTCATTCAATGCCGCAGACTCATGGTAGCCAGTACAAGAGAAAACCCACCGGAGGAACGAAACGCGCCTGGCGTGGAAAGAGAGCCTTCGAAGCTGGCTCTGAGCCGACTGAGACAACGCTTGGGCCACTTAAGCAGAGACGGGTGAGCATGTACGGCGGTGGCACAAAGGTCAGGATAGCGGTAGCCGACTGGGCCGTTGTGACCGACAAGGCCTCCGGTAAGAGTTCAAAGTCGAAGCTTCTACGAGTCGTCCGGAACCCGGCGAACGTAGACTATCAACGGAGAGGCGTCATTACTAAGGGAGCGATTGTGGAGACAGAGCTGGGTCAGGCACGAGTTACGTCCCGTCCGGGCCAGCACGGCGTTATCAACGCGATATTACTAGAGAAGTCCCAGAAGAATTAGTGTCGAGAGGGTGGGCGATTGAAGCGCCCTGGATTCTTGATAGTCTGGCCAGCTCACCTGGACAGTTCCAAGACCAGAGGTCAAGGACGTAGACTCCCAGTATCGCGAGCAGTCAAACAGCCGAGTCTAAAGGAGGTCTGGCAGGCTGCAATGTCACTAGGATATTCACCTGAGACTAAGGAGAAGGCTGCCCTATCGGGTTCGCCCTGGGAAAAGACCGGCTATGTTACGATTAAGAAAACCGGGCAGCGATCAGTTGTACTGAAAGGATTAGCTAGCGAGATTGTGAAGACCAGGCAGAAGGAAGCTCAAGCGGCCGAGCCGAAGAAGCGTTAGCACAAATAACGATCCGTTGGACCTAGTTCTAGCTGGGCGGTTTCCGATTAGGATACATGACGATTTTTCCGCAGCGGCCCGACTTCATCAGAGCGAATGCTTTGGCGAACTCTTCGAGCGCAAACCTGTGAGTAATCACCTTCGACAGATCGACCTCCCCTGCCTTCAAGACTTCGGCAGTCTTGTACCAGGTGCTCCACAATCGTCTCCCGAAGACCCCACGGACATGTGCGTCTTTGAAGACAATCCAGTTAGCGACATCGAACTCAATGTTATTCGACGGTAGTCCGAACAGGATGGCGGTTCCTCCTGGGCGAAGAACCTTGAACCCCTCTTCGAAAGACGGAGGCGCGCCAGACATTTCGAAGAAGATATCTACGCCGCGCCCATTGGTCATCTTCATGATCGTATCGACGACCTTCTCTTTGGAACCGTCGATGAGGACATCTCCACCCATCTTTTTCGCTAGGTTCAGCCTGTATTCTACGATGTCGATTCCGAAGATCTTGCTGGCTCCGAACGATTTGCAAAGCCCAATAAGACATGCTCCTATTGGACCGCAGCCAAAGACTGCGACCGCGTGTGCAGGTATGTCTGCGGCAGAAGCAGCGTGGACGGCGTTGCCTAGCGGTTCTTGAGCGCTCGCCGTCTCAATGGGAATTCTCTTGTCGTTGAGCCACGCGCTACTCTCGTGAAGAGTATGATATTCAGCGAAGCACCCGCCGGTATCGACTCCCCGGAGGAGCATCCTTTCGCAGATATGGCCATTCCCTGTGCGACACTGGAAGCATCTTCCACAGTTAATGTGAGTCTCGCCAGAGACAATATCACCCTCTCTGAGGTCCGAGACCTCCTTCCCCGCTTCCACCACCTTTCCCGCGAACTCGTGACCCATTACTAGAGGCGGTTTGACCCGCTTAGCCATCAACTCATGCCAATCATAGATCTGCATGTCCGTTCCGCAGATCGAGGTGGCCTCGACTCGGACCTGAATGTCTCTCAGACCTGGCTTGAGAGCAAAGGCCCATGGTTCGTAGACGGCGCCGGGACCCGGTACAGTCTTGACGACGGCGTGCATTTGTTCTCTCAAAGGATTCCCTGAACTGTTCCCCGGCGTTTCGGTCAAGCGTAAAACCTTATTGTCCGACTAAATTGACAAGAGAAATGGAAGTTATCGTCTAAAGCATTTTACGCAAGTACAGATCACCCGGATCAGAAATGAGCCAGCAATCCGACCTACGAAGAGAGCCACTGCTAGATAGTCTACGTAAAGAGTTAGACGGCCTAGACCGCGACGATCTGCTCTGGCGCATCCGGACTCTTCAGAGCCCATCAGCCCCACGCGCCAGAGTTGACGGAAAGAATGTCCTAGTCCTATGTTCCAACAATTATCTCGGATTGGCCAATCATCCGAAGCTGAAGCAGGCTGCGATTGCGGCTACACGAAAGTATGGCGCTGGATCGGGCTCTGTACGAGTGATCGCGGGTACCATGGACATCCATCTGAAGCTGGAGAAGGTTCTCGCCGATTATCGTCGGGCCGAAGCAGCGATTACGTTTCAATCGGGGTATGCTACGAACGCGGGAACAATCCTCGCCCTGGTGGATGAGAGAGACCTGATCATCAGCGACGAGCTCAACCACGGAAGCATCATCGACGGCTGTCGAATGACCAAGGCCGAGAGGCGAGTCTACAAACACAAAGACATGAACGATCTAGAAAAGCAGTTACAGAATACTGATCGTTTCCGCAGAATCCTGATTATTACCGACGGAGTTTTCAGTATGGATGGGGACATCGCTCCCCTCAAGGACATCGTCGACCTGGCGGGGAAGTATCAAGCCATAACGTACGTCGACGATGCTCATGGCGATGGAGTACTGGGCGAGAACGGACGGGGAATCACGAACCATTTCCACCTTGAAGGAAAGGTCGATGTTGACATGGGAACCTTCTCCAAAGCCTTCGGATGTGTAGGTGGCTACGTTGTTGGCTCGAAAGACCTTTGCACCTATCTCCAGAACAAGGTCCGAAGCTATCTCCTCTCGGGGTCTCAGCCCCCTGGTGTCCCGGGAGCCTGCATCGCTGCGATCCAATTGGTGAAGAAGAATCCGTCGCTGGTGAAGAAACTCTGGGACAATACACGCTACTTCAAGAAAGCACTGAAGGACCTAGGCTTCGACACGGGACAGAGCGAGACCCCGATTACACCAGTCATGGTTGGCGAGAGTGGCAAGGCCCATGAGCTGGCGGACGAGATGTTCAAGCTTGGAGTGTTCGTTCTTCCGATAGTATTTCCAATGGTTGGCAAAGACAAGGCGAGAATCCGGACGATCGTGACAAGCGCACATACCAAGAAGGATCTCGACCAAGCAGCCGACGCGTTTGGGAAAGCAGGCAAGAAACTGTCTCTAATCTGATCCTACTCAGTGGGAGTAGACACTAATCTTCAAATCTAGCATGATCTATTCGATCTCGCGCTCTTCGGATTGCCCGGACGGAATTGGGTCGTTAGTCTCGATGACTATCGGTCCGGTGTAGCCGCAGTCCGGACACCTGTACATTGCTCCAGTGTATCCGCCCATCCAGAGAATGATATTCTCAGAATGGCACTTTGGGCAGAACCGCTTCGTAATATTGTCCATGCTCATATCCTGCCTATCCGACGAGAAGAAAGAGAGTCATAATGTTGAGCCACGGAGATATTGATAATCGCTGCGCCTTCCAAAAAACTCAAGGCTGGTCTTTGCCTCTATTGGATGAGCTGGTCTAGCACCAACCTGAATTCTCGAAATTAGTTTATGGGCAGGGCAGCTCGGTTCTGCCTTTCAAACGTCTCATTCGAGATTCCCAGGAGTATTTTGATTTCCTCCGCTTCTCGCGGGGTCGCCGAAGGCAGGGAGTTGAAGAATTCGAGGAAACCAGTCCGAGAAAGACAGGCAGAACAAAGGTCCCATTCGACAATTTCGACCCCGAAAACTATTTCGGCGACGCCGGTGTGAGAAACCCCGCAACCCGATGCGCAAGTCCCGTCACGATTGTGCAAGGCGTAGAAAACGCTTTGAGGGGCGACTTTGACCTTAGGCTCAAGCGCCGTCACAGCACCCAGGCCCGCGTTTTTTCAGAGCCTGCATGCATCTTAAACCCTCGGTGATGTTTTTCGGACCTGTACGGCCTTTTGGTCGAATGAAAAAGAGGAGCTCGTTCAGTGAAGCTAGTATCTGAGCTTGTTTGAGAACGAGTAGGGTACCACAGGCTCCTCCTCTCTCGTCCTCCGCTCGATGATCGGACTCTGTCGTGGAACAGGCTCATACTTGGCCTTGAACCAGTCAGGTATGACAACAGCACGGAGAAGCTCCTGTATTGTTATTCCTCGGGCTCTAGCCTCTTCGCTAAGAAGAGTGTAGGTCTGTTCGCCGAAGGCCACCATGACCTTATACGACGTTTTTGCTTCACGCTCTCAGTTTTCGAATATCCAGATGGACTTTTCGAATACCTATAGTCTATGTATGAAGGGGCAAGGCATATAAGAATAACTGAAGTCGCGCCTCGACTTCTGCTCGATTTCCGGACCAAGACTCACCAAACCAACCTCTCTTTTTAGGCTTGATAGTGCAACTATACAAACTTGGGTCCAGAGCATTTATTCTGGCCAAGAGCTGAACTTCAATGACTTGTCGAGGATTGTCCCGCGTTGCTCATGCCAGGGAGAACTCGCCATAACCGGCGAAATACGAAGCCCGGACGGATGGCGGACAGGATTCAACCTCCAATGCAAGCAATGCGGGAAGAAATGGACCTACTCGGGTGGCGTCTATAGGCAAGACTCAGAAGAGAAGGCTGGGTAAGACATCCTCGCTCGATGCGATGGAGCAAGAAATCCATAACCAAGTCGAGGACCTTCCAGCATTCGCTCGCGAACTCGGAAAGTATGACCGGTTTCGCAATCTTGACCCTTCGAGCATGATTTTCACCGGCTCGGGAGACTCTCTTGCAAGCTCACTCTTCGCCCATTACTTGTCCCAGATGCAGGCGCTTGCGGCAGACCCATTCGAACTCCAGCTCTACCCGCAGGTGTCTAAGAACAAGACCGTCTTCATCACATCGATCAGCGGCAAAACCAGAACGAACATACAGCTTGCTAAAAGAGTCAAAGGGCTAGCCAAGAAGTGCGTTGCAATAACCGCGAACCCGGAGAGCCCCCTCGCGAAAGAATGCGACTATGTAATTCGGTTACGATATAGAAGCCCGGGAATCCTTACGTCCGGAACCGCGAGTTTCTCAGCCTCCCTCCTTGCGGTAACCTCGCTGATCCGTCGATTACCGAAACTCGATTCTCTACCAATTATGGAAAGACGAGCAGCGGGATGGGCTCGAGGCTTGCGAGTCCATCCTAACGGAGAGTTCCTGTTCGTCGACTCCAAAGAAAAACAGACAATCTTCTGTTCTTATCGCCGAGTTCAGACAAGAAGGCGAGCGAAGTGTTTCGAGTTCTTTCAAAGAGTGGTTTCAACGCGTACCTGTTGAAGAGCGGCACGGCCGATCCCATTCTCGCAACTCTACAAGTCATGTTCTGTGTTCAACACTTGGCCCTCAATCTCGGAAGAAGGATGGGGCTCCGAGAATGCGCCTTCCTGACAGACAGGAAACGGCTCGCGCTCAGTAGCCGGCTAATTTACTGATTTCGTACTTGACATTTCCATTTGAACATGCTTGTAAACGTCCAGAAGGTCGTCAGTCTTCATTTGATGTGAAGCCGCCCTCCTCACCTTCTCAAGGCTAGTGTTCAAGGCGATAGAATAGCCGACTACTCGAAAGACGGGAACATCATTCAGCCCATCTCCCACATGAACCGTCTTGCTCAGCGGAATGCTCATCCAAGCGCAATACTTTCTGATGCCAAGCCTCTTGTCGGGTAATGGCTCGATGTCGTCGGTGATCACGCCGTTCTTCACTGCCACCTTCGACGAGACAAAACCGCGGAATCCAAATTGTTCTACAAGATACTGACAGAGAAAGTCGGGGTTGTCGGTGCAGAGGATCACTGACAGTCCGAGGCCCAGGAGCTTGTCAATGGCCTCTCGGATGTTCCTCATCATCGGGACCTTAGAGACTTCAGCTAGAACCTCGGCGAGTTTCATCCCGACGAGAAGCTGATATTGTTGCAAGAGGGCCTGCCTGAGAGTTATCCGCCTACGTTCGTACATCTCGTCTATCGCGTCCCACTTCTTGCCGACCCCTAAACCTCGGGTCGCCTCAGTAAGTGCAGGCTGACGGAAGAGGGTCTTGTCTACATCGAAGGATACCATAACGAATTTCGGAGTCTTCATTCCGCTGGGAAATGTAGAACCAGTGCCTTAGATGATTATGCTATGCGTCTAGAGAGGTTCAACGTAGCCGAAGTTTTCCCGAATGATACTCCGGACTTGTTCTGCTCTCTCTTTCGTATTCTTGTCGAGGAAGATCTTGACGATGTGGCCCTTCTCCGTCTCGAACGTTAGCCCTTCCTTCCGGAATTTTTCGAGCGCATCGTTCAGTGTGAAGTGGTTGCCGAAAGTTGCGATGACCACTGCTTGGCTCTTCTTCTTTCCACCCAGCCGGACAACTGTCTTCCTGAATCCCTCAGCTAGACCGTACGCCATACCTTGTCTGCCGTGAAGGTGGAGAGTTGACTTGCTATATGGCTATCTCTATGAGGCTGCCCTTGCCGCTCGGCTTCTTTCCAAGCACCCGTCCGAGCTGAATCTCAACCGCTTTCCGCTTCGACCTCTCACCGCCGTACCATCGTTCCACTTGGTCCCTTCCGTACTTTCGTCGGAAAAGTTCGAAAGTGTGTTCGAGTTTCTGAGGAACGAGTCTGCCGGTTCCCTCGAAGAGGATCTCTGAGACTTCTACTTCGACTCTGGGAGTCTTGACGACGTTCTTCCACCAGTGAGAGGATTCATGTGCAAGGAAGAACAGTTTTCCATCTTCAAACGCGAACCAGAGTTCGACATCATGCTTTAGTCCGGTCTTCCTGCCTCTTGTCGTGAGGTTCAGGTATGGAGTCTCTTCCAACACTCGGTTGGATGTCGGATCTGAACAGTGACGACTTCGGCGGAGGGTTCGGATTTTCCTGGCCATATGGTGATTCCTAGGAAGTCTCCATTCGGGAGTTTTGTGGAGAAGCGAGCTTTCGGGGTCTGCTTCTCAGCCATCATGCCGTGAGAGGCTGCTTAGGTTCCGTATAAGTTTGGTCGGAAGACCGAGAAATCGTCTTCTGACAATGGGCCTCACCGTTACCTATTTAGACCCAAAACTAGACTTGCTTTAGCGACGGATCATGAGCGTTGAACTGAAAGCCCGGAAGGGAGACACTGTCTCTGTCCACTACATTGGAAAATTCCCCGGTGGAAAGATCTTTGACACGTCGATGGAGAAAGAGGCCAAGAGCGCGGGACTATTCAATGCGGCTCGCGACTACCACCCTCTGATGGTGGTGCTAGGAACGGGTAAGGTGATTCAGGGTTTTGACGAAGCGTTGATGGGTATGAAGGTGAATGAGGAGAAGGAGATCGTTATTCCGCCCGAGAAGGCGTACGGGAGGAGTGGGAATCATCCGATGGCTGGGAAGACGCTCCAGTTCAAGCTCCGAGTCACCAACATACGAAGACCCTAAGGGGTCCAACGCGCCGTCAATGAGTTGGAGATCGACCGTAGCGAATATCGACACTAGTCTTAACAGAACGTAACGCCCGGGTCTAGTCGGGGGGTCCTTGCAGGATAAAATTGTCAGACCCGCCTTACTGTCAATCATAGGAGTCTACTCCCCATTCTATATCGCCGCAGTCTACTGGCCGCTAGCTTCCACGCCAGGCGGCTTCGGGCTCATCACCGGGACTGGAGTGCTACTAATGGTACTAGGGGGAGCCTGGCTCTCCACCATCTCCATCCTTCTTCTCTTAGACAATATCCGGCATAGGATCTGGGGCTTTCTGGCCGCGATCAGCTACACGATAGCTTTCCCATCTCTGTTCTTCTATTCATGGTTCTTGACCAGTTCACAAGTCGGAGCTTGGCCAGCCATGATAACGCCTCTTGTCGGATTGATCGGTGGAGTCTGGGGCTATCTCTGGAAATCCTCCACAGCAGCCCCAATACCCGAGACTGTAGATATGAAGGCGCCGAGCCTATCGAGGTTTCCAAGGGACAAACCAGTCATCCCTGGTCTCCTCTCCATAGCTGGGACTGCTCTGCCACTCTACCTCCTCTACGTATTCGTCGGGGGTCTCTTTGCCCCACCGCAGCCGCTACAAGAAGGTAGCGTGGGTCCGAACTTTGGCTTCATCATCGTACCACTTCTTGTCGGAGGCGCCGCTTTCCTAGTGCTCCTTCCAATGGTATTCTCGATCCTTCTCTTGTTTGACCCTCGCCGCCACAAGGCTTGGGGAGCGGTTCTAACAGTCTGGTGGGGGCTCCCAAGCGCCTATCTGCTTGTCGCCATCGTCATTGGCCTCATCAATGGATATACTGCTACTGGGTCCCTGGGCATCGACTGGCCCGGAATTGTCTTCACTCCGTTTCTGGGTCTAGCGGGGGGAGTCTGGGGATTCTTCTGGCATACAGGGGTAAATCCACGGGCCTGGACCCTACAGACCATTGCTGGGACGATACGTGGGATGTCGGGCCGTGTTATGGTTGGAGGACTGGCCAGCATTGTCTGTTCGATATTTGCCAGCCCGGTTCTCGCTATTCTTCCGTTCGTCTTGGTGGTTGGAAACATTCAGCTCGGGAGGAGCAGTGTCAGTAGCAGAGCTCGTGGTCTCGTTCTAATGGGACTGGTCGTGGCGAGCGGACTCTTCCTGTTGGCGTTTGAGGTCGTCGAGTATCTTAACGCGTACTGGGAGGTCGGTCCACGCGTGGCCGGCCTCGCGGGTCTCGCGGCGACGCTTCTAGCCGGGTCTGGACTAGTCTGGTCGATGAAGAGCGCTTCATCCAACGCGCGTCCCTTACCTCCCGCTTAGCAACGTTAGCGTAAAGCTCCGCTATACGCCCGCTGGCGACAAAACCGGCATGGCATTGTACATCTTGGCTGTGATAGTCGGGTTTGCATCACTTCTAAAGAGATAGGACGACTGGAAGGTTAGGCAGAAGAGAGGCCTGTCGAATTGGGTTGGAATCATGTCCTCCGCAGTTCGCTCAGAATTTGCTGGTATAGTTGGTCTCTTTTCTTATCCGAATAGCTGTCGTAGCGCAACTCGAGGATACTGTATCCTCTTTTCCGTAAGAGTGACCGTAGCTCTTCGTCCTTCGCCATCTGCGTTGCTGCGAGATGGACCCGGCCGTCGACAAACACCAGTAGCGGTCTAGACTCTAGTGCGAAGTAGAAGTCGGCTGTGGTTACTGGTATCTCGACTTGCGTCTGGTAGTGTATTCTGTCGTCCTGCAGTTTGAACGCCAGTTCTTGTTCCATTCGTGAGGGGTTGGCGTGTAGTCGTTCGCGCCAGTCGCTCCGCTGACCCGACATCTGTCGCTCTGACCGGTCTTTCGGCTATTGCTCAGACACGAGAACGAAACTGTGGCTTATCATAGCATGAGCCATCGGAGTTCCAACCCACAGGGAAATGCCAAGCGACGAAGCAGGACGAGTCTTCGCGTCATTTACCAAAGTTGTGAAATGTGTTCAGAAAGCCTCGGCGGCTGATGGCATCATTATCGGACAGTCAAACCGCAAGGCTGCTTCCCAGGAGGTCTTCTACATGCACGTTCACGTCATACCAAGATTCAACCATGAAATGATGAACGGATTCCCAAACCGAAAGCAGACGCATCGTGCAGAGCTGATGAGATATGAAGTAAGATCAAAGCGGCTATCGCAACATGGCAGCCTCTCCGAAGGACCTCTGAGCGTTTTGGCCTATCTTGTGGGCGGTACATGATGATCCCCACGTGAAACAATATCTCGCCCCCGAATCGGGCAACACGAAACATATCAATTGTGTACGCGTAGCTCTTATCATTTCCCGAGCTAACTTTGCGCCCATTCGTGAGGAATTTTGACTCCTAGTTTTCCGCCGAGGCTGAGCTAGTGAGGCATACCAGTTTGGGACCGGATTGGACAAGTTCACCGACGAAGCTGAAGAAGAAGGCAAGATTGGCAGCCACAGTTATTCCTCTTTTATCGACCTTGCTTGTGGTGACAGTCCTGACAAGTTTTGTCAGCCTGCCCGCCCGGGCAAGTTTTCCCTGGTCTTTTTCGCTTACGACTTTATCGCAAGCTGCCTATGATGGACCTGCACTCGCGTACAATCCTGATTTGGGAAAGGTTTTCATGGGCTATCCCGCCGGCACCGGGTGCTGCGGTGATGTCAATGTCATCTACTCCTCGGACATGACGACATGGAGTAATAGCGTTGATGCTGGCAGCATTAGGTCAGGCGGTGGGAAAATGGGGTTCACCTTCAATGGAGATGATCGAGCAATGTATCTCTCGTTTGGCGGTGCCTGTTGCACAGGCGGGCTGATCCCAATCTACGTCATGTCCTCGACTGATGGCAGTGCCGGCTCTTGGTCCTCTCCCGTTCTCGTCAGTTTCAGCGTTGGCGACAACTCACTCACGGGTGCTGCGATAACCTTTGACTCAGGCAGTCATCGTCTTCTTCTGGCTTGGTCCACCTTTACAAGCAATGGTTATGTTGTATACCTTAACCAGTCATATGGGCCAATTTTCAACCGAGTGTGGTCCAAAGTAAATACCAGTCCAATCAGCTATTCTGGAAGCCCCGTGTATGTTGCCAACAACCCGGATCTAAAATTCATCAATGGCAAACTCTACATGGCCTATGGAAGCCCAGACCAATCATTGCACGTGATTCAGTCTTCCGACGGCGTGACTTGGACAAACAAAGTAGATTTTCCTGGACAATCAGGCGTAGCCACTGCCATTGATTACAACCCAGTCGAATCATCATTCCACCTAGACTATGCGGGAGTGACTAATCCATATTATATCTACGACAACCAATCGCCAGACGGGATAACTTGGACCGGACCAACCAGGCTGGATGGTCCGCCGGTGTTGGAGACAAGAGACTACCCGGCGCTGGCTTTCGTTTCGAACAAGAACGTCCTTTCACTTAGCTATACTGGGACAGATGGGGCAGGAAATCTGTTCTGCCCATGCACAGTGGGGCATCTAAACGTAGCACCACAGGTGCATCCTGCGAATGCTGCCCAATACATACCCCCGGGACAGACGCTCCAGACTGGGAGCGCAACAGGCTCAGATACTGCCGATTCTATGGTTAGCAGTTACAATCCTGACACGAACTACGGGACGTCAGCAACTATCAGGGCCGAATACCAGACTGCTTGCCACCAGTGCGGAACCGTCAATGACCATCGGCATGCGTTCATTCTGTTTAGCTTACCTAGCCTGCCTCAGGGGGCACAAGTCACACAGGCAATGTTAGTCTTGTCCGGGCAAGCGGCCTGGCCTAGTGGGTCAGTAAACCTCCAGTTTTGGGCAGCAAGCTCCTCTTGGTCGGAAGGGGGTCTGACCTGGAACAATGCGCCGGGAGGGGTCAGCGGCAGCAACTTAGTCTTCAACGGAGTCGTCACATCCACCAACACTTTTGACTTAACGGCAATAGCAAACAAATGGTCTACAGGTCAATATTCAAACTATGGAATATGGGTTGAAGAAACAGCGAGCGGACTGGACATCTATTACGGTTTCGATGCGAAAGAATATTCAACTGGTTCCGCTCCTTCCCTGTCTATTACGTATACATACTACACGCCCTCACCGCCATCCGTCCCTTCAACAATGTGCCCAGGCCAGACGGCGACCGCTTCCATTACAATGAAGAATATTGGCACGACAACATGGAACCCACCATCAACTGATCCAAGCAATCCGTACCGTCTGGGATCACAAAATCCCCAAGACAACACCGCTTGGGGTTTCGCGCGGGTCGAACTGACAAGCGCCGTCGCCCCAGGGAACCAATACACCTTCCAATTTACGTTCACCGCCCCCTCCACTACCGGCACCTATAATTTCCAGTGGAGAATGGTTCAGGACGGCGTTGAATGGTTTGGAGATTTCACGGTCAATACGCAGATCACCGTAAACTCATGCGCTCCACCCATGGCACTGGACGGCTCCGCTCAAGCAAGTTGCTCTCACTACACTACCTCATGCCCTGTGACCCTAAGCACATCCCACCAGAATGACATCATCATAGCCTTTACTTCTGAGACCCTTGACCTTGCAACCAGTTGCAACTTCAGCGTAGTTGATACCGCGGGGCTATCTTGGGCGGCAAGGTCACCAGTTGTTTACGGACGATATGATCCATCCTATGGATGGCGTGACCAGCTTCAGGAATGGTGGGCCAAGAGCTCCGCAATACTATCCTCCGACACTATTACAGAGTCCATATCCGGCTGCGGAGAGCCGTACTATGGCGGGGAGTACAACGGCGTCCAAGTGCTCGCGATAACCGGTGCGAATTTCAACAGTCCTTTCGATCCTAACTCTGGACTCCCGGGAACCGGAAGTGGGACCAGCAGCAGCTCGTCAGCAACAATATCCACGGCCAATCCCATCGACTTCGTATTTGCTGGTGTGCAAGCAGGAGGAGTGACACCTGCTGCTCAATCCGGGTTCACAATGGTATTTCCACCGGCAGGAGCGGCCGTAGAATACGAAATCGCCAATGGAACCATCTCGAATTCAGCGATAACTTTCAGTTTCGGTGCTTCCGCTCCTTGGGAAGAGATAGCTGACGCTGTACAACAAGACTAACAGATCGGTTCATCAAAACGATTTCTTCCTCCTTGGGATCTAGATCTGACTGTTAATCAAAATACAATCCCTGGGCGCAGTCATATAACTAGAAGATAGAATTCGCCGAATCCACGAGAACGGAATTACCTCGATGGGTTGCGACTATTCTGCGAGTTACGAGCCGAGATCCACACATTTTGATGAAATGGGCGAGGAAGGCAGCAGAGAAAGAAGAATTCACGGTGTGGATCTACTTCTGCGCGGCTCATTCCACGCATAGTTCAGTCTCCCAGCCTGAGGGGTCAAATTTGTTCTGAGGCGTAGCTGACCAATCTGAGTTGAACCCGAAAACGGCGTCCAATCCAAACAACGAGTAGCGCGAATTAATCTGAGTTATGGAACTGTCGAAGGGGGACCGGATGCCAACTAGGTAGTTATTCAGTGCCCGCAATACCGTGGTTGTATCGGTTCAGACCTCTAGATTCCGAACGCAAGGTCCAACGATATACTCCGAGACGCAAGGGATCTAGCTGGTCAGACTACAGCATAGCGAGGGCCTGGAAGTTGCTGAGGGAGAAGAAGATGACTCCCGCAGGTCGCGCGAAGCTTCCAGCTGACGCCCTCTCAATTTCGAAGGAGCACAGGCCAAGAGTGCTTGAGGTTATTCTTCAGAACAGAGCGATATGGTTCGCAGAGGAAAGGATCGGCTATCTCTCAAGAGTCGCAAGACCAGCGTTGACGCCTCGACAACCTCGCTCTTGGAAATCCGAGCAATGATTGCGATACAGTTTCGGTTGGGGCAAACCCCCTCCTCTTCCAGCAATTTTCGGGATCGATGGATAATCCGGAAGTCCTATGCGCGTGAAGCAGCAAGCCCAGGAAAACATGCGGTTCTCGAATAGTAATTTTCGAGCTCTACGAATCCAGTTTCTGGATGTGTAGCCTCAAAAAATATTCATATCGCCCCTGGACCTTGGGTAGCTTCCAGGTAGTGGCCATTTCCCCAGTCCATCCCTGATCCCATCAAGGGGGTAATCTTCGACCTAGACGGGACCATTGTGGACAGAGACCGTCTTGTTTTTCGTTGCACACTTGAAGTTGCCAAGAGGCTGCTCGGTAAGACCCTGAACCCTGATCAAATCTCTTGGGGCCTCCACGAAACAGATACGATTCGAAGACTCACGCGTCAACTCTCGCGGGATCGTTCCGAACAAGCACTCGACGCCTACACTGATTGCCTGAAGACTAACCTGAAGATGTGGGAGGTGTTCCCAGGAATCCCGGGACTATTAGAGAGGCTCGGAGAATCCGGCAAGCAGGTTGCCTTGGTGACATCGGTTCCGAACAGAACCCTAGTCCGTGAAGCTTTGGAGGGTCTAACCCTGAAGCGCTACTTTGCAGCGGTGGTGACGGGGGAGGATGTGACGAGGAACAAGCCGCACCCTGAAGGCATCCAGATGGTCCTTAAGAGAATGGAGGTTCGGCCTAGCAGGGTGATCATGGTTGGCGATTCGGCCTCCGATATTCAAGCCGGGAGGAACGCGGGAGTAATCACTGGCGCAGCCCTCTGGGGTTCGAAGGCGATGAGGGACTTGTGGGGCCCCATAGCCTCACAGGCAAGGCCCGATTTCGAATTTCAGACAGTGGCGGAATTTGACCGCTTCCTGTTTCCAGCTCCGGTCTGATCAATCCGACCCAGGAACACCCTCAGAGCAGTGATGAACCGGCCAAAATCAGGCTGGGAAACATTGTGCCCCGAATCGCTGAATATGATTACCTCCAGGTTCCGCAGATGTTGATGGTACTTGTCAACGTGCTCAGTCTTGAGGAGAGCGTCAGGCTGTCCTCCTCCAATCACTAGAACCGGACAGTCAATCCTGTCCAAGTCTTCCCAGAGTAGAACTTCTGAAGATTCCTTTTCCAGCCCTCGGAGGGCCGTGATCCTGTCTGGCCTGTCCATTATTGAGGGGTCGGACGCCCACCGCTCCGCCCAACCGGCGGAATATTTTGGATGACGAGCTTGATAGTCGAGGAGTATTAGCCCAGAGAGTTTCTCAGGGTATCGAGACGCAAAGCCGATGGAGTAGGGCACCCCCATGGACCAGCCCACGAGACAGAAATTCGTCAGGCGCAGATGATCAACAAGGGCTTCAATATCTGAGACGTTGTCGTTGAATGTATAGCCGGATTCAGGGATGTCGCTCTGGCCTCGGCCCCGGAGCCTCACCGAGATGCACCTCCTCGGGGCAAGGGCCTCCATCTCTGGCAGGAAACCCTCGGTGCCCCCGTAGGCGCCGTGTATGTAGACTAGCGGAGTAAGCCCTAACGGGGTGTCTGTCGCGCTTTCAGTGTAGTGGAGTCTAACGGTGCCATTCTTGGCGTAGCCCTCGCGAATAAGAGGACCAGTCAACTGGCCGGGCTCCCCCTACCCGATTCTTTTGCTGAACACCTCAACGAGTTCAGGCTTCTTCCAGTCTCGGGATCGGACCCTTCCTTTATCATAATAGCTCAGGGCTGTCATCACAGCTCAGGCTAAGAATCAAAGATTCTTGTTTCATCCAACGTTACCACTTGCGTTACCAGACCCGTTACCATTCAAGAAATGTCAGTTGCACTTGCTGCTCGCGACATGGGATGAAATCGAAAGAAGTTGGGTCGAAAAATGTGAAGAGAATATGACTTGGTTTAGACCTCAGGAAGTGATCAAAGAAATTGTAGACCCTGTAGTTCGACAAATCGTAGCGAAGATACTCAGAGGGCTACGGGGCGAAGGATGGGGAAAGGAAGGAATCTTAGACGCAGAAGAATTGGAGAAAGAGATTCAGAGAGCCTTAGAGGATAAGTCGAAGATCGGCTCCAAAGGCTCTAACTAAATCTCGCCACCGATTTTATTTATAGTTCCATCCGAAATTCAAACGTGTATTAATAATGCCTCAATATCTCGCCGTTGCCTACGAGTTCGACAAAGCCGTTCATCACGGGGAACTTAAGACCGACGAACTGAACGGCATCCTAACTCGCTGGGCAAGTAACGGTTGGAAAGTTGTCCAAATGAATACTGTCGTGATCAATACTGGCGAATCACTGAGAACACTGTCTTCCATGAAAGTCGTTACCCTGATCCTCTTCGGAAAGGATTTGTAGCCAGCGTAAGAAGAAGAAATCCAGAGAGCTTTAGAGGAATCAGATTCTTCTATCTATCGTTCACGCTCTTCGGGGTCGCGCTATTCTCTTGGCTTTTCACCAAGTCTTGGAGCGCTGTTGCTCCGACTAGGAGGTCTCGGATCTCGATCCCTCTCCCAGCCTTCTCCAGCCCGGAGAGTATCTCTGCCGCAAGCTCAGACATTTCTTGAGTAAAGGAGAGTATTCTGAGGGTCGGCTGAGACCCTTAACAGCGGTGAGGTTCGTCTCCCTATACTTGAAAGCTCCAAGAAACAGTTCGAACAGGTTCACGACCGTGGTCGCAAGCTCACCTTCCCTTCCAGTCTTGGGGCTAAACTCGAGAATAATCTGGGAGAGCCTCGTGGATTTTTCTATATGTTGAAATATCCTGATGTAGATGCACTATGATACTCACTATCAGCGGCGGGACCTATGGTTTCGAGGATAATTCTTCTGTTCACGCTAGGCCTCATGGCATCAATGACGCTACCTGCCACAGCGACTCCACATTCTCAAGTCAAGCCCAGGGAATTCAACTCGGACAACATCACTCCAGCCTCATCGAGTATCCTCGTTCTGAATACCACTGGAGCTTCAATCTTGTCTGCGATAGTCGATTCCGGAGCCGGCTACGCCTACTTCGGAACCTCAGCCACCCCAGCACAAGTCTTCAAGGTCCGACTGTCAGACTTTACAAACGTTGCCAACCTGA
>WNFW01003586.1_pt1 | contig 16614 bp, 16 predicted proteins | sample 5400131 | NCBI WGS metagenome assembly WNFW01 (sample SAMN13153362, study PRJNA577476) | soil metagenome | isolation source: 20 cm soil or saprolite under grassland replicate 1 | place: USA:California | collected 2016-06-15 | reverse complement strand
GTCGTATGGGTCGGGTCTATATGAATTCGTTCGACGTCTTGCGGGAGCGATAACGGGCGGCGAGCTTTCTTATACGGTGCGACCGGCTGTTTGGACCACAGTGCCATGAGCCTCAAAGAATTGTTCGAGGCCTTCGCCAAGTATCGACGAGCGACTGCCCTACTGGCCATTGTCACCACCTTTGCTGGAGTCGCGTTATTGCTGGACCGCCCCAAAGGCACGGTTCTCGAGTGGTTGTCCCTTCCGCTAATGATCTCCGGTGGCTGCTTGTTCGTCTGGGCCGTTTGGCCAGGCACCAAGCCGCAATCCGGCCTGGACGCGTCTCTTGCAAGTCTCTTCGTCCGGAAATTGACGTTACAAAGCCGATTGGTGCCTTTCTTCCCGGCCCTAGGCCTTGCCTTGATCCTAATCGACATCATTTACAACACGACCACTTCGGCCAGCCCGTCGTTCCAGACCGAAGACATCATTGTTCTCTTGATGGCAGGAACGTTGTTGGGATATGGCGTCATACCGAGTCGACTTGCCCGTGAGCGGGATTTCGTATTCCTATTTTTCGTCTGGCTGAACGCGATTCTCGTTGCGCCTCTCCTCATCGCGCGACTCTACTATGCGGACTTCCAAAAGTCGGTTGACCTTTATTCATGGGTCGCGTTGGCGCCACAAACGAATGCAGTGCTAAACGCGATTGGTGTGGAGAGTCGACTTCGCCCGGTGGTCGGCTCCACCGCTCCAGGTCTCACCTTTACGCCGCAACATGTCGCTGTCCAAGTGACGGTTGTGATCACTACTTCATGCTCGGGCATCTATTCGTTCGGAATCTTTGCGGCCGCTTTCATTGCGTTCGTTCTAACGGAATCTCAGCGACCTTCCCGTCGCGTCTGGTTACTACTCGGTCTCGGACTCTTGGCGGCCTACGCGGCGAATGTCCTCAGAATGGTCATCATAGTCCTAGTCGGATACTATACTGACACCAGCCAATCAGATCTGCAGAACATGCTCCTCGCCCACTCATATGCGGGTTGGATTATCTTTCTCGGATGGCTTGTACCATTTTGGGGGTCACTTCTCAAGGTCCTTCCACCCGAGCGACTGGATGAGAGGAAACCTAAGCAAGACACCACCCCCATCGATCGAGAGGCACGTTGCGTGGCTTGCGGAAACCCCCTCGCCCCGAGAATCCCCGCTGCCCGATGTTCCTGCCGCGCTGTCTATCACATAATATGTATTCAACCGGGAGCCGACTGCATTCGATGCTCAAAGCCTCTCAGCGTTCGGAACCAGACCATCAGAGGTGAGAGCCTCTGATAGGTGCGAAAGGGGCACGAAAGTTCGTGCTGACTGGGACGATTACGTCGTTAGGCGCGGTCGTCGTCGCAAAGTCGTTTGGACTTCTTGAGTCGATCGCAGTTGCAAGGATCATCGGGGATGTCCAGTTCGGGCTCCTCGCTCTCGTCCTCAGTGTTACGAATCTCGTCCTAGCTTGTGGAGTACTCGGGCTCCCATCCGCCCTTACTAAGTTCCTGTCAGGCGAGGTCAGTGGATCGCGAGAAGCAACTTGGGGGACAATTCGCAGGGCGGTGCGGCTGGTGACAATCGCAGCCTCTCTGGTGGGGTTTCTCGCCGGTTTTCTAGTGGTTCAATCCCTCTTACCCAGTGCCCTCGGGAGTTACAAGTATCTTTTCGTTATTGGAACGGTCCTTGTTGCTGCTAGCGCACCGCTGGTATTGTTTGGGAACGCGCTGCAGGGTCTAGGTCACATTACTGAACTAAACCTTCGGGCAGGTTTGGCGGCGGTCGTGGGCCTTGGGCTCGCGATACCTCTTTCGTTGTACTTCGGAATCATGGGAGCGTTGATTGCTTTCATCGCGAGTGCGACGCTCGTAGGCTTCCTGGCGCTGCCACTAGTTTGGAAGCTCGTCAGGAACATACCCTCGTCGGACAAGACAAAAGCCGTCAGCGTCCGTACGCTTCTAAACTATGGAATTCCGATTCTCATCTCCGGACTAATCGTTCTAGTTGCGTTTTACTGGGTAAATTCACTCTTGGCGCTAGGACCCGGTTTCGGTGACCTCGGCTCGTTTACAGTTGCTTTCACCCTTGCCAACGTTATCACTCTTCTCTCGAGTTCCATTGGAGTTCCCTTGGTACCTTTACTCTCGTCATTGAGCCTGAATGACCCGGAAAAAGGTCGTACGGTCGTGGCGCGTGTTATGCGGATCACGATTTTCATAACCGTGCCATTCCTGATTGTGGCGATTTGTTTCTCTAGAGAAATTCTCGCCATAACGTACGGATCCAGGTTCGCAAAAGGAGCATCATACCTACCGATTCTGGCCCTCTCGTCTTTCCTTGCATCCATCAGTGGAATCGTCGGCAACCAAATTGCCGGAACAGGGAAAATGTGGTGGGGACTGGGGATCAACGTGATTTGGACCTCCACCATATTTCTGGCCTCGACCCTGCTCATTCCAATATATGAGGGGGTCGGGGCGAGCTTCTCGATCCTCGCTGCCTATTCAGTTCTCGCCTTAGTCGCTCTCGTCGTACAGAAGTCCGTGTTACACGTCCGCATCCCTGGTCTCGCAAAACCGGCCGCTTGGGCAGCAACGCTGATCGCGTCTTCCTTTCTGGTCTGGCTTTTCGGAGCCGATTGGAGGATTCCGTTCGGGGTGTTCTTACTTGGTGGGAGTCTTGTTTCAATGAAATTGCTACTTAGTCCAAGTGAACGAGCCGTCGTGACCGACATCCTCTCATCCGTCCAAACCAGACTAAGAAGTGGCCGGAGGACTTGAATTGAGTAGAGTCCGGCAGCTTGGAAGAACAGCACTCTCTTTTCTTCCGAAACTAGGCCTAATCTCGCCGCCAGCCGCTCTCCGTCCAAATGGAATCTCGGCAATGATGACCGTCAAGAATGAGGAGGATTGGATCGAGAAAAGCGTATCGTCAATCATCGACTCAGTCGACGAAGTCGTTGTCGTCGACAATGGATCCGACGATCGTACCTCTTCGATTCTGGCTAACCTAAAACAACGCTTCAATCAGAAGTTGCATGTATTCACGTATCCGCAAGAGAATTTCTGCGCCGCCGTGAACTTCAACCTGAGCAAGACCGCCTACCGTTGGATCATCCGCTGGCACGGAGATTTCGTTGCACGCACCACGGGGGATCTCGCTCTGTCTCGGCTCGTTGACCGGATTCGATCACTCGATCAACGACGATACTTTTGCATCTGGATAGGACCGGTGAGCCTCGACGGAGATCTGTTCCATCAAATCCGGCAAGCTGCCGTTGAGCTCGAGCCACTCATTTTTACTAACGCTCCCGGCCTCCACTACGAGCAGTTAGGACGCTTCGAAGTTCTCCAGGTACCCTGGTACTACAAGCGACTCGAGTGGCGGGAACTACACTTCTTCCACATGCGTTACGTGAAACCAGCACGACGAATTCTCTATCGGTTTTTCTGGACGGAATGGATGAGTCTCCCAGACAAATCCAAGTACCCAACATTAGACCTTTACGTTCGGCACCGAATTAAGGAGACCTATGGAACTTCCGATCTCAACGAGGCAACTCGCCGGAGAATCCAAGATCTTGGACGCGAACTTGTACCATATGACAAGACAAGATTCGGCGAATACCCTGCAATTATCGCGGAAGACCTGAACCGCCCCAAATACCGCCTGATCTATGTTGGCAACCAAATCGTGAGCAGAAACGACATTGAAATACCTGCTTGATCCCGCTACGACGCAAGCAACGACAACGCAATCTCGGACAGAGCTTGCCGCCTCCGATCGAGCGGAAATTGATGCGTGATTCTTTCCCGGCAGCGATACGACGCGTCGATCGTGCGGCTCAATGCAAGGGTAATGGACTTGCGCGCCTCATTCAAGTCTCCCCACGGCACAACGATGCCTGCATCCCCTACCACTTCCGGTAACGCGCCCCGGTTGGCGACGACAGGAATGCAACCGGCAAGCATTGCCTCAGCCACGGCGCTTCCAAATCCTTCGTGGGCAGAGAGCTGCACATAGACTTTTGCGCGCCTCATCCATTGGTCGCGATGGTCATCGCTTAGACGGCCGGTCAGCGTGACATTGCTCGGCAGATGCGACTCCATCGAATCCATAATTGACAAGTCGACGGAGCCTATTACTGCGAACTCCACATCCGGCATACATCGGGCGAGTTCAAGAAATGCAGAAATGCCTTTCCGTGCCAAGTTCGATTTTGTGACACTGCCTACCGTGATTGCGAGACGCTCTTTCACCCCAGACACCGGATGTCGCATCGGATCGAATCCGAGAGGCACAACCCGCACATCGACTTTTCTTGATAGGCGGACAACGTCCTCTCGAATTGAAGTCGAGACCGCCAGAACCTCATTTGCCGTCTCTATCGCGAGGCGGACCCTCCCAGCGCTACGACTTTGGAGTAGGCCTCCATAGTCGATTTCCGGATAACTCACTACCTCGAAACCGCCCGCAACGACGATGCTGGGCTTGTGGAGAATCCGCGAAATGCGCGTTGCCCAGTAGGCTTGACTCCAAGCGAACCAGCAGAAAATTAGGTTCGCGCGTGCAATCTCGTATGTCAACCGAGGAATGTCGATCAAGCTCCCGAAGAACATCGGACGAACATCGCCGATCGTTGAAAGTAGCTCGACATCGGTTTGGACAAATGATGCGAGTTGGCCGGGGGAAATGTGGACAAGCAAGATCCGGGGACGAGAACTGGAGCGCATGCCGCTGTCACCTCGAGCTCAGTTTGTCCACGATGGATTTCAGGGCACGTTGTGATACCTTGGCTCGATCGAATTCAGAAGACGCGTTGATACAATTTCCCGAGAGTTGCGTCCAAAGGTCGTTATCCGACAATATTCGGGCTGCTTTCTCCGCGAACTCGGCTGGATTGGAAGAATAGAAGCCAAGCTTCCTTGATTCAACCATGTCCCGCAACTCTGAGTCACCTGCCGGACCGAGACATGCCAGGGGGACACCACATGCAATATACTCATACGCCTTAGCGCCGATTGCTCCCCTGAATACGTCCTCATTCGAAAAGGAGACAATCCCCAGCCTTGCTTCTGCAACGATTCTGGCGGCCATTTCACGCGGGACAGAAGCCCGGAACTCGATAGTCGACAGCTCCGAGCCACGATCATGGAAGGGTGTCTTTTCGCCACCAACGAATACGACCCGCGAATTCGGGCGCACATGTGCGAGAACCCCTAGGGCCTCGAGTACGCCGTCGATGTTTCGGTATCTTGCAAAAGAGCCCAAGAAGAGGAGATCGATCGGTCTCGATGCTTGTGCTGGGCGGAACAGGGTACGATCTGCCCCGTTGGGGACCAAGTACACGGAATGCGGATCTAGCGTGTATGTCTGGCGTAGTCTCTCCATAAGTGTTGAGGTGACCGTCCACACCTTGTCCGCAGATTGGGCGCAGAGTTTCTCTAGCCATTTCTTCACCACGTTTCGAAGTAATCCTTGATGAGTGATGGTCTCCATTTCCCACGAATCCCTGACATCAAGCACATAGCCGACATTGAGAATTCTTGAAGCAATCAAAGCCTGGAACGGAATGAAAGGAGAAGGCGTGCTCGCCACAACGCATCGGCTTTCGAGCTTTCGTAGCAGCCTCAAGAGTTGCAGGGTCGAGAAAGGGAGACCGAGCATGGCGTAGACTGGTCCTCTGCGGGCATACGAATCGTAGAGTTTGGCAGAGACCGTGCTACTTTCGCCGTTTCCAGAGGGGACTAACGAGTCCTCGGGTACGATCGCGACGGCTGAAAGGTGAAGAGCCTTCGCGGCCATCTGAAATCCATCCAGTCGAGCCGCAGCGGCAGTCGGTTCGCTGGCGGAGACGGGCCACAGAAATATGAGCTCCGTCAGATAGGGCTCCCACCTTTCAAGGTTAGATAGTCAGCTAGAGTCGTCGTTGAAAACGACTTTGACACTTCCTTGAGGAATTCCTGGAGCGGGCGGAGGTCGTTTGAACACGCGGAAGCGTAAGCTGTCGGCAGCTTTGGATAGAACGAGCTCGGATCAACGAGCTCCCAAGGATGAACGAGAAATACTAGGACTTCTTCAATCGTAGTTTTGACAATTTTGATAAGGTGCTGAAGGCCGTAATGATTGAGAGCCCCGAGACCCAACGGTGCGCCCGGCCGTAGTGGATTTGGGGTTACAGGCACCTCGAGTAAGCCCTTTGCCCCATGTTTGTTGGGATTGGCAGGAACACGAAATGGCCGAGTCGACGCATTTCGATGGTCGTATGTTGTGCGGAGAAATCGCCGGTGAAACCGACCAGGCAGGATTGAAGAGTCTAACAGATACCCTTCGTCATCCAACAGCCTGAGCGTGGAACTGTCGACCGAAAAGTTCGGTGCACGAAACATGAGCGGAGTCGAGCCGCTAACATCCATCAAGATTCGGCTGGATGACTGAATTTCCTTGCGCTGTTGGTCTAACGGCTTCGAACAGAGGAGGCCATGATCCATGCCGTGGTTGCCAATACCATGACCAAGTCGTATGGCATCGCGAACCGTGTCCGGGTATTCCTTCACGATCGGGGTCGAGAAGAAGAAGTCCCCGTGAATTCGCGAATCAGCGAGAACGTCAAACAGAGCGGGAAGGCCCTGTTCTATCCCCTTCGTTCCGTAAGGCAAGAGACCTGGAAGGTCTTCTTCGACGTCGACAGACAAACAAAAGGAAGTCACAAAACCCCTTCAGACACAAACCGAAGGTACTCATGCGCGACTTTGTCCCAGGAGAGCTCGGTTGAAACGTATTTCTTCGCTGCCATCGCGAGCGCGCGGCGTAACCTCTCATTTCCCATCAGTTGATGCAACCCTGCAGCGATTGCTTCCCGTTGGGGCTCGACCAGATAGCCCGTCTCATTATGGCGTACGACCTCAGGTATTCCTCCCACGGTAGTTGCAATGACTGCCGTGCCGAGTGCCATAGCATCCAGCAATGCGAGAGGCAAGCCTTCCTGCAGAGATATCTGCGCATAGATCGCGGCTCGAGCGATTTCCTCAAAGACGTCGTTGACAAAACCTCCAATGACGATCTTTTCCGACAGGCCTCGGTCGCGAACGCGCTGTTCGACGATGCCCCGAAGCGGGCCATCACCGAGAATCGTGAGGCGCCATTCAGGGTATGACGGCGACACCCTTGCAAAGGCGTCTACGAGAAGGAGTACGCCGGCAACTTTTTGCGACCAGACCAGCGGTCCAGCGAACACAATGGTGGGCGTTGTAGCCTTCTCGTCGAATTTGGGTGGCAGGCTCATCGCCGATTGTTCAGGGGCAGCGACTATGACGCCTTGCCGAATAGATGCTGGTAGTCGAAGAGAATGCTTCATGGCTTTGCTAACAAAGATGGCTCCATCCGAGAGGCGCAAGAGGAACTTGATGAAGCCGTCGACGAGCGGTCTTGGCGATGTTTCGGCCGGGGTGTGAAGCGTGACGATTAGTGGGGTCGAGGGACGCAGAATCTTGCCAGCGGCGCCTGTGAGTAGAACGTACCAGTGTTGCGAGTGAGCGTGGATCAAGTCTGGCTGCGATCGAAGGAGCCCCATAAGCGCTCGGACGCAAAAGAGAGGCTTGGATTCGCGTATGACCCGAAAATGCGCATTATCTTTTCCCTCGGCCGCAAACCCAACACACGTAGTGCCGGCGCGGGCATAAGCGGCGGCCAGTTCTCGCGTGTAGCTGGAGATTCCACCCTTGATCGGATCCGTATAGGGTGTTAGCATCACAATTCGTCGAGGGCGCATCCTAGCCCACATACCAAATCTCATATGAATGCGAGGAGAAAGTCTTGTACGTCATCGCTTTGACATCGGTGACAAGGGGTGAGGGTCGCCAAATGTAAGACTGAAACTGATTGCCTGCGGACACATACAATATGACGTAGTGAACATCGTAGCGACCAAGGACGTCTTGGGTATTACTATCGGATAAGTGATTGTAGAAGATCGCTTCGTAGTCGTCCTTTGCATTCGCAACGTCATTGGGAACGTAAATTTCGTCTGTATTGAAGGAGATCGTCGTTAACGAAATAAGTGTCACACGAACTGTCCGTCCGTCGACGAAATCGTAAATCAATTGTTGAGGACTAAACCAATGGATTGAAGCACCCCCGAGAGGCAAAGTCGGTAGGCCTGTCACCGCGGCCAAACGACCCGCCGACAGTCCCTCGTTTGACGCGATGGTTCCGTTTGCCGTCCAGGCTGCATACACGCCAACGGAATAGAGCTCATCTGTCGTCGCCCCGTCCGTATAGTACGAGTTTTTCCAATAATCCTTCATGACCCAGGAGAACACCAATGACGAAGCGACCACTGCGATCACCAAGATCGACGCGACTTGCCTTCGCTTGGCGAAGGCCCTCCGATACGGGAAGAGGGCGAGGGCAATGAACAAGACAAACACGTAAATCAGAAATTCTGCAATGTAGTCACGAAGAGAAAGCAGTGGGAGCATCACGAAAACGGCAACGAGCAGGAATTTGTCCCTATCTTCTTTCGGACGCGCGGCTACTAGGCGAACGAGCCCAACGACGAAGAGAGGCAGGAGCAGGCCCACCTTTCCAACCAAGCTAACCGCCATGTTCGCGAGCAGAATCGTAAATGACGAGCCATCGAAAAGTGCTCCGCTTCCATATTGCTGGACGACGTCGGCCCCTGCGATTCCGGGAAAGAGGAATTGAACGTAGAAGAGCAGGAAGAAACCAGTAAGAGCCGTTGTAGCAGAGGCCCATCTGAACGGAGACTCATATCTCGCGAGCGCGAAACGCAACCTCTGTGTCAAACGATGAAATGGAACTGCAAATCCGAATGCGATCAGAGGGAAAACCGCCAAGATGCCCATGCGGTGGATCGCGGAGAGAACAACGACCAACAAGGCGCTAAGGAGGAGAAACCGGACGTCCCGGGTTTTCATGGTTCGGAGGATGAGGAAGAAAACGGCAGGGACCAGTGCGGTCACGAATCCGCGGCCCGAACCAACCCATGTAGTATCCTTGAGGAAGAAGGGGGCGATTGAGAAGAGGAGGGCAACAACAAGTGCCAGCCGGTCGTCTTCACGAACCGAGCGAGTAGCCGCAAAAGCAGAAAGACCCGCCACTACGGAGAACCCAAGGCCAGTTAGCAAGATGGAGCCTTCGACAGAGACTCCACTCACCTCCGCCAGAGATGCGAAAAGGAAAGGCATCGCGCTAGGGTACGAGAGTGCATAGAGGCCGAAGTAAGACAGCGGGTGGAGGATCCACGAAGCGGTACCCCTTTCGCTTAGGGAATTGGCCAATGTATGAATGAAAGTCGTGTCCGAGCCTGCCTCGTGGCCGAGTCCTAGCGGATAACGATACAGGAGACCGATTGCGCTAACGACGACGATTAGGCAGTAGGTCACCCTACGAGGCAATATCACGATACACCTCCAGAATTGCCGCCGCGATTTTGTCCCACCCGTAGACAATCACGGAAGCCCGACAGGCACTAGGAGTCCAACTTGTCTCATACAGCGCCTTTTCGATCAGACTTCGAAGATCCACCCCGGGCCCAACAAGGAATCCGTTGACACCTGGTTCCACAAGCTGGGGAAGTACCCCAACGAGGGGCCCGACGACTGGAATCCCACTGGCTAATGCTTCGAGCGCAATCGTGGGCAGGCCTTCATGCTTCGAAGCCAGCGCTAACAAATCCGACGCCGCCAATATTGGGGCGAGTTCTTCTTGACGCAAAGGCTTCACGACCGTGATCAAACCCCGGCTGACCTTCGCGCGTCGGCGAAGTTCCGATTCTAGTCGCCCCTCGCCTATCATGAGCAGTCGTGCATCGCCGTGGCGTTCATGGAGTGCTACAAACTCGTCAACAATCGATTCAGGACACTTCTCGGGCTCAAATCGTCCGACGAAAGTTACCAACCTTGCCTCTTCAGGAATGCCGATCTTGGCCCGAACAGAGCGACCGTCGCGAGGACGGAACAGATCCAAGTCGATGCCTGCCGGTATTACGCGAAGTTGAGTCGCGAGGCGCGGGTAGCGGACAAGGAACGCAGACTTCGTGGCTGAGGAGACACAGATGATTGACCGCGTCCGTAGCAGCGAATACCTTTCCCCTAAACGATATAGGACAGCCGGCGCCCGTCCCCGTCTGGACGCGAGAATGAACCCGTGATCGCCATGAAGGGTCAAGACTGAGGGCAGATCGGACCTCTGGAGATGGAAGGGGATCAGATCATCAGGACGGTGCGCATGCACAACGTCGACCGCACCTTCCTGTTTCTTGAGGTACCTTGACACGGCAATCATGAACTCGAATGCACTGCGGGCTCTTGCGCTGACTGGGACAAAGTGGATACCACCGGTAATGAAGGGCTCAGCTCCCAAACTGAGAACCTCAACTTCTTGACCGAGGCCAACGAGTTTCCGGCCAAGCGCCGTCACATACGATTGAACGCCACTCGCAGCGGCTTGTTGCGGGTCGAAACCAGCGACAAGTGAGACTCTCATCAGCGACCTTCCGGCATTGGAGGATTGCCTACGCCTTCGCTACGACTGGATTCAGTCATGTGGCACGACCGAAATCTTCAAACCCCGATTCGAGCGACGACGAAGGCTTCGATAGAAGAAGCTTGCCATGTAGGTATCGCCAATGGAGTCACGGTCCTCCTTGTCCGCAAGCATGCGGTCGCGCTTCGACGCCCACTCGGCCCGTAGATTCCGTTGAGGCATTTGGGCCATAGCCTTGACAAGTTCCGTTCGATTCCGGACCCAAAACCCAAGCCCGTAACTGCACTGTTGGTCCGCAAGGAAGCCTCGACCCGTGGTTGAGACAAAGAACCATGGTACCCCTAGGACTCCTCCTTCAAGAAAGAGAGCCGTTCTTCACCGCTTCTGAATGAGAAACCCCGATCGCCGATATCGTGACTCGCGTCCCAAGAGGCGAGCCTGACGACCAAATACGGCTCGGATTCAGAGAGGCCCGCAATTCGGAGGGAATCGCGGTTAGGTCGAAAGTACTTCGGGTGAAGGTACGCCAGCTCTTTGTATCCCCGGTACTTCCTATGCTTCGGTCCGAGACTCCCCTCGAAGCAATCGGGGGTGTAGAGGGCATCGGTGAACGGAATGGTTATTCGGGCCGTGAGCGAAGCATTTTCCGTATCTCCGAAGGCGAGATGCGGTTTGTCCAACAACGCCGAAACGTGGGCCGCGGCCTCCAGTAGTGCCGTCGTTAGTTCCTTCCTTACGGCGGCCGCAAAGACTTCATGCCCCCGTCCTGAGAGCGTCCTCATGACATTCTTGAAGAGGTGAACATGAGCCGGGTGCCCGACGACGAACAGGTATCGCATCACACCCTCCGCAGAACCGCCTGCGTGAAGTCGGTCATAGCGAACCGGACGCGGCCAATCACCTTCGTGTATCTTCCCACGTTGGTAAGCACACCGCCGAATCGTCGCTTGAATTCTCGAGGGCCATAGTCCTCACTGGGTTTCCCAGCTCCCCCAAAGTCAAACTCGAGCGCACCGCGTTGCTTCGCAAGCAGCATTGCCTTCCAAGTGAGCCATTCATCAGCATGCAACTCTTTTCCATGATGGGTCGATCCGGCGTACCAATCATACGCGACCCCACGGTAGAGGAGAACTACTCGTCCGGCCAGCAATTCAGTTCCACGGGTTGCGAGCAACATGAGTCCCGCTCTTTCAGAAACCATCTCCCGCAGGACGGCTTCGAACAGTGGACGTTTCTGGAAGGGGATGCGAAGGATTCGGTGCGCGTTGGCGAGCAGGGCGTAAAGAGAATCGAGCTGAGCCGTTGTAGAGACCTCCATAATTCCAAGACCCTCCCTCTCACCAACGCCAATCCCTTTGCGGCGGTGTTTTGACATGTTGCCTAGGATCTGTTCTTCGCTGCCTTCGAGATCGACCGCGATGTTCAGCCAATCTTCACGCAGGTAGCCGCAAGCCTCGAAGCCGGTTAGCGAGGGCGCTAACCAATCGGGATAGCACCGCAGATAGAGGCCTCGCGAGCCGAACTCCTTTTGAAGCTCCTGCAACAAGGTGCGAACGGTTTCAGTCCCTTCTGTGCTTGTTTCGCTTAGGGGCGACCCTCTGATGGCGAAATGTTCCGTGAACGGCGCAAGGATTGATGGGTAATCGAGAAAGTGAGAGAACGCTACACCTGCCAGGCTTGCAATGATTTCGCCTGAAGCTTCGCGTGCCACGAGCGCGAGCGGTCGTGTACCCGACGCCTGAGAATATATATGGGCCATTTTCCCCGTTTGGAAAACCGAGGATTTAGCTAAGGAGGCAGCGAAAGCGTCCAGTTCGTTGAAGTCGTGAGTGCTTGTGAGTCTCTCGATTGAAACCCTCAAGATTTCACCCCGAAGCCGATCCAATGCGTGCCCACGCTCCTGAGCAGGGGAACATGGCTGGCAAACCTGTCCAAAAGGATTCCGAGCCTCAGAATTAGGCGTGTGAGACTGGCAGGTAGCCGGTTTATTGCTTCGGGAAGAAAGAAAGCACACCAAATGCGAACCTCCGTGCAGCCCATGGCCAGAAGTTTCGTTTCGAGCTCCCGTCTAGAATAGAGCCGATACTCCCTGTATGGGATCTTTCGACGCCATCGAGGATTCTGGAGGCGCCCGCCGGACAAAGTCCACGAATGTCGGTTTGCTACCCCCAAGATGACACGCCCCCGCCGATGGGTAACCCTCAGCACTTCGCGAAGAGCGTCTGTCTCGCGAACGACATGCTGGAGTGCTCGAAGGCTGATCACGAGGTCGAAAATCTCGGAGCGGAAGGGGAGATCCGTCATGCTGCAACGGACACGAATTCCGGAGTTTAGACTAATGTCGGCTGGGATAAAGCTGGGAACCGCCGCAAAGACTTCTCGACTGAACGAGCTTGGCCCTGACCCAATATCAAGGACAACGCGAGGAAGCCTTCCAGGCCGGTGCGAAAGAGCCTTCTCCAGGAATACTGCTCGCAAGTAGTTGTCCCAGCTCGGTGCTTGAGCTTTGGACAAACTAGCCCCTCCTGACCCGGTTTAGTGCTTTCCAGGTCGTCCGAGCGATGAGATATTCAATTGGACGGTACACCACAATCATCCGACCGGGGCTGACGCTGCGTCCTCCGAAACGGCGTTTGAACTCGCCAGGACCGTACTCCCCAACTGAACCAGCTCCGCCGAAATCGAAGGTGCGGACCGAGTCCGCGACACCTTGCTTTAGCAATTCCCAGACGAGCCATTCGTCAGCGTGGAGTTCTCTTCCGTGGTCAGTCGAGCCCGCATACCAGTCATGCATGAAGCCATCGCTTACTAGGACAGCCCGACCCGCGACGGGACGACCTTCATGTTCAGCGAGAACTGCGATCCATCGACCACAGGCACCTAGAACCTCATGAGCTGCTTGGAAAAGCGTCTGATCAGGGGGCGGAATGCCGGCCCTTGCGTATGTGCTCTGGACCAGTTCAGAGAGTCGCAAGACGGACTCGTTCCCGTCAACGAAGCGCAGGTGGAGCCCAGCTCTCTCCGCGCTGCGAATATTCTTTCGACGCGACTTACTCATCGAGTTCCAAAGGACTTGCTCCCCTTGCAACAGATCGACGAGGTAGTTCAGATGCGGTTCCCATCTGAATCCGCATGAGACAGCTGCGGCCTTAAGGGCTTCATCAGGAATGAAGGGACGAATCTCCGAAAAAATCGAAGCATGATTAGCCCGCAATTGGTGATGCCTGAGTAAGGTTCTCTGCGTCGCGCCGTCGCCGATGGGTCCGGAGAGAATCAGGCTTCGAGCGAAAAGTGACACAACACGATTTGCGGCCCAAACCTGTCGGACAGACAGAAGGCAGCCGGTCATCTCGCCGTCCGTCAGTTCAAAGACCGCGTCGGGAGCCAATCCGGTCGTCTTCTCGTATACCGCGTACATCTCCGGCGTCTGGAAAATCGGCGTGTTCGGGTGCGAATGGCAAAAGTCCCCCCAGGCTGACGGAGAAACCTCAGTGACGATCGCCACACCTACCTCCCAAGTGATCTGCGTGCGAAGTCCTGCAGAGCGACCGCGTCGAGGTCTCCAGTCACAGACAAGGCGAAGGAATGTCCTTCAGGCCATCGTCCGGTTCCGGCGGCCGAGTGAAGGAACCAATTGGCTGCGTCGGAAAGAGAGGTCAGCCAGGCTCCTGCGTCGGTTGCCGTTTCGACGAGCCTCTCCAACGCGGCTTCGCAGATGTGAAACCGCTCGGGGTGAATTTGAAGCACTAGATGCGAGCCGGCCGAAGAAACGCTCTCCATCATTGCGTCAAAGACGTTGGATAGGCCTCGGGTAGTGCGTATTCCGAGTCCATCGATGAGAATCTCGTCATCCGGCATCGAAACGGGCATGTCGATAGGCGTTGGAAGCATATCGGCCGATCGAGAGCGTGAGGCCATCCCATAGCGAGAACCGGCAAGATCTCTGGCGGCAGGCGATACAGAGTGGCTGGCAGGCAAGACGAATCGAGTGTTGCTCGAATCGAAAAGGAATCCCCGATCTCGAAGGAGGGAGAAGGTCTCCCGGTCCGTCCGAAGGTACGGAGCACGAAACCCGCGAGCGACTAGCCCGTGCTTCGCGAAAACGCCGCAGGCCGATTCAAGGTCAGAACGCTTCTCGTCCAGAGACATGTCTACATATGAGACGTGGCGATACCCGTGGATGGCGAGATCCGCGTCGCGCAGGCCTCGCAAAAGATCTGGATGCCGCTCCAGAACGCTTGCTGTAACGGGGACGGTTGGTTGGGTACCCCAACGCGACATCAGGGCTGTCATTCGCGCCAGACGCGACACGACTCGATCTGGACTGATTCCGTAGCGAACGGGGAGCAAGGCGGCTCTGTAGACGGCGCCAGGTACACCCTTCCGGAACAGTACGACCACCGCTAGATCACGCTCAGCAGGATTGCCACGGCTCCGCTGGCCGCGTAGAATCCAAGGAGTACCCAAACGAGAGTTTTTTCTGACATCGAACGCCGTGACAGAAGCCAGTAGGCCAGGGTGTACCGACTTGCGCCTGCAGGCGGTTCAAGGCGGCCATCTGAATGGATTACGGGGTTCCGACAAGCAATCTTCCGTTTCCCATTCTCTTTGTGAAATCCGTAATACGTGGTTGCCACGGCTTCGTAGAAGGCGGGCGCAATTGCCACCAGACCGTAGAATTCGATGTGTCCAAGGATTACGCCCGAGGCAAGAGCCGCGCCCAGACCCAGAGTACCGATGTCGCCGATGAAAGTCCGTGCAGGAAATCGATTGAAAAAGAATAGGCCGAGCGAAGAGCCCGCGATTGCAGCGAAAATCAAGGAAGCGTAATCCGGCCCGTTCCGAAGGAACGTAATGCAAAGCAATGCGAGGGACACGATCGCGATCTGTCCGCTTTCCAATCCGTTATAGCCCGCCGACATGTTCATCGCGTTGGCGAACCCGGTGACTCCGATCGGTACGAGAATTAACCAGTAGAGTAAGTGAATCCCGGTCGGGAAGCTAATCTCCAGTCCCAATGGGAGGTCAATTGTCTCTGGACCGAGGTGCACAAGCATAAGGGGGAGCGCCGCGAATGCGACCGCGACGGCCTTGAGTCGCTGCCTAATGTTCGAAATGTCGTCAATGAGGCCGATCATCGCGGCCATGAAAAACACGCTAATTGAGGCGAGGAAAGGCGGTTCCGCCACATTGCCGAGAATCTTCTGTATTCCGACAACGAGCGAGAGGCTAACGGAGAATGCGAACAGGGCGGCGATCCCCCCCAACTCGGCGACCTCCGGCTTCGACGCTTTGTTAACGTCCTTCCCTACCATTCCACCTGCCCTCATTTTCCGAATGAGGGGCGGGACCACCGCAAGAGTTAGGACGTAGGCGAGGAGTAGCGCTACCAGAATACCCAAGCCGTCGGTAAATTGTAGGGTTGATAGCGCAATTAACTCGTGTCCACTGGCCCGGCTCATCGCTGACTCATCTCGACGAGACGCACCCTTCTCCGAGCCTATTTCAAAACTATCCGGTGATTCTCACACCCGATTCCAGGGCGTGAGTCCAACCCGAGAGGCTCTCCCAAAGTTTCATAGACGGAGGGATATCCGGGATGGATTACATGGCGGCTCGAATCCAAGCCAGTGCGGAAGTGTCCCGCGATGCGACGATCGGCCGGGACACCACTATCTGGCACTGGGCCCAGGTTCGGGAAGGCGCCAGGATCGGTCAAAGGTGCAACATCGGCAAGGACGTTTACATCGACGCGGCAGTCGTCGTCGGCGATGACTGTAAGATTCAGAATTTTGCGACCTTGTATCGTGGGGTGACAGTCGGGAACCGCGTGTTCATCGGACCTCACGTCTGCTTCACAAATGATAGCTATCCCCGCGCGGTGAGCCCCGACTGGAAGGTTGTTCCCACGAAGGTGGAGGACGGTGCGTCAATTGGCGCCAACGCGACGATCCTCTGCGGACTCACCATCGGGAAGAACGCCATGGTTGCCGCCGGGGCGGTCGTCACCAAGGATGTCCCGCCGCACGCCCTCGTCGCGGGAGTGCCCGCGAAGATCATCGGCTGGGTGTGCGAGTGCGGCCGCCCCCT
>WNFW01001552.1_pt1 | contig 16619 bp, 13 predicted proteins | sample 5400131 | NCBI WGS metagenome assembly WNFW01 (sample SAMN13153362, study PRJNA577476) | soil metagenome | isolation source: 20 cm soil or saprolite under grassland replicate 1 | place: USA:California | collected 2016-06-15 | reverse complement strand
GGACTACGCTAGTTGATTCCTACGACATGTCCGGTCGCGGCGGCGACACTGACTCGCCCCACCACGGCGGGCAAGCTGTGGCGAGGGCGGCAAAGATTCCACACTCGACGTGGCCAAAGCCATCGCCGATTACGCGATCTGATTAAGAAAGTGGCCCACGAAACACGCGAATCACGCGAAGTTTTTCCCAGTTGATTTCTCTTTAGCGTGATTCGTGTGATTCGCGGGCAAAAATCCTAGCGGTTTAATGTGACTGCCTGCTGATCGGTTACTTTACGTTTGCGATCTTTACGATGCTGCCCTTTGCCTGCGGGTCCTTTGGATCCTTCACCACCGTCACGTACAATTCTTCCTCGCCCTCGCTGAATGCGACGTTGGTTGTGCCATCACCTGCGGCGATCTCAAATACGTTTAGAAGCTTGCCCCCAGGAGATAGCTTCAAAATCTTACCGCCGAACCATTGGGCAACGTAAATGTTGCCCTTGCTGTCGATCTTCATGCTATCAGGTCCAAGCCACCACGATTCGACCTTGTTTTTTGTGAGAAGATTGAGCAGAGCAAAATTCGATCTGTTGCTCAACGAGCCGTCGTCATTGATCTTGAATTTCAACATGCAGTTTCCGACGGTTTCGCTGACGTAAAGGGTCTTTTGATCTGGAGAGACGCCTACTCCGTTGGCGTAATTGAGATCGTCCGCTACCTCGACCCATTTTTCGCTGCCAGGCGCGAGATAAAGAATTTTTCCCACCACGGAGGTTGGCAGGTCCTTATATGGGCCGAAGATTGTGGCGTAAGCGCCGCCGTTAGCGGTCACCACAATATCATTTATGCCGCCGTCGAATGGCTTGCCGTTTTTGTCGGCATCCCAACGGCGCAGCTGCTTGCCAGTCAGGTCGAGTTCAAGGATCGCGCCATGCTCCTCGGTGCACGCTAGGAGGAACGTCTTCTGTTTCGTGAGGGCCAACCCGTTATGGCCGCAACCCGGGGTATGATTCAACACCGTGCTCGTTTTGCCGTCCCATTTCGACAGCGTGTTTGAGACCCAGCCCACATAGTAAAGGTTGCCGTCAACGTACAACGGACCCTCGGGTCCAAGGAGATTGCTGACGACGGAGATTTCATCGGCACACGCCGCCGTAGCAGCCAACATTGCGCCAACGGCGAAGCAGATAATTTTACTTGCCCTCATTTTGATTCCTTTCCGGTTAGCTAGGCTTGAAAATTTGAACGGGCCAATCAAGTTCATAAACGGAAAGATCGACATCGTCATGGCACCTCAATCAACCGAATCGAAACGTCTTCTCTCCTACACGATTGCCGAGTGGGCTTGCTCGCTGAAATACGAGCATCTCTCTCCAGAGGCGATTCAAGCCGCGAAATTATTCTGGTTCGATTCCATCGGCTGCGCGCTTGGAGGCAGTCAGCAGGATGACGCCAAGATTTTGTTGAAGCATTATCGCGCGATGTCCGGTGGCAACGGAAAAGCCACCGCATTCGTGTCCGGATTCAAGACCAATCCAGTCGATGCGGCGTTTCTGAATGGCCACATGATTCGCGCCATGGATTACAACGACATCTATTGGAAGGCGGATCCATGTCATCCGAGCGATCTCATCGCCGCACCGTTGGCACTCTGTGAGAGCGAAGGACTCAGCGGCAAGGACCTGATTCTCGCCACGATCATCGCCTACGAAATTGAATTGCGTCTTTGCGAAATCGGCCGACCCGGGGTGCGTGAATACGGCTGGCATCATGCGACCCTGAGCGCGTTCGCAGCGCCGATCGCGGCGGGCCGCGTGCTCAATCTGACGCCCGATCAAATGGTTTCTGCCATCGGCGTCAGCGCGGCGCGAACATTTTGTCCGGGCGCGGTGACAGCGGGCAAGTTAACCAACATGAAAAACACGGTTGATCCGTGGGCAGGGCGTATGGGCGCTGAGAGCGCGCTCCTGGCGCGCGACGGTTTTTCGGGGCCCGAGCACATCATCGACGGCAAAGAAGGGCTCTTCGCTGTATTCCATCATGTGCAATACAAGGGACAACCAGCCACGTTCGACGGCGAAGCGTTGGTCAAATATCTTCCCAACTCAATCAAGTCTCACTATCGGATTCTCGATTGCGGGATGAAAAGTTTTCCGATCGAAGCGCTCAGTCACGCGCCGCTCACCGCGATGATGAAAACGATCAAGGAACACAAGATCAAGGCCGATGACGTGAAGGAAATCAAAGTCGAAGTCATCGCGCGCGCCGCCGATATTCTGGGCGATCCGCACAAATATCGGCCGGACTCCAAAGAAACCGCCGATCATTCGCTGCCTTATTGCATGGCCGTCGGATTGGTCGACGGCATGGTGACCCCGCTGCAGTTCAAAGAAGAACGCGTGCTCGACAAAAAACTGATTCCGATCATGGACAAAGTGAAAGTAATCGCGAACGACGAGTTCGAAGCGCTCTTTCCAAAGTTTCAGCCGAGCCGCGTGACGATCACCACCAACGACGGCAAGTCGCACTCGACCCGCGTCGATGTTCCAAAGGGCGATCCGCGCGATCCGATGACCGAGGATGAGATCGCGGTAAAATTCAACGCGCTCGGCGGCGACGTGGTCGGCCAGGATCAATGCAAGAAGTTGCAAAAGTTCATTATGAGCATTGAAACCGCCAAGGACGTTGGCGGCCTCTTTGAGCTGACCACGACTCGCCCTTAATGGTAGATCGAGCAGTCCCCTGCTCGATGTTAAATTTACGCGGCTACGCCGCCATGCTTACCATCGCCCGTAGAGCTCCGAAAGGTTTCGCGAGCAGGCTGGTCGATCCACCGATCAGGCGTTCGCGCTGCCTGCGTCGCCCGCGCCGAATTGAATCCCCTGCGCCAGCGGAAGCTCGCTCGAAAAGTTAATCGTGTTCGTCTGGCGGCGCATATAACTTTTCCAGGAATCGCTCCCGCTTTCGCGTCCGCCGCCGGTATTTTTCTCGCCGCCGAACGCTCCGCCTATTTCCGCGCCGCTCGTGCCAGTGTTCACGTTCGCGATCCCGCAATCGCTCCCGACCGTGCTGACAAATTTCTCCGCCTCGCGCACGTCATTCGTGAAAATGGAACTGGTCAGGCCCTGCGGAACGCCGTTTTGGATGGCGATCGCCTCGTCGAAGTCGCGATAGGTCAATAAATAGAGCAACGGCCCGAACGTCTCTTCCTGCACGATTTTAAAATTCGCCTTCGCGCTGGCCAAGCATGGCTTCATGTAACAACCGCCGAGCAGGTCCATCGGCTCACCGCCGTAAAGAACTTCGCCGCCTTCGTCTTTCAATTTCTGAATCGACTGCTGCACCATTTCGACCGCGCCCTTGTCGATCAAAGGTCCCATCAAAGTCTTTTTATCGAGCGGATCCCCAATTGGGAGCGACTTGTAAGCGGCGAGCAGCTTCTTGCGCACTTTGTCGGCGACCGATTCGTGCACGATGACGCGCCGCGTCGAAGTGCAACGCTGGCCGGCCGTCCCGACCGCGCCGAAGAAAATCGATTGAGTGGCAAGATCGACATCGGCGCTCGGTGCGACAATGAGCGCGTTGTTCCCACCGAGCTCCATGATTGTCTTCCCGAGCCGCCCATGAACTGTTTTAGCGACGTTCAATCCCATCGCGACCGAACCCGTCGCGGAGATCAATGGAATCCGCGGGTCGTCTGCCAGCTTTTGACCAACGCTTTTTCGATCGCCGATCAGCAAGCTGAAAATTGCCGGATCGGCGCTGCTTTCGCGGCAGACGCGCTCCGCAATTTTTGTTACTGCGATCGCGGTCAACGGAGTTTTTTCCGATGGCTTCCAAATTGTCGCGTCGCCGCAAACTGCGGCAAGGGCCGCGTTCCAGGACCAGACGGCGACCGGAAAATTAAACGCCGTGATTACTGCGACGAGCCCAAGCGGATGCCATTGCTCCATCAAACGATGGCTCGGCCTTTCCGATTGAATCGTCAGGCCGTAAAGCATCCGTGACTGGCCGACCGCGAAATCGCAGATGTCGATCATTTCCTGCACTTCGCCTTCGCCTTCCGCTATGATTTTTCCAGTCTCGAGCGTGACGAGCTGGCCAAGCTCATGTTTCAGCTCACGCAGCGCGTTTCCGAGACGGCGAACCGTGTCGCCACGGACTGGTCCGGGAGTTTTTCTCCACTTTTCAAACGCTTCCTGCGCCCGAGCGATCGTCGTTTGGTAATCGTCGTCCGAGGCGGTGCGGACGCTCGCGAGCTTTGTTCCGTCGATGGGCGAGATCTTGTCGATCTTCGCGCCGCTGCTGCGGGACCATTCGCCGTTGAAGACTCCGGAATTTTCCTCGCTCAACGCGAGTCTCTCGAAGACCGATTGCATCGCTATTTCCGTTTCCGGCAATATTGCCGGATCAAACCCATTGCCTTGTCCACGACTTCCGCGGTGATGTCGAGCGCCGGACGAAAACGGATCGACCGATCACCGGAGCGCAGCGTCAACACTCCGAGATCGAACAGACCTTTCCAAAATCTCTCGCGCGTATCTGCATCCGGCAGATCGAATGCGAGCAACAATCCGCGACCGCGAACAGCCGAGATCGTCGGCTCGTAACGCTGCAAATCTCGGAGCTGATCCAAAAAATAGGCGCCGACCTTGGCCGCGTTCTCGACCAGAGATTCCTCTTCAATGATGTGCATGTAGTGCGTCGAGCGGACCATGTCGGTCAGATTTCCGCCCCAAGTCGAATTCAAACGGCTCGGCAAACGAAACGCGTTGTCCTTCACTTCATCCAATCGCGGACCCGCCATTACGCCACAGGTTTGCGCTTTTTTTCCAAACGCAAGCAAGTCGGGCAATACGTCGAAATGCTGGCAACACCACATCTTTCCGGTTGCGCCCATGCCGCATTGCACTTCGTCGAAAATTAAAAGGACGTCGTTGTCGTCGCAGATCTCGCGCAGTTTCTTCAGCCATGCGCTGCGGAAATGATTATCGCCGCCTTCACCCTGGATTGGCTCGATGATGATGGCGCAGATGTCGATCTTATGTTTGTCGATGCAAGCATGGATTTCTTTCTCCGCTTTTTTCTCGCGCGCGACCACGTCTTTTTCGCGCTCGGTTTCCGGCAAAGAAAAATCGATGTAAGGGCAGGAAACGCGTGGCCAGTCGAACTTGGCGAACAAATCTGTCTTCCGCGGGTCGGTGTTGGTCAGGCTCATGGTGTAGCCGCTGCGACCGTGAAAGGCGTGGCGAAAATGCAGAATCTGCGTTCCGCGCTCACCCTGACCCGCGGCCATGTTCTTGCGGACTTTCCAATCCATCGCCGCTTTGAGCGTGTTCTCGACCGCGAGCGCGCCGCCTTCGATGAAGAGATATTTTTCGAGTGGTGGCAATCCGGCGACCCGCGCAAATGTTTCCACAAATTCGGCGTAGGCCTCCGAATAAACGTCCGAATTTGCGACTTTCGCTTTCGCCGCCCGCAAAAGATCGCGCTGCACATCAGGCTGATCGAAGTAAGGATGATTAAACCCGATCGGCATCGATCCGAAGAAACCGTAAAGGTCGATTAAACGATTGCCGTTGGCCGCGTCATAAAGATATGAGCCGCGGCTCTTTTCCTGATCGAGGACGATCTTAAAACCGTCGAGCAAAATATGATCGCCCAGCACGTGGAGCACACGAGAAGGGTCGACAGATTTTCTATTCTTGCTCTTACTCAAATGCGGCCGCGACGTGCGGGCCGCCTCCGTGAGCATGGGCGGCATACTCATCCGTTGAGAGTAGCTTTCGGCGCCGAATTGGTCAACCGGGGTAGAAGCGATTGATTCGCTCGCTCCCCGCTCACTCACCCTCTCGGGCTTTCCCGTCTATGTCGCTTGGCTCCCGCCGGCTCCATTCACCGAATCGCCACGGGCGGTTGGGGTCAACCGCCCTACCTTTTTTGCTCCCAGAGCGAATTTCGTTCGTCGGTCGCCTTTTTCAGAGCGGCGTTATACTGCGTGAGTTCGACCATATATGCTTCATTGCCCGCAACGTCGCTGCGCAGCAGGTCGCGTTTTTTCAGTCGTAACGCAGCGGACCAAGCGTTAAGCCGCTCCAATTCGCGATTATTGGCAAGCCGACGGTTAACGAGACTCGGCACTGGGGCCTTTTGAGGGGCTTTTTCCAAACCGTAATGGTTCGCCGGCCCTGATGGCACTTCCTTATGTTTAAAAAATTTATCGAATTGCGATCCGGACATCGCACCCGGTCGCAGCACGAAATAAGCAAGAATGCACGGTAGCGCGACCAATCGGAACGTTTTCGATAATGGCGCGAGGTCTGGATAGTTCAGCCGGAAGAGCAACGGTCCAAAGGGCAGAAAAATTCCCAGGCCCCACCAAACGCTAATGCCAAAAGCGGCACGGATAAGAAGAAAGCGGCCGATCAAAATGCATAGCAGTCCAATCGCGAGAAAAATGAGGGCCGCCACGCCCGCGATTCAAGCAGGCCCAGTGCCATTACCGGCAACTTGCAAAGGTAATTGTTCGCCACGCCGAATCCGTCCTCTGGCGGACCGATGTTAGCGAACGATTCCTTCGCGCAGCGACGAATGTTTGCCCGCGAGCAGTTCCTGGGTGAGCTGATAGCCGCGCTTGTCCACATTTCGACGCGCGCCGGCAAAGTAGTAGTCGATCCGCGCCCGGGCCGAATTGCAGAAATAATTCGCGACCGACAAAACTTCCTCTGCCGATTCGCCGCGATCGATCTTGTATTGCGCGAAAGAGCAGGTCGCGCTGATCGCAAAAAGTTCCGTGGCAATTCCAACAAATCGGGAAAGTAAAAGTTGTTCGCGATCGAGCTTCGGACCGAAGCGCGCCATCGCGTGAAATAATCCACGCGCCAGTTTTTTGCTCGTCCGCGCCGCGTCATCGACATGTTTTTGGAGGTGCCGATCGAGGTTGTCGACCTTGCCGGCGCCGCTCGAGAACCATTGCCGGGGATACCAGCCGGCATAAAATTTTCCGGATGTGAAAACTGCTTTCACCCGTTCCGACATAGGCAGCTGGGTATTGAAAATCGCGCCGCCGACTTTCAAATGCGGATCGAGCGCTTCTCGCGCGACGAACAGCCGCATGATCTCGCTCGAGCCTTCGAAAATCGTGTTGATGCGGCAATCGCGCAGAAAACGCTCAACCGGGATCGCTTCCTCACCGCGACCCGCTAGCGACTGGGCCGTTTCGTAACCGCGGCCGCCCCGCACCTGCATCGCGTCGTCGGATATTTTCCAGGTCGTTTCGGTCGACCACATTTTGCACATCGCGGTTTCGATGCGGAGATCGCCGGCTTTGCGATCTACCAATCCCGATGTGAGAAACGTCATCGCCTCCATTGCGAAAGTGTTTCCGGCCATCTCGGCGATTTTTCCGGCAATGGCGGAATGTTGCCCGATTGGAACGCCCCATTGGATTCGCTCGCTCGCCCATTTGCGCGAGATCTCGAGCAACCGTTTCGATAAACCGACGCATGCGGCCGGAATCGTGAGCCGGCCGGTGTTTAAAGTGGTCAACGCAACTTTTAATCCCTGACCTTCCTTCGCGATCATGTTTTCGCGCGGGACGCGCACGTTCGTGAATTTCACGATCCCGTTGTAGAGCGCGCGCAATCCCATGAACCGGCAGCGATAAGTGATCTCGAGTCCTGGCGAATCGACATCGACAATGAACGCGGTGATTTGCTTGCGCTCTTTGCCGTTCACAATCTTCGGCGCCGTCTTCGCCATCACCACCAGCACGCCAGCTTTGATCAAATTCGTGCACCAAAGTTTTTCGCCATTAAGAATGAATGCCGAGCCGTCCCCAGTCGGGTCGGCGCGCAAACTCATGTTCGCCGGATCGGAGCCGGCATTCCATTCGGTCAAGGCAAAGGCCGAAATTTCGTGTCGCGCGACGCGGGGAAGATATTTTTTCTTTTGCTCGTCCGTGCCGAAAAGAAGCAACGGCTGCGGAACGCCAATGGATTGGTGCGCGGAAACGAGCGCGGTCAGATTTTCGTCCCAACTTCCGAGCAACATGGCAGCCCGCCCGTAATTGACCTGCGATAAACCGAGGCCTTCGTATTGCTTCGGAATTTTCACCCCGAACGCGCCCATCGCGAAAAGATCGTCGATGTTTTTCTGCGGAATCTCGCCGGTGCGATCGATCTCGTCGGCGTCAATGTTTTCGCGCAGATATTTTTCCAAACTGGCGAGAAATTCCCGGCCCGCAGCGCGATCTTCCCCGCTTTGCTCCGGCCACGGATAAATCCGATTAAAATCGTAGCGGCCGATGAACAGATTGCTGGCGAAGCTCCCACGTTCATCCAGCGGATCGCGCGACGCTTCGGCCAATTCGAGCGCTTCGCGCTTGCCCTTTGACATCTTGGACGTGTCGATCACCGACGCCGGCGCCTGCTTTTGCGGCTTCGCGCTCGTCTCTTCGCTGATTTGTTTCTCGGCCGCTTCCAATGACGATTTCATATCGTTCTGTCATTCCGAGCGGAGCCGAGGAATCTCTTACTGTTTCTCAACCGGAAATATCGAGAGATGTCTCGACTTCGCTCGACATGACAAACTAGTCGCTTCACGCGCGATTTCATGACTCGTAGAATTTTGTCCCGTCGCGGGCGTGCTTCTTCAAAATGTCGCACGGCACAAACTTCTCGTCGCTCTGCGCCAACCGGTTCATCTCTTCGACAATCTTCTTCAAACCAAAATGCTCGGCGAAACGCAGCGGTCCGCCGCGATGCGGCGCGAATCCGGTTCCGAGAATCATTCCGTAATCCGCGTCCTCGGGCGACTCTACCACTTTTTCTTCAATGCAGCGTGCGGCTTCGTTGACCATCAAAAACATCAAACGACTTGCAAAATCGGCCTTGGCAACCGACTCACTCGCCGCGGCGGAGCCCGTCCCAGGCGGAGGCGGGTTAGGCAATTGCTCTCGGCCTTCGTATTTGTAAAAACCGCCGCCGCTCTTGCGGCCAAGCAGTTTGGATTCGCGCATCGACCTCAAAATTTCCGGCGCGCGGTCGCGACGTCCATACGCTTTTTCGAGAGTGGTCGCGATATCCACCGTAACGTCAATTCCGATCTCGTCGATCAAGCGCAACGGTCCCATCGGCATCCCCCATTCCACCAGGGCGTTGTCGATCTTCTCCGCTTCCACGCCGTTTTCGAACAATTCGGCCGCGTCGAGCAGATATGGAAACAAAACGCGATTGACCAAAAACCCCGGGCTATCGCGCACCACCACTGGTAATTTTCCGATTTGCCGGACGAAGGCGAGCGCATGCTCTTTCGTGTCGTCGGAAGTTTCTTGGGCAATCACGACTTCAACGAGCTTCATCCGGCTCACTGGGTTAAAGAAATGCAAACCGATCACGGGTCGGGCGAAACGGTGCAATTCGCCAGCTCGCTCACTGGAAGCGCGGACGTGTTCGTAGCGATGATCGTTTTCGGGCCCGCTTGCATCGACAGCTCCCGGAAAATTTCCTTTTTGATGTCGATCTTTTCCGAAGCGGCTTCGATCACAAACTGGACATCGCGCAATTCCATCGGCGCGGTCGAAGCAACAATGCGGGCGCGGCCCTGTTTCGCTTTTTCCTCAGTCATCAATCCGCGCTTGACCGCGTCGCCGTAGGTTTTTTCAATGCTGGCCAGACCGCGATCGAGCAGCTCGCGATTCACGTCGCGTAAAATCACAGTCACACCGCGCGAGCTCAGCCATTGCGCGATGCCCGCGCCCATCACGCCGGCGCCGATAATCGCCGCGTGCGCAACTTTCTCGAATTCCTTGCTTCCTTTCTTGTATTTTTCCGCCAGGAAAAAATTGCGAATCAGATTTTGGGTCGATTCGGTTTTGCCAAGATCGACAATCGAATCGAGCTCGAGCTTGAGCGATTCATCCACCGGATTCGCTGTGCCGGTCGTGATAATGCCGAGCGCACGCGCACGCGCCGATTTTGGATCGGACGGAACCGGAACGTTTCCTTTCGGCGGCGGCACTTTTGCAGTAGGACGTTTTCCTTTGCCGATCAAACGTCGCGCTGCGTCGAGGAGTTGCTCTCGTGACGCCACCTCATCCACCAATCCTGTTTTTAATGCCTCGCTCGCGGAATAAAGTTTGCCTTTCAAAATCACTTCCGCGGCATTGTCTTCCCCAATCAAGCGCGGCAGCCGGGTGCTTCCACCCCAGGCCGGGATCAAACCAAGCGTCGTCTCCGGCAATCCAATTCGCGTCGCCGGATCGTCCGATGCGAGGCGCCAGTCGCACGCGAGAGTGATTTCGTAGCCGCCACCAGCGCAGGCGCCGTGGATTGCGGCCACGCTCGGAATTTTCAACGCCGCAATTCGATTGAAGACGCGCTGGCCTTGGGCGATGAAATCATGCAGCTCGCCGGTTTGCGCTTGCTTCAAGAGCGTTCTCAAATCGGCGCCCGCGATGAAGATCGATTTTTTCGCGGAGGTAATAATCAAACCGCGCAAGGAGTTGTCGCGTTTGATCGCATCGACATGTTCGCCCAGCTCGCTCATGGTCGCGGCGTCGAAAATGTTCGCGCCCGATTCGGGCCGATCGAATGTGAGCACGCAGACGCGATCGTCACCAATCTCGCGTCGAATCATCGAACGTATGGCCACTGCCGGCATTACCACCAATTTGTAATCGTTTCGGTCAAATTCCAAGCGCGGAACGATTGCTCTTGGCCAGTCGCAATGTTAAAACTCGGGCGGCGGCGGGAACGGAGGTTCTCATGGTCGGCAAAATTCTCGTACCCGAAATCAAAGGCTTGATCGAGACGCGCAATTTTGGCGCGTTGCGCGAGATGTTTCGCGAATGGCCGCCGGCCGATGTCGCGGAAGTGATCCTCGACATGGACGAAGACGACCAAGTCATTATTTTCCGCATCCTGCCGTCGGCACTGGCGGCGGACGTTTTTGAATATCTCGACGTTGAAGCGCAGCAAAAATTGTTGCGCGGAATGGCCCACGAGCAAGTCGTCGGAATTTTGAACGAAATGTCGCCGGACGATCGCACTGCGCTGCTCGAAGAATTGCCGAGCGCGGCCGCGCGCCAGTTGATTAGACTGCTCACGCCCGAGGAACGGCAGGTCGCGCAATCGTTGCTCGGTTATCCCGAAGGCAGCGTCGGCCGCTTGATGACGCCGGACTTCATCGCCATTCACGAAGATTGGACGGTGAAGGACGTGCTCGACCACGTCCGCGAGTTCGGACACGACAGCGAAACTCTCAATATCATCTACGTCGTTGATGAACGCGGCAAATTGATCGACGACCTGCGGATGCGCGAGTTCCTGCTTCGTCCGCTCGACGCGCGGGTGAGCGACTTTCGCGATCACACGTTCACCGCACTCAAAGTGAATGACTCCCAACACGAAGCGCTCAACGCATTTCGGAAATACGATCGGGCGGCGTTGCCAGTGGTCGATTCAAACGGAGTGCTCGTCGGAATTGTGACCGGCGACGACATGCTCGACGTCGCCGAAGAAGAAGCGACTGAGGATATCCAGAAGATCGGCGGTATGGAAGCGCTGGACGAGCCGTACACGACCATTCCGCTGCTGCGCATGGTAAAGAAACGAGCCACCTGGCTGATCATTCTTTTTCTCGGAGAAATGCTGACCGCGACCGCGATGCAGGGTTACAACGGCGAGATCGAGAAGGCCGCGATCCTTGCGATGTTTTTGCCGTTGATCATTTCCAGCGGCGGCAATTCCGGATCGCAAGCGACGACGCTCGTTATTCGCGCCATGGCTCTGGGAGAATTGCGCTTGCGTGATTGGTGGCGCGTGGTGCGCAAGGAACTTCTCTCGGGACTTTCACTCGGCTTGATTCTCGGAACCATCGGGTTTTTCAGAATCTCGCTCTGGCAATACCTGCACATTTTTGATTACGGCCAGTACCATTGGCTTGTCGCCGTGACTGTTGGCGCTGCGCTTGTCGGAGTCGTCTTGTGGGGCACCATCAGCGGAGCGATGCTTCCGTTCCTGCTTCGTCGACTTGGACTCGATCCAGCAACCTCATCAGCGCCGTTCGTTGCCACCCTGGTCGATGTGACCGGGCTGATAATTTATTTCAACGTGGCGCTGTTTATTCTTCGCGGCACGCTGTTGTGACAAGATGCGGATCGGTTACGCGTTCGAACGCTTCGCCGGGTAAGGGAAAAAGAATTAGGAAAGAAGGAAAACAGGAAGGATCTTTCACCTTATTTCCTGGGTTCCTCCGTTCCTGATTAAATCTGTGTTATCCGCGTAATTCGTGGTTCAAAAACCTTCCGGCGGTTTGATCCCAAACTTTTCGAACATCTTTCTTACTCGTTCCCGTTTCTCCGGCGTATCCAATCGCGCTTCGTCCGGGTTCTCCGCCCAAAACAACACGTCGCGATAATCGCGCTTCGCAATCGCCAAGAATTCGCGCAGCTTCTCTTCGTTTCCTTCGCTCAATTTCAAAATAGCGAGCTGCACCCGCTCGCGTTCGCGCTCGTGCGATTCAACGCCGTAAGTATCGAGAAGCTCGAGCACGCGCGCCCAACTACTTTTAAGAAAAGTCGCTTGGATTGCTGCAACAACCTCGTCGCGCGAGCGCGCCATCGTTCGCTTGGAAAAGATTATTTCTTAATCGCGACCCATTCGTTGGCCGCGCGGGAATCGGCCACGGCCTGGACGACACGCATGTAGCGGACGCCGTCTTCGAAATTGGGACGCGGGCGAACGCGGCCTTTTGATTTCACCGCGTTGATGAAATCGTCTTCCACTCGCCATTCCGTAATGAGTTCCTTCGGAAGATCGAGATCTTCCATTTCGCGGCCACCGTACTTCACGCTCCGGACCCGTTCGTTGGTGAAATCGTAAAGCAACGCGCCGCGGTCCCCGAAAATTCGCAACCGATCATTCGGCGCGCCGGCGTGCACGCCACTGAACTCGAACACGCCTTCGGCGCCGTTCTCAAAAACGCAAAGGATATCGAGCATGTCGGGAATAATGACATGATAGCCACGCCGCTCAGCGTTCAGAATTTTTCCGCGCGCGAACACGCCGGCGATGTTGCCGAGCCAGCGCTGCAACACTTCCACGTAAATTCCGAGCGTGAGCACATTCAGCCCGCTGATCTCGATCTTCTGCCGCCAATGCGCCGGCGCTTCCGGGTTCAAATAGACGCCCGTGAAACTTTGCAGGCGGACGGCGTGCGGTTTTCCGATGAAATTTTCGGCGAGCAGTTTTTTCACGAGCAGATCGGCGCGCATCCCGAACGGCGGTGGACAAAGCATCGTCACCAGCTCAGGAAAACGTTTCGTGGTCGCCAGCATTTCTTCGGCTTCGGCGAGGTCCATCGCCATCCGCGCCTGACAAAAAACGTGTTTGCCGGCTTCGAGTGCGGAAATGGTTACCGCCGAATGCATGTAGGGCGGCGTGCCGATCCAGATGATGTCAAGATCGGGCACGGCCAGGAGATCGGCCCAATTCGCCATCGGCGTCGCGCCGGGGCAATGTTCCTTGCAAAATTGTTCGCTGCTCTCGTAAGTCGAGTTCGAGACCGCGACAATCTCGGCGTCGGGATTCTTTTTGAGCGCGGGCAAATGCCGGGTGCGAACGATATTGCCCGCGCCGACGATTCCGATTCGCAGTTTGCCGTTATTTTTTTGTGCCATGTTTCAAATATAGGTGTCGATCTTGGACCGCACCTAACGATTGCGCGAGTAAACTTTTGACCATCAGATAGAATCTCCGTTCAACAACTCCGAAAGCTTTCGCGAGTAAATGGCTTGACAATCAGCCCGCGCGCGGCACCTTTTGCGCCCCCATTCCTGCACCATGTCGAAAGTTTGCACCATCACCGGATCGAGGCCCACGCGCGGCAGCGTCATTCACCGCCGCGGTATGGCCAAGAAAAAAGGTGGCGTCGGCCGGCACGTGACCAAGAATGTGTCGCGCCTTTTCGTTCCCAACCTGCACGAACACCGGATCTGGGTGCCGGAGCTGAAAAAGTTCGTCCGCGTTCGCGTGACCGCGCGCGGCCTGAAAACGATCAACAAAAACGGGGCTTATAAGTCGCTCAAAAAAGCCGGCGCGATCTAAGTCCGAGATTGGTGGATCGGCCGCTCCGTCGGACGATGCCGAAATTACTGCGGCTTCGCCGCCAAAAATAACATCGAGCAAGGGACTGCTCGATCCACCGCATTAACTGCCGCCAATTTCTGTTTCTTCTGTTCTAGAGGCGTCCGCCCCGGCGGACGCCTGTCTTTCCGGTTCTGCGGTTGACACGACCGCCGCTACAACGCTTTCGCTTTCTTTCGAAGCTTCGACTGATTCATTCGCGGGCGGCGCGCCTGCCTCGACACGTTCCTCTTTTTCCGCGGCGGGGACGTTTGCCACGATCGCTTTTTCTTCTGCTTTCTCTTCCGGCGTCGCTGCCTCCGCACCTTCCTTCGCTTTCGCTTTCGCACGTGGCAGATCGAGCGAGCCGTCGTTGAACTCGATTACATAACCTTCGTTGATCAGCCAGCGAAGATCGGACGCGAGCGCCATTTTGACGCGTTCCGCTTCGTCAGCCGTAAGACCAGCAATCAATTTGTCGGCCAGTTCTTTTCGGCCAATTCGGGGCGAGGTTCCAATGCTCTCCAGAATTGCGCGAACTTGCGACGAGACGCCGGATTCATCGTGCTTGAATGGGCGCGGATAAATGGACGAGACAAAGAGCATTCCCCTACGATGCCGAAAGACATGAAGGCCGGCTTCACGAAACCGAGCGGCAAGCTCCCGCATCATCGGCGACGGCGACCGCATCTCACGGGTCCATTCGTTCTCAATCAGCCGGTTCAACACTCGATCCTGCAAATGCCGGCTGGCAGGACCGTCGATCGTCAACTCGGAAACACTGCGAACAAGTCCGGGCAAATAATTTTGCTGAAAATGCCGCTCTGTCTCGGCCGCTGACGAAAACGTGGTCGCCGTTTCCTCGCGCAACGTCGAGAACGTCGTCACTTTGCGCGCGTCTTCCTTCCACTTCTCGATCTCGGCCGAATCGGTCACGATCTGAATTTGGCGTTGATAATCGGCGAAGCTCATCCGCCGGCTGAAACGCTGCTCGTACAAATTTCGGAGCCGGCGCTGATAATCGTGATGATTGGTCGGGCCGAGCAATGTGCCGCTCAGCCGGCACCGCGCTACGTCGGGCGGCGCGGTCAATTGAACATCGTGACGCGTCGCTTTCTCCAAAAAAAGCCGCGCCAGTGCGAATAACGAATACGCGACCGAGCCGGACTTGATTTGCGCGACGACATTCTCGAAAGCAGACACGCGCGGCAAAAGTTTGACCGCGATCGGCGGCAACGGCCGGTCCGAGGTGCGAGCCACACTGCGACTGGGCTGGCGATCAACAAACCCCGGCCGATCCTTCCGATGTCGATCCTGCGCGCGCGGAGGCCGACGATCCTGCCGAAGCGGTCGCCCCGGCATTTTCCCTTTTTGAGTCGGGCGATCGAAACCCGGCCTTGAACGTTTTCGATCCGGTCCGCGCTTATCGCGTGGGCGCCGGTCACGCGAGCGACGCTCGCGCTGATCTTCGCCTTCATGCCCGGCGTAGCGTTCGGTGGGCGCGGGCTCGTTCACCCAGGCCGGCAGCATTTTCAGATCGACTAACTCGTCGAGTTCGACAGGGGCGTCAGGCACGAATGTTCTCTACGCCAAGGGCAAAGGAAGTAAATAGCTCGCGCTCCGGACAGTGGCATTTGGTTGCGGAATTTTCGCTAATTCTTTTACTTGCGGTGCGGCAGCGTGTGGGGTAAGCGTTGCGCTCCAACCCAAAAATTTCTTATGGCGGACAAAACGATTGAGGAAAAGGTCAAGGACATCATCGTCGAACAGCTCGGAGTGAATCCGGAGCAGGTCACGCCGCAGGCGTCGTTTATCGAGGACTTGGGCGCCGATTCGCTCGATATCGTGGAATTGGTGATGGCGTTCGAAGAGGAATTTTCCGTGGAAGTGCCGGACGAAGATGCTGAAAAACTGCAGACCGTCGGCGACGTGATCAACTACATCAAAGAACGCGCCAAGACGCCGGGTGGCGGCGAAGCCGCAGCGAGCAGCTAGTCCGTTCATCCAGCCATTTTTGATCAAATGAAAAACACGGCTGAAGCCGTGTTTTTTGTTTCCCGGTTGCGCGGGCGCGCAACGCGCCCAGACTAACGAGAATGGACTTCGGGCTGCTGCAAAAACCATTGCTCCACGTCTTCGGTCACGATGTGTCGTTTCTCGGCATTGTCGCGTTCGTCATTTGGTTTTCCATCGGCGTATTCGCAGCCCGCGCGCTGCAAAGCGATGTCTTCCGGCGTTTCCTCAGCCGGTTCAAGATCGAGACGAACCTGATCGCGATCCTGACCACGATCCTCAGCCTGGCCGCGCTCGCATTCTTTACCGTGAACGCAGTTAACGCGGCCGGCGTGCCGTTGTCCTGGAATGCGCCGTTGCCGGGCGTCACTCTGAGCCTCGTTCAAATTTTCCTGCTCATCGCGCTGCTGATCGCGGTTTTCTGGATTTCATCCCGGACGAAACGTTTTCTCTTCAATCGCTTTCTCGCGAAAAGCGGGCTCGATCGGTCGTTGCAAT
>WNFW01001939.1_pt1 | contig 16627 bp, 11 predicted proteins | sample 5400131 | NCBI WGS metagenome assembly WNFW01 (sample SAMN13153362, study PRJNA577476) | soil metagenome | isolation source: 20 cm soil or saprolite under grassland replicate 1 | place: USA:California | collected 2016-06-15 | reverse complement strand
GCTGTTGGCGTTGAGGTCGTCATTGCGGAAAAACTCGTAAAGCCCGCCATGAAGGTTGCTGGTGCCGGAGCGGGTTATAACGTTGACCTGAGCGCCCGCGGAACGACCGGACTCGGCGTCATACACGCCACGAACGACGCGAAATTCGCTGATCGCGTCGATGCTGGGGAAGGAGAGCAGCGTGAGGTTAGAACCGCGATCCACATTGTCGGCGCCGTCCACCTGCCAATTGTTTTCCTCGCGGCGGTTGCCGTTGATCTGGAAGCTCATTACGTTTGTGCCGAGCGGAGCGGTGGCGCCCGGGAAAATCTGGTCGGCGTTGCCGGAATCGGAAGCGCCGGGCACGAGCAGAACGAGTTGCGCGTAGTTGCGACTGTTGAGGGAGAGTTCGCGAAGTTGCAGGCCGGAAATTACGCCGGTGGCGGTTGCGCTCTGCGTATCAACCTGGAGCGAAGTGGCTTCCACGGTAACGGTTTCATTGACGGCGCCCACTTCGAGTGTGAGATTGACAGCGAGTTTGTCGCTGACGTTCAGAACGAGACCGGAGTGGACAGCTCTTTTGAAGCCGGAAGCCTCTGCCTTGACGCTGTAACGTCCCACCGGCAGGAGCGGGACGGTGAACTGACCCTGCTCGTCGGTAGTAATGGTGCGAACGACGACATTTTGATCTGAGTTCGTAATCGTGACGGTGACATTCGCTATGGCGCCGCCTTTGGAGTCAGAAACCGTTCCGAGGATCGTGCCGGTGGTGTTCTGGCCAAAGCTCGTGCAACTCAGGCTAAACACGAACAAAAATACGCCCAAACATTTGCCTGCCATGCTCTTCATACAAAACCTCCTTCGTTCCCCCACTATCGCTGACTTCAAGCCAAAACTGCTTTTGCCAGTGAGAAATGCCACTTTGTTCACTCCTACGTTCACATGCCACCCCCCGAAGAATTGTCATTGCCGGACTGCCCTAATCGGTTCGTAATCTTGTAACGGTCGCCGCGGAATGTAGATTTGACGTACTCCACGGCCTGCCCGCCTTGCACATAGGAAGTGCGCGTAAACAGAAAGACGGGGCTTCCTTTCGAGATGCCCAGAAGCCGCGCCTCTTCCGAATTGGCCAGGCCCGCCTCCACGACTTCGTCTGCCTGCACGATATGGATTCCATAACCCTGTGAAAGCGTGCGGTAAAGCGAAGTGCGGGGATCAAACTTGTCAAGCAAGTCCGGGCAAAGTGGCTGCGGCAGGCATGTGGTCTCCACTCCCATGGGCAGCGCGTCCGCTACTCGCACGCGACGTATGCGAATCACTTTTTCTTCAGGCGGGAGGCGCAGGGCCAGGGCCGCTTCCTCCCCGACGGGAACGACTTCGGAAGAAATCAACTTGGAATGCGGCCTGGAACCGCGAGCCTCCATCTCTTCGGTGAAGGATTGCACCTGCCGGAAGTTTTTTTCCAACTTGATCTCGGAAACAAACGTCCCTTTGCCGCGCTGGCTATAAGCGACGCCCAAGCTACAAAGAGACTTGAGGGCCTGCCGTGCCGTCATGCGGCTGACGCGCAGGCGTTTGGAAATGACTTCCTCGGAAGGAAGGGGTTTGCCGGCCTTGAGCCTGCCCGAGCGAATGTCTTGAAGAAGATGCTGCTGAATCTGAAAATAGAGAGGAACGACGCTGTGGCGGTCGAGATTGAGGGACTCCACTTCACACCCCAGTTGTCTAGACAACTGGGGTGAGCTTATATCTTCTTCAACTTACGCTGTCAAGGTCATTTCTGGGTCAGCCTCGTACGAGCCTGAAACTTCGCGTGCGTCGTTTTCGCTCAGCGAGGTTCTGCGAAGACCGCAAATGAAGAGAGATAGGGCATTATAGGGCATACAGAATGGCAAGAGCCGGAAACAAGTCGCGTGTTTCCGGCTCTTGTTGGCTTGTGGGCTTACAGGCGAGCGAGGGCTAGCTTTTCAGGGCCGATCGTGGCCGTTGCCGTGTGGCTTGCCTTCCTGTTTCTGTTGTCCTTTATCTTTATGTTCGCGCTCCTGGCGCTGCTGCATCTTTTCCGCTTGCTGATCGTGCTGGCGATTCATCTGGTCCATTTGTTGTTGCTGGCGGCGCTGGAGCTGATCCTGACGGCCTTGATTCGGCTTTTGACGATCGATTTTCTGCTGCTCTCGCTCCTGCTGCCGCTGCATTTTTTGGCGGTCGGTATCCTGCTGACGTTGCATCTTGTCGAAATCTCTTTGGTGCTTTTCCTCCAGCCTGGGATTAGAGGACGGATGGTCTGAATGCCGCGCAGAGGGCGGACGATCGAAGTCGCGGCCGTTATTTTCGGGGCCCCTTCCCGGACGGTCATGGGAGTTGCGTTCGCTATTATCGAAGGGCCTTCCGGAACGGTTGGATTCCCGAATGTCCGACGGGCGGTTCCTGTCGTTGCCTCTGCCGCGGTCGTCGCCTCTGCCACGGTCCTCATCGCGACCACGTTCGAATCGGCCGGGCCGCTCCGTTGCAGCGACTTCCGGGCGGCCGTGATTGACTGAAGCCCGGAAGTTACGATCGCCGCGAGCCGCTTCGAAGTGGCGAGTCATGGAGACGTGGCGCTCGTGTTCAGCGCGGCGCTCATCCCGATCGGGCCGTCTGTTGACTCCTCCCGGGCCGCCATTAAAGCTGACGCGGGTGACGTTGCGCTCTTCGAACCTCTTTTCGTAGACATTGTGGATGACGGTTACGTTGACGTTGGTGACCGAGCGATTGTAGTAGTAGTTGCGGCCGCGCCAATAGCCGCCGTAGAATCCGCTGCCTGGATAGCCGAAACCGTAGTTAACGCCGCCATAGAAGCCCACTCTCGGTCCCCAATACCCGGTGTGCCACAGGTAGAAACCGTCGTTCCAGCCCCAGTAGCCTGGCGTCCAGAGCAGGCCTGGTTCAGGGGCAAGCACCCAGGTGCCCGGGACCCAGAAATAGTCGTCATCACCATAGGCCCAATAGCCCGGAACCCAGATGTAATCAGGGCCGGGACAGATGGGTTGCGCATAGACCGGCAAGACCGGGGGACCGATGCGGACGGAGATGCCCACAGCAACTTGCGCTTGAGATGGAATGGGAATCGCCAGGATTCCTGCTGCGAGCAGAAGCGAGAGAATGAAGCGCGCGATACGCATGATGTTCACCTTTCTGGCATGTGCCGGGCGTTGCTGCGAGCGCGACCATTTGCCAGTGGGGGTCGCCTGCCATATCTAACCCGCAGCCAGGACAAAAGTCGCAAGCCTTAGGTGTAAGGGTCTGTAGAAAGAATAACTTAGAAGCAAACGATCCTGCCGACGTGATGCCGGGCGAGTGCTTAATTGATATCTGCTATTATGCGGGGCCTCCAGAAAAGAAGGGTGCGAGGGAGTTGGGGCCTGCTGAAGTTAGCTGGAGCTGGTGACAAGAAGGAGCGAGGGCGAATGAGCGCTGGACCGGGCGTGCAAATACAGCCAAGCCTTGCGACGATTCGAGAAGCGCAGAAACTTCTGGCGAAGTATTTTGCACCGACACGACTCATCCACGCGCCATTTCTGGGCGAACGCGTGGGGAAAAACGTTTATTTGAAGTTGGAGACAGAGCTGCCGACGGGATCGTTTAAAGTGCGCGGGGCGCTTTACGCGCTGGCGGAAAGGATGAAGAAGGGAACTGTGCGGGAAGTGGTGGCTTCGAGCACGGGGAATCACGGGGCGGCTGTGGCGTATGCGGCAAAGGAGTTTGGCATTGCCGCGAAGATTTTCTTGCCGGCGAACTGCAACCCGGTGAAGCGCGGGCGAATTGCGACGCTGGGAGCCGTGATTGTGGAGAGCGGCGGAGGCGATCTGGCATCGGCGTTCGAATTGGCGGCAGAGTACGCGAAGCAACCGGGCGTGTTCTTCCTGAATGATGCGACGGATGTGGACCTGCCAGCGGGGCCAGCGACGATTGTTTGCGAAATTCTGGAGCAGCTTCCGAAGGCCACGGCAATCTTCGTTCCGATGGGCGATACGGCACTGATTCGCGGGATTGCCGCAGCGGCGAAACAGATCGCGCCGAAGCTAAGAATTATTGGAGTGCAGGCGGAGCGCGCACCGGCGTATTACCTTTCCTGGAAGGAAGGCAAAGTCGTGGGCACGGAGGCGTGCGACACCATTGCGGACGGGCTGGCGACGCGAACTCCGGAAGCTGCGAACGTCCGCGAGGTGAGGAAGCTCGTCGATGACGTGGTGCTCGTCAGCGAAGAGGAGATGCTGCAAGCGATTGCTACGCTGCTTGTAGAGGAGCATGTAGTGGCGGAGCCAGCGGGGGCGGCAAGCGCAGCGGCGCTGCTGAAGTCGAGTGACGAGTGCGGCGATTGTCCGGTGCTGCTTGTGAGTGGAGCAAACATTTCCCGGGAAGTGCTGAGGTGGGCGCTGCAGGTTGCTTAGGTTAGTGCTGTGGTTGCGGAGTCGGACTTGGTTGCGAAGATTCGAGGGGAAGGGCAAAGGCGACGTAGACGCCGCCCGAATGAGATTTGGGATCCTTGCCGCCGCCTGCGGCGATGACGACGAACTGCCGGCCGTTTACCTTATACGTGGCGGGCGTGGCGTTTCCGGAAAAGGGGAGCGTTGTTTGCCAGAGCAGTTTGCCCGTTGATTTGTCGTAGGCTCGGAATTTCTTGTCGAAGTTCGTTGCGCCGATAAATACAAGGCCGCCAGCCGTGACGATGGGTCCGCCGTAGTTTTCGGTGCCGGTATCTGCTTGGCCTTTCGCGGCAAGCTCAGGATACTCGCCGAAGGTGATTTTCCAAACATATTCACCGGTATTCAAATCGATGGCACTGAGGGTTCCCCAGGGAGGTGTGACGGCGGGATAACCCTCGGGATCTAGGAATTTATGATAGCCCGTGAAGCGATACTTCATCGCGGCAGGCGGCGCCGCGCTTTTCAGTTCTTTGTTCTCACCACTCGTCAAGTAGTCGACTAGAGCAAAGATTTGATCTTCCGTGAGACTCGGAAAGCCGGGCATGCGGCCTTTTCCGTTCTTGATGATAGGGACGATCTGCGCCCAAGTCAGGCGGTCACCCACTCCGACTAGTGACGGAATGGAGGGCGGCGAGCCGGTCATCTTTTCGCCATGGCAGACGCCACACTGGCTCAGATAGATGGAGCGCGGACTATTTTTGCCGGTGTTGGGCGCGAGTGCGCCGGTCCAGGCCATTTCATTCGAATTGATGTAGATGATGCCGGTCTGCGGATCCACAGCTGGCCCGCCCCATTCGGCGCCGCCGTCGAAGCCGGGAAAAACCACGGTGTCGGCTCCGATAGAAAAGGGGAGAAATTGTCCTTCGCTGCGGAATTTCCGGAATTGCTGGAGCGCCCATTGATGCGCTTCGGGAGTGCGGTTGGTCAGGAGGTCTGCCGTAAGAAGCTGGCGGGCAAAAGGCGCGGGGCGTGCTGGGAGCGGTTGCCTAGGGGACGCATGCTCTCCAGGGACAGTGCTTGCGGGATATTTGTGAACCTCGATAGGGAAAAGAGGGGCGCCATTGACGCGATCGAAGAGATAGACAAAACCTTGTTTTGAGGTTTGCGCAACGGCGTCCACGGCTTTGCCATCGTGCTTTACCGTGAGCAGCACAGGAGGCGAAGGAAAATCGCGATCCCAAATGTCGTGATGAACGGCCTGGAAATGCCAAATTCTTTCACCGGTCTCCGCTTTCAAAGCAATCAGGCTATTGGCAAAGAGATCGTCGCCGGCGCGGTCCCCGCCGTAGAAATCAAAGGCCGCGGAGCCGGTTGGGACATAGACAATTCCGCGCGCCGGATCGAGCGCCATTCCGGTCCAATTGTTGGCAGCGCCGGAAGTGTTCCAAGCATTGGGTGGCCAGGTCGCGTAGCCGAATTCGCCGGGATGCGGAATGGTGTGAAACGACCAGCGCAATTTGCCGGTGCGAACTTCGTAGGCGCGAACGTCGCCGGGAGGCGCTGGCAGCGTTTCCGGCAGGCGGCCGCCGACGATGATGAGGTCCTTGAAGATGATTCCCGGACTGGTTAGATAAATCGATTGGGCGGTTGCCGGCTCACGGCCCAGATTCTCTCGGAGGTCTATTCGTCCCTGATTGCCGAAGCCAGGAATAGGCTTGCCGCTGGCGGCATCGAGAGCGTAAAGGAAATTCGATGCGCCGACGAGAATGCGTTTGTCTTTGGCGTCGCTCCAGTAAGTGAGCCCGCGGTTCGGCTGAGAGCCGTGAATGCCTGAGTCGAATTTCCACAATTGCTTTCCGGTTGCGGCGTCCAGAGCGAAAACCTTCTGGGTCGGGGTGAGCCCGTAAAGAACTCCGTCGACAATGATCGGGCTGGTTTGCAGACCGCCTTCTTCGCCGGCGTCGAAGCTCCAAGCGACGGTGAGTTGCTTGACGTTTTCACGATTAATTTGCGCAAGGCTGGAATAGTGATTGTTCTCGGGCGCTCCACCGTAGACGGGCCAGTCTTGCTCGCCAGTCGGTCGGGATTCTTGAACGGCGGGCGCCTGCCCAGCAACGGATGCAATCGTCAAGACGATCAGTACGAGAGCAAGGAGAGTCGCGCAAACAACAGTTTTTCCCAATTGTGCACTTCCACCAAGGCCAAGAGAGGATAACACCGCTTCGTTCTTACCAGAGAACAAGCTGGTACGAGGCTTCCGGCGGAGGCAAGCGTATGCTTAAGTCGCCCAGGCATCACACTTTGCACTCGATGCCTATTTTCATTCGGGATTTGGGGGGCACAGATGAATTGGATCACGCGGGAACATGTGAAAGTAGACCGGGTGGCCTGTCCGTGGTTGATCCGGAAGTTCGTGGACCCGAAGGCAGAGTTTCATTTTGTGCCTTCGCAAGAAGTGATGAGTCAGGCCAAAGCACTTGGGGCCATACCTTTTGATGTGCCCGATGTGGAGCTGGGACATCTTGGTAAGGAGTGCTCGTTTGAAGCGATTCTGAAGAAGTACAAATTGAACGGAGATGTGGCGCTGGTGCTGCTGGGAAAGATTGTCAACGGCGCGGACACGGACAATACGTTGTGGCAACAGCCGGAGGGCGCGGGCTTGAAGGCCATTGCCGAAGGGTTTCGCCACTTGAATTTTCGCGACGACCATGAAATCAATGCGGCCCAGTGGATCGTTTATGACGCGCTGTATGCGTATTGCCAGGAAATGGTGAAGCGCGGGAAGCCCAACGGAGCATTTCGCTGAGGCTGGCTTCGGGGGGGCGAGTATCAGGAGGAAAATCACAGACTCCCTGGGAATCGAGCGCAACGTTGCGGCGGCCTCCGGCGCGGTGTTGCTGGTGGGGCTGGGCGAAGAGCTCTGGAAAAAGTTTCTTCCCAAGTATTTGGAATCGCTCGGCGCGAGCGTTGCCGCAGTTGGGTTTTTCGGCACGGCGGAAGATTTCTTCGACGCGATTTACCAATATCCTGGAGGATGGTTGGCGGATTATTGGGGGCGACGGAGAGCCTTCCTGACGTTTCTCGCGGCAACCGTGGCGGGCTACCTCATTTATCTTTTCAGCCCTACCTGGCCATACCTTTTTCTTGGACTAGCTTTCGTGATGGCGTGGCAGACAATGGGTTCGCCGACGGTTTTTGCGACCATCGGCGACGCGCTTCCGAAAGAGCGCCACGCGATGGGCTTCACGGTTCAATCGATATTGAAGCGCATCCCGATGGTGATCTCACCACTCATCGGCGGCGTGATGATCGGAGCCGTGGGACTTGCGCGAGGCGTTCGAATCGGGCTCCTCATTACTCTCGCGTTGGCAGGTTTTGCCGCCGCTCTGCTGCTCTCCATGAAATTGCCAAGCGTGAGCCACGACGCCGTGAGAATGGGAGGGGTTTGGAACTCTTTTCATCCAACGCTGAAGCGGCTGCTGGCTTCGGATATCGTGATTCGAATGTGCGAAGGGATGGCGGACATTTTCGTTGTTTTGTACGTGACGAACGTCAGCGGAATCACGCTTCCCCGCTACGGCGTACTTGTGTCCGTTCAACTGCTGACGTCCATCCTTATCTATTTGCCCTCGGCAAAGCTTGCGGAGCGCATTAGCCGGGAAGCTCTCGTTGTCGCGACGTTCTTGTGCTTTGCCTTCTATCCGGTTGCGGTTATTCTCACGCACAGCTTCGTGGGCCTGATTTTTGCGTTTACCCTCGGAGGGCTCCGCGAAATCGGTGAGCCTTCTCGCAAAGCGATGATTGTGGGCTTCGCCCAGCAACAATTGCGTGCCCGAACAGTGGGGCTGTATTACCTGGTGCGGAGTCTATCGATTACGCCGTCGTCGGTAATCGGAGGGCTGCTTTGGAAAGTGCGGCCAGAAACTCCCTTCGTTACAGCCGGGATCATTGGGCTCCTTGGGACATTACTTTTTGCGCTATCAGTGAGGCAACAAGACGCCGGATAGCGTGAAAATAGTTCAACTCCCGTGAAAACACTGCTCCCAAGCCCGAGACGCCTTTTGGTGGGATGCCTCATTGTGGCGGCGCTTGCTCTCCCGAAGCGTACTTGCGCGCAGGCACAGAGAAATGAAACCAGGCCCGCTATTCAAACGACATTGATTACGGCGGAAGCAACGCGCGTCGAGCGTGCGCCGAAGCTGGATGGCACCCTCGACGATCCACTGTGGCAATCAGCGCAGCGGGTGGCGGAATTCCGTCAGCAGGAGCCGGACGAAGGCCAGCCCGCCACGGAGAGGACGGAAGTGCGAATTTTCTACACGCGGCACGCCGTCTACTTTGGAATTCATTGCTACGATTCCGACTCTGGCAAGATCGTGGCCACCCAACTGCGGCGCGATGTCAGCCAGGACCTGGATGATCACTTCGAGATCCTGATTGATTCGAATCACGACCGGCGTGGAGGATATGTTTTCCAAATCAATCCACTGGGCACACAAATGGATGGCCTGGTTGTGGAGGAAAAGGGAATTGGGGAAGGTACTGACTTTGATTCAGGTTGGGATGGCGTCTGGATTTCCGAGGCGCGAATCACTTCGGATGGCTAGACGGCGACCGTTGAGATTCCATTCACGACACTGAACTTCACGCAATCGAAGAATGTGATTTGGGGGCTGAATTTCAAACGCTTCATTCGCAGGAAAAATGAAGAAGACCTCTGGAGCGCGTATCGAAGAACGTTTGGAATCACCAAGGTTTCGCAGGCCGGAGAACTGACGGGCATCACGGACATCGGGACAGGAAGGCTCTTTGTGGTCAAGCCGTATGGGCTGGCGCAATATGATAAACAGGGCAGTCAGAATGCCAAATTTCCGCTGACGGGCGGACTCGACGTGAAATATGGGCTGCGGTCCAATCTTGTCTTGAACCTTACTGGAAACACGGACTTTGCAGACACCGACGTGGATCAAGTGCAGTTCAACCTGACGCCCTTCAAGATCTTTATTCCGGAAAAGCGGCAATTCTTTCTGGAGAACGCGGGCGTATTCGATTTCACTCTGGGAGCTGTCGACCAGTTGTTCTTCAGCCGTCAAATCGGGATCGATCCCGTAACCGGGCAGCAAGTGCCTATCAATGGCGGCGCCAAACTGACAGGAAGCATCGGACGATTGTCGCTGGGCGTGATGGAAGTAGACACACGCTCGAGCGGCCCGAATCCCTACGCGAATTACGCGGTTGTGCGGATGAGGGAATCTTTGTGGGGCGGGTCGTATATCGGCGTAATGGGAATTGACAAGCGATCCGGCAACGCGCTCGATGCTTATAACCAAACCGGCGGTGTGGACTCGCGCCTCGTTTTTCTTAGGAATATCGTCTTCCGTGGACACCTCGCCGAAACCCAGTCGCCGGGAAAGCTCAGCGGCGACAGCGATGTTGGGGCCGATCTGACATACAGCTCGAACTGGCTAGAGGCAGTAGTAGCGCGGAGAAAAATCGGACCCAACTTCAATCCGGAATTGGGGTTCATTGAGACGGCCGACTCAGATCGCGAATATGCCGACGCCACTTTCAAAACGCGGCCGAGAATCGCAGGCATCCGCGAACTGCAATTTGAAGGCTTCATGTTTCACGCGCCCGACACTCGCGGCATTGTTCAGACGCAGGAGTGGCAGGGAACCTTTCGGGCAGAATTTAACAACGGGGCCTACACCGACGACGATATCGCGGATGTGTTCACGCAGCGAATCACCACGCCGCTCAACATTTACAAGAACATGGTCATTCCGATTGGCGTGTATCATTTCGCGCGGCACCAGCTTACTTACGGATCGAGGCTAGACCGGCGGTTTACCTACAATTTCTTTGAGCGTTTCGGTGATTACTATGGCGGGAAGTTGAATGAGTTTCGCGTAAGGGCGAATTATCGACCCAACGCAAGATTCTCTGCATCTCTGGTTCAAACATGGAACCGCTTCCGCCTGCCACAAGGCAATTTCTCCGTGGACTTGGCGAGTGTGCAAGGCAACTATTCCTTTTCCCGATTCCTGAACCTCAGCAGCACGATCCAAGTGGATACGGCGAACACGCAGGCGGTCAGCGCCAACATCCGGCTGCGCTATAACTACCGTCCGGACAGCGACGTTTTTGTGATTTACAACCTGGGGACGCAGTTCGTTAGCCTGGCGGCCGCGAACCCGCAGCAGATTCGCGAGACGCGTTTCGCGATCAAGTTCACATACTCCTTCATTCCGTAGCCCTCCCTAACGAAGGCCGACAAACCGGGAATATGTGTCGATTTCCTGGCAGCTTTCGGTAGAATTCCAGCGCTCGATAATTGTTGCTCAGTTGCTGGAGGCCTCGATGAACGTGCATTTCCGCTTACGATCCTTTTGCTTCGCCACCGTCATCTTTTGCGCGACGGTTGCCAGCGTTTCTTCGGCAAACGCGCAAGAAACCTACACGCCAACGCCAGAAAACCTGAAGGCACGTGCATGGTTCCAGGATGCGAAGTTCGGCCTATTCATTCACTGGGGCGTGTACAGCGTGCTGGGCGACGGAGAATGGGTGATGGAAACGCGGCCCGTCAATCGCACCGACTACGCGAAGTTGCCGAATTTCTTTAATCCCACGAAGTTTGATCCGGCCGCGTGGGTGGCGCTCGCCAAAGCGGCGGGAATGAAATACATCACCATCACATCAAAACATCACGATGGATTTGCAATGTTCAATTCGAAGCTGACGGATTGGAACGTCGTGGCCCACACGCCCTACGGGAAAGACGTCATCGGCATGCTCGCGGTGGAATGCCACAAGCAAGGGATCAAGCTGTTTTTGTACCACTCGCAACTGGATTGGCATTCGGAGGACTACTTCCCGCGCGGACGAACAGGACATCACGCCGGGAGGCCGGATTCCGGTAACTGGGGCGCGTATCTGACCTTCATGGACGGGCAATTGCGCGAGTTGCTGACAAACTATGGAGATATAGGCGGCATCTGGTTCGACGGCATGTGGGACAAGCCGGACGCCGATTGGCATCTCTCGCGGACGTACGGGCTGATTCATCAACTCCAGCCGCAAGCCCTGGTCGGCAGCAATCATCACAAGAACCCCTTTCCGGGTGAGGATTTCCAGATGTTCGAGAAGGATTTGCCCGGCGGGCACACGACGGGTTTCAACCCGGACCAAGGTGTGAGTGCTCTGCCCCTGGAGACATGCGAAACGATGAACGATTCCTGGGGATTCCGCATCACGGATGATCATTACAAAAGCACCGCAGATTTGATCCGCTACCTGGTGCACGCCGCAGGGATGAACGCAAATTTTCTCTTGAATGTCGGCCCGATGCCTAATGGTGAGATTCAGCCAGAGTTTGTGCAGCGCCTTACGGAAGTGGGGAAATGGACCAAGCAATACGGCGAGTCCATTTACGGAACGCGCGGCGGCCCGGTCGCAGCCGGGCCGTGGGGCGTGACGACACAGCGTGGTTCGACGGTCTACGTGCACCTGCTGGACTGGAATCAGCCGGTGTTGGCGCTGGCTGGGATCCCGCGGAGCGTTCGTTCGGCGAAATTGTTGCGCGATGGAAGCAGCGTGGAGTTCAGCACGGTCAAGGGGGGATTGGTGCTGAAACTGCCGGAAGCGCAATCAGAGGAAGTGGACCGAGTGATCGCATTGGAACTGGAACCCGCCAAGTAGCTGCACCTGCGACTAAGGATTGGGCGCAGACTCAGCGAGTTTCAGCACAAGCACTTGGCCATTCGAATGAAAGCTGCCGCCCGTTGCCGTCTTCGCTTCCTTCAAAGGGTTATCGGGAACGGAGTGCGAGATTTCACTGACGAGGCCCGTAGAGGCCAGAGTTTTCTCAACGTAATCGCGCTCTAAGTCAATTTCCGGGTCGATCTTGTGCGTGACGCCGTTGTTGCGCTGATCGCGTTCAAATCCCGTGTCATGCGTTGCCGCCCCAACCCAGAGCGTTTCTCCACTCACTTGAAACGGAGCCTTCCAAATGCGCAGATGGTTGCGCGTCCTCACCACGCTGATGGGTTCGGCGTGCGCCCAGCCATAATCCTGCGCGCGGCCAAAGAGGTAAAGCTGGCTCATGGGCATGGTGAGATAGGACTCTTTCGAAATGCTCTCAATCAGACCGTGCAGGACGGTGTCCTTGACGTCGGCGTCCACTTTCACCCATCCTGCCGAAGTAAAAACCTTCTGCATGGCCGATTCCGAACCAAGAATCAGAAAGTTGACCATGTCGCCGGGATTGCCTTGCTTGTCGCTGACGCGCCGCGGGATTTTGGAGAACAGCGCGTTATCGATGCCGGGGATAGACTTAACCTGTTTAGCGACTTCACGCGCTTTCCCGCCATCCGGAGCATAGATTTCCACTCGCACAACATAGGTGCCGCTGCCGGCGTCGTCGCTCGGCTGGTTGATTCCGAGCGCGAGACGCCCAGCGATGGGCGCAACCACATCGCGGTGCCCGCCAACCAGAAACGGCTGCGCGATGTCTTTGTCGCCGATACGTCCAATCAGCGCACCGCGACCTGCCTCATTGAAGGGCAAAACGCGCAGGAGATCTCGAAAGCCGCGAGCGAGGCCGTCAGGCCCATTGTCTTCTTTGGCGTCGCCAAACCGCAGCTTGCCGGTCGCAGTGACAACCACGTGCTCGCCGGGCTGCACGTCGATGCCTGTGTCTACCCAGGATTGGTCGCCGGCGAGCTGTACCTCTTGCGAGACGCGCACTTTCCCGGAAGGGGCTGGTGTTTTCGAACTGTCCTGCTGTGCGGGGGCGGCTTCGCGAACAAGCTGGGCGTGTGCAGGATCCGGCAAAACCGCTGCCGCGAGCGCAAATCCCAATGTAATAAAAATTGCTTGCCTTGGAATGCGAGCCATTAAAACGCCCATCCTGTGCCACGGGTGCGACAATTTCCACTCTTAGCAGATGCGATTCCATGAGGCAAGCGTTGCACTAGCTCGCGCGAAGGCGCCGGCCTTCACTCGCGATTCCAATGTGTGCGATTCCTTGACGGGAGCGGGAGCGCAACGGTAGATTGAAAGGATGCCGCAGCATTGCGAGAGGACATTGACCGCTCCAAGATGTTCCCTTCCATGCTGAGAAACGCCAAAGGTGGAAACGAAGAAAGCGACTTGCCCGAGTGCGGGCTGCGGCAGCCGGAATGAAAGAACTACGACGACTAACAGCGATTTTGGGACTTTGCGTTACCGTTGCAGGGCAGGCTGTTGCCCAGACCGCCCCGCAGGTCTCGGCGCAACCACAGTCTCAAGTGCCGCCGAAAGCGGAGCCGCCTGCTGCGGCTTTGCGCACACAAACTCCTCCGCCAAACGCAGTGACCGTGGACGGCAGCGAGGCCATGTTCACCACCATGTGCGCGCTGCTTGCCGCGGGCTTTGAATCGAACGTCAGCTCGGACAATTGGACGGCCTTTCGTGCGCAGATGCGCGAGCGCTTGCGCCAGCAGCAAGGGCCTGCGGTGGAAGCCGTGCGTCAATTCTACCGCCAGCACGAATTGCGCGATCCCGGAGCGACCCTCTCAAGGTACCTGTGGTTTGGCCTAGTGTCTGGGCCTGCTCCTGGGTTTCAGCCGCTCTTGCGGCGCGACGAATTGCCCCCCGAAGTGATCGCCCTTCTGGGATTCAGCGAACTTCTATCCAGTTATTACCAGGAACAAAAAATTGGCGCTCTCTGGCGGCAGGTGCAGCCGATTTACAACCGTGAAATCCAGCGCTTGCATGAACCCCTGACACAAATTGTATTTACCTCGACGGGATATCTTCGAGAGATTCTCGATGCCTTCGGCCATCGCAAGTTCACCATTATCGTCGAGCCGCTAGTGGGGCGGATTACCAACGTGCGGAATTTTGGCGACCACTATGCCCTGGTGCTGAGCGGGGGAGAAGACGTTCCCCAGGAAGTGGTGCGCCATGCGTTTCTGCATTTCATGCTTGATCCGCTCCCGCTGATGTATCCCCACGTAGTCGCAGTGAAGCGCCCGCTCTACGAAACGGCGGCAAAAGCGCCTCGCCTCGTCAGCGACCTGAAGGATGATTTCCCCTCGTATTTCGCGGAATGCACCGTCCGTGCCGTGGAATTGAGGATGAGGCGGATATCGCCCGGAGAACGGGAAGCGGCATTGAGCCGCAACGATGCCGATGGGTACGTACTCGTGAGACCGCTCGTCACAGCCTTGGCCAATTTCGAGAACTCGGAACCGTCGATGAAGCGCTTTTTCCCTGACTTGGTCAGAAGTATCGACGAACGCGCAGAGGCCAAGCGCCTGACAGCGGTTCAATTCGCTCCGGCCGACGCGACGCAAACCGACGATGCTGCGGCGGAAGTCGTAGCGCGTCCGAAAAGAACTTTGCCAACAACAGTGCCCAATGACGCGGAGGTTATCGCCGCCCTTACCGAGGGCGAACGGCAGATTGCCGCAAAGAATTCTCGCGCGGCCGAGGCCTCCTTCAAGAAAGTCTTGACCAAGTATCCCGATCAGCCGCGCGCCTGGTTTGGAATTGGCGTGGTGGCCTATATGGATCACGACGCGCCCAGGGCCAAGCAGGTCTTTGGCCGTTTGACCACTGGGGAGCACGCAGCCACAGGCGACCCCAGAGTCCTGGCTTGGTCGCATGTTTACTTGGCGCGGATTTATGATTATGAAGGGAATAATTCCGTGGCGAAAACGGAGTATGAGTCGGCGCTGGCGGTAGAAGGCGGACCGGAGGAGGCCAGGCAGGCTGCGCAAAAGGAGCTGGCCGCATCTACAAACGACAAGCAAGTGGTCCGGCCATAGACGATTTGATCTCAGTCTGTTACAAGCGTTTACCTTCGGGGAAGCAATGGGACGAATAGGAGAAAAGGAATGAGAAGGAAATCGAATCCTTGGTTCGAAGCTTTGACCATAGCCGGATTGTTGCTCGGCTCTTGTGGAATGGCCGCAGCGCAGGGCAGCCAGGGTTCCCAGAGCGGCCAGGGGGGACCGAGCCAGCCGCCAACCCAGTCCAGCGACAAACCCAAAACGCCGGATGTTACCCCGCTGTCCTTGGATAGCGCGCCGCCACCGGTGAACGCCGAGGAAGACGCGGCGTTCAAGGCCTTTCAGGCTGTCCCGACGAGCGATCCAAAACAGAAGATCCAAGCGGGAGAAGCCTTCCTCCAGAAATACCCCGAGACTCGTTACAAGTCCGGCGTGTACGGCGTGCTGGCTTTTGTTTACTTGCAAGACGGGCAAGTGCAGAAAATGCAGGAATACGGGGAAAAAGAAATCACCCTTGCTCCCAATGATGTGTCCACGCTTGCGCTCCTGGCCCAGACTCTTCCTCGCAGCATCCACGCGGGAACTCCCCAGACGGAGGCTGCACAGTTGCTGGTCAAGGCGGAGCAGTACTCAAAACAGGCGATTGAGATTACGCCGACAATTCCTAAGCCAGCCAACATGACCGATGAACAATTTGCCGCCGCGAAGAATCAAGATCTGGCTATGGCTCATAGTGGGCTGGGGTTGGTCTACATTCGCCGGGGAAAGAATGCTGAGGCCATCACGGAGCTCGATGAGGCTGTAAAAGTCGATCCGAATCCCGACCCCGTGAATTATTACCTGCTGGGCATGGCCAACAAGAGCACTTCGCATTTCGACGATGCCGTCACCGCTTTCAATAAGTGCGCGACCATGGCTGGCCCTATGCAATCCACGTGCAAAGCCCAGGCGGACGACACAAAGAAGAAGAGTTCTACGGAGTTGAGCGCGCCAAAGTAAGCCGGGTGGCCCGCGTACTATGCAAGATGCCTTGCGGATTGCTGATGCGGCGTTAGAGGAGCGCCTGGGCCACAAGTTCTCGAATCCGGAGCTTCTTGATCGAGCACTGACCCACAGCTCGGCGCCACCGGAGTTGCGCGGAGCAGGTACAGATGCGCCGGGGGATTTGACGCATCTGTCGGATAACGAACGCCTGGAATTCCTGGGCGACGCCGTCCTCGAGTTGCTCGCGAGCGAATACCTCCTCGCGGCATTTCCCGGATGGGCCGAGGGACAACTTTCCAAGAGCCGGGCCCGTATTGTGAACGCAAGTTCCTTGGAAGCGGCGGCCCGGCGACTGCGGCTTGGAGAGCATCTCCGGCTCGGACGCGGCGAAGAAAAAACCGGCGGACGCGAGAAGCAAACGCTGCTCGCGGATGCGTTCGAAGCCGTGGTGGCTGCCGTTTACCTGGATGCGGGGCTCATTGC
>WNFW01001326.1_pt1 | contig 16630 bp, 12 predicted proteins | sample 5400131 | NCBI WGS metagenome assembly WNFW01 (sample SAMN13153362, study PRJNA577476) | soil metagenome | isolation source: 20 cm soil or saprolite under grassland replicate 1 | place: USA:California | collected 2016-06-15 | reverse complement strand
CAGAGCTGAGATGGCGACCGCGCCGGGGTAGCGCTCGGACAGGGCGGTGATCGCCCGCCGTCGCGAGGCCGGACCCAGGAGATCGGCCTTGTTCAGGGCGACCACCCGTGGCTTGTCCACCGCGCCGAGCTCCGCCAGCACTCTCTCCACGGTCGCCGCCTGCTGTGCGACCGCGGGCGAGCTCAGATCCAGGACCTGGATGATCAGGTCCGCCTCAGTGACCTCTTCCAGCGTGGCCCGGAACGCGGCGACCAGGTCGGTCGGCAGCTTCTGGATAAATCCGACGGTGTCGGTGAGGAGCAGCTCGCGTCCGGCAGGCAGCTCGAGCTTCCGTGTCGTCGGGTCGAGCGTCGCGAACAAGCGGTGCTCGGCCCTGACGTCGGCACCCGTGAGCACGTTGAGCAAGGTCGACTTGCCGGCGTTGGTGTAGCCGACGATCGCCGCAGTTTCGAGGGCGGCCCGACGGCGGCCCGTTCGCTGCTGGTGGCGCTGAGTGCGTACCTGCTCGATCTCCCGGTCGAGGTCCCGCATCCGTTTCCGGATGCGCCTGCGCTCCACTTCGATCTGCTGCTCGCCAAAGCCGCCGCGTGCCCCCACTCCCCCCCGGCGCCCGCCGACCTGGCGGTCGTAGGCGTAAGCGCCGATCAGCCGCGGCAGCAGGTGATGCAGCCGCGCCGCTTCGACCTGGAGCCGGCCCTCGTGCGTGCGCGCGTGCTGAGCAAAGATCTCGAGGATGATCTCCGTGCGATCGAGAACCCGTGCCTTGACCTCGAGCTCGAGGTTGCGCTGCTGGCGCGGGCTCAGGTCTTCATTGCAGATCACGACGTCGAATTCGCCCTCGAGCTTCATGTCGCGCAGCGAAGCGACCTTGCCCATACCGAGGAAATGCGCAGGGTCGACCTCGGATCGCCGCTGCACGTCGGTGCCCACCACCTCTGTCCCCGCGGTCCGCGCGAGGTCGGCAAGCTCGGCCATCTGGTCGCGCACCCTCTCTGGAGTGGCGCCCGGGAGCAGGATCCCGACGAGATAGGCCCGCTCGCGCGGACTCCTCGTCGTGATCACTCAGGGGCCCCCGCGAAATCGCGGCGAAGCCTCTGACTTCGTGGGGATTTCAGAGCTTGAGCTTCCTCATCCGCGCCATCGCTTCCTCGAGCCGCGCGTCGGGGGCTGTGACCGAAAGCCGGAAATAGCCTTCGCCGTGCGGGCCGAAACCGACACCGGGTGTGATGTTCACGCCGACCTCATCGAGCACGTGCGACGCAAAACCAATCGAGTCATACCCGTCGGGCACCGCCGCCCACACATAAAAGGTCGCGCGCGGCGGCTTGATCTTCCAGCCGAGGCTGTTCAGGGTGTCCGCCACGACGCGATGGCGGCGCGCATAGACAGCGCACGCTGCCCGCGTCTCCTCCTCCCCACCGTTCATCGCCTCAATGCCCGCCCACTGGACAGCCTGGAATATGCCCGAGTCGATGTTCGTCTTCAGCTGACCGATCAGGTTCACGAGGTCCGCGCGGCCGCAGACCCAGCCGATTCGCCAGCCGGTCATGTTGTACGTCTTCGACAGGGAGTGAAATTCGAGGCCTACTTCTTTCGCGCCAGGAATCTCGAAAAGCGTGAGCGGTCGATAGCCGTCGAAGGCGATCTCGGAATACGGCGCGTCGTGGCACAGCACGATGTCATGGCGGCGACAGAAGTCGACCGCTCGCGCCAGGAAGTCACGGTCCGCAGTCGCCGCGGTGGGGTTGTTCGGATAGTTGAGCCACATGAGCCGAGCGCGCTGCGCGACTTCAAGGGGAATCGCGTCGAGGTCGGGCAACCAGTGGTTGGCCGCGGTGAGCGGCATCGTGTACGGATCGGCGCCGGCCATGATCGCGCCGGTGACGTACACGGTGTATCCGGGATCTGGCGCCAGTACCACGTCGCCTGGGTCGACGAGAGCGAGCGGGACGTGGCTGATGCCGTCCTTGGAGCCGAGCGTGGGCAGGATCTCGGTATGCGGGTCGAGCTCGACACCTGAGCGCTCGCTGTACCAGCGCGCGATCGCTTCGCGCAGCTCGGCAAGCCCGAAGTACGACGGGTAGCGATGATTCGACGGATCGGAAGCCGTCTCCTGGAGCACGCTGACGATGCGACCCGGCGTCGGTAGGTCAGGATCGCCAATGCCGAGCGAGATCACATCGATCCCGGCGCGCCTCTTCGCCTGCACCTTGCGGTCGATCTCCGCGAAGAGATAGGGCGGAATCCGGCCGAGCCGTTTCGCTCCGGCCACGGTCTTGCTCAAGCTGCCTTCCTCACGTGCTTGAGGATACCCGGCAGTGGATCGGGCTCGATCTCAAACCACAGAACGCGCGAATCCCGTCGCCACCAACGCAGCTGCCTGCGCGCATATCGCCGATTCGAGCGCGCCATCGCCAGCGGAAGCTCTTCGAGAGTCAGCTCACCGCGGATGTGGGCGAGCGCTTCGGCGTAGCCGATGCCGGTCAACACTGGGGCCGTGGGTGGGACACCTGCGTCGAGCGCGGCCTGCGTCTCCGCCACGAGCCCTCGTTCCACCTGCAGGTGGCTCCGCTCGTCGAGGCGGCGATCGATCGTCGCCAGACCCGCCGTCAGCCCGATCCGCAGCGGTTGCCACGTGGGTGGTGTTCGCGTGCGCAAGCGTCGCAAGGGGGGTCCGGCAGCATCCACGATCTCGATGGCGCGGATCATGCGCACCGGATTGTCGAGGTCCACCCCGGGGTCCGGGTCCATCGCCAGGAGCCTCGCCCGGAGGCGCGCGACATCAAGCGCCGCGAGCTCGGCCCGTAATGAAGGATTGGGCGGAATCCCGGTCAGGCTGAATCCGTCGCACAGCGCGTCGACATACAGCATCGTCCCGCCCTCCACGATCGGCGTCATGCCGCGTGACGCGATGTCGTCGATCGCGCCTCTTGCGCCTTCCACGTAATGCGCCGCGTTGAAGTTGGTCGCGGGATCGACGAAGTCGATCATGTGGTAGCGAACCTGTCGTCGATGCTCGTCACTGGGCTTGTTGGTGGCGATATCGAGGCGCTGGTACACCTGCCGCGAGTCGGCGACCACGATCTCGCCGCCGAGCTGGACGGCAAGCTCGAAAGCAAGCTGCGACTTGCCGATTCCTGTCGGCCCGACGACGACGGGAACCTGTGTCATGGCCGCACGTCCCCTCTCCATGAATGCGGAGGGATGAGGGGTGGGGCAGTCAGTAGTTTCTTCGGAAGTGGCGGGTGAGCTCCTGCCACTCGACCAGAAGCCGCGTTGGGCGGCCGTGGGGACACGTGATCGACTCTTCGGCGGCCTCGAGGTCGACCAGGAGGCGGCGCTGCTCGGCCACATCGAGCACGTCCCCGAACTTGACCGCGGAATGGCATGCGATCGCCGCGGCTGCTTTCTCGATCGCCCCATCGCCGCGGTTCTCCGCGAGCGCCGCCAGCGTTTCCTGGATCGCCGCCGTCGCGCGACCGGGCGGGAGCTCGACAGGAACGGCGGTGATCCGCAGGCTGCGCGGTCCGAACTCCTCGTACTCCAGACCAAGGTTGGCGAGCTCGACGCGGTGGTCGGCTGCCGCGCCGATCAGGCTCGGATCGACGTCCACGGCCTGCGGGATGAGCAAGGGTTGGCTCGCCCCCCGGCCGTTGCGCAATCTCTCGAGCAAGCGGTTGTAGAGAACTCGTTCGTGCGCCGCGTGCTGGTCCACAAGGACCAGGCCGTGCGGACCTTCGGCGACCAGGTACCCAGGGCCCGCCTGACCGATCGCCCGCAGCACGGCCGTCGCCGAATGTCCGTTGGTCTCGGCTGCAGCCACCGCAGCCGGGGCGTCATGCAACGTCAGCTGCGGGCCGGGAAGAGCGACGTCTGCGCTGGACACGCTTTCCGCGGGCCGATAGCGAAACGGATCGCTCCCGTCGAGAGCCGACCGCACGGCTCGCTGGAGCGCCGCGAAGACCGCGCCCTCGTCGCGAAAGCGGACTTCTTTTTTGGCTGGGTGCACATTCACGTCCACGAGCTCGGGGTCGATGCCGATGTCAAGCACCGCGATGGGATGCCGGCCGCGTTCCAGGCGACCCTGGTAGCACTCCTCGAGCGCGTAGACGAGCGACCGAGCGCTGATCGGCCGGCCATTCACCGCCAGCACGAGTGCATCGCGGCTTCCCCGGCTGAGGCGCGGCTGGCTGACCATGCCGCTCACCAGCGGCAAGCCGACCATCGCCAGCATCTCGGCTGCGACCTGCTGGCCGTAGATCGCAGCAATGGCACGTCGCTGGTCGGCGTCGCCGTTTGTGCTCACCGCCGCCCTGCTGTCGATGGTCAGGTGAAACCGGACATATGGATGCAGCAGCGCGAACGCGCCGACGATCTCCTTGATGGCGGCCACCTCGGTGGCGTCGCTCTTGAGGAATTTCAGTCGCGCAGGCACGTTCGCGAAGAGATCGCGGACCTCGATCGAGACGCCTGGCAGTAGCGGCCCACCACCCTGCTCGACGACCCCGCCCGCGCGGATACGCACCGTGGCGCCGCCGCTCGCGCATTCGACATCGGCGACCGCGGCTATGCTCGCGAGCGCCTCCCCGCGAAAGCCGAACGACTGGATGACAGCCAGGTCGACGAGCGAGGTGAGCTTGCTCGTCGTGTGCCGGACGAAGGCCAGCGTGAGCTCATCGGCGGGAATCCCAGCGCCGTCGTCGCTGACTCGAATCGACGTCTTGCCGGCGCCGCGGACATCGATGTTGATTCGACGTGCCCCGGCGTCGAGCGCGTTCTCGACCAGTTCTTTGACCACCGAGGCGGGTCGTTCGATCACCTCGCCCGCGGCGATCGCATCCGCGACCTCAGGCGCAAGCATCTGGATCAATCCGAGAGCCTCGCCCGGAGCTGGTAGAGCTTCTGCAGCGCCTCGAGCGGGCTGAGGGCCGAGGGGTCGATGTCCTCGAGCTCCTTGCGGATCGGGTCCGGCCCGATCTCGATCGGCAGGCCGAGCTGGACTTCGGGTGGTTCGAGCGGTTTCTGGCGCTCGAGCTCGCCGAGCACATCTCGCGCCCGGGCGATGACGCCCGAGGGCAACCCGGCCACGGCCGCCACGTGGATGCCGTAAGAGCGGTCGGCGCCGCCGGGTACGACGCGGTGCAGGAAGCGGACAGTGTCTCCCTCCTCCAGCACTTCCACGCGTTGGTTTCTGACCCGCGGCAACCGTTCCGCGAGGGCCGTCAGCTCGTGGTAGTGCGTCGCGAACAGGGTGCGGCAGCCGAGCTTGGGCGCGTCATGCAGGTGCTCGACGACCGCCTGCGCGATCGACACGCCGTCGTAGGTCGAGGTCCCCCTCCCCACCTCGTCGAAGATCACCAAAGACGAGCGCGTGGCGTGGTTGAGGATGTATGCCGTTTCGGTCATCTCGACCATGAATGTCGACATGCCCGCGCTGATGTCGTCATGGGCTCCGACCCGGGTGAACACCCGGTCCGCCAGACCGATCACGGCGTGCTCGGCAGGCACGAAGCTCCCGCACTGGGCCAGCAGCACGATAACGGCCGCCTGACGCAGGTAGGTCGACTTGCCTGCCATGTTCGGGCCGGTGAGGATGACGATCTGCGCGCCGTCCGGATCGAGGTCCAGGTCGTTGGCGACGAAAACGCCGGCGGGCAGTCCGCTCTCGACAAGGGGGTGGCGGCCGCCCTTGATCGTGAGCTGCAAGCCTGCGTTGACCTCGGGGCGTCGCCACGCATGCTCGGCTGCAGCGATCGCCAGGCTGACCAACGCGTCCATCATGCCCATCGCCTGGGCGCTGGCCCGAAGAGACGGCGATGACTCGGCGACCTTCGCCCCGAGGTTACGCAGGATCTCCAGCTCGCGAGCTGCGATCCTCTCCTGCGCGCTCAGCACGATTGCTTCCTTTTCTTTGAGCTCGGGTGTGACGTACCGCTCACCCCCGGTCAGCGTCTGCTTGCGGACGTAGCCGTCCGGAAGCCTTGCCGTGTTCGCGTGGCTGACCTCGATGTAGTAGCCGAAGACCTTGTTGAAGCCGACCTTGAGCGTGCGGATACCAGTCCGACGTCGTTCGATCGCCTCGAGCTTTGCGATCCACTCCCGCGCGCTGCGCGAGCCTTCGGTGATCGAGTCAAGGTCGGCGTCATAGCCGGCCCTAATCGCCCCGCCTTCTCGAACGCTCAGCGGTGGGTCTTCGACGAGCGCATCCAGCAGAGCGCCGGCCAGCTCTGGCGCGGAGCTGACGTCGGCGGCAAGCTGCCTTGTGACCAGCGATGAGCAATGCGCCAGGGACTCCTGGACCGGCGGGATGGCCTCGAGTGAACGCCGCAGCGCCACCAGCTCGCGCGCGGTCGCGTGACCTTGCGCGGCGCGCGACACGAGGCGCTCCAGATCGCCGACGGGCTTGAGGACGGCCTGCATGTGATCGCGAAGTGGCGGCGCTTCGACCAGCTCGTCGACCGCGGCCAGCCTGAGCTGGATGGATTCGGCATCGCGCAGCGGAGCGCCCAGCCACGCCCGCAGCTGCCGTGCTCCTACCGGCGTCGATGTGCGGTCGAGCAGCCGCACCAGCGCCGGCAGCTCGAGGTTGCGGACGGTCGCGGCATCCAGCGGCATGCTCGCGTCGGGCGAGTAGGTCCGGACGGTGAACGACCCTGGACCGACGCGGGTCTGATTTTGTTTCAGATAGTCGAGCACAACCCCAGCGGCTCCTATCGCCAGTGGCGCCTCGGCCGCGCCGACGGACGCCGGGAAGGAGATGTCGAGCAGATCCTTGAGCCGCTGCCGCCCCCGAACGGGATCGAACCGATACTCCTCGATGTCGGGTGGCGTGAGCAGCTCCGCCGGAGCGAGGCGTTCGATCTCCGACTGCAGGCGATCGCGCGGCACCTGGCAGAGCAGCAGCTCGCCGGTCGAGACCTCGCACGCCGCGAGACCGGCCTCGAGTCCTCGAGTCCAGGCCGCAACCAGGTAGTTGGGCCGCGATGGCTCGAGGTATGCGTCCTCGACAACGGTGCCAGGCGTCAGGACTCGGGTCACGTCTCGCTTGACGATCTTGTTCTTGCTTGCGGCCTCGACCTGGTCGCAGATGACGACCTTGTGACCGGCGCGCAGCAGCTTGCCGACGTACGACTGCCACGCGTGATGTGGCACCCCGCACATCGGCGCGCGACCGCTCTTGCCCAACGGGCGCGAGGTGAGCTGGACGCCCATCACCGGAGCGGCGATCTTCGCGTCGTCGAAGAAGATCTCGTAGAAGTCGCCCAGACGGAACAACAGGATCCCGTCGGGATGCTTCTCCTTGGCCTCCCGGTACTGCCGCATCACCGGGGTCGGAGGCGGATTCACGCGGCCGGCATTCCCAGCAGCTGTCCCGCGGTGGCCTGGATCACACGCAGGTTCACGACATCACCAGGCGCGACATCTGCTCCTCGCAGAACGATCGCCCGTTTGCCCTGGCGGATGCGGCCGTACGGCCGGTTCAGCTCGTCGCGCCCTTCGATGAGCACCTCGACATCACGACCGATCCATCGCGCGGTCTTGCGCGCCGCGATCTCACGCTGCAGTGCAAGCAGATCGTTCAGCCTGCGCAGCTTCTCCTCATGAGGCACGTCGTCTTCCATCCGAGTCGCTGCGAACGTTCCCGGCCGAGGCGAGTACATCGCGATGTGAACGACGTCGAACTCCATCTCCTCGACGAGAGCGCGGGTGTTGAGGTAAGCCATCTGGGACTCGCCTGGAAATCCAACGATGACGTCTGTTACGAGTCCGATGTCCGGCATCAAGCGCCGGGCGCGCTCAATGATCGCCCGGTAGTGCCGCGTCTGATAGCCACGCGCCATCCGCTTGAGCACGGCATCGTCGCCAGACTGGACCGGCAGCTGCAGCTCGCGGCAGACCACCTCGCTGGCGGCCATCACCTCGAGCAGCTCGGTCTCCAGGTCCTGGGGGTGTGACGTCATGAAACGAAGCCGCTTCAGACCTCGGATCTCCTGCACCTCGCGGACCAGCGCCGCCAGGCCGCCCTGGCCGGCCGGGTCGTGGTAGTCGTCGACGTTCTGGCCGAGCAGGACGATCTCCCTGGCCCCTTGGGCCACCGCCTGCCGGCATTCTGCGACGACCGCCTGCAGTGGCACGTGCTGTTCTCGGCCACGGACCCGCGGCACGATGCAGAACGTGCAGTTGTGATCGCATCCCTGGATGACCCGCACGTAGTGGCTGATCCCGGTACGGCCCGCTGCCGGCATCGGCTCGCCCTGTGAGTAGTCGTAGCGGGCCTCCAGGTCGGCGACGAATGACTCGTATTCGCCGATCGGCACCACCGCGTCCAGGTGAGGAAAGCGGTCCTTCAGGTGCTCGCCCTCTTTGGCGACGATGCAGCCCGTGACGGCGATGGTCCGCCCGGCCGATTTCCATTCCTTCAGCTCGTGGAGCTTCGAGTAGACACGCTCCTCGGACGCCTGCCTGACCACGCAGGTGTTGAGGATCGCCACGTCCGCCCGCTCCAGCGAATCCTCGACGTAGCCGGCCGCGAGCATCCTGCGGGCGAGACTTTCGGAATCCGCCGAGTTCATCTGGCATCCGATCGTCCAGATGTGGAACGACCTGGTCTGGACCCCCGTTACCTGCTCTCCACTAAAAGACGGATGCCGGTGCGCTCCTCGCCGTCGATCGAGATGTCGATGAACGCCGGGATGCAGACAAGGTCCAGGCCGCCCGGCGCCACGTAACCACGGGAGATCGCGATTGCCTTGACCGCCTGGTTGATCGCGCCTGCGCCGATGGCCTGGACCTCAACTCGCCCCTTGCTGCGGATCACTCCCGCGATCGCGCCCGCGACGGCGACCGGCTTGGAGGTGGCCGAAACCTTGAGCACCTCAACTGGAGTGCGCTCCGCTGTCATTGCTGGAACCCCTTCAAATATGTTCACGATCGACGCGCTGGATGGACGTAGCCCGGCCGCTGGAAGAATCAATGTTAACCAGTACCGAATTGAATGTCACGGGTCCAGAGGCCACCACGAATCGGTTGGGGACACCCGTCAGGAACCGCTGAAGGACGACGTCTTTGTCCATGCCGATGCATCCGTCTCGAGGTCCGACCATCCCCACGTCCGTCACATAAGCCGTTCCTCCAGGCAGGATCCTCGCGTCCGCGGTCGGCACATGCGTGTGCGTGCCTACGACCGCGCTCGCCCTGCCGTCCAGGTACCAGCCCATCGCGTTCTTCTCGGACGTCGCCTCGGCGTGCATATCGCAAAAGACGATGCGCGCGTCCGGATGCGCGGCGAGGATCGCGTCGGCGGTGCGGAAGGGGTCGTCGAGCGCGTCCAGGAAGATCCGCCCGATCAGGTTCATGACCAGCACCTGACGACCTCCTGCTTCGACCACGCACCACCCCTGGCCGGGGGCGGCCGGAGGGTAGTTGGCGGGCCGTAGGACGCGCTCGAGGTTCGGCAGCTCTCCGACAAACTCCTTCTGGGCGAAGACGTGGTTTCCGCTCGTGATGACGTCCGCGCCGGAGGCCTTCAGCTCGGCGGCGATCTTGGCGGTCAGCCCGAACCCGCCGGCGGCGTTCTCGCCGTTGACGATCGTCAGATTCGGGCGGAGGTCCTTCTTCAGGGCCGGCAGGATCGCCTTGACGGCGTCCCGGCCCGGATGGCCGACGACATCGGCGACGAACAAGATCTTGAAGTCGGCGTCAGGCATTCGTCGATTTTGGGGCAAAAGAAAAAGGGAGCCCCGTGAGGGACTCCCTTTTCGTCATTTTGCGTACTCGATCGCCCTGGTCTCCCGCACCACAGTGACGCGGATCTGACCGGGGAAGCTGAGCTCAGACTCGATGCGCTTGGCGATGTCGCGCGCCATCAGCTGAGCGGCCGTGTCGTCGATCTGCTCGGGTTTGACCAGGATTCGGACCTCGCGGCCGGCCTGGATCGCGTAAGACTGCTGGACGCCCTGGAAGGAGTTGGCGATCTCCTCCAGCTTCTCGAGCCGCTTGACGTAGGCCTCCAGCGACTCCCTGCGCGCCCCAGGGCGTGCAGCGGAGATCGCGTCGGCTGCGATCAACAACAGCGCCTCGATGGTGTGCGGCTCTTCGTCGTAGTGGTGCGCCCGTACCGCGTGCACAACCTGAGCCGGCACCGCATGTCGCTGAAGGATGTCTGCCCCGATCACGGCGTGCGAGCCCTCGACCTCGTGGTCGATGGACTTGCCGATGTCGTGGAGCAGACCAGAGAGCTTGGCGATGCGAACGTCGGCGCCGATCTCAGACGCCATCATGGCGGCGAGGTAGGCGACCTCTTTGGAGTGGTTCAGCACCTGCTGTCCGTAGCTTGTCCGGAAGCGAAGGATGCCGAGATGACGGACGACCTCGGGATGCAGACCCTGGAGCCCGAGCTCCAGCACCGCCGCCTCCCCCTCCTCCTTGACCCTCTGCAGGACCTCCTGGCGGGACTTGGCGACGATCTCTTCGATCCGGGCCGGATGGATCCGGCCGTCGACGATGAGCTTGTTGAGCGCGACCCTTGCCACCTCGCGGCGGACAGGATCGAACCCGCTGATGATCACGGCCTCGGGGGTGTCGTCGACGATCAGGTCGATCCCCGTGGCCTGCTGAAGGGCGCGGATGTTGCGCCCCTCCTTGCCGATGATGCGGCCCTTCAGCTCGTCGGTCGGTAGAGGCAGCACCGAGACCGAAACCTCGGCGGTCTGGTCGGCGGCGATGCGCTGGATGGACTCGGTGACGATCTCGCGAGCCCGTCGCTCGCTTTCGTCCCGGGCCGCCAGCTCCGACTCGCGGACCTTGCGTGCCACTTCGTTGCGCAAGTCCTGCTCCACCTGGGCCATCAGGATGCCCTGAGCTTCCTGTCGCGTCATGTTGGCGACGCGCTGGAGCTCCTTCTCCTGGTCGCGGTAGCTCTCTTCGAGCTTGGCCTTGATATCGTCGAGCGCCTTCTGCTGGTTGCCCAGCTCCCGCTCGCGGCGGTTGAGGTCTTCGCCCTTATGGTCGAGGTTTTCCTCTTTCTGAAGGAGACGCTTTTCGATCTGCTGTGACTGTGCCCGATACTCGCGGGCTTCCTGTTCGGCGGCGGTGCGGATCTTGACGGCTTCCTCTTTGGCTTCGAGCAGCTTTTCCTTGGCCTGCGTCTCCGCCTCGAGAAGGGTCTGCTGGGCCTTTACCTCCAGGACGTGAGTCCCGTCGGTCTGCCGGCGCCGCAGGAGCACGTACGAGACTCCCACGCCGGCGGCGAGGCCCACCGCTGCCACCACCAATAGCAATACGTAGACGTAGACAGGCATGACAAGCACCTCGTTAATTCGATTGTCAAAGTGCGTGACCATGGCAGGACGAGAAGAGGGTCCCGCCTCGGGTTGGCTCTATGACTTGCGGGCCTAAAACGGTCCGCGTGACCTGATTCTAGGCTCCGGGGCCGGGCAGATGCCGCCTCAGCCGGCCGGAGGACCCCCTGGGCTTGTAGGCTCGGCCATGCCCGACCAGAGCCCGTCGCATGCCTTGCGCACGACCTCCATCGAGAAGCCGCGGCGGAGCAGCTTGGCCCCCACCGAATGCAGCAACTCCCGGTAGCTTGCGTATCGAGTGTTGCCGGCCAGCTTGTCGGCCAGCTTGTGAGCGGCCAGGGACTGGGTATGGGGCCCCAATCGCTCGATGGCGGCGTCCGCGACCTCGCGGTCGACGCCTCGGGCGGCCAGCTCGGCGGAGATCGCCATCGGGCCCAGCGAGCGGGAGCGCCGGCGCGCGTAACGCTCGGCGAACCTGCGATCGCCAAGCCAGCCGTTCGCCATGAGCCGCTCCTGGGCGCCGTCGATCTCCACGTCTGGATATCCCCGCCGGCCCAGCTTCCGACGCAGCTCGGCCACCGAGTGATCGCGCCCGACGATCATCCGCAGCCCTGCGTCGAAAGCTGAAATGCGCCCTGCGGGCGCCCGGCCAGCGGAGTCGGTCGGGGCCGGCTTAGAGCTCCTCCGTTGCACCAGCAGGAGTCCCAACCGGACCTGACGTTCTGAGGGGCGGCGCCGAGGCAGCGGCCTTCTCGCGCACCCTTGCTTCGATCTCGGCAGACAGGGTCGGGTTCTCCCGCAGGTAGTTGCGGACGTTGTCTCGCCCCTGGCCGAGGCGCTGATCGCCGTAGGACATCCAGGTGCCGCTCTTGTCGAAGATCCCGCTCTCGACCGCGGAGTCGATCAACGACCCCTCTCGCGAGATGCCTTCGTTGAAAAGAATGTCGAACTCGGCGGACCGGAACGGCGGCGCCACCTTGTTCTTGACCACCTTGACCTTGACTCTGTTTCCGACCGAATCGAGGCCGTTCTTGATGACCTCGACCTTGCGGATGTCCAGGCGAACGGACGAGTAGAACTTCAGCGCCCGGCCGCCGGGCTGGGTCTCGGGGTTGCCGAACATGATTCCAACCTTCTCTCGCAGCTGGTTGAGGAAGATGACGGCACAGTTGGACTTGGAGATGGCCGCTGTGAGCTTGCGCAGGGCTTGCGACATGAGGCGCGCCTGGAGGCCCATGTGCGAGTCACCCATCTCGCCTTCGATCTCGGCCTTCGGCACGAGCGCGGCCACGGAATCGATGACGATCACATCGACCGCGTTCGACCGGACAAGGACCTCGACGATTTCCAGCGCCTGCTCGCCCGTATCGGGCTGGCTGATCAGCAGGTCGTCGATCTTGACGCCGATCCGCGAGGCGTACAGCGGATCGAGCGCGTGCTCGGCGTCGACGAACGCGGCGACGCCCCCCACCTTCTGGGCTTCCGCGATTACGTGCAGGGCCAGGGTCGTCTTGCCGGCGGACTCGGGACCGTAGATCTCCGTCACCCTGCCCCGCGGTATGCCCCCCACTCCGAGCGCCAGGTCAAGCGGCAGCGCACCGGTGGAAATGGCTGTGATCTCGCTGCGCTGAGCGAAGTGCTCCCCGAGCTTCATGATTGCGCCTTTGCCGTAGCTCTTGGTGATCTGGGACATCGCGGAATCGAGAGCTCTGCCCTTCTCCTCCAGGGCTTTCTCCCGCTCCCTGTCCTTGTCCTTGTCCTTGTCTTTGTCCACTTTGTCTGCAAACCCTCCTAGGTCGTTGCGGCGAGTGTTCTACGTCGAGGGATAAAGATCAACGTTCTTTACAGGCCGGTTCGGGAAGTCTAGCGAACATGCGTTTGGAGGTCAAGGGGCCGCCTGGCGGATGCTGCGAGCCTCGGCGATGAGCATGCGGAGCGCTTCGTCGGCGGCCTGGCGCCGGTTGGAGGCGCGGTCGCCGGTGAACTTGAACTCGCGCGAGGACGTGCGCCGCTCGCCGGCGACCGCGATGTAGGTGAGCCCGACTGGCTTGGCCGATCCGTCGGCGTCAGGCCCCGCGATCCCGGTCACCGCGACCGCCAGGGTCGTGCCGAAGCGCTTGCGCACTCCGTCCGCCATGGCCTCCGCCACCTCGCGGCTGACGGCTCCGACTGTCTCCAGAAGCCCGCTCGGGACACCCAGCTCCCGCTGCTTGGCCTCGTCAGAGTAGGCGATCACGCCACCGCTGAAGTAGGCCGAGCTTCCCGCCTGGTGGGTGATCAGCGAGCCAACCATCCCGCCCGTCGATGACTCGGCCACCGCAACGGTGAGGCTGCTGCCACGCAGCGCATCCGCGAGCTCGGCGCCCCGCGAGACTTCCGGCGCGCCTCCGCTTGGTGCCGTGTGCACTCGGGAATTGTCGTACGGAGCGATCAGGTGACGGAACCGCCAGAGGTAGTCGAGCCCGCTCCACAGCGTGAAGATGATCGCGACCACCACCGCGATGTCGGCGATCGGGACCAATACCGGATAAGGCCGCTGGAGGATGAGGAGCGCGACCGCGCTCATCTGGGTGATGGTCTTGGTCTTGCCCAGCGGCGCCGCCGCGATGACGTGACCTTGAGTCGCGGCGACGGAGCGAAGGATCGTGATGATCAGCTCGCGCGAGAAGATCACAACGACGACCCACGCTGCAACGAGTCCCTCCTGGACCAGCACGATCAGGACGGACAGCACGAACAGCTTGTCCGCCAGCGGGTCGAGGAACTTGCCGAAGTCGCTCACGGTGCCGCGACGGCGCGCGAGCTCGCCGTCCAGGGTGTCGGTTAGCGAGAAGAGGACGAACAACGCCGCCGCGACCTGGTCGTGTCCGGGGAAGCGCAACAGCAACAGCGCCATCAGCACCGGGATCGCCAGCAGGCGACTCACGGTCAGGCTGTTGGGGATGTTCATCGCTCGCCTAGGCAGAAGTTTGGCGCTATTCGATGCCCAGCCGCTCCAGCAGATCGTCGACGTCGGGAAGCGTCATCAAGACCTCGCGTGACTTGGATCCCTGATAGCCGCCGATCACGCGATGCTCGGCGAGCTGGTCGACGATCCGGCCCGCCCGGGAGTAGCCGACGTTGAACTTGCGCTGCACGAGGGAGACCGACGCCGCGCCTTCGGCCGCCACCGCCCGCGCGGCACGTGCGAAGAGGGGATCCAGCTTGCGCTCCTCCCTCCTCTCGCCTCCCTCCCATTCGGACACCGCGCCCTCTTCGAGGATCTCTTCCATGTAGCGCGGTCCAGCCTGCGACTTCCAGAAGCTGACCACGCTGTCGACCTCGGGATCGCTGACGAACGCGCCCTGGATGCGGGTCGGTTTGCCTGCATCGACGGGCTGGTAGAGCATGTCGCCGCGACCGAGAAGCTTTTCCGCACCACCGGTGTCGAGGATGACGCGGCTGTCGACCTGCGAGCCGACCGCAAACGCGATGCGGGAGGGGATGTTGGCCTTGATCAGACCCGTGATGATGTCGGTCGACGGGCGCTGTGTAGCGATGATCAGGTGGATGCCGACGGCGCGGGCAAGCTGCGCGATGCGGCAGATCAGCTCTTCGATCTCGCCGGCCGCGACCATCATCAGGTCGGCCAGCTCGTCGATCACGATCACGACGTAAGGCAACCGCCGGGCGAGCTTCTGCGTTGCCTTGTCGTTGTAGGCGGCGATGTTCCGCACACCCTCGGCCGAAAACAGCTTGTAACGACGATCCATCTCCGCCACGGCCCAGCGAAGGGCCGCCGCGGCCTGGTGCGATTCGACCAGCACGGGCAGAGCGAGATGCGGCAGCCCGTTGTAGCCGGTCAACTCGACGCGCTTGGGGTCGATCAGGAGAAGACGCATGTGTTCGGGCGTGACCTGGAACAGCAAGCTGGTGATGAGGGCGTTGATGCAGACGCTCTTGCCCTGGCCCGTCGCGCCGGCGATGAGCAGGTGAGGCATGCGCGTGAGGTCGGCGACGATCGACTGGCCCGAGACGTCGTTGCCAAGGCCCAGCGCGAGCTTGTTGCTTCCCTCGCGAAACGCGGCGGTTTCGATGACCTCGCGAATCGTGACGAGGCTCGCCGACTTGTTCGGCACCTCGATGCCCACAGCTGACTTGCCTGGGATCGGGGCCTCGATGCGAAGAGGCGCCGCGGCCAGCGCGAGCGAGAGGTCGTTCTGTAACGCGGTGATGCGCTTGACCTGGACGCCTGGACCGGGCTGCAGCTCGTACTGAGTCACCGCCGGCCCTGGGTTGACGCCGACGACCTTGCACTCGACACCAAACGTGGAGAGCGTGCTCTCGATCACCCTGACGTTGCGCTTGATCTCATCCGCCATCCGCTCGCGGCGAGCGGTCACCGTGTCGAGAAGCGCGATCGAGGGGAGCTTCCATTCGATCTCGGGGAGATCGTCCTCCGGTTCGGCGACGACGCGCAGCATGGGCGCCGGCTTGTCGTCTCGTTCTTCGGCGACGGCCACCGCCACCGGTTCGTGCTGGGGCGCCTTGACCTCCCGCTCCTCGACTTCGTCGATGTCCCAGAGCTTCTTCTGGTCGGCTGCCGCGGGCGCGGTCGCGAAGCTGGCGGCTGAGCGTGTGAGCGCGTCTGAGCTCGGCACCGGCTTGGCGGGCCTGGTCTTTTCAGGTGCGGGAGTTGCGACGAGGTCACGCAGCCGGGCACGCTCCGCGTTCGCGGCGCGCAAGGCGCCGACCGCGGTGACGAGCAATGCGCCAGGGCTGAAGTGGATCGTGACGATGAGGCCGATCACCAGGCCCGCGACGAGAAGGGCCCAGGTGCCGACGCCCGTGAACAGGCTCGTCAGCGCGCCGTCGACTCCGTCGCCAACCGATCCGCCGGCGTGCAGGGAGACAAGACTGAAGAGGCCCACGAGCGAAAGCACTGCCACCAGCCCCGCGACGACGTCGACCGTGCGAGGTCGGGGCGCCTTCGTCCACAGGAGCCATGCACTCAAGGACACCGCGGCGATGACGGGGACGAACCACGCCCTGCCGAAAGCGGACTCGATTCCATCGCGAATGCCGCCGAGTATCAAGCCCGCGTGACTCAGGATCGCGAGCAGTCCCAGCAGGGCGGCAAGCATCAGCAAGACACCGAGAATCTCGCGAACCTGGCGCGCGTTGAGGCGCGGACGCGTCGCGCGCTTGCTTCGTTTGGAACGCGAGGATGAAGCGCGGCGAGCGCTGGATCGTGTCGAGCTTCGGGATGTGGTGCGACGCATGCTGCGGGCCCTTGAGCCGACTGGATTCTACCCTTTCGCGGCAGCCATACTCTCGTCCGTGGCCGTCGA
>WNFW01002166.1_pt1 | contig 16643 bp, 12 predicted proteins | sample 5400131 | NCBI WGS metagenome assembly WNFW01 (sample SAMN13153362, study PRJNA577476) | soil metagenome | isolation source: 20 cm soil or saprolite under grassland replicate 1 | place: USA:California | collected 2016-06-15 | reverse complement strand
TGACGCAGTCGACACGGGCGGGAACCTCGGACGCCCCGCAGATCGCTCATGTTCCGACCCCCGATACCCTCCGTGGCCTTTATGTGAATCGCTGGGCGGCGCTCGGCAGCAAACTCACACGACTGATCGATGTCGCCAAGAAGACCGAGGTCAACGCTCTCGTCATCGACGTCAAGGACGACCGTGGTTTCGTCCTCTATCGGTCGAGCGTGCCCCTCGCACGCGAGATCGGCGCCGACACCGCCGATGGTCATTGGATGTCACGCTCGAAGCTGCGCGGCGTCCTGGACACGATGACGGCGCACGGGATCTACCCAATAGCGCGCATCGTCGTCGCGAAGGATCCGTTGCTCGCCGGAAAGAAGCTGGAGCTGGCCATCAAAAGAAAAACCGATCTCAAGCCGTGGATCGACAAGAACGGGAATCCGTGGCTGGATCCGCACCAGCGCATCGTATGGCAGTACGCCGCTGATCTCGCGCGCGAAGCGTATGAAGTCGGATTCAGCGAAGTGCAGTTCGACTACGTACGCTTTCCCGACGAGAAAAGGTTGATGACCGAGGCGGTTTATCCGTTGGCGAACGGTCGGTCTCGATCGCAGGTGATCCGCGAGCAGCTCGGGTTCTTGCGGCGAGCGCTGAGGCCGCTCCCCCTTCGCGTGACTGCCGATGTTTTCGGCCTTACGGCAACCGATACCACGGACATGGGCATCGGCCAGAAGTGGGAAATGTTCATCGATCAGGTCGATGTCGTCCTGCCGATGATTTATCCCTCGCATTTCGCGCGGGGTAGCTACCGGCTGCGAAATCCCAACGCGCACCCATACAAGACAATCGACAACGCGCTCAAGGACGCCCTCGAGCGCACCCGACCAGTCGCCAACGCGGCGAAGATCATTCCATGGTACCAGGACTTCACCCTCGGCGCGCCTCATTATTACGCCGCGCAGATCCGCGCGCAGAAAAAGGCTGGATACGACAACGGGTTCCAGAGCTGGATCCTCTGGAACCCGAAGAGCAACTATACGCTCGCGGCTCTGGAGCCGCAGCCTTAGCGAAACCTAGCTGCTGCCGTTGCGGCGAGCTTCCATTTTCGCCTTTATCTCGGCGAGATTCTTGTCGAATGTCGCTTGCTGGTCGGCGGTAAGGACCGCGCGGATCTCGGCAGCCTGCTTGGTCTGCAGATCCTGCATCTTGGCGCGGGTCGCTTCATCAGGCGGGCCACCAACGGCCTGAGCCGACTTGCGGAGCTCCATCTGCTGCGGCAGATACTTCTCGCGAATCGTCTTTACCTGATTCTTCTGTGCATCCGTCAAGGTGATGCCATTGAGGAGCATTCCGCCCATTCCGCCACGGCGCGCTTCGCCCTGACCCTGACCCTGTTGAGGCGGCTCGGTGCCTTGCGCTGCGGCGACCGATGTCATGCCAACGCAAAGGGCAGCAGCCAGCGTGGCGATGCGAATAGCCTTCATCCTACTCTCCTTAAAGTATGTGTTGGAGGTCTCATTGACTTCCGAGTGTTATACGCCGCAGGTCGCGAAAAGGTTGACCCCGGACGATCTGCTCCTCGGCATCTTGTAACTTCTTGCAGCACTTGCAGTTATCGTCCTGCCCTTCCCGATTGCCCAAAACGTGCTATTCTTCCCCGCGCCGTCGTCGGCTCATGCGCCGCTGACGCCTGATTCCAGCTCCTTTCCGCGTGCCGAGTCCCGCCTGTGACTGCACCGAGTAGTGCCGCCGAACCCGTAGCACAAACGCTCATAACACCCGCCCCGGAGACGCTCACTTTTCCATTGAGCTGGCTCCTGGAGCATGGGTCGGCACCGATAAAGTATCGCTCGATGCTCGAGGTCGGACGCCCCGCAGACTGGTCAGCGCGGGATCTCGAATGGCTGCCTTACTCGTATCGCCCAGCCATCAGGCTGGCGGTGACCCAATCGCGCGATGGGATGTGGAATCACTCGATCCTTTCTCTTCCTGGTCGCCACGCGAACGACTTCGCCAATATCGGAACGATTCCGGCCGTTCGACGACTTTCCGAGTACGGTTGGGGCGCGGATTCGCCGCCCCTCGTTCTCGCTCGGCGGCTGCTTTTCAGACTGCTCGCGGAGGACAACGATCCCGCGTTCACTTTCGAGCTCGCAAGCAAGACCAGGGACGACGACCTCGTGCGTCGCAATCGCGGAATATTTCGCGAAGCAGCCGCGGCTACTCTGGCGCAGATCGGATACGAAAACGACCCGCGGCTTCGCGGAGCGGCGAGGCGCATCCTCGAGCGCACGGTCATATACCTGAACTCGCCGCTTGGCGAAAAGCCGTGGATGCGGGTCGGCAACGCACACGTGCTAGCGCCGGAGTCGGCACCGCCATCGATCTACACCCTGACGATGCTTGCGCACATGCCGATCTTTCGACACGAGCACTTCAGCGAGGTCGAGCGCATCTATGACTGGATAACCCAGCCGCTGCCGCGGCAGGAGACTGTCCAGCTTTTTGGGAAGAAAATGGTCTCGCAGCCGCACCTCATCATGGGTGACGTACTTCCTCACCGGAACGCTGTGGACGCCGATGTACCGTTCGCGCTCCTGTGGCTGGAGACGATGGCGCGTCTCAATTTCCTCCGTCGCAACGAAGGCTGGAACAGGCTCTACGAGCGATTCGTCGACGACCGGGATCGCAACGGCATCTGGCATCCGCACAAGGGAACGGATCGCCCGACGACGACCCATCCGTGGTCGTGGTCAATCTTTCCGCTCGATGATGGGCCGGCACAGGAGTCGAAGTGGAGCGACGTCACTTTCCGTATCGGGCTCATTGGAAAACTTCTCGGCAGAGAAATTGAATTGATCTGATCCGATGATCAGATTCGGTCGCCGTGGCATTCTCAGCCCCGGCGAGATGTTTCCCGCCGGCGACGCGGCTTATCGCGTGAGTTTTCCGCGCCTTCGCTCCGGAATAATGGTTCGCGCAGTCGAGCGGGGAAATCCGACTTCGCCTCCAGTCGTGCTGGTGCATGGCTGGGGCTGCTCCGCGTACGTGTTTCGCCGCAATATGCCGGCACTCGCCGAGGCTGGCTTTCGTGCCATCGCTATTGACCTGAAGGGACATGGCTTGTCGGACAAGCCAGTGGCGCGAGCCGAGTACACTATCGACTCGCTCGTCGATCATCTCCGCGACATCCTCGACGCCCTCGAGCTCGAGCGCCCGGCGCTCGTCGGTCACTCGCTTGGCGGTTCCCTCATCTACCATTTCGTATGCCGTTATCCGGAGCGGGCGCAGTGCCTGGGCTTGCTCGCACCGGTTGGACTGAAGGGCGTGCCGCTGATGTGGCTCTATCGTTTGCTGACCCCGGGTTTCCTTGCTCCGATGATGCGACGAATCAATCCGCGACCATTGGTGAGGGTCGCGTTGATGCGGGTCTACGGAAAGCGCGGACATTTCACCGACCGCGACATCGACGAGTATCTCGCGCCCGCTCAATTTCCAGAATTCCATCTCGCCATGCGCGAGTTGCTCCACAGCTACGACTGGAATGCGGCGGAGCACCGACATTTTTCCAGGCTCGAGTTACCCGTCGCCGGAGTGTGGGGACGCCTCGACCACATGATGGCCTCCGATGGGATGAGCATCTACGAGTCGCTCATTCCTCAGATCGCGCTTTACCCGGTTCCTGACGCGGGCCACGTCGTCGCCGAGGAAACTCCGCGCGAGGTGAACGAAGCCCTGATTGCGTTGCTTCAGAGCTGCAGGCCCGACCCCCGTATATTACAGATAGATGATTGAAGAGATGACCGAGGCGAGTATCTCCTTTGCGGATCTCGACCTCGCGCCCGAATTGCTCCATGCGGTCGGCGACGCCGGCTACACGCATCCTACGCCGATTCAACAACAGGCGATTCCTCTCGCGCTTGCCGGCCGGGACCTGATCGGCCTCGCCCAGACGGGAACCGGTAAGACTGCCGGCTTCACGCTGCCCATCGTTCAGAATCTGATCAGCGCGCCGCTCATCACGGCGAACGGCGAGCCGGCTCACCGCGTGCGCGTGCTGATCCTGACTCCGACGCGGGAGCTCGCCGCTCAGGTGGAAGAAAGCTTTCGCAAGTACGGCAAATACACCCCGTTGCGCGTTGTTCCCATCTTCGGCGGCGTAGGGATCGAACCGCAGGCAAAGGCGCTGCGTCACGGCGTCGATGTGGTCGTCGCAACCCCGGGCCGCTTGCTCGATCACATGGAGCGAAAGAACGTCTCGTTCGAAGAGCTCGAAGTCCTCGTTCTCGACGAAGCGGACCGCATGCTCGACATGGGATTCGCACCGCAGCTCAATCGCATCGTCGCTGAGATTCCTCCGTACCGTCAGACGCTTCTTTTCAGCGCGACGATGCCGCCGGAAGTGGAAGCCTTGGCCCGAAAGTACCTGCGGAAACCGGTCGTCGTTCAAGTCGGCCGCCGGTCCGAAGCCGCGAGCACGGTCACGCATGCGGTCTATCCTGTCTCGCGCGATAAGAAGCACACCCTGCTAGCGGAGCTGCTGAAACAGTCGGACATGGATTCCGTGCTCGTTTTCACCCGGACCAAGCACGGAGCCGACCGCGTGGTCAGGCACCTGGAAGACGAGGGAATCGCGGCGACGGCGATGCACGCGGACAAGTCACAGGGAGAGCGCACGCGCGCACTCGACGATTTCAAATCGGGCAAGATCCGGGTCCTCGTCGCTACCGACATTGCGCAGCGCGGTCTGGACGTGTCGGGTATCAGCCACGTCATAAACTACGACGTGCCGCAACAACCGGAGGATTACGTCCACCGCATCGGGAGGACAGGGCGAGCTGCCGCGACTGGCGATGCGTACACCTTCATGTCGCCTGACGAGATCTCGATGGTCCGCACCATCGAGCGTATGATCGGTCAGCAGATTCCGCGGATCTCAGTTCCTGGCTACGATTTTGGCACCACATCCGATGGAGTCGTTGCGGTTGCAACCGAGCCCGCGCTCGCCGACATCACTCCGCCTTCGGGAATCAGTGACGCAGTCGACCAAGTCGCGATACAAAAACGGTATCGGCGGCCGAGCTCCGTCGCACGAAGACGCTGAGGTTCGCAGCGCCATAGCCAATCCCGGTCGCCGAGTAAGACATTCGCACTCGACTCGCCGAGAGCTGAACGTCGTGATCGGCGCCTATCTTTCCCTTGCGAAGCGTATCGAGTCCAACGCTCACGTAAATCGTCTGCGCCGCGGTGTCTATGTCGACCGTCGTTTGCGTGGCGCGCGCGATCGCGATGTGTCGCGCGCTACCGAAGAGCGATTCTATCTGAACTACTGCAGCGCGTACGTGGACTCGGTCGAGGAGTTTACCCGCCCATGGCATGGCGATGGCGGAGAGAATGCTCAGAATGCAGAGCGTGAGAGCGAGCTCTATGACTGTGAACGCGTGTCGCACCAGTGCTGTCCTTCCGTCGCCGTCGCAGGTTAGATAGCATATGGTACGCGCGTGTCACGCCGCTCATCCGAATTATCCGGGTCCATTCATCCCGTTTCACCATTAAATGAAAGGCTCATTCTTGTCGAGCGTCGCTGTTTGCGCGCTCGTTGTCGCTTGCGTGCCGCCAGCTGCTACGCCGCCAACGCCAACCGAAATCCCACAACCGAATCCGCCGCCTGTCCTTCCTCCTTTCCGCATGGACACGGCGCTCACCGTCGACCGAGTTCCGTCATTCCAGGAGGCCCCTCTGATCGTGTGGGGGCCGCCCCCTGAAGGAGTTGCCCATCCTGAAAGAGTCAGGACGTACGACTTGCAGCATCAGGTGACGACCGTTCGCTTCGACTGGCCGCGTCACGCGGTGGTTGGAACGACCACGCTTACCATCGGCGGATTGAGAGGAGCGCCAGCGCTTCAAAATGTCGTGATCGATGCAGGCGACATGACCTTCAAGCGCGTAGCGAGCGGTACCGCGCCGCTCAAATACGATTATGATGGGCGCGCATTGACGATCCATCTCGCGACGCCTCTGCGCTCCGGCCAGAAGGCTTCGATCGCGATCGAGTACGATGCCGCAAATCGCTCCAAGGGCGCGTACTTCAGGCCCGCGAAGCACATCGTATGGACGCAAGGCGAGACCGAAGACAATCACTTCTGGGTACCGACCTACGATTTCCCGAACGACAAGACGACGTGGGAATTCTATATCTGGACCGCGAAGGGCGAGCGCGCGCTCTCCAACGGACGACTCGCTGGATCGCGTGCCGTCGGCGACAGCATTGAGTGGCACTGGGTACTCGACAAGCCTGCGTCGACATACCTGATGACCACGGTCGTCGGAAACTACTCGGTCCTGCAAGACAAGCCGTATCGAAACGTGCCGATTGGATACTGGACCTACCCGGATTCAATCGACGCTGGCTGGCGTGGGTTCGCCAAGACGCCCCAAGCCGTGGACGTATTCTCTCGCAAAACCGGTGTGCCGTATCCGTGGGCCAAGTACGATCAGATTGTCATTCCGGAGTTCCAATACGGCGGAATGGAAAACGTGACGGCCACATCCCAGAACGATGGAGCGATCCTGCATCCAGCCTGGTCGGAGCCGCAGGCAAATTCTGTGGGTCTGATGGCGCACGAGCTCGGACACCAGTGGTATGGTGACCTGCTGACGACGCGCGATTGGGCCGATGTATGGCTGAACGAAGGGTTCGCGACATTCATGGAGCAAATTTTCCGCGAGGAAAACCTGGGCGTCGACGAAGGAGCTTTCGATCGGCTCGGCGCCCAGGAGCAGACGATCGAGGCCGATCGTCGCACGAGACGCCCGATCGTGTGGAACAGGTGGGTGAACGACCCCATCGAGGTATTCTTCAGCGGACACATCTATCCGAAGGGCGCGACCATCCTCCAGATGCTTCGCCACCAGCTCGGTGACGCGCTTTTCTGGAAGGCGATGAATCACTACACCACTGCGAATGCTTACCGCACGGTCGTCACCGACGACCTTCGCAAAGCTTTCGAGGAAACGACCGGCCGAGATTACAAAGCGTTCTTCGACCAATGGGTGTATGGCGCCGGCTTCCCGGTTTTTCAGGTTTCTTCCCTTTACGATCGCGCGGCAGGACGTCTCGTGATCAGCGCAAAGGAGGTTCAGCCGCGCGATACGATGACCGGCTTCTTCGATGTCGACGTCGATGTCGAAGCGCGCACCGATAGTGGTGTCGTCCGCTTCGTGGTACCGGTGCGAAATGGCACTGGCGAAGCGGGTACAAATCTCAAGGCTCCGCCTCGCTCGATCCGCTGGGATAAGGGGAATTGGGTTCTGGATATCACCGATTTTCCCCGCTCGACCGCCATGCTGCGCTATCAGCTTGTGAACGACGACGACGTGCTCGGCAGAATTGAAGCTGTCGATCTGCTTGCGCAACGCCCGGCCGACCAGTCAGCGCTCAGTGCGCTCATCCTCGCGAGTCGGAACGATCGGTTCTGGGCCGCGCGCGCGCGTGCGGTCGACGCGATTGCCGGCTGGGGGAGCGATGCGACTCGCGCGGCAATCCCCGCGATGCGGGGCGTAACAGATGCTTTGCTCGCCGCCAGCCGAGACCCCGACGCGCGGGTAAGAGAAGAAGCGGCGGACGGCCTCGGTCGACTAGCACTGACAGGCACTGCATCCCGAGATGTGGTCATCCGCCTCCGTCAGCTCGCGCGCACTGATCCGAGTCTGATTGTCCGCGGCTCGGCGCTTGGCTCGGATATCCGTCTCGAGAAAAACGACGCTTTGCCGCTCGCCAGGCAGTTGATGACGCCGGAAGTCTGGCAGAATGTGATTCGGACACCCGCAATCGCTGCTCTCAAAGCGGTCGGCACTCCCGAAGCGCAGCAGCTCGCGCAGCAGTACGCGCCAGCCGGGCAATAATCAACATCTATTACTCCGCCGATGAAAATCAGTATCGAATATTGCGTGGTTTGAAACTACCAGCCCAGAGCCGCCGGTCTGGCGGCTGAGATTCGGCAGCGCTTCCCCGACGCGGAGATCACGATGATCAAGTCGAGGGGAGGTCGGTTCGAGGTCACAGCGAACGACAAGCCGATTTACGAGAAGTCAAAGACAGGCCGGCATGCAAAGCCCGGCGAAATCATATCACTAATAGAACAGCAATCCTGAACAGCAAATCATCAAAAAGGCAGGCGTAGGGCGGCTCTACCAGAACGAAAAGGTGTATCAAACATTCGTCCCACCGAGAGGACAATGGGCCCATTGAATGCGCCGCCCCTTCGCCGTAACCTGTTGTGTGGCAAGGAGTTGCCGTTCTTGGCACACCTTGGCACCGCCCGTGCACCCTAGAGGGCCATGATGCACCGTTCTAGCACGACCTCATTCACTTCCTTTCTGCGTTTCGCGGCCTCGGTTACGATCGGATTGATCGTAACGACGACCGTGGCAGAAGCGCAGCGTCCGGTTCCGGTCAAACCGAAACAGATACAGCAGTCGCAGGTCCATCACGAGCAAATAATCCCGGCTGGCTTCTTTCCGCCGGCAGGTATGTGCCGTATCTGGATCAACGATGTCCCAGCTGGTCAACAGCCGGCGCCGACCGATTGCGCATCGGCAGTCAGAAATCGCCCGGCTAACGGGAAGGTTCTCTTCGGGGATGATCCGCCGAAGGGCAAAAAAGGAAAAAGCGACAAGACCAAGTCGAGTCCAACCGACGAACTTGTCGATCTAATTACTCGGAGGATTTCACGATGAAGGTCTTTTCTATCGCTTTAGCGCTAACGGCGTTCGCAGCTGCGGCGTCTGCAAGTGCGCAGCAGATCCCGGTCACGCGCCTGCCTGCGGGGACTATCAACGCTGGCAGCAGAGTCGATGGCTCGTGGTACGAAGTAGGGCGTGATGGCAGCAATTACCAGATCTACGAGCGTCAGACGCGTGACGCCTATGGCAACGTTGTGGTTCAACGCGCCCGCCGCAATTCGAATGGCAGCATGACGATCATCAGCACTCGCACCGTGGCGAACGGCAACAATCGCAACGGAAACGATTGCAGCTACGCGCGCTCAACCAACAGCGTTGGCGACATCATCTTCGGTCGTACCAACAATACGGTTTGCGAGGATCGCGGTAGTCGCGTCGACGGCGGCTGGTACCAGGTCGGTCGTGGCGCGAATAACAACTCGATCTACGAGCGCCGCACCCGTGACGCGAACGGAAATCTCGTCATCCAGCGCGCTCGCCGTAATCCGAACGGCACATTCACTATCCTGAATACGCACTACGCCAGCGACAATGACAAGCAGTGGAGAAAGGCGCAGAGGCAGCAGGACAAGGAATTGAGAAAGGAGCAAAAAGAACAGGATAAAGAGTGGAAGAAGGCGCAGAAAGGAAATGGACGTGGAAGAGGCAATTCGGACCGTGATAACGACGACGGGGATGACGACAACGATAGGGGCTAGCTCCTGAACGACATAGCGAACGGCCTCGGGGACTTCGGTTCTCCGGGGCCGTTTCGCATCGGGTGCGATGTATGCACCTTCCACTGCGAATGCAGCGCATAGTAACCGACCGGTACCTCCCGCCCGATCACGCGGCGTTCGTCGCCGCCGAACCACCGACCGGTCGCATTATCGTAATCGCTCCGACCCGAGCCGCCTGCGAGACCATAGAGCTGGCGCTGGGACTGCGCATTCAGACGATTCTGGAAAAGCAGCACGGCCGCGAGATCAGAGAGCTTGCCGCCGAGGGCAAAGGGTTCGGCATTGTCGCCGGCACCGGCACTGGAAAAACGCTCGCCATCCGGCCGATTGCCGAGACAATCCTCAGCACGGATGCCTTGAAGGTCGGCGTGGTGAACCGGGAGCGCGAGGCGACGCCCGACACTCCGGGTTGGAACGTAATAGTCGTCACGACCGGAATTGCGCGTCGCTGGTTTCAGGACGGCGACATTCTGCCAACCGACACGCTCGTGGTGGACGAGATCCACCAGACATCGGCGGAGCTCGAGCTCTGCCTGGCACTGGGGAAGAGAGTCGGCTGTCGTTTCATCTGGCTCTCGGCAACCGTTGACCCGACCTTCTACGCCCGTTACCTGCACGCCGCCGAAGTACTCGTGACCTCGGCGTTCGATCCGGCGAAGGCCGCCGACGTGAAGATCGTTCGCAAGGATCCGCTCACCTTTCTCGACGACCGGTTTCTCCAGCAGGTAGTGAAAGAGCGTCGCGGCGTCGGGATGTTTCTGCCCACTCGTGCGGGCGTCGAACAGGCAGCCGCGCTCGTCGAAGAGCGCTTTCCTCGAATCAATAGCGCGTTCTACCACGGCGGCGAGCCCATCCGCATCATTCGCCCTTTTCTCGAGGCGGAGGAGAAGAAACCATACTTCCTGGCGATGACCGCGGCCGGACAGAGCGCGCTCAACGTTCAGGGACTCGATACAGTGGTCATCGACGATACGCGCTTCAGCAACATCATCGAGCGCGGCAAGAACGTTCTCACCAAACTGCACCTCGGTGCCAACGAGATTTTGCAGATGGCCGGTCGCGTGCATGGTCGCGTGGCTGGAGGAAGAGTGTTCATTCTCTCTGACCGCGACATTCAGTTCTCTTCGCTCCGCCCAACCGCTCCGGAATTTCAGCTCGCGGGAGACTCGGAGCGAGTCGCGATGACCTGTGCCGATCTCGGTGTCGCTGTCGATCAGCTGGAGCTGCCGGTTCCGCTTGATCGCGTCGCCTACCGCAAGGCAGTATCGCTGCTCGAGCAGCGCGGAATCATCGAGAACGGCAGACTTTCCCGTTATGGAAAGGCCGTCGAAGCGATGCCCGTCGATCGTCCATGGGCGGAGCTTCTCGTCAACGGCGACGACGAGCTCGTTCCGTATCTAGGCGTGATGAGCTCGATCGAATCCCTGCACCGCATGACGCGCGAAGATCGCGATCTTTCGGGAATTACCGTCCCGGGCAGCGACCACCTCACCGCCTACAATCTTTACGCGGAGGCCTTCTCGCGATGCGGATACATTGGCGAGGTATACGGACTTCCCAGGCATCTGTTCGACGAAAGCATCGAAAAGTGGGCGGAGCAGCGCGGCGTGCTGGTGAAGGCAATCGAAGACGCCGCCCTTGCGACGGCAAGTATCTATCGCGCCCTGGGCATGGAGCTGCCGACGAAGATGGTGAACGCACGTGACCACATCTATAGGAAGTTCACTCAGCTCCTCGCGCAGTATATGCCCTTTGATCTAGTGATCGACGAGCACACGGCGGATGGAACCGAAGCGCGCGTATCAAAGACCAGCGTCTGCGGTAGCTGGGGTCCGATCGCCGGCAGTTTGCGTTACTTCGCCGATCGCTCAGGAATTCCGCGCGCCGCGATTGAAGGAACACAGGTACCGATCGAGCTGATCAGGCGCTACGCGACCCGCGGCAAGGTTGAAGTGATCTACGATCCGCGTCGAAAGCACGGATCGCTCGTGCTCAAGCGCACACTGGATTATTTCGGCTTTGAGCTGGAGAACGAGCTCGAGACGGTGGAGGAGTTCCCATCCGAGGTGGCTGGAACAGCGCGACACGCTCTGGCAGAAGCTCTCGCGCGCGGTGAGGCTCGCCACTTTGCGGTAAAGAAAAATCGTGACGCGATTGACGAGATTCGGGAAGCGTACAAGCGCTCAGGTGGGCGGACGAAACGCCTCGGCCTCTCTGAGCTTACAGCGCTCTACGAGGAGCAGCTTTCCGCGGTCAACTCAATGGATGAATTCAGGTCCGCGCGGCTCGTCGTCGATAGCGCGAGGTTCGTTCCTCCGGATGTCCATGAAGAAATCGACCGCTTGCCAGATCATGTCACGATTCGCGATCGAGAAGTCGAAATCGATTACGATGTCGAGGAGCGCGATGGCCAGCGCCGCGGCGTAGCGAGACTTCGTCTGCCGGAGAAAATCGCGCGCACGCTAATGGAAGCGGAACTTCCGCAGCTCGATCGGCCGGTACGGTTCGTGGTGCTCAGAGGTCAACGAGGTGCGGTGCGTGCCGACACCCTGGACGAGCTCCAGGATCGTCTGATGCAGCCGTGGTCGCCTGACGAGGTCCAGGAGTCCGCCGATGACCAGGCAATGTTGTCGCACGCCGAGATGGAAGTAAGGCGCATCGCGAGCGAATTCCGCCGCGATCGCGATAGCGGTGATTATCGGCGCGGCGCGAGACACGGGCCAAGGCGCGGACCTCGTCGAGACAATCATGGTGAGCGGTCGCGTTCCAAGCGGCGTCGTCGCGGACGATAGAGCGGCGGCGACCTGGCGCCGCACGATCTCGTTCGTATAATCCGCGCATGCCAGCACAACACTTTGCGGCGCATTTCAAGGGACATCAGCAAGTCGTCGAAGCTTGTATTGCTTCGCTTCAACCCGCCTCGGATGCTGCCGCGGCGGCAATCATTTCCTCCATTGCCAGAGGCGGTAAGGTTCTCGCGTTCGGCAATGGTGGCAGCGCAACTCAGGCCAGCCACCTGGTAGAAGAGCTGATCGGGCGTTTCAAGGAAACCCGACGAGCGCTGCCGGCTATTTCTCTGGTCGCCGACTCGGGGGTCGTGACCTGCATAGCCAACGACTTCGGGTACGGCGCGCTGTTCGAGCGGCAGGTAGAGGCCCTCGTCACACGCGGTGATGTGGTCGTCGGGATCACAACGAGTGGCCGCTCCGAAAACGTGCTGCGTGGTTTCCAGGCAGCAAAGGAGCGCGGAGCGATTACGATTGCGTTATGCGGTAAGGGCGGTGTGAAGGACTTCGACGCTGATCACGTGCTCGCCGTGCCGAGCGAGAACGGTGCCTTCGTTCAGGAAGTACACCTCATGCTTCTGCACGTGTGGTGCATCGCCGTCGACGCAACGATTTCCGCCGGCGGACTCTAGACCAGACTGAGTCTCGGGCGCTCCTCGGCGAACGCGAGGGCATCTTCGCGGTAGGAGATCCAGCCCGTCGAATCGTCGGCGACCAGGTCCACTTCGGTGCCTAGGGGAAGGGTAAGATTCGGGACCTCGTGGCCGGCGGGAAAATCCATCAGGATCGGCACTTGTAGATCGCTGACGAGGTCGAGCAGAAAATCCTCGAACTCGTCTTCTTCTGACCGATCGAGCGATAGCTGTCCGAATACGATCCCTCTTACATGGCGGAGGAGAGTCGGACGGCGCGCGCGGTATCGCGTCCAAGCTGGGTCTGGGGTCGCGGTGTTGAAAGCGCTGATAGAAGAGACAGAACGGTCGGATCGCTGCCGCCCGGGAAAAGATCATCCAGCGTTGGGCCGTGAAACACTCTGAGCTGAGCGCGGCGCATCAGCCACAGGTGCAGCGCGGTGATATCTGAATAGCCGACGAAGGCTTTTGGATTGCGCCGAAAAACGTCGGGGTCGAGATACGGCAGCAGGCGCACCGCCCCATACCCACCAGTCGCCGCTATGACTGCTTTGACATCAGGATTGCGCCAGATCGCCATGAGGTTTTCAGCGCGACGCTCGTCTTCGCGTTGCTGAAAGCGCCTGAATCGCTCGATCTCGGAATCGAGAATGACTCTGTACCCCGCTTCCTCCATCGCTTTCGCGCCGCGCAAAAGCCAGCCGAGCTGCGGCGCGTAGGATGGAGTAACGATACCTATGGTATCGCCCGTGAGGAGCGGCGCCGGTCTCATGAGACCTGAGGGTCGCGAGGAGACGGATGCGAACGAAGAAGGCGCTCCGTCGATCGACGCTATTGGTTGTTCCGCGGGGTACGCTCCGAGTGACTCGGTCATCGTCGTTTCTCGAAGCGCATTATCGGTTGGTCACTGCTAGATTCAGAGTTATGTCAGACGCGTCGGTGAAGGCGCCGGGTCCGGCTGGAAGCGCCAGCCCCACCATTGGGAATATGCAGGCCACCGGCCCAAACGGAACTGGGGCAGCCACATACTTTCGGAAAGGTTTCGGGTTGAAATCCGAGATCCAGTCCGAACTGGCCGCGGACTATACCGGCCACCTTGTCGACTTATTAAAGACTCGTGAGTATACGCTCACCGCCGGTGACGTAACCATCCGTTTAGCGAAAGAATTTGGCTTTTGCTACGGTGTCGAAAGAGCGGTGGACTACGCATACCAGGCCAGAAAGAAATTCCCGGATCGTACCATCTACCTTGCCGGTGAGATCATCCATAATCCGCACGTGAACTCGAAACTTCAGGCGATGGGGATCACCTTCCTCATGCCGGAGGATGGAAGGATCGATTTCAGCGGCTTGAAAAGCGAAGACGTCGTGATTCTTCCCGCATTCGGCGTCACGATCAGGGATTTCGAGATTCTTCGCCAGACGGGCTGTGTGGTTGTTGACACGACTTGCGGCTCCGTGCTCAACGTCTGGAAGCGGGTGGAGAGTTACGCGCGCGATGGCTTGACGTCGCTGATTCACGGGAAGTACTACCATGAAGAGACCCGCGCCACCGCGTCGCAGGCGGAAAAGTACGAGGGCGGTCACTACTTTGTCGTTCGCAACATGGGCGAGGCGCAGCTCGTATGTGATTTCATCGAGGGACGCCTGAGCGCCGCTGATCTGATGAAGCGCTTTGGCCATGCCGCCTCACCCAATTTCGATCCCGTGCGCGACCTGCGGCGAATCGGCGTCGCTAATCAGACCACAATGCTCGCGCGTGAATCGCTGGCGATCGGTGAGCTAGTCAGGGCCTCAGTTGCGCGCGCGTACGGCGACGAGTACGCCAGGCACAATTTTCGGACGTTCGACACGATCTGCAGCGCAACGCAGGAGCGTCAGGATGCCGTCGTGGAACTGTTGCGTGAGCCCCTCGACGTGATGGTTGTCATCGGCGGATACAACTCGAGCAACACGATGTCGCTGGCGGCTCTCTGTTCGGAGACTGTTCGCACGTTTCACGTCGAGGACGCTGACGACATCGACCCCTCTGCGCGCACAATCAGACACCGCCCCCTCGGCGCGAGCGAAGAAGCTACGCACGCCAACTGGCTTCCGAACGCGGGGCCGGTAAGAGTCGGCGTGACCGCTGGCGCCAGCACCCCCAACAACAAGATTGGCGAGGCTGTTGGCCGGATTTTCGCTACTAGGGACGTAGACCCAACGACGATCAGGTGAGAAACCCGCCTCGGGTTGTACCAGTTTTGCTTCAAGCGTCGTCGAACTATAGGACGGTCTCGGTACCTGTTGTAGCTTCTGGCAGCGGCTCGAAACTATCGTTTTGGGGTACCGTACGTATGGCACAGGACACTGAACACATGGAGGTCGAATGGACGTGTATGGTTCGGATACCGCTCCTGACGAAGAGGCGGCTGGTACGCGCGGTACAGAGACAACGCCCGAAGTGGGAAGCTGGTTCCAGCGCGGGTCCAGCAACGAATCCGTGCTGAACGACCGGGGTATTGCAGTTCCGGTCAATGCCATGCTCGACCGCGTTCGTGAAGCGGATGCTCTGACCTTTGGAGATGAGGATAGCGAAGACTAAGCCTCCTTCGTCAGGTAAAAGGACCACCGAAATGGTGGTCCTTTTTTTTGCGTTGTTCCCGACCAGTCGGTTCGCTGACAGGCGCCGATATGTCTTTCACTGGCGGTCGCGGCATCACGTTGCGACTTTGAGGACGCCATCAATTCGCCGAGGGATTATGCCGTGGTCTTTCGTATCGCTCCCTGCTCTGGTCGTCCTCTGCTCGCAATTCCTACTGGGCGCATTGCCCGCGTCAGCGCAGGAGGTACGCTCCGATGCTTTGCTGACCGTCGATCACTACCTCGACTACGAACAAGTCAGCGATCCGCGGATCTCGCCGGATGGGAAGCAGGTGATATATACGCGGCGGTGGGTCAACGTCCTGGAGGACAAATGGGATTCGGGGTTATGGCTTATGAACGTGGACGGCACGCATAACCGCTTTCTCGTCAAAGGCTCGAATGCCACCTGGTCGCCGGACGGGAGCCGCATCGCCTACCTGGCGGATGGAGAGCCAAAAGGAACACAGATCTTCGTGCGATGGATGGACACCGAAGGCGCTGGAACGCAGGTCACGCGTCTCATGGAATCACCGGCTGACGTGAAATGGTCGCCGGACGGAAAGTCGCTTGGCTTCAGCCAGTTCGTGCCGAAAAAGTCGCCGTGGGAGATCTCGATGCCTGCCGCACCGGCGGGCGCGAAGTGGACGGGTGCGCCGCGCATCGTTCAACAGCTCCATTTCCGACAAGACCGCCGCGGGTTCACCGACCCCGGCTACCGGCATATGTTCGTCGTCTCGGCGGACGGCGGGACGCCGCAGCAGATCACTTCAGGCGATTGGAGCGTCGGGGCGAGGTTCGATGTTTTGGATGGTCCCGTGAATTGGAGCTGGACTCCGGACGGTAGATCCATGGTCGTCGAAGGGATGAACGACTCGACCGCAGACATGAATTATCGAAACGCGAATATCTATCTGGTCGATGTCGCTAGTCGTTCCGTGCGCCGCCTGACGGAACAGAACGGCGTGTGGACGTCGCCGACGGTGGCTCGCGATGGAAGACGTATCGCGTTCATCGGCTATCCAGCGACGAAGGCAAGTTACCAGGCGTCAGAGGTCTACCTCATGAACCTCGATGGTAGCGGCGTCCAGAAGATCACATCGCTGGATCGTGATCCGGGCAACCTGGCCTGGTCCGACGATGGAAAGGCGCTC
>WNFW01002577.1_pt1 | contig 16654 bp, 15 predicted proteins | sample 5400131 | NCBI WGS metagenome assembly WNFW01 (sample SAMN13153362, study PRJNA577476) | soil metagenome | isolation source: 20 cm soil or saprolite under grassland replicate 1 | place: USA:California | collected 2016-06-15 | reverse complement strand
ATTATGCCCACTCGGAATACGGCACTCTGCTGCTGTCGCTGTACGGGTCGGGCTTCAAGGACTTGAGAGCATTCTCGTTCGTCAATCTGTACATGTACGGCGGCGGCTTCGATATGGCGGCCGCGCTGATGGCGAAGATTCTTCCCTTCGATCTGTTCGATACGAGACGACTGGTCGGTGCCGCAATCGGGCTCGTGGGTCTGTTCATCACCTGGCGGATCGGCAGGCGGATCGCCGGACCTTTCGCCGGGCTTTGTGCCCTCGTGCTGCTCGCCATCAGCCCGCTCTACTACGGGCACATGTTCATGAACCCGAAGGACGCGCCGTTCGCGGTCGCCATGGCGCTGCTGTTGCTGAGCCTGGTTCGCGCGTTCCAGGAATACCCGCGGCCGATGCCCACGACCATCGCGCTGTGCGGGATCGGGATCGGGCTGTGCATCGGGACGCGGGTGATCGGAGTCATCGCCGGCGCGCATGCGCTCGCCGCGCTGGCCTTGTTGTATGCGGCGGAGCTGCGCGCGTCGGGGCCGCGCGACGCGACGCGGCATGTCGGCCAATTCCTGCTGACATTCGTGCCCGCGCTCGTGCTCGCCTACCTGGTCATGGGGCTGGTGTGGCCATGGTCGGTGATCAAGCCGCTCAATCCGCTCGGCGCGATGGAATATTTCTCGCATTTCTTCGAGCGGCCCTGGAAAGAGCGCTTCGATGGCCTGCTGCTGGCGGTTCCGGACATGCCGCGTTCGTACGTGCCGACCCTGTTCGCGCTCAAGGAGCCGGAGGTGCTGCTGCTGCTCGGAATCGGCGGCATTGCCGGCGCTTTCGTCGCGGCAACCCGGCGCGAGATCGCCGCGTCGCGACGGGCGGCACTGCTGCTGCTCGCGCTCGCGGCAACGCTGCCGGTCGCTCTCGCCGTGGTGCTGCGACCGGCGATGTACAACGGCATCCGCCACTTCGTGTTCGTGACGCCGCCGCTTGCCGCGCTCGGCGGGTTCGCCGCCGCGTTTCTGTTCGAGCGCCTGCAGCGATACGGACGGGCCGCGGTGCTCGCCGGCGCCGGCCTGCTGCTGGCGGCGGTAGCGGCGCCGGCGATCGAAATGGTGCGCCTGCATCCGTATCAATACACCCAATTCAACCATCTCGCCGGCGGCATTCGCGCGGCGGACGAGCGCTACATGCTGGATTATTGGGGACTGGCGTTCAAACAGGCCGCCGAGGAGCTTCGCGCGAAGCTGAAGCCGGGGCGCCAGGCCGCGGCCGGGCGCCGGCCGTGGCGGGTCGCCGTATGCGGTCCCAACGTGCCGGCTGCCGTCGAACTCGGACCCGACTTCGTGACCAACTGGCAGACCAAGGGCGCGGATTTCGCCCTGGTGCTCGGCGAGTTTTATTGCGCCGATCTCAAAGCACCGATCCTGGTCGAGATCGAGCGCGAGGGCGTCGTTTACGCGCGCGTCTACGACATCCGCGAGCGGGCCGTTTCGAGCATCTTCACCCTGCCCCCGCCTTGACCGCGCATCGCCAACCTCGGCGCAACGCTTTCGGAGCGCATTCGCGATGCCCGCAACTGCATTCGTGTTCGACGCGTACGGCACGCTGTTCGACGTGCACGCCGCCATCGCGCGCCACCGCAACGAGATCGGGCCCGATGCCGATCGTCTGTCGGAGCTTTGGCGCGCCAAGCAGCTCGAATACAGCTGGACGCTCACGCTGGCGGATCGTTACCTCGACTTCTGGTCGCTGACCCAGCAGGCGCTGGATCACGCATTCGCCCGCGTGCCGTCGGCGGATCGTCGGCTCAGGGGCAAGCTGCTCGAGGCCTATCGCCAGCTCGATGCATTCGCGGATGCGCGCGCGACGCTCAAGGAACTCAAGCGCCGCGGACATCGGACCGCCATTCTCTCCAACGGCTCGCCGGACATGCTCGAGGCCGCCGTGGCCGCCGCCGGTCTCGGCACTGATCTCGACTTCGTGCTCTCGGTCGACAGCATTCGTAAGTACAAGCCGCGCCCCGAGGTCTATGCGCTGGTTCCCGCGGCGATGCGGGTCGAACCCGCGGACGTCGTGTTCGTGTCCTCGAACCGGTGGGACGCGATGGGCGCGGCTTCGTTCGGCTTCCGGGCGGCCTGGATCAATCGCGCCAACCTGCCGGACGAATATGCTGACCGGCCGCCCGCAGTGGTGCTGAAAGATCTCACCGCGTTGCTGACGATCGACCGAGGTCCATGACCGCGCGCGCCAGCCCTACGCGCCCGCCAGCTCCGCAAGGATGCGCGCCCAGCTCCGCGTGCCCTTGTGGAACGACGTGAGATCGTACTTCTCGTTGGGCGAGTGCACCCGGTCGTCATCGAGCGCGAAGCCGACGAGCAGCGAATCCATGCCGAGCACGTCGCGGAACTCGCCGACGATCGGAATCGAGCCGCCCGAGCCGATGGTCACCGCCTTCTTGCCCCATTCGGCCGCGAGCGCGGCCCGCGCCCTGGCGAGCGCCGGATTGTCGTAGGCGAGCTGGATCGCCGCCGCGCTGGTAAAGTTCGAGAATTCGACGGCGCAATCCGCCGGCAGGCGCTCGCGCACGAACGCACGGAAGGCCTGCGAGATCTTCTCCGGATCCTGATCGCCCACGAGGCGAAACGAAACCTTGGCCGACGCCGAAGCCGGAATCACGGTCTTGGCCCCGTCCCCCGTGTAGCCGCCGACAATCCCGTTCACGTCGCAAGTCGGCCGGGTCGAGATCTGCTCGATCAGCATGCGATCCTTCTCGCCGGCCGGAATCTTCAGTCCGACCTGGCCCAGAAATTCCTCGGCCGTGAGATCGAGCGCCGCGAGATCGGCGCAAATATCCGCCGGCAATTCGCGTACGCCGTCATAGAAACCCGGAATGGTGATGCGGCCGTTCTGGTCATGGATCGCGGCCAGGACTTTCGCGAGCACGCGGATCGGGTTCTGCGCGGCGCCGCCGAACAGGCCCGAGTGCAGATCGCGGTCGGCGCAGCGAAGTCTCACCTCCTCGTAGACGAGGCCGCGCAGCGAGGTCGTCACCGCCGGCGTCTGCGGATTCCACATTCCGGTATCGCAGACCAGCGCGAGGTCGAGGCGAAGCTCGGCGGCATGCTCGCGAACGAATCCGAACAAATGATTCGACCCGCATTCCTCCTCGCCCTCGACCATGAACGTGATCGGCAGCGGCAGACCGCCGGTCACCGCTTTGAAGGCGCGGCAGGCCTCGACGAAGGTCATCAGCTGCCCTTTGTCGTCGCACGCGCCGCGGGCGACGATGGCCTTGCGGCCCGCTCCGAGATTCTTGATGCGCGGCTCGAACGGCGAGGTCTCCCACAAATCGAGCGGATCGACCGGTTGCACGTCGTAATGGCCATAGAACAGCGCTCGCGGGCCCGGTCCGTTTCCACCCTTGCCGACCACGACCGGATGACCGGCGGTCGGCCGGATACTGACGTCGAAGCCGAGAGTACCGAGATCCTTCGCGAGATGCTCGGCCGCTTGGCGGCACTCGTCCCGATAGGCCGGATCGGTCGAGATCGAGCGGATGCGCAGCAGGCTGAACAGCCGATCCAGGCTGCGGTCGAGGTCCTGGTCGATCCGATCGAGGACCTTGTCGAGCACACTCATCGGTTTCTCCGGGTTCGTACTGGCTGGATTGCCGAGGTCGGCTTCGCGCGGAGGGGCGCGGTCCGCGTTATAACGGCGGATCGCGGCGCTTTCCAAGCTTGTTTCCGGCCCTGCTCGCAGAGCTTTCCCGATTGAGCGGCGGCTGCAATTCTGGTTCGGGGTATCGACGATGGCTGAGGCGCTCCTGGGACTCGGCGGCAATCTCGGCGACGTGCGCGGGAACCTCGACCGTGCGGTCGAGCTCTTGTGCGAGGATGGCCGGGCGAAGGTCCGGGCGCAATCCTCCGATTTCCGCACGCCACCATGGGGCGTGGAGGGCCAGCCCGCCTACATCAACCGCTGCGTGATGCTCGAAACCGACCTCGGCCCGCGGGCATTGCTCGAGCGGGCGCTCGCGGTCGAGCGCGCGCTGGGGCGCGACCGCGCTCGCGAGCGGCGCTGGGGACCGCGGCCGATCGACATCGATCTCCTGAGCTACGACGACGTCGTGATCGATGAGCCGGGCCTGACCTTGCCGCATCCGCATTGGGCGCAACGCGCCTTCGTGCTGGTGCCGCTCGCCGAAATCGCAGCCGATCGGGTGATCGGCGGAGTTTCGGTGCGCGACGCGCTCGCCCGGGTCGATGCCAGCGGAATCGAGCGGCTGCCGCGGCCGGCCGGCCAATGATCGATTGGCTCCCCGATCTCGGCATGGCATTTTGCCGGCAGTGAGGCCCAAGCAGGTCGGAGAGCGCCGATGAGCAAAGCCGAGTTTTCGCTCGCCGGCGAGTTTCCCCCGGCCCGGCGCGAAGATTGGCTCAAGCTCGTCTCGGCCGCGCTCAAAGGCGCGCCTATCGAGAAGCTCGTCGCCACGACCTACGACGGGCTCACGATCGAGCCGCTCCATGCCCGCAAGGCGGACGCGCAACCGGTGCCGGGGCGCGCGCCTGGAGCGCCCTGGCAGATCTTGCAGCGCGTCGATCACCCCGATCCAGCCGCCGCCAACGAGCAGGCGCGCCAGGATCTCGAGAATGGCGCGACCGGGCTGTGCGTGGTTTTTGCCGGTTCGATCGGCGCGAACGGGTTTGGCGTCCCGGCGTCGGAAGCTGCGATCGCGCGCGGGTTCGAGGACGTGCATTTGGACGCCGGTATTGCGGTCGAGCTCGATCTCGGACCGCAGGCCGGGGATGCCGCGCGAGCGGTTGCGGCCTTGGTGCGCAAGCATGGCGTCGCGCCGGCTGCCGTCGACCTGCGCTTCGGGTTCGATGCGCACGGCCTGATGGCGACGAGCGGCGCCAGCGCCGAACCATGGAACGAGCTTGCGGCGGCATTCGCCGATTTGATCAAGGATCTCGCCCGGCAAGGCTTCCGGGGACCGTTCGCGGCCGCCGACGGCCGCCCGGTGCATGCGGCCGGAGGTTCGGAAGCGCAGGAGCTCGCGTTCGCGCTGGCGAGCGCGCTCAGCTATTTGCGCGCGCTCGAAGGCGCCGGCGTTCCGCTCGAGCACGCGCGGCGGATGATCTTCTTCCGCCTCGCGGCCGATGCCGATGAATTTTTGACCATGGCCAAGTTCCGCGCCGTGCGGCGGCTGTGGGCACGCGTCGAGGCCGCGTGCGGGCTTCGGCCCGAGCCGGTTTTCGTCTCGGCGGAGACCGCCTGGCGCATGATGATGAAGCGCGACCCTTGGGTGAACCTGCTGCGGACGACGGTTGCGGTGTTCTCCGCGGGACTCGGCGGCGCCAATGCGGTGAGCGTGCTGCCGTTCACCGCGGCGCTCGGCCTCCCCGACGGCTTTGCGCGGCGGATCGCGCGCAACACGCAGCTCGTTCTGCTCGAAGAAGCCAATCTGGCGAAGGTCGCGGATCCCGCGGCCGGCTCCGGCGCGCTCGAGGATCTGACCGGGAAACTGTGCCGCAGCGCCTGGAGCTTGTTTCGGGAAATCGAGGCAGGCGGTGGGCTTGCCGCCGCGATCGAGCAAGGCCTGATCCAGCAAAAAATCGCGCGCGTGCGTGCCGAGCGCGAGAAGGCCGTCGCGATGCGCGAGGACGTGCTGACCGGCACCAGCGAGTTCCCCGACATCGGCGAAGTCCCGGTCGCCGTGCTCGACGTTGCGCCGATGGACGCACCGCCGCCGGCCGGCGCCATCCGGTTCGCGCCGCTGCCGCGCGTCCGGCTTTCCCAACCCTATGAACGGTTGCGCGAGGAATCGGATCGCCTGCTGCGCGACACCGGGGTGCGGCCGAAAATCTTTCTCGCCAACCTCGGGCCGCTTGCGGCGTTCGCCGCGCGGGCGAGCTGGGCGAAAAATTTGTTCGAGGCGGGCGGGATCGAGGCGGTGAGCAACGAGGGCTTTCCCGGCAACGCGACCGAGCGCAGGACCGACCTCGACGCGTTGATCGCCGCCTTCCGCGCGTCCGGGGCGAAGCTCGCCTGCCTCTGCTCTTCCGACGAGGTCTACGCGAAGGAGGCGGAAGCGGCCGCGCGGGCGCTCGCAAACGCCGGCGCAGTGCATATTTATCTGGCAGGCAGGCCGCGTGAAGCGGAGCCAAAGTTGCGAAGTTCCGGCGTAAAAACCTTCATTTACGCCAGCTGCGACGCGCTCGCGACGCTGCAGGCCGCGCATGCTATGTTCGATGGTGGCTAATTGTTCGCAGCGCGTGCGAAGCGAGGGTCCATGACCCGAATTCCGGATTTTGCGAGGGTCGATTTTGCCGACGAGCCGGTCGCAGCCCCGCCCGGCACGGCGCAGCCGTGGATCACGCCGGAGGGGATCGCGGTCGCACCCCTCTACGGGCCGAGCGACGTAGCCGAGCTGGATTTCCTCGATACCTATCCGGGCATCCCGCCGTACCTGCGCGGCCCCTATCCCACCATGTACGTCACCCAGCCGTGGACCATCCGGCAATACGCCGGCTTCTCCACCGCAGAAGACTCCAATGCGTTCTACCGGCGCAACCTTGCCGCGGGCCAGAAGGGACTCTCGGTCGCGTTCGATCTCGCGACCCATCGCGGCTACGACAGCGACCATCCGCGGGTCGCCGGCGACGTGGGGATGGCGGGCGTCGCCATCGACTCGATCTACGACATGCGCACGCTGTTCTCGGGCATCCCGCTCGAGCAGATGACGGTGTCGATGACGATGAACGGCGCGGTGCTGCCGGTGCTGGCGCTGTTCATCGTCGCCGCCGAGGAGCAGGGCGTGCCGCCGCAAAGGCTCGCCGGCACCATCCAGAACGACATCCTCAAAGAGTTCATGGTGCGCAACACCTACATCTATCCGCCCTTGCCCTCGATGCGGATCATCTCCGATATCTTTGCCTACACGTCGGCGAACATGCCGAAATTCAACTCGATCTCGATCTCCGGCTATCACATGCAGGAGGCCGGGGCGACCCAGGACCTCGAGCTCGCCTACACGCTCGCGGACGGCGTCGAATACGTGCGCGCCGGGCTCGACGCCGGGCTCGCGATCGACCGGTTCGCGCCGCGGCTGTCGTTCTTCTGGGCGATCGGCATGAATTTCTTCATGGAGGTGGCGAAGCTGCGGGCCGCGCGCCTGCTGTGGGCGAAGCTGATGAAGCCGTTCGACCCCAAGGATGCGCGCTCGCTCTCCCTGCGCACCCATTGCCAGACGTCGGGCTGGTCGCTCACCGCGCAGGACATATTCAACAATGTGATGCGCACCGCCGTCGAGGCGATGGCGGCGACACAGGGCCATACCCAATCGCTGCATACCAATGCGCTCGACGAGGCGCTGGCGCTGCCGACGGATTTCTCCGCCCGGATCGCGCGCAACACCCAGCTGTTCCTGCAGCAGGAAACCGGGACGACGCGGATCATCGATCCATGGGGCGGCTCGTTCTATGTCGAGCGCCTCACCTACGAGCTCGCCCGCCGCGCGTGGGGGCACATCGAAGAGGTCGAGGCGCTCGGCGGCATGGCGAAAGCCATCGGGGCCGGGGTCCCTAAGCTGCGCATCGAGGAAGCCGCCGCCAAGACCCAGGCGCGGATCGATGCCGGCGTCCAATCGGTGATCGGGGTCAACAAGTATCGGCCGGAAACCGAGCGGCCGGTCGAGGTGCTCAGGGTCGACAATTCCGCGGTCCGCCGGCTGCAGATCGAGAAGCTCGCGCGGCTCAAGCGCGAGCGCAATGCCCGCGAAGTCGAGACAAAGCTCGACGCGTTGACGCAGTGTGCACGCTCCGGCGAAGGCAATCTGCTGGCATTCGCGGTCGATGCCGCCCGCGCCAAGGCGACCGTCGGCGAGATCTCCATGGCGCTCGAAAAAGTATTCGGCCGCCACCGGGCGGAAGTGAAGGCGATCTCCGGGGTCTACAGGAAAGAGGCCGGTGCCATGTCGGACAGCATCGAACGCGTGCAGCGGCTGGTAGCGGGCTTCGAGCGCAACGAGGGCCGGCGCCCGCGCATCCTGGTCGCGAAGATCGGGCAGGACGGCCATGACCGCGGCCAAAAGGTGATCGCTTCGGCGTTCGCCGATCTCGGCTTCGACGTCGATATCGGGCCGCTGTTCGCGACGCCGGCGGAGGCCGCGCGCCAGGCGGTCGAGAACGACGTGCACATCCTCGGCGTGTCCTCGCTCGCGGCGGGCCATCTGACCCTCGTGCCGGAGCTCAAGGCGGAGCTGGAGAGGCAGGGCCGCGGCGACATCATGATCGTGGTCGGGGGCGTCGTCCCGCTGCAGGATTACGAGGCATTGCGGGCCGCCGGCGCCGAGGCGATCTTTCCGCCGGGCACGGTGATCGCCGAGGCGGCCGTCGAGCTCGTCAAAAAGCTCAATCGCCGGCTCGGGCACGAGCGCGAAGCGGCGGAGTGAGACGACAATGACAAAGCTGCTTGAAGATGCCATCGCGCAGGCGCGCGAGTTACCGGAAGACGCGCAAGATCAGATAGCCGAGGCGCTGTTCGCACACATGGCGGGGGCGGAATTTCGATTGACCGATGATCAAGTTGAAGAGATCAGGCGCCGACAACAGGAGTTGCGAGGGGGGAAGACGCGTTTCGCAACCGACGAAGAAATGGATGCACTCTGGAAAAAGTGCGAACCATGAGGGTTCGTTACGCCCTCCAAGCGCGCGCCGACATCGAACCGAATCTACGAATTCCTCTCAAAGAGAAATCCCACCGCCGCTTCGAGCGTAGTGACTCGTATTCGCCAAGCAGCCGATCGCCTCGGTGAATTTCCTCATTTGGGTCATGTCGGACGCGCTGCCGGCACGTACGAATGGACTGTTCGCCGGCTGCCCTACATCATCGTCTACGAAGTCCGTGAGGATACTGCCGAGGTCGTGGTGCTCGGCGTTTTTCACGGTGCTCAAGACAGGTAGGAGGTCTGGGTGAACCGGAGCCTGAGGGCGCAACGCCGTCCGGTTTCTCCGTCGTGACTACGGCTGCTGGTCCGCCGTGACTATGGTTGCCGGGTCGTCTAAGCAGAGCCCCATGGCGTCCCGATCCGAATCGGCCCGCTCGGCCCCCGACCTGAAAGCGCTCGTGCGCGGCATCGGCGCCGGCGAGCGCGCGGTCGTGGCGCGCGCCATCACGCTGATCGAATCCAAACGGCCCGACCACAAGCAGGCCGCGCGCGAGCTCGTGCAGGAGCTGCTGCCGGAGACCGGCAAGGGGGTGCGCGTCGGCATCACCGGCATGCCGGGGGTCGGCAAATCGACCACGATCGACGCGCTCGGCACGTATTTGACCGAGCAGGGCCATCGCGTCGCGGTGCTCGCCGTCGATCCCTCCTCCAACCGCACCGGCGGCTCGATCCTCGCCGACAAGACCCGGATGCCGAGGCTCGCGGCCGATCCCGCGGCCTTCATCCGCCCCTCGCCCACGTCGGGAAGCCTCGGCGGCGTGGCGGCCAAGACCCGCGAGGCCATGCTGATCTGCGAAGCCGCCGGCTTCGACGTGGTGCTGGTCGAGACGGTCGGCGTCGGTCAATCGGAAACCGCGGTTGCCGACATGACCGATTTCTTCCTGCTGCTGACGATCGCGGGCGCGGGCGACGAGCTGCAGGGCCTCAAGAAGGGCGTGGTCGAGCTCGCCGACATGATCGCGGTGAACAAGGCGGACGGCGACAACCGCAAGCGCGCGCTTGCCGCCGCCGCGGAATACCGGGCCGCGCTCCACATCCTCAACCCCCGTTCGCCGGATTGGGCGCCTCCGGTCGCAACCTATTCGGCGCTCACGGGCGAGGGCATTGCCGACCTGTGGAGCCGCGTCCTGGAACACAAGGAGAAGCTGACCGCGTCGGGCGAGCTGGCGCAACGGCGCCGCGAGCAGCAGGTCAAATGGATGTGGACCATGCTCGACGATAGGCTGTTCACGCGGCTCAAGAGCGATCCGGCGCTGCGCGCGCGGCTGCCCGCGCTCGAGGCTGCGGTGGCCGAAGGACGGCTTTCCCCGGCGCTCGCGGTCGACGAGATCGCGCAAGCCATGGGATTGTGAATGGCGCTGACCGTGCTCATCACCGGATTCGGCCCGTTCCCCGGCGCGCCGTTCAATCCGACCGCGGCGCTCGCCAAACGCTTGGCGCGGCGCCGCCGCCCGGCGCTCAGCGGGACCGACCGCATCGCGCATGTGTTCCCGACGAGCTATGCGGCGGTCGAGCGCGAGCTCCCGGACTTGATCGACCGGCACCGCCCGGACCTCGTGCTGCTGTTCGGGCTCGCGCCACGCACGCCTCACCTGCGGATCGAGGCACGGGCTAGGAACCGTCGCTCGACCCTCTTTGCCGATGTGGACGGCATGCATCCGTCCTTGGCGATCCGCGCGGGGGGACCGGTGACGCTCGTTGCCCGGGCGCGGCAGCAGCCGCTGCGGATCGCCGCGCGAACGGCGCGCGTGCCGGCACGGCTGTCGACCGACGCCGGAAAGTACCTGTGCAATTTCGCCTATTGGCGCGCGCTGGAGCTTACGCGCAGCCACGCCGGATTGGTGCAATTCGTGCACGTTCCGAACGCGTCCCGAGCGGGGGCGCGCATGCGCAGTTCCGGCAACAAACGACGGCGGTTCACCGAGGCCGATCTGCTGCGCGCCGCGGAAGCAATCCTGCTCGCATTGCTCATTGCCGCCCGCGAAACTCCGTGGAGGCGCGAACGCACGCTTGCCGCGGTCCGCTCCGGTTCCGATTCCGCTGCAGCCGAGGTGGAAAGCCGAGTCGCGGCAGTTGGTTAATGGCCCCATCGTAGCCTGGATGGAGCGCTGCGAAGCAGCGCGTAATCCGGGACGCCGTTCCCGGATTGCGCGACGCTGCGCGCCGCTCCATCCGGGCTACACACGCGCTAACCGCATCCAGCGCCTCTGTCTCATCCCGGTACAGCGGCGCTGGCCCGGAACTTGAACCTCCGTGGTTCTCATTCCGATCCGGGACATGCCATGGCCATCGACCGCCGCCGTCTTCTCGCCGTTTCCGCTCTCGGCCTGGCTGCGACCGAAGCGGTTGCGTCGCCCTCGCCCGCTCCCTCGCTATGGGCGCGCGGGGTCAGCGCCGTCGACCTGCGGGTCGAGCCCGACAGTCCGGACGACCAAAGCCGGACATTGCAGCGCGCCATCGAGCAAACGGCGGCGGCCCGGGTGCCGTTGATGCTCCCGCCCGGGGTCTACCGCGCCGGCGACCTTACGCTGCCGACTGGCACCCGGCTCATCGGCTGCCCGGGCGCGACCCGGCTGCTGTTCACCGAAGGCGCCTCGCTGCTCTCGGCCAAGGATGCCGATCATGTGGCGCTCACCGGCCTCATCCTCGACGGGGGGACGCGGCCGCTCGCGGGCCGCGGCCTCGTGCATTTCGCCGGCGGGCGCGGCATCAAGATCGAACATTGCGAAATGGTCGGCTCCGGCGGCGACGGCATCGCGCTCGAGCGCATCGAAGGCGAGGTCACGCGCAACACGATCGTCGGCGTCGCGGGGGCCGCCATCTTCTCGCTCGACGCTTGCGGCTTGGTCATCAGCGGCAACAGCATCCGCGATGCCGGCAACAACGGCATTGTGGTCTGGCGCTCGCAGGCGGGCGACGACGGCACGCTGGTGATCGACAATCGTATCGAGGATGTCGCCGCGCGCAGCGGCGCCTCCGGCCAGAACGGCAATGCCATCAACGTATTCCACGCCGGCAACGTGATCGTGCGCGGCAACCGGGTCAGGAACGCGGCGTTCTCCGCCGTGCGCGGCCGTGCCGCCTCGAACCTGCAGGTGATCGGCAATTCCTGCAGCGATCTCAAGGAGGTCGCGCTGTATGCCGAATTCGATTTTCAGGGTGCATTGATCGCCAACAACATCGTCGACGGCGCGATGGTCGGGGTGTCGGTCGCGAATTTCAACCGCGGCGGACGGCTGGCGGTGGTGCAGGGCAATTTGCTCCGCAATCTGGTGGCGGCCGGGCCCGCCGGCACCGACCCGGACGGCGGCGCCGGGATCGGCATCGCGGTCGAGGCGGACAGCGCCGTCACCGGCAACGTCATCGAGAACGCGCCACCGGCGACCTCGCCCGCAACGGCGCCGAACGCTTCGCCCGGCTCACCATCGGCGCCAATCAGGTGCGCTGAGCCAGCAGGTCGCTCGGCCGCAGCACGCCCACCTCGACGCCGTTCCAATTGCGCAAGCCCGGCTGGACCAGCGGGGCAAGCGCGCCGCGATCCGCATCATCGAGCGCCAGCAGCCGGGAAATCAGCGTAGCCATCACCACCTCGGCGGCGCGGGCCGTGCCGTCGTCGCACTTGACGGCGATGCCGAGGCCGGCTTCCGGCAGCGCCCCGCAGAGAACGCCCTCGGCGCCGCCCTTGACCAGAACCCGGCCGCCGAAATGCGCCATGACCCGGGTGCAGAACCGGCCGGTGCCGGCGACGAGATACGGGTTTGCCGCGCACGCGGCGCGAATCCGCGCCGCGGCTTGGGCGCGGTGCGGATCGAGCCCCCGGCCGGTGCCGAACCGCGCGAAGCCGTGCGCAAGCTTTTCCAGCGGCAAAGCCCAGGTCGGGACCGAGCAGCCGTCGATCGCGCGGCTGCGATCCTCCAGCGCGACGCCGGCGATCCCTTCGATCGCCGCCTTGACCGCGCGCTGCACCGGATGCGCCGGGTCGGCGTAGCCCGCGGGATTCGCTTCCATGGCGCAGGCCACGCACAGGAATCCGGCATGCTTGCCGGAGCAATTGTTGTGGAGCGCGCTGGGCTCGCGTCCGGACCGCGTAAGCGCTTGGGCGGAGGGCGCATGGATCGGCGGGTGCGCCCCGCAGACGAGCGCGGCCGCATCGAGCCCGGCGCGCGCGAGCATGTGTTCGACCAATGCGACGTGCGCCGGCTCGCCCGCATGCGAAGCCGATGCGACCGCCAGCTCCTCATCGCCGAAGCCGAACCGGTCCGCGGCACCGGTCTCGACGAGCGGCAGCGCTTGCAGCGGCTTGACCGCCGAGCGGGGAAACACCGGGCGCGCGACGTCGCCCAAGCGGAGCACCGCGTTGCCGTCGGCATCGATCACGGCCACTCTGCCGCGATGCTCGCTCTCGAGGAGCGAGCCGCGGATGACTTCGACGAGTACGGGACTGGTCATAAGCTACCGCCCAAGCGCAAATGCACACCGGACGCGGTGTTATGCCATAGGATCGAGCCGCGGTTCACGGAGAGACGCGTGCCCACGCTTTCCATCATCGTCCCGGCGTTCGACGAGGCGGCGAACATCGCGGACGCATTGCAGGCCCTTGCGCCGTTCCGGCAGCGCGGCGCCGAGGTGATCGTGGTCGACGGCGGCAGCCGGGACAGGACTGTCGCGCTCGCCCGCCCGCATGCCGACCGCGTGCTCATGGCGGCGCGCGGACGCGGCGCGCAGATGAACGCCGGGGCTGGCATCGCGCGCGGGGAAGTGCTGCTGTTCCTCCATGCCGACACGAGGCTGCCGCCCGATGCGGACCGGCTGGTGGTGCGAGCGCTCGCCGGGGCGAATGCCTGGGGCCGCTTCGACGTGCGCATCGAGGGGCGCAGCCCGCTGCTTGCGCTGGTGGCGGCGCTGATGAATTGGCGCTCGCGGCTGACCGGCATTGCCACCGGGGACCAGGCGATGTTCGCGAGCCGGAAGATTTTCGCCGACGCCGGCGGCTTTCCGGAAATCCCGCTGATGGAGGACATCGCATTGTCCCAAAGGCTCAAGCGGATCGCTCGGCCGATCTGCCTCGCCGCGCGGGTCGTGACCTCCGGCCGCCGGTGGGAGCGGCATGGGGTCGTGCGCACGATGCTGATGATGTGGCGGCTGCGCCTGGCCTTCTTCCTGGGCGCGGATCCCGCCGCGCTCGCCAGACGCTACGGCTATGTCGAACGTTGAGCCGATCGCGGTTGCGATCCTCGCCAAGGCGCCGCTTCCGGGCCTGGCGAAAACGCGGCTGATCCCGGCGCTCGGCCGCGAGGGCGCGGCGCTGTTGCAGGCGCGGCTGATTGCGCGGACGCTCGCGACCGCATGCGCCGCAGCCATCGGGCCGGTGAGCCTGTGGGCCGCCCCCGAGGAATCGCATTTTCACGAGCTCGCGCAGCGATTCCCGGTCACGCTCGCGCGCCAGGTCGACGGCGATCTCGGCGCGCGCATGCACGGCGCGTTCGAGTCCGCATGCCCCGCGCTCGTGATCGGCAGCGATTGTCCGGCGCTCGAACCGCAGCACCTGCGAGATGCCGCGGACGCCCTGCGGGACGGATGCGATGCCGCGGTCATTCCCGCCGAGGACGGCGGCTACGTGCTGATCGGGCTGCGGCAACCACGGCCGGACTTGTTCGCGGACATGCCATGGGGCACCGCGACCGTGATGGCCGAGACGCGTCGCCGTGCCGCCGAGCTCGGGCTTGCGGTGCGCGAGCTGGCGCCGCTGTGGGACCTGGATCTGCCGGCGGATTTGGACCGGCTGCGCGAAGCCGGCTTGGCCGAACTGCTGCCGGGCCTTAGCTCCTCGTGAGGGGGAGTCGGCGGCCGAAACCACCCGAGGGCGACGCAAATACGTGAAATCCCGATGGTATCATTGGATTATCGGAAGCTGATTCAACGAGTTGAACCCATTCAATTCGCCAAATTACATCTTTTAGGTGCAACATTAATTTTTGCAATTTTCAGGGGAGAATGGCCGAGACCGGACCCTCAACCCTGCCCCAGGCGCAGGATCGCCAGCGCCAGGGCCTGCGCGCGCGGCACGATCGAATCCAGCTCCAGATATTCCTCCGGCGTGTGCGCCTTGCCGCCGACCGGACCGGTCGCGCACAGCGTCGGAGCGCCGGCCCCCGCCGCAAAGCCGGAATCGGCGCAGCCGCCGGTGAACTCGGCCGGAATTTTCACGCCCAGCGCTTCGGCGCAGCCGGCATAGTGGCGATAGAGCCGCTCGCCGTCCGGCGTTTCGGTGAGCGGCAGGAACTCGCCGAAAATATCCAGCTTGGCGCCGGTGCCCGGCACGTAGCTCGTGTCCACGATCGATTGGATCCGCGCCATGGTCACGTCGCGATCGGCGCGCGTGAGGAATCGCAGGTCGACCTCGGCTTGTGCCGAGGGCGCGACGGTGTTGACGGTCTGACCCCCGCGCACGATGCCGACGTTCACGGTGATCCCGCGGGCAATGTCGGTCAGCGCATGCAGCGCGACGATCTTTCGCGCGAGCTCCTCGATCGCGCTGATGCCCTGCGCGAAATTGGCGCCGGAATGCGCCGCCTTGCCGGTGACGGCAAGCTGCATGAACACCCCGCCCTTGCGGGCAGTGACGACGGCGCCGCTCGGCCGTCCGGGCTCCGCATTGAACACCGCGCGGGCGCGGCGCGCCTCCGCCTCGATCAGCGGCCGGGAGAACGGGGAGCCGATCTCCTCGTCGCCGGTGAACAGACCAACCAGCGGCGCCGGCGCGCCGCCGAATTTCGCGAATGCGGCGAGCACGAAGGCGTTCATGACCAGGCCCGGTTTCATGTCGGCCACGCCCGGGCCATAGGCCCGTTCGCCCTCGATCCGGAACGGCCGGCGCGACGCCTCGCCCTGCGGAAACACCGTATCGCGATGACCCATCAACACGATCGTGGTGTTGGGGCCGCTACCGGGCACCCCATCGCGCAAGTGCGCGATGGGGACCCCGCCGACGCTCGCGCGCAGGGCATCGCCGAAGCGATCGTCGGGAATGAGATCGTGGACGATGCCGTGGCTTTCGAGAAAGCCCCGCAGCCGGGCGCCGACCGCATCGACCCCGGACTTGTCGTGGCTGCCGCTGTCGATATTCACCAGGGCTTCGAGCAAGCCCAGCATGGCCGGCCGTTGCGCGGCGAGCCAATCGAGGACCGTACGTTCCTGAGGGGTCAAATCCGCCATGCGAGGCCGACCGGCGCAATCGCGGCTTCAGCTGGCTTTCCTGAAGGCCGCCAGTTCCGGACCGGCCAATGCATCCCAGGATTCGATCTCGGCCGCGACCTTGCGCACGCAAGCCAGGAATTCTTGCTCGGTGTAATACCGGCGCCACCGCCCGCTGCGATCGAGCTCGATGAAATGCGCGCGCCGGCGCTCGGCCAACTCACGCCACCGCCGGGCGATCTCGCCCGGATCCCAAACTTCGACTTTTCTGGACATGACCGCCGCAACGATACGCGATGGACGATAACGCGATTCGACGAACTGTTACGCGGAACAAGCGCACGCGAGCCGAACAATACGCAGAATTCGGCCCGGGCTCAGCGTGTCGCGCAGCGGCGCTCGGCGCAACCGCAATCGTGGAAATGGGTCAACCGGCCTGTGGAAAACTGCGAGCTTCGGGCTCAGCCTCGCAGGATCGAAGCAACCGCGCCTGGCGCGAAACATGCGGGCGCTGGTATTGCTGGTATTATAGTGGGATCTTCAGCGCGTTCGCGAGCTCGCCGACGATGCCGCGGCGGAACGGCAGCACCACGTTCGCGAGCTCGCGAGGTCCGCTTTCCACCTGATTGGCGACCGGAGCGGGGACATCGCGGAAGGTCCGAGTCGTGCCAACAGCGGTCATGGTCCTCAAGGGGCTGGCTGAATGTCGCCATAGTTTTCGACAGAATACAAAGTCAGCCGGTTTTC
>WNFW01003448.1_pt1 | contig 16658 bp, 14 predicted proteins | sample 5400131 | NCBI WGS metagenome assembly WNFW01 (sample SAMN13153362, study PRJNA577476) | soil metagenome | isolation source: 20 cm soil or saprolite under grassland replicate 1 | place: USA:California | collected 2016-06-15 | reverse complement strand
CGCGCCCCCGATCGCCCCGCCCAGAATGGCGCCGCCGATGGCGCCGCCGAGCGTTTCCTGCGCGTTGGCCTGCGGCGCCGGCAGTGTCGCGGCAAGCGCCAGGAACGCCGCCGCCATGGCAGTGGTGCGAATCATCGCGAATCTCCCCTTCGTGCTCCGCCGGTCGGCTTCTAAGCCGTGGCGGATGTATTTTCAAATCCGCACAGAAATGCGGCTTTTGTTCTGCAATCGAGAAACCCGGTGCGCGGCCGGGGTTGATCTTTAGCGCGACGCAGCAACGGCAGGCGCGGGACGGTCGGGATATTGCAAACCGGCGAGTTCGGCTCGTTTGCAATCGAAGCTCGATCGGCGGCAAACTCGGGCAAACGCGCCGCGCGTGCAGGCGCCAATCGACCAGGGAGGAAGCCATGCCTCATCTCACCCGCCGGACCTTGATCGAGGCAACCGCAGGAATCGCGGTGGTCGCCCTGGCGCCGCGCATCGTGCTGGCCCAGACCGCGCCGCCCCCCGCCGGCCCGTTCCGGCAGGATCCCCTCCCGTATGCGCCGAACGCGCTCGAACCCTCGATCGATGCGCGCACCATGGAGATCCACTACGGCAAGCACCACGCCGCCTACGTCGCCAACCTCAATGCGGTCGCCAAAGACAACCCGCAGATCGCGCAGATGCCGGTCGAGCAGGTTTTGGCCAAACTCGGCGAGCTGCCGGATGCGATCCGCACCAATGTGCGCAACAATCTCGGGGGCCATGCCAACCACAGCATGTTCTGGCAGGTCATGGGCCCTCCCGGCCACAGGCCGGAGGCCGAGGTTGCGGCGGTGATCGAGCGCGATCTCGGCGGCCTCGAGAAATTCCAGGCCGACTTCGATGCGGCCGGGCTGCGGGTATTCGGCTCGGGCTGGGTCTTCGTCACCGTAAGCCGCGACGGCAAGCTCGCGATCGAAACCCGCCCGAACCAGGATTCGCCGCTGATGGACGGCAAGCGCGCGCTGTTCGGCAACGACGTGTGGGAGCACGCCTATTACCTGCAATATCAAAATCGCCGGGCCGATTACCTCAAGGCTTGGTGGAACGTGGTGAACTGGCCGAAGGTCGCCGAACGCTATGCCGCCGCCAAGGCCGGGGCGCTCGGCATCTAGGGTTGCGGTTTTGGTACAATGATACCCACACCACTCCAGGAGCGGGTATCCACGGAAATTATGCCCTAGATTGCAGTTGGGCTGGCGCGCCGGACCGGGCTCCAGTAACATGGCCTCCCGCGGCAAGCCGGGCCCGCGATCGATTTGCGCAACTCTCAAGAACCTACCCCGGGCAGGGTGAACGGAATATGGCACCTTTGCCGAGGAGCGTAGGAACTAGCTGATCACCGGCGGCAATCTTTAAAACTGGCGGCTTGAAGATGGAACGCAGCAAGACGAGAACCAAAGCACCCGACGCACGCGATATGGACGTCGGGCGCAGAATTCGCGCGCAACGCCTGGTTTGCCGCATGTCGCAAACCGAGCTCGCGAACAACCTCGGGGTCACCTTTCAGCAGGTGCAGAAATACGAGAAAGGCGTCAACCGGGTCGGCGCGGGGCGTTTGTCGCGCATCGCCGACGTCCTCGGCGTCCCCGTCGCCTTCTTCTTCAGCGGCGACATGAGCCCCTCACTGCCGTCCGGCAGCGCCAGCACCGGCTTGAGCTTCCTGGAGACCGCCGGGGCCGTCCGTCTGGTCCGCGCCTATTCGCAGATGGAGGATCCGCAGATCCGTCGCGCACTCGTCGATCTGGCAGAAGAGATCGCCGGATCGCGCGGCCGCGAGCCGAGCCGGCACGGCGCGGAGACGCGCAAGCGCGCGCGCAAGGACGGCCGCAGGACCAGGATGTGACGTAACCGCATTCCCCGGACGAGTTCCGGGGTGCTGCGCTGCGCCCGGGACACGAGGCCCCGGGTGGCGGCTGCTATTCCGCCCGCGCCTTCTCCACGATCTCGGCAATGAACCGCGGCAACGCGAAGGCGGCGCGGTGCACCTCCGGCGTCCAATATCGCGTCGGGAATTTTCCTGCCGCGGCATAACGCTCGGCCAAAATCGCGACCGGCAGCGCCCGCGACGCGGGATCGTCGGCGGCCCAGCCCATGGCCATGTGGCCGCCGACATAGGTCGGAATGGCGGCGACATAGCAGCCGGCGTCGGCGAACAGCTTGCGAAAATGGCCGACGCTCGAGATGAGCTCGTCGGGCTGGAAGAACGGCACGCCATTCTGCGTCACCATGATGCCGCCCGCGCCCATGCAGCGCCGGCAGGCCGCATAGAACTCGTAGGTGAACAGCACGGCGCCCGGTCCCTGCGGGTCGGTCGAGTCGACGATGATGACATCGAAGCGGCGCTCGGTCCGTTCGACGAAATTCATGCCGTCGTCGATGACGAGGTCGAAGCGGGGATTCCCCAGCACCGGCTCGGTGAACTCCGGAAAATGCTCCTTGGAGAACTCCACGACCGAGGCGTCGATCTCGACCTGGGTCAGGCGCTCGATCGCCTTGTGCTTGAGCACCTCCTCGGCGATGCCGCAGTCGCCGCCGCCGACGATCAGCACCTCGCGGGCCCGGCCGTGCGCCAGGATCGGTACATGGGTCATCATCTCGTGATAGATGAACTCGTCCCGGGTGGTGACCTGGGTGGCGCCGTCGAGCATCAGCACCTTGCCGAACAGCTTGTTCTCGAACAGTACCAGATGCTGGTGCTCGGTCGCGAGCTCGTAGAGCACCCGCTCGACCGCGAACGTCATGCGGAAGCCGAGCTCGTCGAACAGGGTTTCGGCGATCCAGCGCTGCGCGGTCATAATGGTGTCCTCTCGTCTGCTGGATGCGTCGGCGTTGTTTGTTCGCAGGTCGAGCCGCAGACGCTCTTTACCTCCCCTTGAAAAGGGGAGGTCGACCGCAAAGCGGTCGGGAGGGGATCGCGACCCCCACCCGGCTCGCTAAGCGAGCCGACCTCCCCCTTTCAGGGGGAGATGAAGCGCGCCTGCCTCACGCTCGCCGGGGAAGGTTTACGTGCCCTGGCCGCGCAAGAGCTCGCTCACGGCGAGGCGCTTGGGGTTGAACGCTTCGCGCAGCACCGGCACGCATTTGTCCGGATCGGCCTTGCCGCACATGAAGATGTCGAGCGCCGCGTAATTGGCTTCGGGCCAGGAGTGGATGGAGATGTGGCTCTCGGCCAGCACCGCCACGCCGGAGACGCCGCCGTTGGGCTCGAAATGGTGGAGATGGACGTGCAGCAGCGTCGCACCGGCGGCGGCCACCGCGCGGCGCAGCGCCGCCTCGATATGATCCACGTCGTCGAGCCGTTCGGCGTCGTAGAGATCGACGATGAGATGCACGCCGGCGCAGCGCACCCCGTTTCTCACCACGAAATGATCATCGCGCGCTTCGGCGTCGGCCGACGCAGGCGAGACGATCGCGGAATCTTCCTTTCGGGAGGTACTTGGGGTCCCCAAGTCCATCCCCAATTGGAAGAGGGCGTTCGGGCGCATGCCGTCCTCCCCAACCAGAGATCGAACCCGAGGCGCCGGCGAACCGGCTCCACGGTCAGCGAAACGCCGCTGGAACAGACCCATACGCGGACCCTACCCAGCGGCTCAGGCCCACATAAACACAACACTACCAGCCTGCAAGCGATTCTTCAGCAAAAAGGTTCCGATTTTCATAATGCCCACAACCAGGCAAGAGCTGCGGTTCCGGCGCCGGGATCAAACGTCCGCCGCCTCCGCTTCTTGCCCCGGCGCCGCGCCGGTGCACGCCTGCGCTTCGACAACGGCGATCGCCGTCATGTTGACGATGCCGCGCGGGGTCACAGAGGGTGTGAGGATGTGGGCCGGATGCGCCGCGCCCATGAGAATCGGCCCCACCGGAAGCGCGCCGGCGAACGCCTGGATGGCGTGGTAGGCGATGTTGGCGGCATCGAGATCCGGCAGGATCAGCACGTTGGCCTCGCCCTTCAGCCGCGAATGCGGCAGCACGCGTGCCCGGTATTCCGGGTTGAGCGCCGATTCGGCGTTCATCTCGCCGTCCGCCTCGAGCTCCGGGTGATTCGCGGCGAGCAGCTCGGAGGCGCGCCGCATCCTGCGGGCCGATTCGCTCTCGTAGCTGCCGAAATCCGAATGGGAGAGCAGCGCGATCTTGGGCTCGAGCCCGAAGCGCCGGACATGGGCGGCGGCGAGCACCGCCATGGCGGCGATGTCCTCGCTCGAAGGGTGCTGCGTGACCTGGGTGTCGGCGAGGAAATGCTCGCCCTTCGCGCTGATCACGAGCGAGAGGGCGGCCAATTCCCGCACGCCGGGCGCAAGCCCGATGATGTCGCGGATGTGCTCCAGGTGCTTGCGGTAGCGGCCCTCGACCCCGCAGATCATGGCGTCCACCTCGCCGCGGCGGAGCGCCAGCGCGGCGATCACGGTTGCGTCGGTGCGCACCAGGGTGCGCGCCACGTCCGGCGTGACGCCGTGCCGGCCGGCGGCCTCGACATAGGTCTCGACGTAGTCCCGGTAGCGCGGATCGTCGTCGGGATTGACGAGGTCGAAATCCTTGTCGGGGCGAATCGACAGGCCGAACCGCTGCAGCCGCGCCTCGATCACGGCCGGGCGGCCGACCAGGATCGGGCGGGCGAGGCCTTCTTCGGCAAGCACCTGTGCGGCGCGCAGGATGCGCTCGTTCTCGCCCTCGGCATAGATCACGCGCTTGGGCGCCGCCTTCGCGTGGGCGAACACCGGCTTCATGATCACGCCGGAGCGGAACACGAACCGGATCAGCCGCTCGCGGTACTGCTCGAAATCCGCGATCGGCCGCGTGGCGACGCCGGAATCCATCGCGGCTCTCGCGACCGCGGGCGCGATGCGCAGGATCAGCCGCGGATCGAACGGATTGGGGATGAGGGAGCCCGGCCCGAACGTCCTCGCCTCCCCGCCGTAGGCGCGGGCGGCGACGTCGGAGGGCGGCTCGCGGGCGAGCGCCGCGATCGCCTCGACCGCCGCGCGCTTCATCGCCTCGTCGATCGCGGTCGCGCCGACGTCGAGCGCGCCGCGAAAAATGTACGGGAAGCACAGCACGTTGTTGACCTGGTTGGCGTAGTCGGAACGCCCGGTGCAGATCATGGCGTCGGGCCGCACCGCGAGCGCGTCCTCCGGCATGATCTCCGGACTAGGATTGGCTAGCGCCATGATCAGCGGCCCCGCGGCCATGCGGGCCACCATGTCGGGCTTGAGCACACCGCCGGCGGAGAGGCCGAGGAAAATGTCGGCGCCCTCGATCACGTCGGCGAGCTTGCGCGCCTGCGTCTTCTGCGCATAGACCGCCTTCCAGCGGTCCATCAGCTTTTGGCGCCCCTCGTAGACGACGCCTTCGATGTCGCTCACCCAGATGTTGTGCGGCTTGGCGCCGAGCGCGACCAAGAGATTGAGGCAGGCGAGCGCCGCGGCGCCCGCCCCGGAGGTGACGATCTTCACCGCGTCGAGCCGCTTGCCGCTCAGGCGCAGCGCGTTCTGCACGGCGGCGGCGACGATGATCGCGGTGCCGTGCTGGTCGTCATGGAACACCGGGATCTTCATGCGCGCCTTGAGCCGCGCTTCGACCTCGAAGCACTCCGGCGCCTTGATGTCCTCGAGATTGATGCCGCCGAACGTCGGCTCGAGCGCGGCTACGACCTCGACCATGCGCTCGATCCGTTGCTGACCACGGCGACGAGGTTGGCGCGCGCGGTGAGCGCGGCGGCCTCGCCGGGGTCCGCCGCGATCGCCTCGCAGGCCGCGGCGACGCCCGGCGAATACGCGAGCGCGAGATCGCGCTGGTTGGCGAGCGGCTTGGTCGCCGCGATCTCGAGCTTTCCCGGGGGCGGCCCGCGGTGATAGGCGAGCGCGCTTTCGCGCAGCTCCTCGGACAGGTTCGACACGGGGCTCCTCCCTGGCGTGCGGGCCCGATTTAAGCCCAGCGCGCCGCCCACGGGAATGGCCTTCGTCTGAAGCAGTGCTCGTGCCGAGGACGCGCCGCAAACTCCTTTCCCTCTCCCCCTTGCTGCGGCAGAGGGTGCCGAGACGCGGCTTATTCGGGCGCAACGGCCTGACGGCAGCCCACTCGAGTCGGAGAGTTCATACCCATGATTCGGAGCTCCGGTCGGGGAGCTTGAATCACATCCACGCCGACGCCATCAACACCGAACCGCCATTTCCGAAATGACCCGCCAATCGGACATGCTCAAGACGTGACGGAACCGACGCGAATGACCCCTTCCGGACATTCGAGTTGGCGAGATTGCCCAGTTTGCGAGCGAGTGTTCCTTCTCCGGCTCCTGACGAGGCGCAGTCGTCGCCAGCAGAGAAATGATCGATCAGGTTGTGAACCGGCGCGGAGTCACCGCAGAGCGGCGTTGCCGCAAGCCTTCTGGCCGCGCGACGCGCTGCTCAGCTTCGCGACGTGATAAAAGTTTCAATTGGCCCATAGCTGAACTTACGACCGGGCAACCGACGCGATACCGCCGAATACTTTGATCCGGGTCTTCATCGGAACATTCCCATCGCAGAGTTGTGGTCAGGAATTACGATCAGCAAAACGCACCCGAGGACGACTGCGGGCAGGCAATACTTGCGGGCATTGCTGGTCAAGAAGCAGTAGGGCTTCTTGTTCCAGTCGTTCGCGTCCTTCATCATGTCAAACGTGGTGACCATGCACGCGAAGAGGAAGCCGGCGGACGCCAGGACGGTGCCGAAGCCGATGAACCATCGAGTCCAGTCCACGACCTGAAGCGGGTACGTCATTTGAGCCCCTCGTAGTGCGCGATGACTGGAGCAGCCACGACCGCCCACCGGAGAGTGAGGCCAAAAAAACCCCGACCTAACCAAAGACCGGGGCTTGGATGCGGCATTCGAGATGGTGTTGGATCAATCGCCACCAGCATCGCAGGGGAAGTACCGGCCCTGGCCATTGTCGACCATGCACTCGTTTCCCCACCCGAGCTGACGAGGCGTCGGGTGGAGAATACCGGGGTGGTCGACCCGGCCGTAGGCATAACCCGGCGCGCTGCGATGATGCCGTGCGGCAGCGAGCGAAGGCGCGGCAAGGGTCATAACAGTCGATAGAGCGACTGCGGCTGCAAGTGCGCTCTTCATGAAAGTTCGGGTTCTCATGACAGTCTATCCTTTCTGAAGTGCATCGATACGACGTGCATATAGGTTCGGTCGTCCCGCTCATTTGCTCAAAAATGCGGTGTTTGCGAGAGAATTGCCACGGAGTCGGCGCCCAAGATGGACATTGACGAACCATACCGACCGATCGCGATTTACGAGTAGACGCACAGGATGGACCAGCGTATCCGCACCAGGCCCCCGAGCAAGCTCAATCGACGAGCGATCTCCGCTGGAGCGTGCATGCCGCCACGCGAAGGCGGCAACCCCCGCAACCATGTTGGTCGTCAGGCGAATTCGATCTGCTGCAGGATTGTCCGAGGCAGAAACCCGGAACATCAGCAGCGGTCTTGCAGGAAGGACCCTGATGCGCGATTATTCACATCACCATCGGCGGACGGACGCCAGAGTAGCATCGGCAGGCGCACGATGCTTCGAGAGCGGCCGAAGCACCGGCAGGCGTCGCGACAAGGAGCCATCGCCATGCGACCCAATTCATTCCCGCTCCATCGTCCCGGCGCCAGCGCCAAACGAGTCCTCGGCATGGCCGGGGCCGTGGCCGCTCTGGCTTCTGTTGTGACCGCCGTGGCGGGGAGCCCGGCTGAAGCCCGGGAGTGCCGCAAGAATTACTACAAGTGCAGCTTGAACAGAGGCGGAAGGATTGATCCCGCCAATCCGGACTGCTGCTGGCAGCCTCTCGCGGGCCCTCCTTCCCGCGCCTGCGCTCCCGGTTTCTACAGATGCGACTTGAACGCAGGCGGAAGAATCGATCCCAGGCATCCGGATTGCTGCTGGACCGGGAGATAAAACCGACAAACCGTCGGTCTCGAAGTCGTCCTCCGATCCGGCGGACGCAAACAGAGACGTTCGCGGATCAGGCGCAGACCTATTAAGTTCCTGCCGGTCGTCAGACGTCAGTAGGAGAAAGAGGTGATGAAAACCCGCTACACCGTCGCATTGTCGATCCTGGCAGGAGTTGCGCTCGGCGCTGCTGCCGTTCAAGCGCTCCACGCCCAGGCCAAACCAATCGCATATGTCGTTGCGGAGATCGATGTGACGAACCCGGAGCCTTACGAAAAGGAGTACGTGCCGATTGCAGCGAAAGCGGTTACGGATGGAGGCGGCAAATACCTCGTTCGCGGAGGCGAGACCGCAGCCATGTACGGTGAGCCACCCAAACCGCGCATTGCCGTGATGGCCTTCGAGAGCATGGAAAAAGCACAAGCCGCATTTAATTCTTCGGCTTACAAGGAAGCCAAGAAGGTGGGGGACAAATACGCGAAGTTCCGCATTTATGCCGTGGAAGGCGTGTCGCCATAGCGCCACCCGGCAATTTCGTCGGCGGACGACGGACCCTTCAACTTCGGCGACCGTATTCAGGTTCAACGCAACGCCGCTTGATTCGCGCGCAAGCGCCCAGACGCGGTAATGCGCCTTGAGCCAAGGGAACAGGTTGGTGTCTTGGCCCGCGGGTAAATTCCGCGTCAGGACCTGATCCAGATGGTGGTGGCAGTTGATCATTCCGGGAAGCAGGATGTGGCCCCGCAGGTCGAGTGTCCGATCGGCCGTGGCCGGCAGTTCCGCGGCGAGCCCCACCTGCTCGATGACGCCGTCGCGGGCAAAAAACGCCGGCGTTTTTGAGCTCCCGGCGTCGGCCGTCCATGGTGACGACCACGTCCGCATTCCTTGCGAGCAGCGTCGCCATGGCATCTCCCCCGGGGCTGGAGTCGCCATCAGCAGCTGATTTTCGAACGTCGATCGAGCCGTCGAGGCGCGGCTCGAGCTAACTAACCGTCGGGTTTCGGCGGCAGATCGAGACGGATGTGCAGCTCCTTGAGCTGCTTGGGCGAGACCTCGGAGGGGGCGCCCATCAGCAGATCCTCGGCGCGCTGCGTCATCGGGAACAGCGCGACCTCGCGCAGATTGTGCTCGCGGCACAGCAGCATCACCATGCGGTCGAGCCCGGCCGCCATGCCGCCGTGCGGCGGCGCGCCGTAGCGGAACGCGCGGTAGAGGCCGCCGAAGCGCGCCTCGAGCACCGCATCGTCATAGCCGGCAATCGCGAACGCCTTGCGCATGATCTCCGGGTCGTGATTGCGGATCGCGCCCGAGGCGATCTCGTAGCCGTTGCACACGACGTCGTACTGGAAGGCGTTGATCGTGAGCGGGTCGCGGCTTTCCAGCGCCTCGAGGCCGCCCTGCGGCATCGAGAACGGGTTGTGGGAGAAGTCGATCTTCTTGTCGAGATCGTTCCATTCATACATCGGGAAATCGACGATCCAGGCGAGCGTAAACTGTTTTTCGTCGATCAGCCCGAGCTCTTCGGCAATCCGCGTGCGCGCGGCGCCGGCGAGCTTTGCCGCCTCCTCTTCCCGGCCGGCGGCGAAAAAAACCGCATCGCCCGGTTTGACGCCAGCGGCTGCCGCGATCTTCTGCTGCACGTCGGCCGGAATGAACTTCGCGATCGGCCCCTTGCCGCCGTCGGCCTCGAACACGATGTAGCCGAGCCCCGGCGCGGCAAGCTCGCTGCGCGCCCATTCGTTGAGCTTGTCGAAGAACGAGCGCGGCTGCGCGGCCGCGCCCGGCGCGGGGATCGCGCGCACGATCTTGTTCTTGAACGCCTTGAATTCCACGTTCTCGCCAGCGAATTCCTCCGTCACGTCGGCGATGACCAGCGGATTGCGCAAGTCCGGCTTGTCGGTGCCGTATTTTCGCATCGCCTCGCGGTAGGAGATGCGCGGGAATTCCTTCGTGACCGGCCAATCGCCGGCAAATTCCTCGAACATACCGCGCAGCACCGGCTCCATCGCGGCGAACACGTCGTCCTGGGTGACGAAGCTCATCTCGACGTCGAGCTGATAGAATTCGCCCGGCAGGCGGTCGGCGCGCGGATCCTCGTCGCGGAAGCACGGTGCGATCTGGAAATAGCGGTCGAAGCCGGCGACCATCAGCAATTGCTTGAACTGTTGCGGCGCCTGAGGCAGCGCGTAGAATTTTCCCGGATGCAGCCGCGAGGGAACGAGAAAATCGCGCGCGCCCTCGGGAGAGGACGCGGTCAGGATCGGCGTCTGGAACTCGGAAAAGCCTTGGGCTTTCATGCGCGCGCGCAGGCTGTCGATGATGGCGATGCGTCGCATGATGTTGGCGTGCAGATGGTCGCGCCGCAGATCGAGAAAACGGTACTTGAGCCTGATGTCCTCGGGATATTCCGGCTCGCCGAACACCGGCAGCGGCAGCTCGGCGGCCGGCGAGAGCACCTCGATCTCGGCGATGAAGATCTCGATCGCGCCGGTCGGCAGCTCGGGATTTTCCGTGCCGTCCGGGCGCCGGCGCACCGTGCCGTCGATCCGCACCACCGATTCGGCGCGCAGCCGCTCCGCCGCCGCGAACGCCGGGCTGTCGGGGTCGGCCACGCATTGGGTCAGCCCGTAATGGTCGCGCAGATCGATGAACAGCAAGCCGCCGTGGTCGCGGATGCGGTGAACCCAGCCCGAGAGCCGCACCGCCGTGCCGATGTCGCGTTCGCGAAGCGCGCCGCAGGTGTGCGTGCGGTAGCGATGCATGTCGTTCCCTTGAGGAGATGCTTCCGCCCAATGCGGCGCAAGCCGGCGGAAAAGCACACGCGATCCGGTTTTTGTCAAGGCAAGGGGGCCGGCAAATGGTTCGTAGAACGTCCTGGTTACTCGAGACACCTCCCCCCTTGTGGGGGAGGTCGGCGTCGCGGAGCGACGCCGGGAGGGGGGTCGCTTACTCTGCGAAACTCGTCACCCCCTCCCCCATCCCTCCCCCAAGTCCACGTCGGATGTTTCCGATTTGGACCCATTATCAATGGCCGAACTCGGGAACACCCGAGTTCGGCTGGGGGAGGGAGCAGACTGCCGCTCGCAAAGCCCAGGCCCTCGACACCGCGGCGGGGATTTGCAGACTCGCCGGCTTGCGCCCGTGCGAGCCGGAGCTTGTGAATGCAACGGATGACCGCCGCCGAAGCGACCGTCGCTTCGCTCATCGCCCACGGGCTCGACACGGTCTATGCGCTTCCCGGCGTGCACAACGATCCCCTGTTCGATGCGCTGTTCCAGGCCGCCGAAACCATCCGGACCGTCCACACCCGCCATGAGCAAGGCGCCGCCTATATGGCGCTCGGCGCCGCGCTCGCCACCGGCAAGCCCCAAGCCTACGCTGTGGTGCCCGGCCCCGGGCTGCTCAACTCGAGCGCGGCGCTGCTCATGGCCTATGCCATGAACGCGCCGGTGCTGGCGCTGATCGGGCAGATTCCCGATGCCGACATCGGCCGCGGCTTCGGCCATCTCCACGAGATCCGCGACCAGGCCGGCATCATCGGCCGCCTCGTCGGCCATTGCGCCCGCATCCGCGGCCCCGAGGAGGCCTCCGCGCTGGTCGCCCAGGCGATGCGCGCGATGCGGACCGGACGTCCGGGTCCGGCGGCGCTCGAATGCGCCATCGACGTGTGGGGCCGTACGGGCGAGGTGAAGCTCGTTCCCCCGCAGCCGCCGCCCGAACCGCCGCTCGACCAAGACGCCATCGCCGACGCGGCAAAGCGGCTCGGCGCGGCGAAGCGCGTGCTGATCTTGTGCGGGGGCGGCGCGCAGGATTCGGCCGAGGAGGTCGCGGAGATCTCCGCCATGCTGCAGGCGCCGGTGCTCGGCTATCGCCGCGGCCGCGGCGTGCTCGACAGCCGTAATCCGCTGAGCGTGACGCTCCCGCTCGGACACGAGCTATGGGGCGAAGCCGATGCGGTGCTCGCGGTCGGCACCAGGCTGCACAATCCGCAGACCGCGTGGGGCCTCGACGACGGTCTCACGATCATCCGGATCGATGCCGATCCGGACGAGCCGGCCCGGTTCCGCGCGCCGGCTGTCGCGCTGATCGGCAGCGCAAAATCGATCCTGCGCCGCCTGATCGACGCGCTGCCCGCGCACAATCACGGGCGCAGATCGCGCAAGGCCGAGCTGCAGGAGCGACAGGCGCGGATGCGCAAGCGGCTCGAGAAGCTCGGGCCGCAGATTGCATATTTGCAGGCGATCCGCGCCGAGCTGCCCGAGGACGGAATCTTCGTCGACGAGGTGACTCAGATCGGCTTCGCCGCGCGGCTCCTGCTCCCGGTCTACCAACCGCGGACGTTCCTCTCTCCGGGATATCAGGACAACCTCGGCTGGGGATTTGCCACCGCGCTCGGCGCCCAGGACGCTCGGCGCGACGTGCCGGTGGTGGCGATCTCGGGCGACGGCGGCTTCCTCTACAGCGCGAACGAGCTGGCGAGCGCCATGCATCACCGCATTCCCCTGGTGACGATCGTGTTCAACGACGATGCCTTCGGCAACGTCCGCCGCATCCAGGCCGAGCGCTACGGCAACCGGCTCATCGCGAGCGACCTCACCAACCCGGATTTCGTGCGCTACGCCGAGAGTTTTGGGGCGAGAGCCGAGCGGGTGCGTTCGCCCGAGGCGCTGCGGGGGGCGCTGCGGCGCGGCCTTGCCCAGCGCGATCGACCCAGTGTGATCGAGGTGCCGGTCGGGGAGATGCCGAGCCCGTGGGAGTTCATTCACATGCCGCGCGTGCGCGGACAGCCGTAGCCCGGATGGAGCGCCTGCTCGGCAGGCGCGTAATCCGGGGCGCCCTTCCCGGATTACGCCGCGTTTCGCGCAGCTCCATCCGGGCTACCATTACCGGGCGGATTGTAAAATGATACCAGAGTCTCGGGCGAATCTGTTGACCCAGTTTGCAAGGCGCCGGCGAGGCGCTTGCCGGTATGTTTTGACCAGCGACACCGGGGCCGGCGTCCGCTAAAAAACCGAGACACATGGAGCCGATCACCACCACCGATTCGCTTGCGCAAGCCTGCGCCCGGCTGGCGAAGCATCCGTGCGTGACCATCGACACCGAGTTTCTGCGCGAAAGCACCTATTACCCGATCCTGTGCGTGATGCAGATGGCGAGCCCGGACGAGGCTTTGGTCGTCGACGCGCTGGCGCCCGACATCGATCTCGCGTCGTTCTTCGCATTGATGGCGGACGAGCGCGTGCTGAAGGTCTTCCATGCCGGACGCCAGGATATCGAGATCGTCTGGCACCGGGCCGGCCTCATCCCGCATCCGGTGTTCGATACCCAAATCGCCGCCATGGTGCTCGGCCATGGCGATTCCATCTCGTACGAGCAGCTGGTCCAGCGCATCACCGGCGACTATCTCGACAAATCCCACCGGTTCACCGACTGGTCGCGCCGGCCGCTCAGCAAGGCGCAGATCGCCTACGCGATCTCCGACGTCACCCATTTGCGCGACATCTATCTCGCGCTGTCGGCGGATCTCGCAAAGCGCGGGCGCATCGAGTGGGTGAACGAGGAGATGGAGATCCTGACCTCGCCCGATACCTATCGGGCCGAGCCGGAGCGTGCCTGGCAGCGGGTCCGGACACGGGCGCGCAAGCCGAAGGAGCTTGCGGTCCTGATGGAGGTCGCAGCCTGGCGCGAGCGCGAGGCGCAAAGCCGGGACGTGCCGCGTGGGCGCGTGCTGAAAGACGACGCGCTCGGCGACATCGCCGTGCAGGCGCCGACCAGCATGGAAAAGCTCGCGGCGCTACGTTCCCTGCCGCGGGGGTTCGAGCGGTCGAAATGGGGCGAGGCCATTCTCCAAGCGGTCGAGCGCGGGCTTGCGCGCGATTTAAAATCGCTGCCGCGGATCGAACGCAGCCGCGCCGCGGTCAACGGCGCGGCAATTGTCGAATTGCTCAAGGTGCTGCTGCGCATGACCGCGGAGCGCCACGCGGTCGCCGCCAAGGTGATCGCCACCGTCGAGGACCTCGAACGGATCGCCGCCGACGACGAGGCCGACGTCGCCGCGCTCAAGGGCTGGCGGCGGGAGCTGTTCGGAGAAAAAGCGCTGGCGCTCAAGCACGGGCGGCTGGCGCTGGCGATCGAGAACGGTCGCGTGGTGCCGGTGGAGCGCGGGTGAGGATACCGTCACCTCGCCCGGGAAGGGAGCCGGGGTACGGTTGGTTTGTGAATCGAGGTCAACGCCTCAATGCCGCGGCGGGCGGCGGTCCACCCACGGCCGGGCGGCCTCGAGCTGCGAGCCCAGACGCAACAGCGTCGCCTCGTCCCCGAAGGGCGCCGCAAACTGCACCCCGACCGGCAGGCCGCTGGCCGACCAGTGCAGCGGAACCGACATCGCAGGATTGCCGGCGGTGTTGAACAGCGACGTGAACGCGATCGTGCCGAGCAGCGCCTGCAGGTAGGTTTGCGGATCGTTGCCGCTCATGCTCAGCACGCCGAGCTTGTAGGGCGGCTCGCACATCGTCGGCGTGAGCAGCACGTCGTAGCGGGTGAAGAAGCGCCCGACGACCCGGCCGACCTGATGCAGCACGCGGATGGCGCCGGCGTAATCGCTCGCGGTGAGCTCGCGCCCGGATTCGGCGGCCGCCCAGGTGAAGGTCTCGACATCGTCGGGTCTCGGCTCGCGGCCGAGCGCCTTGCCACGGGCTTCCAGCGTCGTGCGGGTGTTGGCGCCGATGACGACCCGGCGTGCCTTGTTGTGCAGCTCCTCGTCGATGAAAGGCGAAGCTTCCGCCACGGAATGGCCGAGGCTCTCGCACAGCTTCGCGCTCGCCAGGACCGCGGCCACGCATTCCACGTCGACCGGATGACCGCTCCACGCCTTGGTGGTGAAGGCGATTCTGAGCCGCCCCGGATCGACGCCGACCTCCGCGAGATAGGGACCTCCGGGCGGCGGCGCCCAATAGGGATCGCCGACGTCGGGGCCGGCGGTGACGTCGAGCAGCGCGGCGCTGTCGCGCACCGAGCGCGTGACCGCATGGCCGACGCCCATGCCGCTCCAGCCTTCGCCGAAGTCCGGCCCCAGCGGCGTGCGCGCGCGCGTGGGCTTGAGGCCGAACAAGCCGCAGCAGGACGCCGGAATGCGGATCGAGCCGCCGCCGTCGGTCGCATGCGCCACCGGCAACATGCCGGACGCCACCGCGGCGGCGGCACCACCGCTTGAGCCGCCGGCGCTGAACTCGAGGTTCCACGGGTTGCGGGTCGGGCCGAACAGCTTCGGCTCGACCGAGGTGGAAAGGCCGAATTCCGAGGTGTTGGTTTTGCCGAGAATGACGAGCCCAGCGCGCTTCAGGCGTGCCACGATCTCGCTGTCGTGGTCGGCAATCGCGTCACGGAAAAAGGCGGAGCCGGACGAGGTCACGGTGCCGGTGTAGTAAACGCCGAGATCTTTCAGGAGATACGGCACGCCGGCGAACGGGCCCGGGGGCAATCCCGCGGCAATGGTGGCCTCGGCGCGATCGTACATGCGATTGACGACGGCGTTGACCGCGGGATTGCGGGCCTCGATCCGCGCCACCGCGGCCGTGAGCAGCTCCTTCGCGGTGACCGCGCGGGTCTTCACCAGGTCGGCGAGGCCGAGGCCGTCGTAGCGCTCGTAATCCTTCATCGCAGGTCTCTTCCGTGTTCCGTGTCCGCTAGCCAGTCACCATCACCGGGTCCCGGCCGATCAGGCGACCAAGCTGCCGCAGCCGATTGAACAGGCGCTCGCCCGCGAGCGGCGCCAGCTTGGCGTCGAGGTCGAGCACCAGGCGCCGGTGCGCGACCCGCATGGGAGCCCGCGGCAGGATGCCGGGCATCGCCGCGGAGATCAAAAACGCGACCCGCAACGCGGCACCGAGAATGCGCGCCCGGTCGAGCATGCGGGTCGAGGCCAGCTCGCGCAAGCGCGGGGAGAGCTCCTCGTCCACCAGGCCGACGTGGCGGAAGAACACGGTCAGCGCCAGGAACGCGCGCCCCGGGTGGTCGATGCCGACGAAGGCGGCATTGGCGACGATATTGAGCGATTGCTCGCCGCGGTAGTCGGGATGCGCCCGCCAGCCGATGTCGGCCAGCAGACAGGCCGCGTGGCGCAGCCGTTTCTCCTCCGGGGTTTCATCGATGCCGGAGGAGGCGAGAAAATCGTCGGTCCAGGACGTCAGCTCCTCACCGTGCGGGGGCGAGCGCGAGCGCAGCACGTTGAGGTCCTGCGCCGCGGCGATCAGGGGATCGCGCTTGCGCTGCTGCGGATCGAGCAGCGAATAGAGCAGGCCTTCGCGCACGCCGAGCGCCGAGATCACCACGTGCTTCGGGCGCGCCACGCGGACCAGGTGCTCCAGCACCAGCGCCGCATAGGCCAGCAGCGGCCGGCGCGCGTCGGAAACCACCTCGATGCGCGAGAGCATCTGCGGATCGATGCGGTGCACGAGCCGGGAGAACTCCAGCGCTTCCTTGGCCGGGATCACGTAGCCGTGCATGACGTGAAGCGGGTATCCGGTCTGCCACATGTGCAGGCGCGCGAGCGCGCGCCACGTGCCGCCGACCGCGTAGAAACTGCGCCCGGCCCCGGCTGCGAGCCCCGGTATGCCGGCCAGCGCCTTCTTGACGAATTTCTCCGCCTTCTTCAGCGACTTCGAGCAGATGCCCTGCAAGGCGAGGCCGCCGAGCGGAAGGGTCACGCCC
>WNFW01002168.1_pt1 | contig 16663 bp, 15 predicted proteins | sample 5400131 | NCBI WGS metagenome assembly WNFW01 (sample SAMN13153362, study PRJNA577476) | soil metagenome | isolation source: 20 cm soil or saprolite under grassland replicate 1 | place: USA:California | collected 2016-06-15 | reverse complement strand
CTCGCGCTCTCGAGTGCCCACTCTATCAACTCTTTTATGACGGTGAGGAACCGCCGCAGTTGCCGAATCTTCCTAAGCGCAAGTCGTCCGATGACATTGCCTGGGGAAGCGTCGGCAAAGATGCACGCTTTCTCAACAAACTTCGTCGCTTGCTGAGCAAAGTGGAAGATGGGGACCGCAAACTCATCCTCTACATGGCCCAAAAAATGGCCAACCGCTAGTCCTGCCTTCGGACTTCTCCGGTTGTCGCTGTTCTGTCTCATGTGACTTGAAGAGAAAGGCCGCGCAAACCCGCTGGCGGTCTCTTTGCTTTCCGGCCGGCAGGTTTTCAGCAAGGCTCCTCTTGGGTGTGCCAAGTCCGCTCCGCCCATGCATTGCCAGGCCTTCTCGCAAAATTATTCCCACTCGATCGTGCTGGGAGGTTTGGAGCTGATATCGTATACTACTCTCGTCACTCCGGGCACTTCGTTTACGATCCGGGTAGAGATACGTTCTAGTACTTCCCCGGGCAACCGGACCCAGTCCGCCGTCATGGCGTCCTCGGACTCTACCACCCTTACGGCCGCGGTCAGCCCATAGGTTCGCCCGTCGCCCATAACCCCCACGCTCCGCACCGGGAGAAGCACCGCAAATGCTTGCCACACCTTGACATACAGCCCGGCACGGCGAATTTCCTCAACCACGATCGCGTCAGCCTCCCGGAGAGTTACCAGATGTGGACGGGTGACCTCCCCGAGCAGCCGGACGGCCAGCCCCGGCCCCGGAAACGGGTGTTTCACTAAAATCTCTTCCGGCAAGCCCAGCTCCTTCCCAATTCGGCGCACCTCGTCCTTGAAGAGGTCCCTCAACGGCTCGATTAGCTCAAAAGGCATCTTTTCCGGCAATCCCCCGACGTTATGGTGCGTTTTGATGGTCGCCGAAGGCCCCTTTACGGAAACCGACTCGATTACGTCCGGATACAGTGTCCCCTGCACCAGGTATCCAATCTCCCCGGGGGCCTCCCCTGCCTGGAGCTTCTGCGCCTCTTCCGCAAAGACGGCGATAAACTCCCTGCCGATGCGCTTGCGCTTTTCCTCGGGGTCCGTAACCCCTTTCAATTGAGCAAGAAAGCGTTCCGAAGCGTCCACGCCGATGACGTGGAGTTTTAGCCGGTCCCGCAGCATCTCCAACGTCTCTTCAAACTCGTTCTTTCTCAGCATCCCCGTATTCACGAAGATGTTCGTCAGCCGAGTTCCCATGGCCCGGTGCACCAGCACCGCCGCAACCGTGGAATCCACGCCGCCGCTTAGCCCGCAAATGGCCCACTTGTTTCCCACCTTCTCGCGGATTGCTCGCGTCGTCTCTTCGATAAAGGCCGCGCCGCTCCATTTCGGCTCTGCCTTGCAGACTCGAAATAAGAAATTTCTAAGCAACTCTGTCCCGCGCTCGGTGTGGTTCACTTCCGGGTGAAACTCAACCGCATAGATCTTCTTCTCTTTATTCTCCACGGCGGCGATGGCATTCTCCGTTCGCCCAATGGTTCGAAAGCCTTCCGGAAGGGTTCGCACGTGGTCACCGTGGCTGTTCCACACGCGCAGCGAGGCCGGCACCCCCCTGAACAAGTGGGATCCGCCCCGTTCCTTCGAATCATCGATGCTCAATTGCGCCCGGCCATATTCCCGCCGCTCGGCCTTTTCTACGGAGCCTCCGAGTGTGTGCGTGATCCACTGCATCCCGTAACAAATCCCCAGCACCGGAATTCCCAGCGCCAGCACCTTTGGATCGCACTTGGGCGCTTCAGCGTCATAAACCGAGCTCGGCCCGCCCGATAAAATGATTCCCGCAGGCTCCAGCTTGCGGATTTTTTCGATAGAAGACGTGCATGGCAGAACGGCGGAGAACACCTGCTGTTCGCGGATGCGGCGGGCAATCAGTTGCGTATACTGCCCGCCGAAATCGAGAACCACCACGCCGCCGAGTTCCGCCTTCATCCTGCCTCCCTGCACTCGCACTCCACCCGCCGCCTGCTTTGCCGCGCTCTCCATGATGCCATCCCCCTCAGGTCACGCCACGACGAGATTCAATAATTTGTTCGGCACGAAAATTCGTTTCACAATGCTCTTGCCGGCAAGATGCGGCGCAATCACAGGGTCCGCTTTCGCGAGCTTTTCGACTTCATCTCCGCTGGTCCCCACGGGGACTTTCACTTTGCCCCGCAGGCGTCCATTCACTTGCACGGGAATTTCGACTTCGTCCTCGCGCGTCAACGCCTCATCAAATGCCGGCCAGCCAGCCGTCCACAATCCGCGCGCATGTCCCAGCATTTCCCACAGCTCTTCCGCAAGATGGGGGGTCATCGGCGCGAGCATCAGCGTAAGCAGTTCCAGCAATTCCTTGCGAACTTCCTGCCGCACGCCCTCTTCCAACGGCTCCCGCAAATAAATCTCGTTGGTCAGCTCCATGATCAGCGCAATCGCGGAATTGAAATGCCAGCGCGTCTCGAAATCGCTCGTTACCCGACGTAGTGTTTGGTGCACTTTGCGTAGCAGGGTCTTCTCTTTTGTAGTGGCGGCATCGATGCTTCCGCTCTTCAGCCCGCGAATCGCCTCCGCGTGCCGCTCCACCAGCCGATACACGCGGTTCAGAAATCGCCACGAGCCTTCGATGCTCTCCTCGCTCCACTCCAGGTCTTTTTCCGGAGGCGCCGCGAACAAGGTATACAGCCGCCCCGTGTCCGCCCCATATTTTTGCGCCATGTCTTCCGCGCCAACCACATTCCCTCTCGACTTGGACATGGCCACCCCGCCCTTTTGCACCATGCCTTGTGTAAAGAGCCGCGCCGCTGGCTCGTTGTGCGTAATCAACCCCAGGTCGCGCATCACCTTGCACCAAAATCGCGAATAGAGCAGGTGCAGGATGGCGTGCGTGATGCCACCGATGTACTGATCGATTGGAAACCAGTAGGCGGCCTTCGCCGAATCGAAAGGCGCCTTGTCGTTGTGCGGATCGCAGTAGCGGTAGAAATACCAGGACGAGTCCACGAACGTATCCATGGTGTCCGTCTCGCGCCGCGCCGGCCCGCCGCATTTCGGACAAATCGTATTCACGAACTCTGGCGTAGACGCCAGCGGCGATTCGCCCATACCGGTGAGTTTCGGATTCGGCGGCAGCAGCACCGGCAAATCTTCATCCCGGACGGCAACCATGCCATCTTCCGAACAATAGACCACTGGGATCGGCGTGCCCCAATACCGTTGCCGCGAAATGCCCCAGTCCTTCAACCTGAAAATTGTCTCGGCGCGCCCGAATCCTTTTTGTGCTGCGAACGCCGCCATCTTCGCGATCGCCGTCTCGCTCTCCATCCCGCTGTACGGTCCCGAATTCACGCTGACGCCATAATCGGTAAACGCTTCTTCGGCAGCTTCTTGGCCCGTGCGAGCAACCCCCGCTAATTGTTTCTCCCCTTCAACTTTCAACTTTAAACTTTGAATTTCTTTTCCCTCCACCACCACGCGCACCGGCAACCCATATTTCCGGCAAAACTCCAAGTCCCGCTGATCGTGCGCCGGAACGGCCATGATGGCGCCCGTGGCATATTCCATCAGCACAAAATTGCCGACCCAGATCGGAATCTTCTCGCCGCTGAAGGGATTGGTGGCGTATCGCCCGGTGAAGAAGCCTTCCTTCTCCATCGTCGCCAGATCCTCGGCTTTCACCGATGTTTGGCGCATCTTGGCCAGCTTGGCATCGGCTTCCACGCGCGCCGGCGAAGCTTCCAGCAGCTTTGCGTCCAGCGGATGCCCCGGCGCAAGGATCACCGCAGTCGCGCCGTAAATCGTGTCAATGCGCGTGGTAAAAACTTCGAGCGGTTCCGCGCCAGCCAGATCCGCCACGGCGAACTTCACCTTGGCGCCCTGAGACTTCCCGATCCAGTTCCGCTGCATCAGGATGACCCGTTCGGGCCATCCGCCGTCGAGCTGTTTTAAATCGTCCAGCAACTGCTCTGCATACGCGGTCGTCTTCAGGAACCACTGTTCGATCTCGCGTGATTCCACCAGCGTGTCTTCGTGCCGCCAGCAGTAGCCGCCATTCACCACCTGCTCGTTTGCCAGCACCGTGCAGCACTTGGGGCACCAGTTCACGCGGCTCTTCTTACGGTACGCCAGCCCGCGCTCCAGCATGCGCAGAAAGAACCACTGGTTCCACGTGTAATATTCCGGCTCGCAAGTCGAAATCTCCCGCCGCCAGTCGTAGCTGAATCCAAAGCGCCGCAGCACGCGCTGAAATTCCGCAATGTTTTTGTTGGTCCATTCGCGCGGGTGGGTATTGTTTTTGATCGCCGCGTTTTCCGCCGGCAGGCCGAAGGCATCCCAGCCCATCGGGTGCATCACGTTGAATCCGCGCATGCGCTTCACGCGCGCAACGACGTCCCCAATGGTGTAGTTGCGCATGTGGCCCATGTGCAGCGTGCCGCTCGGGTACGGCAGCATCTCCAGCACGTAATACTTGGGTTTCGACGGATCCACGTCCGATTCGAATACGCGTGCTTCCGCCCAGCGCTTCTGCCACTTCTCCTCGATTTTCTGCGGATCGTATCCCGACCCCGTGCCAGGTATGGTCTGCTCCGTCACGCCTGCTTATCCCCTTTTCTGCCTCGCTGAACTCTTCCTTGCTCCGCCTTTCTTCGTCCGCGCTTTCTTTGCTGCGCGTTTTGGCGTCCTCTGCGTCTCTGTGGCAGCGCTTCTTTTCTTCTCCGCTTTTCTGTGTATGGAAATCTTTTTTTGCAGCGCCGCTGTCAGCATGGAGAATCCCTTCTCCGCCGCCGGCGCCTGCTCCTGCAACCCCGCCAGCTCCCACAACCTCGCCACGTTGCGCCGGTCATCGCCCGGATCATCAATCGGCGTCTCGGCCACAAACACCCGCCCCGTCAAACCTTCCGGGGCCGCCGTACCGAATCGCGGGTGCCGCAATATCCTCGCGAACGCCGCCGCTCCAATCTTTCCCTTTCCGATATGCTCGTGCCGGTCCACGCGCCCGCCTAGCGGAATCTTCGAATCATTCAAGTGAATCACCGGCACGTTCTCGAGCCCAATCGCGCCGTCAATCTGCCCGATCGTCGAAGCCAATCCGCCCTCGCTCTTGATGTCGTATCCAGCGGCAAAAAGGTGCGCCGTATCCAGGCACGCCCCGACCGGCAAGTTCCGCAACCCCGCCAAAATCTCCCCGACTTCCTCCAGCCGCGCACCAACCGCCGTTCCCATCCCCGCGGTGTTCTCGATCAGAATTCGCAGCCCGCCCATCGGTGCGCGCTTCGACGCCTGCTTCACCGACTCCACGATCGTGGAAATCGCTTGCTCCGTCGTCGCCTCGCCTCGCGCCCCCGGGTGCACGACCAGAAAATCCGCTCCCAACGCCATCGCCCGCACGATCTCGTCGTGGAATGCCTGGATCGACCGCGTCTGCAGCATCCGCTGCTCCGACGCCAGGTTGATCAGGTAGTTGGCATGAATCACCAACGGCCCGAGCCGCAATTCTTCCCGGCGCACTCGAAAGGCTTGTGCGTCCACGTCCGGAATCCGCGCCGAGCCGCCCTGCCACATCCTTGGGCTGGCCGAGAAGATTTGCAGCGCGTTGCAGCCTAGTTTCCGGGCCGATTCCAGCGCATTCAGATAATTCCCCGCGATGGAGGTATGAATGCCAATTCGGAAGCTCCCATCCATCCACGCCGGCGGCAGCGGTTCAGGCTCAGGTTCCGGGCGATATTCGTCTTCAGGGTCGAATTCTGGCGGCTGGACGATGGGCTGTTCAGGGGTGACTGGTGAGATTTTCTGTTCCGTCATAAACCAGCTATTCTATCACACGCGCCAAGCCGCCTTTCTCGTGGCTTGTCTTTGCAATCCTATGTCACAGGATTTGCGGCTCTGCGCCAGCTTGCCGTAAACTCGTACGTCACGCTGCGCGGCGGGAGCGCCATTCATGCTGGTCGTCATGCAATCGCACGCCACCGAGGAGCAGATTCGCGAAGTTTGCAAGCGTATTGAAAGCCTCGGCCTGAAGGCCCATCCCATGCCGGGGTCCCTGCGCACCGCCATCGGCATTACCGGCAACAAGGGCGCCATCGACCTCGGCATCCTCGAATCCCTCCCCGGCGTCGTCGAGTGCATCCCCGTCAGCAAGCCGTACAAACTCGTCAGCCGCGACACCAAGCAGGAAGACACGATCCTGCGAATTCCCACGCCCTCAGGCGACGTCATCGTCGGTGGCGATAAGATCGCCCTCGTCGCCGGACCCTGCGCCGTCGAAACCGAGGAGCAATGCCTCGCCATCGCCGGACGCCTGAAGAAATCGGGCGTGCGGCTCTTCCGCGGCGGCGCTTACAAGCCCCGCACTTCTCCGTACAGCTTCCAGGGCCTCGGCGAAGAGGGCCTCAAGATTCTCTCGAAAGTTCGCGAAAAATACGGCTTCGGCATCGTCACCGAAGCCATCGACAACGAAAGTCTCGACCTTGTCGAGGAATACGCCGACGTCATCCAGATCGGCGCGCGCAACATGCAGAATTTCTCCCTGCTCAAACGCGCCGGACGCGCCAAGAAACCCGTTCTGCTCAAACGCGGCATGTCCGCCACGCTTGACGAGTTCCTCATGGCCGCCGAGTACGTCCTCTCCGAGGGCAATTACAACGTCATGCTGTGCGAGCGCGGCGTTCGAACGTTCTCCGATTTTTCGCGCAACACCCTCGACCTCGCCGTCGTTCCCGCGGTAAAAAAACGCGGCCATCTCCCCATTTTTGTCGATCCCAGCCACGGCACCGGCAAGCGCCACAAAGTTTTGCCGCTCTCTCGCGCCGCCGTCGCCGTCGGCGCCGATGGCCTCCTCATCGAAGTTCATCACGAGCCGGACAAAGCGCTCTCCGACGGCATGCAGTCCCTCCTTCCTGAGGAATTCATCGCCCTCGCCGACGAAATGCGCCAAATCGCCGCCGTCCTCCACCGCACCATCAATTGATGTTAGCGAATCAGAACTACGTCAGCTAGGATGCCCCTGGTAGAGTTGCGCGTGGGAAGCGACGGCGCCCGTTTGTGGTAAGGGTCCTTTTCTATCCGCCAAGCAGTGGAACGGAGGAATCACTCCACGACTCTTAATTTGTACTTATCCCCCGCTTGCGGCCTTCCTCGCCAGTCCCCGCTTGCCGTTCCACTCGAAAAATCGGCTCGTAAAGCGATTCTCCGGATCCACGGCATGCTTCTCTTGGAAAAAGGCGTCAACCCCGCTGTACGCTTTTCGCAAGCAATCCATTTCCAGATCCCGCGCGTACGTCAGATAAAATGTTCCATCGCAGTTCACAGCGAGCTGCACCAACTGATTGATCAGTTTATCTGCCTTGGCCCGGCCATCGGCTGAGCAGATTTCGTTGAAGTAAAGTATCACCGCGAATGCATCTGCTTTTGGCGCATACGAAAGTGCCGTTTCGTTGTTGGCTTTCACATACCGCAATGTCACGCCAAGGAGATTGGTCTCCTCTTCTTGCAGGATTCCCCGCAGGCCTTCCATAAAAGTCATGAACCGCGGAATCGGAACAAAGAACTCCTGTATCACGTCTGTGTCTCTCTTAGAGTTATGTTCCAGCATCTTAATCGCTGATACGGGCGGCCGCATGGCGTTGTTCCTCGACACCAGCGTCCTTTTAGCTCCGTTGCCGGCGATATATTTCTCCGCCTGCCACCGCAGCCTCTTCCCCCAGTTGTATCGTCGCGACAATCCAAACAAAAACCGGTCGCGCGCCACGTTTCGCTCGTGGTCCAGCCGGAACATCCCCTGGCGGACTCTGTCGGTCCTTTTCCACACCGTTACGATTGTGTCGTCCAGAAAACAACGTGGCGAGATTGAGGGACGCGCCAAAAATAGTTCCGCAGCGGGATTCGCCCGGACCTCTTTTTCGAAATGCCCCAAGAGCTCCCTTAAGGGAATCACCGTGGAGCTCTGCTCGTAGACGCAATCGTCCACCAGCGCAAGATCCACATCGAGGATGATCCCGAACAATCCATATCCGCCGACGGCATTCCTGAACAGCTCAGGATTCTCGTTCCTGCTGACGGACATCACCGATCCGTCCGCCAACATGATCCGGAACCCCAGCACGCTTTCTACAATCGTCGAGAACCGCGTATCGCGCCCGTGAGCATTTGCCGCCAGCGAGCCCCCCACCGTAAAAATGTTGTCCGATTGCATGGCCTTCAGTGCCAGGCCCGAGGGATTGATGGCCTCTTGAATCTTGTCCCAGATAATCCCGCTTTCTACCTTTATGCACTTCTGTTCCTTATCCACGTTGCAAACGCGGTTGAACTGCCGCATGTCCAGAACCATCGCCCCATTTACAAAGGCGTGCCCGCCCAGGTTGTGCCCGGTTCCCATCAAGCAGACCGGCACATTCTCTCGATGCGCGCGTTGCAAAGCGTTTCGAATGTCCGCAACGCTTCCCGGCGTTTCAATGGTGCGCGCAACGGCCGCATAAACGCGTCGCGCGTCGGTAATGTGCAGATGGCGGGACCCCTCGAAAATGTCTGCAATCGTCTTGCTTAGCCGCTTGCGCTCCCGCCCCGGAACTTTTGGATACACCGGCAGGTATAGTAATTTTCGATAAGCCTCTCGCGTTTTTGAAGGCTCCAAATTCTCCCGCCCCGCCGGCGGATCGATCACCGAGAGCGCTGAACCAGACGCGGTTCCATCGAATCCGCGCCCGTGAAGCTCCGCCATGAATCGTTCCCGGGCCTCCACCAAAATCGGGAAGACCCAAAAGCTATGAAACGCCGCTCGATTTCCGGGATACGAAATTTCGCGAGGCAGCGATTTCGCAAATTCCTCTCCCACGCGGATTCGTTTATTCAGCCGCGCGGCGTCGAACGTCCGCAGCCGGTGTGCCAGCAGCGCCAAGAGCGGATACGAGCATTGCCACTGGATTTCCTTCAGCCAATCTTCCTCATCCAATCCCCGCACCTTAGCGATCACTTCCTCAAAATCCGCTCCCAAAAGAGCGCTCCCGCGGTAGAACAGGCCAAACAGCAGCGGCAGCGTAAATACTTTGAGGATCACATGCGTCAAAATTACTTTCGCAAAATCTTTCCGCGTCTGAGCCGGATGCGTTCTCTGGATGACGCGCATCTTCCGCAGAAGCTCCGCATCTTTTACGCGCAGGAGAGCTCCTCCCAGCGCCGTCATCGTCTTGATCGAACCGAAGCTGAACATCGCCACATCCGTCTCCGGATGTCCCGTGTAATCCTGCCCGGTAAACGCTTGCGCGCAGTCCTCGATCACCAGGAGTCCGTGCTTTTTCGCGAGCTCGATCACCGGTCCCATCGGCATGCGCGTGCCGAAGAGATGCGCAATCACAATCGCCCGCGTCCTTTCCGTAATCGCGGCTTCGATTGTCGCTATCTCGGGAGCCATAGTCCCGCTTTCGATGTCCAGCGGAATCGGAACGAGTCCGTGATGCTTCGCGATATTCACCATTTCTTTGATCGTCAGCGCCGACATCAGAATCTCACTGCCTGCCGGTAACCCAAGTGCCCCAAGACACAGATCGAATCCCGTCCGGACCGTAAACGCCGAAAGCACCGGGAAAGGAGACGCAAACATTCCTTCGAGTTCCGCTTCCTGAGCACAAATACTTCTGGGAAAGGAGCAATAGAGCGCCGCATGCGCAAGATCCGCCCATCCGATATCCAGCTGCTTTCGTGGAAACATTCGGAATCGAAGTGACTCTGTCATTGGAGAGGTCGGCGCGCAGGGTCAGGTTGTTGTTTCTCTGCCGAGGTAAACGACGAGTTGCAAACTCCCCCATTTCCGCATCGCGTTCTGTACAATTCCTCCCAAGCGGGCGGATTCTACACCACCCTCGGCTCCTACACTAGAACCTAGAATTTTCCGTGCATTCTTCTTCGAATGCCGCGCGTGTTAGACTCCCCCTCACTATGATTCGAAAACTCTTTATCCTCATGCTGTTGGCCGTCCCAGTATTTGCGTCCGAACCAAAAGTGATTCCGCTATGGCCCGGCGCTGCGCCTGGCTCGGAGAACTGGAACTACGAAGAAGGTGTGCCACAGGACGCATCACACCCCATCACCAATGTGACTCATCCGACGCTCACCGCGTATTTTCCCGATCCCCCTTTGGCCACTGGCACGGCCGTGATCATTTGTCCCGGCGGGGGTTTTCGCGAACTCTGGGTCAGCCATGAAGGAATCGCTCTCGCGCACTGGCTGAATTCCATCGGCGTGGCTGCGTTCATTCTCAAGTACCGCGTCATGCGCACCGGCGACACCGACGCAAGCGATTCCGCCAAAATGGCGGAGCGCCGGAAGACCGTCATCCCGCTCGCGATCGCCGACGGCCAGCAGGCAGTACGCCTCGTCCGCTCGCACGCCCCAGAGTGGGGCATCGCGCGCGACCGCATCGGGATCCTTGGTTTCTCCGCCGGCGGCTACGTCGCCGCAGCCGTGGCGCTCCACCACGATGCGGACAGCCGGCCCGATTTTGCCGCTCCCATCTATCCTGGCACGCCTGACGATGTCACGGCTCCCGCCGACGCGCCACCCCTCTTCCTCGTCCACGCCGATGACGACAAGGTCGTGACGCCGCTCGACCATTCCATCCGCTTATACGCGGCCTGGAAGAAAGTAGGAATCCCCGCCGAACTGCACATTTATTCCGCGGGCGGGCACGGATTCGGCACGCGAAAGATCACGCTGCCCGCAGGCACCTGGACCGACCGGTTTCGCGATTGGCTCGAGGTTCAAGGCATTCTCAAGCATCCCCAGAGTTAGTCCCCCGCAGGGTGTGCGCGCGCGGGTTGAGCGCCCTGATTCGTCCGTGGCACCCTAGCGCCCGGTTCACCTGCCTGTTTCCCGCTCATTCGTCGGCCCGCGTCTCGCCGCAGAACTAGGGTATTTATGCACCGCTTTTTAGGGCCTACACCTGATTGGCAGTGATGCGCCTCAATGCTATTAAGAAGATTGAGCGGGACGTGGGATCAGCTCGATCGTCAGCGGTGCCCAGCAGCCCGGCGACGCAGAGTTCCGCCACCCGGCAGGGCCAGGCCACATGGCCACAGAGAGCATTCTAAGCGGACGCATGGACAAGCGCCTCCCCATTGCGATGGTTGTGCATCTCGCCCAGGCGCTGGATCAGCCCGTCAACGGATCAGAAGTGACCTATACGGACAACATTAGCGTGAACGGCGCTCGGATAGTTACGCGCCGCCCCTGGCAAACCGGCGAAATAGTACAAGTCACTCCGTTGCGAGAGGAAACCACCATCCGCGGAAAAGTCGTCTATTGCCAGAAACTCGTGGACGACCGCTACTGCATCGGATTGAATTTCCGCGGGCGCACCGTCACATGGTCCACGTTCCGGACTTACGGTGGCGGCTGACTCCAGCCCAGGTATCAAATCCACAGTCGGCACGGCTCGACAGCGCCTTGCAAGCCACAAGGAGAAGGAAAGCCATGGCAAAGGTATTCCCACCGGTCCGCTCCGAAAGCCGCATCCCCGAGAAGATGTTGGTCGAGCTCTACAGTCTTGAGAATGCCGCGCATGAGATTACGTCCACGATCAACGTCAGCTCCCACGGCGCCCGCGTTTTGACGAAAGCCCCCTGGGCGCCCAATCAGGATGTTTCCGTTCGATCGGTCCCCGGGAATCTCTATTCGCGCGCACACGTTGTTTATTGCAAACCCCTTCCGGACCGTTCCTTTTCCATCGGGCTAAGGTTGCTTCACCCGACCGAGCTTTGGCCGGCACTCAGCAAAGCTTCCGCATCACCTCATCCACACTGATTCCCCGCGGGCCGTTCGAGCAAGGCCACACAAAACCGGCGTGTTGGGCGACGGTCAGAATCTTTCCGTAACGCGCGGAATTTAATTTAGTCGTGGAGGACCACACTCAAGAGCGAATTGTCGATGTGGATCTCGCCCTTGCTGTATTGGATGAAGCCCAGTTTCCTGAATTTGTTCATGAAAAAATTGACACGGGGCCGCGTGGTGCCAATCATCTCCGAAAGCATTTCTTGCGATACTTTGGGAAGCACCTTCTGAGGATGGCCTCGCGAGCCATAGCGCGCGAGCAGCAGCAGAGTGCGCGCCAGCCGTTTCTCGCTGGAATTGAAGAGCTGGTCGATGAGGTCCTCCTCGACTCGCACGTTTCGCGCAAGCATGTAAGCGATGAAGCGGTCGGAGAACTCGTGTTCCTCGTGGAGCACGCGAATCATCTCGTTTTTCTCAATGACGAGCACGGTGGTAGGCGCAATGGTGGTCGCAGTGGCCATGCAAACGGACTGGCCCGCAAGGCACCCTTCCCCGAAAAAATCGCCCGGCCCAAGAATCGCCACAACGGCTTCTTTGCCGGTCTCATTGACCACGGTGAGTTTTACACCGCCTTCCTGAATATACATGACATGCTTCGCGGGATCGCCCTGGGCGAAGACGGTTTCCTTTCTTCGAAATTTGTCTACGGTTCTCCGCAGACCGGCGGAGTCGAGAAATAATTCCACATCGAAGGCAGGGCTTCTTGCATTCGCTTTCTTGGTAGAGCGAGGGGCCTTCACAGATACACGTCGAGCCACTTGGGACGCCATGCGGTAGAATAGCATGGAACAAGATTCTGCTGACTGTACAATAGTGAACACTTCAGGCCGGCGGGTAGCGCGTCCCTAGCCTGACGATGAGCTCCAAAAAGCCCTTAGAATTCAAGAGATTACAGGTGACTCCTAGCGGCTCCGGAGAACCTCCCGCAACGACTGATTCACTTCTAATCCGCCATCGTAGTTAATGAAACCCTGCTTCCTGAACCGATTCATGAACAGATTAACTCGCGGGCGCGTGGTGCCGACCATCTCCGCCAGAACTTGGTGACTAAGAATGGGAATCTCGACAACCGCAGGTCCATTTTTATGCATGTGGGCCAGCCGCAGAAGCACGCGCGCGAGCCGTTGCTCCGCAGAGGAAGTCAGCAGGTGCGCCACGTGATCCCGGTAGTCCTTGACGCTGGAAAGCAGATAGGCCACCAGGGAATTTGATGCTTTATTCTTTTTGCGAAGCATTCGGAGCATCTTATCTTTTTTGATGATACGTATAGAGCTGGCGGTCAGCACCCCTCCCGATTGAATGTAGAAAAGTGTGTAAGCCGGCTCCCCTTGCTTGTAGATGTTTTGTTTGTCCCGGTAGCGCGAAACCTTGCCGCCCAGGCTGGCTCCTGAATTGAAACCACCAAGGTGAGAAGACATATGGTTCGTCCGTTTCATGGGTCGCTCCGCTCCTGACCAACGCGTTTCGTGATGCGAGTGTTTCCCTGCCGCTGCACGCTAATTCACCGCCCAGCTCCGGCGCGACTCTCTCCGTAAGAACTAAATTGCCGCTCTTCCTTGGGATCAACACCTTTATGGCTTCCCCGTTGACTGCTCGGACTTGCCATGAGCTTCCTGCGACCACTGGAAGGCTCTATTGGCATGTTCCAATGCTTGTTTGGAATGCTCTTCTTTCCCGTGGTGCGCGGCCGCAGCACGGTGCGCGTGTGCGGCGAGTTCGTGGTACTCGGCAGCTCTTCGGTGCGAGTCATTTGGCATTGTGTCTCTCATCCCTGGGGGCCACTCCATCTTGGAGCCATCCCGTTCTCCAGACTGTTCAATATTAGACATGCGGGCCGCGCGAACGCTTCTATGACGTCTCCCCGGTAATCCTGGGGAGGCATCGCCAACCCGAATTTTCGCTTCTTCTTTCTTCTCAGCATTCACTACTTCCGACTCTTCAGTTTTTTTCTGAGTCGCCTCGCCACGCGCGAGATGATTCTAGGTCCGATTTTCTGCGCGCACGGGCATCGCGCAGAAGCCGCCCTCGGTAAAGCCCTCCGCTTCCACGCTGAAGGCATGGTCAAACCGTGCCCGGTAGTTCTCCCAGGCCAGCGTCGCCGTGAGTTCCACCAACTGCTGGCCGTTGAACTTCTCCTGCAGCTTCGCAAACAGGGCGTCTTGAACATCGACGGGAGTCTGCGTCATGCCGTCGGCGTACTCCAGCACCAGCTTCTCCGTCTCCGAAAACAGTTCGCTGTCGCGGTAGTTGGGCAGCGCAGCTATCTTCTCTGCCGAGGCTCCGTCTGTTCTGCTGACCGCAGAACCGATGTCAATTCAAAAAGGGCAGCCCACGAGCGTGGCCACGCGCAATTGCGCCAGGTCCTTCAGGGCCGCGTCCACCAGGTGGCTGGAGAGCAGCGATTGCTCCATCTGGCCGTAGCCCCAAAGAAGCTTGGCGTGATGCGCGGCGAGCTTCACCGGCATCACCACGCGTCCCACCTTGCGTTTGGTCAGCGCATAGATGATTCGCGTGAACAGACTGTGGAATAGTCCTTGCTGACTTGGGTCAGCGCCCGCGATCCGTGCCATGGTCATCCACCTCCTACTTCGTTCGCAACGAGTTTAACTCCCGCGGCCTGCTCCGGGCGAATCCTGCCGACGTTGCTGGCGCAGATTTTTGTGCGGAATTGATTTCAGTTTGAGAGCTGTTAGAATGGCGCCGACCGGAAAGGAATGCCGATGCCTCCCACGCTTGCGAATGGGAAGATCTGTTACGTCGAGATACCTGCTAGCGAGATTGCGCGCTCGGCCGAGTTCTACAAGAGGGTGTTCGGCTGGGCCATCCGGAAACGCGGCGATGGTAGCACTGCTTTTGACGATACGACCTGCGAAGTGAGCGGCACCTGGGTGCTCGGGCGCCCGCCCGCAGCAAAGCCCGGGATCCTGTTTTACATCATGGTTGACAACGTGGCCGCGACCATTGACGCGGTTGTAGCCCATGGGGGCGAGATCGTGCAGCCGATCGGCGCGGACGCTCCCGAGATCACTGCGAGGTTCCGCGATCCGGGAGGAAACGTGATCGGCCTGTACCAGCAACCTGCCTGACGGTGAGATAGGACGCGGTTGTCTCTGGTTATCTGAGGCAGATTCCAGGTGTGCGGCTTTTGACTTCTCCCCGATGCATGGGACAATTCCACAATTCCAGAAAATAGGAGGCCCGCTTCCACGACGGGAGCCGGGGTAAAATCCAGGTGGCCGCAAGGAGCAAGCCGGCGTGGGCACGATATATCGTGCCCCTACATAGGCTAAGACGAATGTCATGAACCGGCCCAAGAACTTCCGTGTTTACTCTTTGATGGTGGCGCTGGCTATCGGCGGGATCGTCCTGCTGCTCCGCGAGCATCGACCATCGTTCCTTCGGCCGGACCTGCATCTCTCCGCTTACGTCACCACCGCCGACGGCAACGTGACCGTTGTCGATCTCGTGAAGCTCAAGGCCGTTGCGCGCATTCCGGTCGGGCCGGGACTTTCCGGGATGCGTGAGCATCCCACACGCCCCGAGGTTTACGGCGTCAGCACTGCGGGCGGCTACTTGTGGATCCTCGATCCGCGCTTCGATCCGTTAGACGGGCACTTCACCGGGCAGGTCAGCGCGCGCATTCCCGTGGGGCCACTTCCCTACGCGCTTGATTTTTCGCCGGACGGCAAGCGCATCTACACGACGGCATCGGGGAACGACACGCTCCTCGCGATTGACGCCCGGTCGCGCGCCATCATCGGGCGCGCTTCCACCGGACGCGAGCCCGTCCTTGCCCACGCCACCCCGGACGGAGAGTCCGTCCTCGTAGTGAACCGCCGCGACGGGTCTGTTGGCATTCATGACGCAACCACTCTCGCGCTGCGGGGCAGCGTTTCCGTCGTTGCGCAGCCTGTAGACGTCGCCGTCCTGCCGGACAGTTCCCTGGCGTTCGTGTTGAGCCGCACCGAGCGCCGACTCTCCGTCGTGGACCTTCGCCGCGGCGTTCTGGTCACCAATCTCGAATTGGCCGGTGCGCCCACGGACATGCTGCTCAAGCCCGATGGCGGCGAACTCTACGTGATTTCGCCGGAAGCTCACGGACTCCAGGCCATCAACACTTCGACTCATGAGGTGGGCGACTACATGGTCCTCGGATCGGCGCCCACTCGCGGCGTCCTCAGTGAGGACGCCAGCCTGCTCTACGTTTCGGACACGGCTGCCGGCCGGGTCACGCCCGTCGATATCTATAACCGCCGCATCGTTCGCGATCCTGGAAAGGGTTTTCCTGTGCCCGCCGGCGATTCTCCAGCGGCGTTGCGATTCGATCCCGCGGAAAACTTGCTCCGCCAGGGCTCGGGCGACCTGGCGGTCATCCGGGTGCGCACTAATTTTCTGCTCACGATGATTCCTGTCGGCGATCATCCGCAGGATCTCGCCGTTAATTTGTTTTAGTATGGTATTCCCGAAAAATCCGTAGATCCTTCAAGAAAGCTTTGGGCCAGCAGAAAAAGGATCAACAGGAGAGTTCACACAGAGCACAGAAGACACGGGAGTTAAGAAACGGAAGGAAGTCGTTCAAAGAAAGAAAAACATTAACTATTGCGAAAAACGCTCCTACCACTCCGCCGGCCAAGCCCAATTTTCTTCGCCAAGGTTTACGTCCAGGAAGCCCTCGGCGGGCAAAACGTCGACCGGCAATCCTCCATGCCATAGCGCAACGCCAAGCCGCAGCTTGCGCTGGCCTCTGAAATCGATCTGGTCCTTATGGATGGCCACTTCCAGAACCCGCTCAAACGCCGCTTCCGCGACAAGTTTCGGATTCAGGA
>WNFW01001318.1_pt1 | contig 16670 bp, 16 predicted proteins | sample 5400131 | NCBI WGS metagenome assembly WNFW01 (sample SAMN13153362, study PRJNA577476) | soil metagenome | isolation source: 20 cm soil or saprolite under grassland replicate 1 | place: USA:California | collected 2016-06-15 | reverse complement strand
CTGGCCCAGGCTCTGCTCGGCAAACCGGACGTGCTGCTGCTGGACGAGCCGACGGCCGGGCTGGACCCGGGCCAGATCCAGGAGACCCGCGAAGTCATGCGCTCATTCGGAGCGGAGCACGCAGTCCTGTTGAGCACGCACATCCTGCCCGAGGCGACCCTGATCTGCCATCGGGTCGCCATCATCAACCGCGGCCGGCTCCTGGCGATCGATTCGCCGGCCGGGCTGCAGCGGGCGGTCGAACAGACCAATCGCGTGCGGCTGCGGGTGACCGCGCCAGCACAGTCGTTGCGCGAGGAGCTGCTGTCGCTGGACGGCGTGAACGCCGTGGAGATTCACGCATCCCCCGGTGATCACGACGTGCTCAGTGTGGAATGCCAGGTGGACGCGCGGGAAGGCGTCGAGGCGAGGATTGCACGGGCCGTGGCCAGCCGCTGGGACCTTCACGGGCTGGAGCGGCAGGCGCCGACGCTGGAGAACGTGTTTCTGAAATATGTGAAGGACGCCCCGGTCGAACGGGGGACGGCGTGAGCGGCACGCTGGCCGTCTATCAGAAGGAGCTGTCGACCTATTTCCGGTCGCCGATCGCCTACTTCGTGGTCGCGGTGTTTCTCTTGGGGACGGGCTATTTTTTTCTGTACAACATTTTTCTGACCGGTGACGCCACGATGGCCGAGACGTTTCAGAACATGGGCGTCCTCCTGCTGACACTGATTCCCGTGATCTCGATGCGGTTGTTCTCCGCCGAGTACAGCGCCCGCACGATGGAACTGCTGCTGGCGCTCCCGCTCGAGCCCTGGCAGATCGTGCTGGGTAAATACTTGGGCGCGATCACCATGCTCCTGCTGATGACCGCCGGCACGTTGATCGACCTCGTCCCGCTCTACCTGTTCGGCAACCCGGAGACGCTGACGATCCTCTCCGGCTACATCGGGTTCGTGCTGCTGGGCATGGCCTGCCTGGCCGTGGGCCAGTTCTTCTCGGCCCTGACGCAAAACCAGATCGTCGCCGCGCTGATCACGGCCTCGGTGCTGCTCGGCTTCTGGTTCGTCGGCCATCTGCAGAGTTTCCAGGCGTCCTACGCCCTGCGCAGCCTGTCAGGCTATCTGTCGTTCGCCCTGCATTTCGCCGACTTCATTCGGGGGCTCGTCCGCACCGAAGGCGTGACGTTCTATCTCGTCGTCTGCGCGACCGCCTTGACCCTCAATGCCAGCTATCTCCAGTGGCGGCGCTGAGATGGACCGTTCGTTCCGCTCGGGACTCGTTCTCTTGCTGGGCGTCGCCCTGCTCGCGTTGGCGCTCGCGATTCAGGCGATCCTCCTGGAGACCGTGGTGTGGACCGCGCTGCTCGCCGGCGCTGGAGCGCTGCTGACGGCCTGGGGCGCCGTTGCGCTGCGGACCGAGCTCGGCGCGATGATTCGGGGGCGCCGGGGCGAAATCGCGCTCTACACTCTGGGCCTGACCGGCGTGCTGATCGCGCTGGCCTATCTGTCGGTGCTCTATCCCGTCCGGTTCGATCTGACCCAGGCGCGGCTGTACTCGCTGTCGTCGCCCACGGTGACCATGCTGAAGCGGCTGGAGAAGCCGGTCCACATCGTCTTCTTCCACGATCCGATGATGCGCGAGACGGTCGAGCTCTATGAGCTGATCGCCAAGCAGACTCGGCTCGTCAGCGTCGAGTTCTACGATCCCATGCTCAACCCCGCCCAAGCCCGGATGCTCGGTGTGCAGTTCGCCGGAACGGCCGTCATGGAGAGCGAGGGCCGTAAGCTCCAGGTGAACGGCGACAGCGAGACGGATATCGCCAACGGCATCCTGCGTGTGTCGCGCGCCACGACGCAGCCCGTGTGCTTCCTCGACGGCCACGGCGAGCCGGACCCCTTCAGCATGGAATCCCATGACCACCTGGAGGGGGCGCCCGGTCATACCCACGGCCTGGGGGCCAAGTACGTGCTGCACGAGCGCCACGGGATGGCCAAGGCCCGTCACAGTCTCGAGAACCTGAACTACAAGGTGGAGAAGGTCTCGCTGATGCAGCGGGGCGACGGGCTCTCCCGCTGCGCGGTGCTGGTCGTGGCGGGGCCGAAAGTGGCGCTGCTGCCGACGGAGGTGGCGGTCGTGCGAGCCTATCTCTGGAGAGGCGGTAACGCCTTCTTCATGCTCGATCCGTTCGTGCAGAGCGGGCTCGAGCCCGTGATCCGCGAGTACGGCGTCGTGCTCGACGACGACATCGTCATCGACGAGGCCAGCCATTTCTGGGCGGACGTCTCGTCGCCGGCGGTCAGCGACTACAACCGGCATCAGGTGACGCGCGACCTGCCGCTGACGTTCTTCCCGGGTGTGCGCTCACTCTCGCCCACGCCCCAGCGCGTGCCGGGCACATCGGTGACCCCGATCGTCAACTCGTCGAAGAACAGCTGGGGGCAGATCGATCGTCAGCGCGTGGTGTTCAAGCGAGGTCGCGACGTGCCCGGTCCCAACACGCTGATGGTCGTCGCCCTCCGGCGCCCGGTGCCGTCGGACAGCGCCTCCGCGCTCTCCCTGAGGCCAGAGGACAGTCGTACGGTCGCGGCAACCCGCGGGATCGAACGCGCCCCCGGAGGCGTTGCGGGCCGATCCCGAATCGCCGTGGTCGGCGACTCGGACTTCGCCACCAACTCCTTCTTCCACATCATGGGCAATGGGACCCTCTTCCTCAACACGGTGAACTACCTGGCCGCCCAGGAGAACCTGATCGGCATCGCGCCGCGCACCCACGACCTGCCCCGGGTCAACCTCACCAACCGCCAGATGAAGGGCACGTTCTTCCTGTCCGTGATCCTCATTCCCGCCCTGCTGGCCGTGGTGGGCACCGCGGTGTGGTGGAGGCAGCGGTGAGTGGACGCGGGATACGCCGGAGGCTCGCGGCCGTCTGGCTGGTGTTCTTGGTGTTGGTCGTGGCGATCGTGGCCGTCGAATACGTCGACCGCGTCCGTCCGACGTCGGGGCGCGAGGGCCATGGTGATCCGCGCATGCTGCTGCCCGTGCCGGTGGACCAACTGGGCGCGATCGAGGTGGCCAACGCCGGGACGCTCCATCGCTTCGAGCGCGACCCGTCGGGCATCTGGTTCTATCACGGCGTCCACACGGGATCGGAAGGAACCCACGTGCACAACGCCGATGCGGCGACGGCGGCGCGCATCGAGCGCGCGTTTCTCGCGTTCGGCCGGACGCGCATCGAGCGACAGTTTTCGCTCACGACGCTCAGCGGGGACTACGGAGTGGCGACACCGGAGACGATCATCCTGGTCTATCGGCCGAACGATCCGCAACCGCTTGCCCAGTATGCCGTCGGCGACATCGCCCCGGATACGGTGAGCCGCTATGTGCTGATCGTCGGACGTTCCGTCGTGACGACCATTCCCAACTACCAGATCGCCAATGTGTTGGCGCTGGTTGCCTCCGTCGCGAGCGAACCTGGCCCTCGACAGAAGGCCAGAATCGGTCCCTGAGCCGCTCGGCGCGTGGTTACCGCGCAGGTTCTCAACGGGTCCCGGCGATGGCGCGCTTGCGGAGCCGCTCGACGAGCGCCCCGTACGACTCGGCCTGGATCACGCGGGCGAACTGGGCCCGGAAGGTCGACACGAAGCTCGCACCGTCGATCAGCACGTCGTACACCTGCCACCGGCCGCCGTGCAGATGGAGGCGGTAATCGATCCCGACCTCGCTCCGCCGTGGCGAGAGCACTTTGGACCGCACCGTCGCGAAGGTGCCGTCGACCGCTTCACCCGTGTAGACGATCCGCTCACCCGCGTACGCCTCGATGCGGCTCATGTACGAGCGCTCGAGAAGGTCGGTGAGGAGCGCGACGAACTCCGCCTGTTCCGTGTGGGTGCGCGCGGCCCAGTGCCGGGAAAGTGCGCGTCGCGCGACCTCGGTGAAGTCGAGCAGCTCATGCGCGACCCGCCTGATCTCGGCTCGGCGGTCGGTCTCGGAACGACCGCCGGGCGCGCTCGCCTGGAGCACGCCGATGACGCGGAGGGTGGCGGTCTCCACCGTCTGCCGCGGGCCGGCCGCGGGCGCTGCCATCACGCCGGTCAACATCATCATCCATGCAGCGAGTGCCTTTCCCATGGCCGCGCCCTCCCGGGACGTCACGCTCCCGCGATCCGCCCCGCGGCATCGTAATGGTTCCCCGCGGTTCGTTCTATTAGGGATTTACCGGGGGTCGGCCTGGGAAGCCACGGGGCGACTCGGGCCTCGGCTCCGAAAGTCTCCCGCGGAATCGCGGGCTTCCGGTCCGGTGAGGGCTACGTGCCGACGCGGAGGGGAGCGGCCAGGTCCCGGAGCAGCGCGATCGTCGACAGATACGAGAGCTTGCCGGTGCGCGGGTTCTCCGACGGGACGTTCTCGACCTCGATCGCGAGGCGGCCGAACTCGCCCACGACCGTGATCCGGTGCAGGTTCATCGACTGTCCCGGTACCGCGAAGAGCTTGATGCGGGTCTTCTCGGGCCCGATGCCGGCGAGCGCGAGGGCCGCGAGCACGTTCACGTTGGCGGGGAATGCGCGGCACGCCTCGGTCGCGGGGCCCTCGAAGATGAGCGTCTCCTCGGTGATCGCGTCGAGGTCGATTTTCTGCGCCTCGATCCACGGCGCGCCGGCGAGCCCCCGCGGGGGCTTGCGGGTCTCCATCGTCACCGACGTGATCGCACCGACGCGTGCGCCCTTGACGCCGTCCAGGCCGGCGATCGCCGCGGAAGGGACGAAGATCCGGCAGCGCTTGGCCTCGGCGAGCTTCACCCAATCGTGACGCCCGAGCAGCCCGCCGCACGAGAGGACGACCAAGTTCCGACCGGCCTCGAGGGTCTTCGGCGCGATCTCCTCGAGATGCGTCTGGGTGGATGCCTCCACGACGACGTCGGAGGCCTGGATCAGGTCGTCGAGCGACAGGAAGGGGACGGAGGAGCGGAGCCCCTTGAGAAAACGCTCGGCCTTCTCTCGGTCGCGCGCCGTCGCGCCGGAGAGCGTCAGACCCGGGAGGCCGTCATCGAGTGCGCGGCAGACCGCGCGCCCGATCGCGCCGAGCCCGACGATGCCGACGTTCATGGTATCGAGAGCCGCGGGGCCGGCACCTTCGGTGGGTGGGCCGAGACGAGGTGCGACTCGACTGCGTTCCGCATGGCGTCTTTCATTCCATCGGTCCCATTTCATCGGTCCGCGAGCCCGGCGTCAACCGCAGGTGGCCTAAAAAAGGCACGCTCAGCTCCGTTGTGCCGGCATGGTATCATGCCGGCAGGCGGCGGGATGACGCCAGCGCGCACGCTCAGAGAGCCGCTCGAGCACCTCTATCGCGGGTTCGACTACACCGCGCGCGTCGAATTCGACGCCATCCGATTTCCGCTCCGCTACGCCGATCCGCGCGACCGCGAGCTCGTCGCCCTCCTGGCCGCGTGCCTCGCCTACGGCCGCGTCGACCTCTTCGGCCGCCAGCTCGACGGCGTCCTCGCGGCGATGGGCCCGTCGCCCGCGGCGTTCGTCCTGGCCTTCGATCCGCGGCGTGACGCGCGGGCCTTCGAGAGCTTCTGGTACCGCTTCAACCGGCCGCGGGACCTTGTCGGGTTCTGCGTGGCGGCGCGCGACGCGCTCGCGCGTCACGGCACGCTCGAAAAGTTGTTCCTCGCCGGCGACCCCGACCCCCGGGGACCGATCGGCCCGGCGCTCGAGCGCTTCGCGAGGAGTTTCCGCGAAGCCGACCTCGGCGAGGTCTTTCCCCGCGGGCGCCTCTCGCGAGGCTACCGTCACCTGTTCCCGCTGCCGTCGGCGGGCGGCCCGTGCAAGCGGCTCCAGCTCTTCCTCCGCTGGATGGTCCGGCGCGAGTCGCCCGACTTCGGTCTCTGGACCGGGATCTCGCCGTCGCGGCTCCTGATCCCGGTGGACACCCACGTCGAGAACATCGCCCGCTCGATCGGGCTGACGCGTCGGAAGTCGCGCACCTGGCGGATGGCCGAGGAGATCACGCGGCGGCTCGCCGAGATCGACCCCGCGGACCCCGTGAAGTATGACTTCGCGCTCTGCCACAAGCGCATGTCGGGCGACTGCCTCGACCGGCGTGACGCGAAGGTCTGCGCGCCTTGCGGGTTCAAGTCGGTCTGCCGACACTGGAAAGGCCGGAGGACGTGACCGAGACCTTGGCCGCCGTCGCCGGGGCGCTCCTCGTCGCCCTCGTCTTCATCGCCTGGATGCTGCTCCGCCAGATCGAGGGGGCGAGAAGCCAGGCGCGTGAAGGCGCGGAGGCCGTGAGACAGGAGGTCGGCGACCTCGCGCGTCGCCTGAAGGACGAGCTGGGCGGCCTCCAGCAGCGCGTGGCCACCGAGCTCATGGGCGTCAGCGGGGAGGTGAGCCGCCAGCTGCAGGCGGGTATGAAGCTGATCCAGTCGGCGCAGGCGACGATGGGCGACCGCCTCGACAGCGCCGCGAAGGTCGTGGGCGAGGTACAGGGGAGCCTCGGCAAGCTCGGCGAGGCGACCCAACGGGTCGTCGAGGTCGGCAAGGAGATCCAGGGCCTCGAGCAGATTCTCAAATCGCCGAAGGTCAGGGGCGGGCTGGGCGAGATGCTGCTGGAGCAACTCCTGGCACAGATGCTCCCGCGCGAGCACTATGAGCTGCAGTGTCCGTTCAAGAGCGGCGAGAAGGTGGACGCCGCGATCCGCCTCGCCGGGCGGCTGGTGCCCGTGGACGCCAAGTTTCCGCTCGAAAACTTTCGTCGGATGCTCGCCGAGCCCGAGGAGGAGCGGCGCCGGCCCCTGCGCAAGCAGTTCGCTCGGGACGTGAAGACGCGAATCGACGAGATCGCGAAGAAGTACATCCTGCCTGACGAGGGCACCTTCGATTTTGCGCTCATGTACGTGCCGGCAGAGAACGTCTATTACGAAATCATCATCAAGGATGAGGCGGACGCAGACGACGAGGCCATCGCCACCTACGCGCGCTCCCGCCGTGTCGTGCCCGTGTCGCCGAACAGCTTCTACGCCTACCTGCAGGTGATCATCCTCGGCCTGAGCGGGCTCCGGATCGAGGCGCACGCGCGGGAGATCCAGAACGATCTTGCCCGGCTCGCCGGCGACCTGGAAAAGGTGCGTGAGCCGATCCGGACCCTCGGCAAGCACCTCGGCAATGCGCAGAGTCAGTTCACCGACGCCGAGCGGGCGCTCGAGCGCTTCAAGGATAAGCTCGAGGCGATCGAGCGGAAGGGGGAGCAGGCGGCGCTCCCCGAGGCCGGCGCATGACTCTCACCGCGATCGACTGGGTGGTCATCGCGCTCTACTTCGTCCTCTCCGTCGCCATCGCGCTCTTCTACTCGCGGCGGGCCGGCGCCTCCTCCGATGAGTACTTCCTGTCGGGCCGCGCGGTCCCGTGGTGGCTGGCGGGGACCTCGATGGTCGCGACCACGTTCGCCGCCGACACGCCGCTCGTCGTGACGGGGCTTACGGTCAAGTACGGGATCGCGGGGAACTGGCTCTGGTGGTGCATGGTGATGAGCGGGATGCTCACCGTCGTCTTCTACGCACGCCTCTGGCGACGCGCGGGCGTGATGACCGACGCGGAGTTCGCCGAGGTCCGCTACTCGGGATCGCCCGCGGCGTTCCTGCGCGGCTTCCGGGCGTGCTACCTCGCGCTCGCGATCAACTCGATCATCATCGGCTGGGTCACGGCCGCGATGGCAAAGATCATCGGCCTGTCCTTCGGCGTGGGGAAGTGGCAGGCGACGCTCGGGCTCTTCGTGCTGACCGCCCTCTACTCGACCATCGCGGGTCTCTGGGGCGTGCTCGTCACCGACTTCTTCCAGTTCGTGCTCGCGATGAGCGGCTGCATCGCGCTCGCCTTCTTCGCCCTCGGCGCGGTGGGCGGGATGTCGGGCCTCCTCGCCTCGCTCCACGCGCGCTACCCCGACGACGCCCCGCTCAACTTCATTCCATCGCTCGACTCGGCGTGGATGCCAGCGCTCACGTTCTTCGTCTACCTCGCGGTCAACTGGTGGGCCTCCTGGTACCCGGGCGCCGAGCCGGGGGGTGGTGGGTACGTCGCCCAGCGGATCCTGTCGACCAAGGACGAGCGCCACGCCCTCCTCGCGGCGCTCTGGTTCAACATTGCCCACTACGCGCTCAGACCCTGGCCCTGGATCATCGTCGCCCTCGTCTCGATGGTCCTCTATCCCGGGCTCGCCGACCCCGAGTCCGGCTACGTGAAGGCCATGGTGGACCTGCTGCCGCCGTTCTGGCGCGGCTTCATGGTCGCCGCGTTCTTCGCGGCGTACATGTCCACGATCTCGACGCAATTGAACTGGGGAGCGTCGTACCTGGTCAACGACGTCTATCGCCGCTTCTGGGCGCCGGGGCGGAGCGAGAGGCACTACGCCGGGGCGGGGCGTGTGGCGACGCTGGTCATCATGGTGATCTCCGGGGTCGTCACGCTCAACATCGGCACGGTGGAAGGTGCGTGGAAATTCCTCCTGGCGATCGGCGCCGGCACGGGGCTCGTCTACCTCCTGCGCTGGTACTGGTGGCGGGTGAACGCGTGGTCCGAGGTGAGCGCCATGGCGGCGGCGCTCGTCTTCTCGCTCGCCGCCCAGCTCGGGTTCGGCCTCTCCGCCGACGATCCACGCGGGTTCGCGCGCCTGCTCCTCGTGACGACGGCGGCGACGACGGTCGTCTGGCTCGTGGTCACGTACCTGACGCCCGCCGAGCCCCTCGAGAGCCTGCGCGCCTTCCACCGGCGCGTCAGGGTGGGCGGACCCGGCTGGCGCGCCGTCGCCCCTGACGCCGCTGGGGAGACCGCGATCGGCGCCGGGCTCGTCCAGTGGCTCCTCGGGTGCGCCGTCGTGTACCTGGCCCTCTTCGGCCTCGGCGGACTGGTGCTCGGACGGCGCGGGAGCGGCGCGATCGCCGTCGTCCTTGCGGTGCTCCTCACGTGGTACCTCGTCACCGCCACGCGCGGGGCGATCCGGGCGGAAACGGGCGTGGTATAGTGAGTCCGGTGACGCCCATCCCCATCCAAGTTTACGGCATCAATCTCCTGGTTCGCCTCATGCCCGAGGCGCCGGCCGACGTCCGCGTCCATTGTCCGAAGGGATCGCCCATCCGCTACGGCGAGGTCATCGCCCGTGGGGACGGCTTCGACGAGGGCGCGAATGCATTCCGGGAAATGCCGGAGCTGAAGACGGTCGTGGCCTTCGAGGAGTCGGCCGAAGAGGTCGAAGGGCACTACTTCTACATCGCGGGCGAAGAGTACCGCGTGATTCGGCTGGACTCGGTCATCCTGTCGTTCCCGCACGAGTAGTCCGCCGTGGCCCGGAGCGGCGCCGCGGCGATCAGAGCCGCGCTCTCCTGCATCGACCCCGCCGAGCTGATCGCGCTCACGCGCGACCTCGTGCGGATCCCGAGCGTCTTCCGGCCTGGAGATGCGACTGCCACCGAAGCCGACGTCGCGCGCTACATCGAGCGCTGGCTCGGGAAACAGGGGTTCGGCGTCGAGGTTCACGAGGTGGCGCCGGGACGGCCCAACGTCATCGCCTGGGTCGGCGATAAGGACGGGGGCCGGAGCCTCCTGCTCGAGGGACACACCGACGTCGTCACCGAGGGCGACCCGCGCGAGTGGACACACGCGCCCTTTGGCGCCGAGCTGGTGGACGGCCGGATCTACGGGCGTGGCGCCGCCGACATGAAGGGCGGCCTCGCGGCCGCGATGATCGCCGCCGCCGCGATCAAACGGAGTGGCGTGCGGCTCCACGGGCGTCTGGTGGTCGGCGCGCTCGTCGATGAGGAAGGCGACATGCTCGGGGTGCACCACCTCTGCACGACGCCGATCGGGCGGGAACTGTCCGCGGCGATCATCTGCGAGCCCGAGGCGAACGAGATCTGTCTCGAGCAGCGGGGCGTCGTCTGGGCGCGCGTCGCGGTTCGCGGGCGGATGGCCCACGGGGCGATGCCGGAGGCCGGGGTGAACCCGATCTCGGCCGTCGGTGCGCTCCTCGCCGAGATCCCGGCGCTCACGAAGCGGCTGCGGCGCCTGTGCGCCAGGAGCCGCTATCTGAGTCCGCCGACTGTCACTCCCACGGTCCTCCAGGCTCCGGGGCAGGGGATCGGGCAGTCCAACGTGATCCCGTCGAGCGCGCGGCTCACGCTCGACGTCCGCCTGACGCCTGGGCCCGACGGGGACGCCGTCGCGCGCGAGATCGACGCCGCCTGCCAACGCGCGATGGCGCGCTGCCCCGGGGCGACAATCGAGTGGGCGCCGATCAACGGCTTCAGGCTCGCGACGCGGGTCGAACGGAGCGAGCCGCTCGTGCGGGCCGTGGCGTCTGCCGTCCGCCAGGTCGCGGGCCGGCCGCCGCGCTTCGGAGGGGTGCCGGGCTCGACGGACGGCACGGTCCTCCGGACGGCCCTCGGCATCCCGATCGTCACTCTCGGGCCCGGACACCGGCTCATCCCGCATCAAGTCGACGAGCATGTCGAAGTGTCGGAACTCACCGAAGCGGCAATGATTTACGTCGCTTCCGCTCTCAAATTCCTCGAACAGTGAGCGACTTCGCCCTGCGTCTTCGGCCGGTCGAGGCGTTTCCCGTCCAGCACGAGGGCCGCCAGGCGATCGCGCTCCGTGACCCTGCCGGCTACACCGACGCGGTCGTGCTGCTGCCCCGAGGGCTGCTAGAAATCGTGTCGCTCTTCGACGGCGAGCACTCGATCGCGGACATCCAGGCCGCGATCATGCGGCGGCACGGGGAGCTCGTGCCGCGTGAGCGGATTGTGGAGATCGCCGACGCCCTGGACGAACAGGGCTTCCTCGACAGCCCGCGCTTCGCCGAGCGCCGTGCGGGGATCGACCGCGCCTTCCTCGAGGCGCCGACACGCCCGGCGACGCACAGCGGCGGCGCCTACCCGCTGGATCCCGCCGAGGTGCGCGCGCTGTTCGACGGCTTTTTCGCGCCGCCCGAGGGCCCGGGAGCCGTCGACGGCGACGGCCGCGGCCAGCCCCGCGTGGCCGGCGTCATTGCGCCTCACATCGACTTTCACCGCGGCCGGTCCGCTTACGCCTGGGCCTATCGTGACCTCGCGGAGCGGAGCGACGCCGACCTGTTCGTCGTCTTCGGCACCTGCCATGTCGGGATGAAGGACCCGTTCGCGCTGACGCGGAAGAACTACGAGAGCCCCCTCGGGCAGGTACCCGTCGACCGCGAGTTCGCGGAGGCATTGGCGAAGCGGGCGCGGCAGGACTGCTTTGGCTCGGAGCTGGCTCACCGCACGGAGCACTCCATCGAATTCCAGGCCGTCTTCCTGCGCTACCTCTTCGCCGGCCGCCGGGAGATCTCGATCGTCCCCGTGCTCGCGAGCTTCGCCCACGAGGCGCTCGCGGCGAGCCGGCGGGTGGACGACGACCCGCGGATCCCGGGCTTCTTGAACGCGCTCGGTGAGACGATCGCGGCGAGCGGACGACGGGTCGCCCTGATCGCGGGCGCCGACCTCGCCCACGTGGGTCCCCGCTTCGGCGATCCCGGGCCTGTGTCGCCGGCCGAGTTGGCTGAGATCGGCGCCGAGGACCAGGCGATGCTCGAGGCGGTCCTGGCGGGCGACGCGGAGGCCTTCTTCGAGTCCGTCGCCCGCGATGGCGACCGGCGCCGGATCTGCGGGCTCTCGCCGATCTACGCGCTGCTGCGGGCGCTCGGGGGGACCCGCGGGGCGCTCCGGCGGTACGCCCAGTGGCCTGATCCGCAGGGCGTCGTGACCTTCGCGAGCGTCGTCTTTCAATGAGCGCGCGGGATGACCGCCCGAACGCGGGGGCTCCGCCGCCCGAATGGAAGGTGCCCAAGCTGCGGATCGACGTCAACGGCGACTGGTTCGACGACGACGTGGAGGTCACGCACCCGGGGGTCCTCGCGAACCTTCGCGCGAACCTCCGGCGCGACGCGCAGGGCTATTTCATCCAGACGCGCGTCCGAATCCCGGTGGACGTTGCGGACGCGCCCCTCGTCGTCGTTCGCTTCGAGCGGAGTGACGGCGGCTTCGTGGCCTTCCTGAACGACGGGACGCAAGAGCGGATCGAGCCGCCGGCGCTCCGGATCGGGCCTCGAGACATCCCGTACTGCGCGGTGCGGAACGGGACGTTCGAGGCGCGCTTCAGCCGCGCCGCCGCGTACCAGCTCCTGGGCATGGCGGAGTACGATGAGCGGACGGGGCGCGGCGTGCTGCGCCACGGCACCCGGGAGCACGAGCTCCAGAGAGGCGTATGAGACGTCTGGTCGTCGCGCTCGGCGTGGTACCGGTCCTCGTGGCGGGCGGGCTCGCCTGGTGGCTCGCCGTCGGCGCCGAGCCGGTCACGGTCGACGCCATCGGCGACCAGGTCCAGACGCTCCCCCGCGGGCGGCTGCCGGCCTTCGCCTCACAGGAGGAGGTCGCCCGGCTCTATCGCTTTGCCGTCGAGAACCCCGACACGCTCCGGTGGATGCCGTGCACCTGCGGCTGCGGGAGCCTGGGCCACACCTCGAACCGCGCCTGCTACATCAAGGCGGAGTCCCAGGACCGAGTCACGTTCACGAGTCACGCCGCCACCTGAACGCTCTGCATGGACATCACGCGTGACGTGATGCGCCAGAAGGCCGAGGGAAAGTCGCTCGCGGAGATCCGCGCCGCGATCGACGCGACGTACCTCAAGTTCGGCCCCCCGACGCCGACCCCGCGACCGAATTGAGCCGGGCCGCCGAGGCCGCTCGTCGCGTATCCTCGGACGCATGAACGTCGCCGCGGTGCTGATGGAGATCCTCCGGTCGGCCGGAGTCCGCTATCTCTTCGGTAATCCGGGCACGACGGAGCTGCCGTTCCTCGACGCGCTCCCGGACTCCGGGCTCGAATACGTGCTCGGGCTCCAGGAGGCGACGGCGGTCGCCGCGGCCGACGGCTACGCGCAGGCGGCCGGGACGCTCGGCGTGGTCAACGTCCACGTCGCGCCGGGTCTCGCCAACAGCCTCTCGATCCTCCACAACGCCGCGCGGGCGAAGACGGCGCTCGTCGTCACCGCGGGCCAACAAGATTCGCGGTTCCTGATGGACGAGCCGATCCTCGCCGCCGACCTTGTCCGGATGGCGGAGACGTTCACGAAGTGGTCCTACGAGGTGCGCTCCGCCGAGGAGGCGCCGCGTGCCCTACGCCGGGCGCTGAAGGTCGCGCGCACGCCGCCGACGGGCCCGGTCTTTCTCTCGCTCCCGATGGATCTGCTTCGCGGCGTGGTCGAGGACGCCGGTGAGGGACCGGTCGCGCTTGCGACGCGCTCGCGGCCCGAGCCGGAGGCGGTCGAGCACGCCGCCCGCCTCCTGGCGGGGGCGCGCGCGCCGCTCGTCATCGCCGGGGACGGCGTCGCCCGCGCGGGCGCCGTCGCCGAGCTGGTGGCGCTCGCAGAGCTCCTCGGCGCGCGGGTGCACGGCGAGCCCGTGTACCGTCGCACGAGCTTTCCGGGGAATCATCCGCTCTGGCGGGGCGGACTATTCCCGTCGCCGGCGAGCGTTCGCAAGGCGCTCGACGAGAGCGACGCCGTCCTGATCGTCGGCGCGAACGTCTTCACCTGGTTCCTGCACACCGAGGGGGCGCCCTTCCGGCGCGAGCTCAGCGTCATCCAGGTGGACGACGACCCGTGGGAGGTCGGACGGAGCTATCCGGTTGCCCTCGGCATCGTCGCCGACCCGCGCGAGGCTCTCGTCGAGCTCACGCGCGCCCTCGCGTCGAGGATGACGGACCCGGCGCGACGGGCAGCTCGGGAGCGGGCGGAGACGATCGGGCGGGGGCGGGCGGAGATCGTCGCGCGCATGCGCGTCGCGGCGGAGGCGGAGGCCCAGCGGGCGCCGATCGGCCAGGCGCACCTCATGCACACGCTGGCGTCGCTCCTGCCGCGCGACGCGGTCGTCGTGGACGAGTCGGCGACGTCGCTGCCGTTCGTGCTCCGGTACATGCCGTTCGCGACGCCGGCGTCGTTCTTCGGCTCGAAGACCGGCACGCTCGGCTGGGGGATGGGAGCGGCGATCGGGGTCCAGTTGGCGCTCCCGGGGCGGAAGGTCGTCGCGACGGTCGGCGACGGCTCCGTGATGTATGCGCCCCAGGCGCTCTGGACCGCGGCGCGGTACCGGCTGCCGATCACCTACGTCGTGCCGAACAACACCTCGTACGCGATCTTGAAGTCGGGGATGCTGAGCCTCGACCTCCCCTCGGCGAAGCGCGGAATCTTCCCCGGGATGGACCTGGTCGACCCCGAGATCGACTATGCGGGCCTGGCGAAGGCGCTCGGCGTGCGCGCCGAGCGCGTCGAGAAGCCGGGCGAGCTGCGCGAGGTCCTGGCCGAGTGCCTGTCCGATGCAGGCCCGTCGCTCGTCGACGTCGCGATCGACCGCGGCTTCAAGGCCATGCTGTGATCCGGACGGGCGGCGAGTGGGTGGTGGAGGCGCTCCGGGCCGAAGGGGTGCGCCACGTCTTCGGCATTCCCGGCGTCCACAACCTGCCGATCTACGACGCGCTGCTTCGCCAGTCGGCGATCACCCATGTCCTCGCGCGCCACGAGGCGGGCGCCGCGTTCATGGCGGACGGGTACGCGCGGGCGTCGGGCGAAGTGGGCGTCGTCGTGGTGACCACGGGGCCGGGCGCGACGAACGCCCTCACGCCGCTCGTGGAGTCGTACGCGGGCTCGGTGCCGATCGTGCTGATCATGTCGGACGTCGCCTCCGACCTCGTCGGCCGCGACGTGGGCGCGCTCCACGCCGTTCCGAACCAGATCGCGTGCTTTCGACCGGTCACGCGCTGGGCGGAAGCGATCACCGAGGCGGGCGCGATCGCGCCCACGGTGAGCGGCGGCTTCGACCTCCTTCGCAGCGGCCGCCCCGGGCCGATCGCCATCTCGATTCCGAATGACTTCCTCTTCGCCCGTGTCGAGGGTGAGATGCGGAAGGGCGGGCACGGCCGCCGACCCCCCTGCCACGTGGGCGACATCGAGGCGGCGGTCGGGCTCTTGCGCGCCGCGAAGAAGCCGCTGGTGATCGCGGGCGGGGGTGTGGTCGCGGCCGGCGCGGCGGCCGAGTTGCGGGCGCTTGCGCATCGTCTGGATGCCCCGGTGATCACGACGGTGATGGGGCGCGGATCCATCGACGAGCGCGACCCGCTCTGGCACGCCGTGCTACCCAACCGCCGTGCCAGCGAGCCGGTGATCAAAGCGGCCGATGTGGTGCTCGCGGTCGGCACTCGTTTCGCTCACCGATCGACGCAAGGGCTCCTCCTGAACCTCTCGTTCGATCCCACGCAGACGCTGATCCACCTCGACGTCGATCCGGCCGTGATCGGCTGCCTCTTCAAGGCGCAGCTCCCCATGGTGGGCGACGCGAAAGACGGCCTGTCGCGGCTCTGCGAGGGGCTCGGGTCCGGCAAGGCTGGCAGTCGCTGGGATCACGGTTGGCGCGGCGGGCTCCGCGGGGCGGCGAGCGCCCGGTACACCACGGTGACGGCCGGGCTCATCGAGACGTTGCGCGCGGCGCTGCCGGACGACGCGATCGTCGTGAACGATCAGACGGGGATCAACTACTGGATGGAGTGGCGCTTCCCCGTGCTGGCGCCCCGCACGTTCCTCTATCCGGTAGGCTCGGCCACGCTCGGCTACGCGGTGCCGGCGGCGATCGGCGCCAAGATTGCCCGGCCCGAGTGTCCCGTGGTCTGCGTGGTGGGCGACGGCGGCTTCATGTACTCGGTGAATGAATTGGCGACTGCCGTGAAGTACCGGCTGGCGGTCGCCTTTCTCGTGATGAACGACCACCGCTACGGCGCCATCAAGTGGCTCCAGGAGACGCTCTTCGAGGGCCGCTGGGGCGAAGCGGACCTCGTCAACCCCGACTTCCCTGCGCTCGCCCGAGCGTTCGGCGCGCGCGGGGAGCGCGTCGCCAGCGTGGACGGGCTTGGTGCCGCGCTCTCCCGGGCGCTCGCCGCCGACGGGCCGACGGTCCTCGAGCTGCCGATGGCCGTCGAGCCGCCCTGGGAGCTCTAGCCGGGGCGCCGCGAGCGAGTTCCTGGGCGCGAGCGGGAGTCGTTTCCGGAAGGAGCTCCCGAGACGGGCACGCACGGATCCTGCACAACCTGGGTACCCGGATACCTAGCCGTGTGCAAGGCTGCGACGCTGTGTCGGGGGGTTCGACCTCTAGAACGGGCGCCGCGAAGGCGGCGCCAGCGCGCACTCGGCGATCTTGTTGAGCAGCGTCTTGTAGCTGACCTTGAGAATACGAGAGGCCTCGGCTCGGTTCCAGTGGACCCGTTCGAGGACTTCCTCGAGGGCCTTGCGCTCCGCCTCTCGCGCGCCTCGGCGCGCGATCTCCCTCAAGCTCTCGGTGATGAGTGCGGCGGGCCGAGAGGTCGCGGCGTGTTCGTGCCGGCCGCGTGCGGCCAGGGCCTCGAACGCCTGCTCACCGTCCGTGAGCACGACCATGCGGCGAATGGCGTTTTCCAGCTCCCGGACGTTACCCGACCACGCGTGCTCCATGAGGCGGGCCATCGTCTCTGGCGAGAGCTGCTTGGTCCGCCCGTACTGCGCGTTGAACTTCGCGAGGAAATGCGCGGCCAGGAGCGGAATCTCCTCTGTCCGCTCCCGGAGCGGGGGAATGCGGATCTCCACGACATT
>WNFW01002647.1_pt1 | contig 16672 bp, 16 predicted proteins | sample 5400131 | NCBI WGS metagenome assembly WNFW01 (sample SAMN13153362, study PRJNA577476) | soil metagenome | isolation source: 20 cm soil or saprolite under grassland replicate 1 | place: USA:California | collected 2016-06-15 | reverse complement strand
CAGACGATCATGACGTCAACACGACGCGCGCCAGCGCGATCTCGCGGGCGCGGTCGATCATGAGCGTGTCGGCCGGCACGGCGGCCAGGCCGAGCCCGTCGAGCTCGGCGACGTACGCCGCGTCGCGGTGGTCGAGGACGAGCGCGTCGAGCCACGGCGCATACGCGGTCGCGACGCCGACGGGCGAGACCGCGAGGCCGCGGGCGCGCATCAGCTCGCCGGCCGGCCCGCTCACGGCCGCGCCGCCCACGATCGGGCTCACGCCGACGACGCGGGCGCGCGTGGCGGCCAGGCCGTCGGCCACGCCGGGCACCGCGAGCACGGGGCCGACGGAGGTCACGGGGTTGGACGGGCAAACCACGACCACGTCGGCCTCGCGGACGGCCTCCAGGACGCCCGGCGCGGGACGCGCGCGGGCGGCCCCGGCGTACTCGACCTCGAGCACCTGGACCTGCGCCTTCTCGCGCACGAAGTACTCCTGGAACGAGAGCCAGCCGTCGGGCGTCCGGACGCGCGTGCGGACCGGATCGTTGCTCATCGGGAGGATGCGCGTGGCGACGCCCAGGCGGCGCGCGAGCTCCGCGGTGACCGCCGTGAGCGTCGCGCCCGCGCGCAGGGCGCGCGTGCGGAAGACGTGCGTGGCGAGGTCGCGGTCGCCGAGGCTGAACCACGTCTCGGCGCCGAGGTCGCCCATGGCCTCGAGGCAGCGGAAGGTCTCGCCCGCGAGGCCCCAGCCCCGCTCGACATCGAGCCGGCCGGCGAGCGCGTAGGTGACCGTGTCGAGGTCGGGCGAGACGTGGAGTCCCCAGACCTCGGTGTCGTCGCCGGTGTTGCCGACGATGGTCAGGTCGCGCGCGTCCATGACGGCCGTCAGGCCTCGGAGGAGCTTGGCGGCGCCGGTGCCACCGGCGATCGCGGCGACGTGCATGGCTAGACGCCCGCGGGCTCTTCGCGGAGCGTCCAGAGCGCGGTACCGCCGCGCCACGCGTAGAGGCCGGCGCCCGGGCGCCCGGCGAGGCCCGCGGGCAGCGTGCCCTCGGGCACCGGGATGAAGCCGAAGCGGACCCAGACCCGGTCGAGTCCCTGCGGACGCGCGTAGACGGTCCGGACGCCGGCGGCGGTGGCGTGGTCCAGGACCGCGGCGACGAGCTGCGCCGCGATCTCGAGCGGGTCGTCTCCGCCGACGACAACGGGTCCGTCCAGCATCGCGGCGCCGCCGCTCCGCTCGAGGGCGACGGCGCCGATCAGCCGCTCGGTGCCGTCGGCCGCCCCCCACGCGAACGCGACCTCACGGTCGGGCCAGGGGAGCGCGGCGTAGTCGAAGAGCGGTCGGGCCTCGACGGCGTCGGACAGCGGGCGATAGCCGATGCCCTGCCAGACCCGCGGGACGGTCGCCGCGGCGAGCGAGGGGACGGGAGCGGGTCCGGCCCCCGGGCGTGAGGAATCCGCGTCGCGGGAATTCGCCCGTGTTCTACTTCTTGCCAAGCACCGCGTCCTTCAGGCTCTTGGCGAGCCGGAACTTGCAGACGCGCTTCGCCGGGATCTTGAGGGGTTCGCCCGTCTGTGGGTTCCGTCCGATGCGCGCCTTGCGGTTCGCGAGCACGAGCTTTCCGAAGCCCGGCAGGACGAACTGCCCGCTCTTCTTGGCCTCCCTGCACGCGAGCTGCAGCGTCTCGTCGAGGACGCCCTCGATCTGCTTCTTGGAGAGCTGGGTCTTCTCGGCAAGGTGCGCAAGGGTCGCGGTCTTCGTCATCGCTTTCGCCACGGGCGACCTCCTCTGGAACGTGTGAGATTGGACGCGGACTGAATTAATACCACAGGGCCTTGCGCTCGGCTACCCGCGCGTGAAGCGGAACGCACCCGATGCGATCAGCTTTCGGTACGAGCCGAAGCGCGCCTCGGGGTCTTCGATCCGGTCGAGCGGTGAATCGGGTGCCTCGCCGTGGCCGTAGGTCCGGAGGATCCCGTAGAGGGTGTCGCGCTGCGCGGGCACGCGCCCGGCGTCGCGGATCAGGCGGCAGAGCTCGCCCGGCCCGACGAGCTGACCGTAGGTGGCCCCGGCCGACGTCGAGATGGACTCGTTGATCAGCGTCCCGCCCATGTCGTTGGCGCCCGCGTCGAGGAGGAGCTGCGCGAGCTTCGGCCCCTCCTTCACCCAGGAGCACTGGATGTTGCGGAAGCTCGGGCCGAGCATGAGGCGTGCGAGCGCGTGCATCCGGACGACCTCGATCCCCGTCGCGCCCGGACGCACGCCCTGGACGAGTCCCTTGGCGTACATCGGCGCCTCCGAATGGATCAGCGAGAGCGGCACGAACTCCGTGAACCCGCCCGTGTCGTGCTGGATCGAGCGCAGCAGGTCCATGTGGCGGACCCAGTGGGCGGGCGTCTCGACGTGACCGTACATGATGGTCGAGGTCGTGCGGATGCCGAGCGCGTGCGCGGTCGTGATCACCTCGAGCCACTGGTCGACGGTGATCCGGCCGCGCGAGATCGTATCTCGGATCTCCTGGTCGAGGATTTCCGCCGAGGTCCCCGGCAACGTGCCCAGGCCCGCGTCCCTCAGCTCCCTCAAGTAGTCCTTGATTGGCATCCCGGATCGGACCGAGCCGTACAGGACCTCCTCCGGGGAGAAGGCGTGGATGTGGAGGCCGGGCAGCGCCGCCTTGAGCGCCCGCGCGAGCTCGATGTAGTAGCGGCCGTCGAGCTTCGGCGGGAGCCCCGCCTGGATGCACACCTCCGTCGCGCCGAGCTCTGACGCCTCGCGCGCGCGCCGCACGACCTCGGCGACCGGCAGGAGGTACCCCTCCTCTTCCCGATGGTCGCGGCTGAAGGCGCAGAAGCCACAGTGCTTGATGCAGACGTTCGTGAAGTTGATGTTGCGGTTGACGACGAACGTCACCACGTCGCCGACCTGCCGGCGCCGCAGCTCGTCGGCGGCCAACGCGAGGGCGTGGAGGTCGCGCCCCGCGGCCTGCGCGAGCGTCAGGCCCTCGGCGGCGGAGACCTCGTGGCCGTCGAGGGCGCGCGCGAGGGCGCGGCGGACGTCCTGCGACGCCCAGTCGAGGGCGGGGGAGAGCCTACCAGCGTCGCCAGTGCTCATACGTGTCCTTCACCAGCCCGCGGTCGTCCACGAGCGCGGCGAGCCGCGGACGCAGGGCCTCGTCGACGAACTCCGGACGCCTCACGTACTCGGGATAGATCGCGAGACGCTCGCGGAGGACGAACCCCGCGTCCTCGGTCGCTCGCCGGAGCTCCGGGATGAGCGGCCACGGCTTCTCTGGGTTGATGTGGTCGAGGGTGAGCGGTGAGATGCCGCCCCAGTCGTTGAGGCCGGCCGCGAGGAGGCGCCCCCCGTCGCGCGGCGTGAGGTTCGGCGGCGCCTGGATGTTCACCTCGGTGCCGAGCAGGAGCCGGGCGACCGCGAGCGTGCGCAGCGTGTCGTGGAGCGAGGGCTCGGGGTGCTCGCGCATCGGGATCCGCGGCTTCGCGCGGAAGGGCTGGACGATGACCTCCTGGATGTGGCCGTGCGTCTCGTGCAGGTCGCGGATCGCCGCGAGCGCGTCGACGCGCTCGTGCGGCGTCTCGCCGATCCCGATGAGAACGCCGGTGGTGAACGGGATCGCGAGCTTGCCCGCGAGCGCGATCGTCTTGAGGCGCCGCGCCGGCACCTTGTCCGGCGCCCGGTCGTGGGCCATTCCGCGCGCGAGCAGGCGATCGGCGACCGTCTCGAGCATGAGCCCCATGCTGACGTTGACCTCGCGGAGGGCGGACAGGTCGCGCTCGCTCATCACGCCGGGATTCGCGTGTGGGAGCAGCGGTGTCTCGGCGAGCACGCGCGCGCAGACGGCGCGGAGATACCCGAGCGTCGTGCGGTGGCCGTAGCGCCGGAGGATCTGGCGGTGCTCCGGGAAGACGGCCTCCGGCTTGTCGCCGAGGGAAAAGAGCGCCTCCTTCGCGCCGAGCCGGCCGCCGGCTTGCGCGAGCGCGACGACCTCATCGGGTGTCAGGGTCCGCGCGCCGGGCTCGCCTGGATCCCGGCGGAACGTGCAGTAGCCGCAGTAGTCGCGGCACAGCGTGGTGAGCGGTACGAAGACCTTCGCCGAGAACGTCACCGTGCGTCCTCGGCCCCGGTCGCGCACCTCCGCGGCGCGCGCGAGGAGCTCGTCGAGCGCCGCGGCCGGCGTCTCGATGAGCCGGCACGCCTCGGCGTGGGAGATCACGCGCGCGTCCTCCGGCTCCGCCCACTCGCGCGCACGATTGTCGACCTTGTCACCGCTCGCCTCGTCGGAGGCACCGCCTCGGCTCGCACGACCTTCGGCCGTACCTCGTCGGCGAAGCGCTCGATGTTGGCCAGCACCGGGCCCGACTCCTGGTGGGTCGGGTCGAAGACGAAGTGGGAGACCCCGAGCGCCGCCGATCGCCCGCCGCCGCCTTCTGCCGCTTCGAGCGCACTTCCATCGGACAGCGGAAGGTGAGCGTGACCGCCTTCGGGTCGCGTCCCGCGCGCTGGGCCCACGCGTGAACCTGCTTCGCCTTCGCCGCGTACTCGTCGGGATAGAGGAGGGCGGGCGGCCGCAGCCCGATCGGGTGCCAGCCGTCGCCGAGCGTGCCGGCGCGCTTGAGCGCGGCGTCCGTGTGACCGCCGATCCAGATCGGGATACCGGCCTTCTGCGCGGGCTTCGGCAGCGCGTGGACGGCGGAGAGCCGGTAGTACGTGCCCTCGAAGCGGACGGGGTCGCTGGTCCACGTGAGGCGCATGAGACGAAGGTACTCGTCAGTCACGGCGCCGCGCGCCTCGAACGGCGGCGCGGCAAGCGCCTCGAACTCCTCGCGGAGCCAGCCCACGCCCGCGCCGAGAATCATGCGCCCCTGCGAGAGGCGATCGAGTGTCGCGAGCATCTTCGCGGTGACCAGCGGGTTCCGGTAGGGCACGACGAGGACGCTGGTGCCGAGGCGGATACGCGTGGTCGCGCGCGCGAGCCAGCCCAGCAGCGCGAACGGTTCGAGGTAGTCCTGCGCGGCGCCACCCGCGAGCTGCCCGGTCGGCGCGTAGGGGTAGACCGAGCGCGCCATGGACGCGGGCAGGACGACGTGATCGGTGACGAAGACCGAGTCGTAGCGGAGCGCGTCGGCCTTCGTGGCCATGCGCAGCACGGTGTCCGGCGTGGCGAGCGGGCCGCGGCCGGGAAGCGAGAAGCCGAACTCCACCGATGTCCTCCGAGAAAAGGGAGCGTCTCGAACGCGCCGGCGCCTATGGTATCACTAAGCCCTATGCAATTCTTCCCGCGCGCATGGGCGATGTGGTCAGTGCCCGCGCTGCTCTTCCTCATCGCGTTCTTTCATCGCGCCGCGCCCGGCATCATCGCGAGGGATCTGATGCAGGAGTTCCAGATGACGAGCGTGCTCGTCGGGCTGCTCGCGGCGACCTACTTCTACGCGTACGCCGCGCTGATGATCCCCTCGGGACTGCTCATCGACGCGTTCGGTGTCCGTCGCGTCGTCGCGGCCGGAGGCGCCGTCATGGGGCTCGGGGCGCTGGTGATGGGCGTGGCGCAGGCACCGCGCACGCTCTTCGCCGGGCGATTCGCGGTCGGTCTCGGAGCTGCGGTGACGTTCGTCGGCGCGCTGAAGATCGCGGCGACCTGGTTCCCGCAGGCGCGGTTCGGGTTCCTCTCGGCGGTCACCGCGACGGTCGGGCTCGTCGGCGCGCTGATCGCCACGGCGCCGCTCGCCGCGCTCGTCGGCGTCGCCGGCTGGCGCGGCGCGCTCGCCGTGGTCGGCACGGTCACGCTGGCGGCCGCCGCCCTCTGCCTCGCCGTCGTCCGTGACCGCCCCGACACGCGGGCGCCGGACACACCGCCCCCGCCCGGCCTCGCCGCGGTCCTCGCGGGCGGCGTCACGGTGCTGAAGAACCGCCACACGTGGCCGCCGTTTCTCGCGTTCTTCTGCCTCTACTCGGCCTTCGCCAACCTGTCGCTCTGGGTCGTGCCGTGCCTCCGCGACGTGTATGGCCTGTCCGCCGAGCGCGCGGCCCTATTCGCGACGGCGCCGACGCTCCCGCTGCTCGTCGGCGCGCCGCTGACCGGCTTCCTGTCGGACCGGGTGCTGAACCGCCGGAAGGCGCCGTTCGTCACGCTCGCCTCGGCGAGCTTCGGGCTCTGGGCCGTCTTCGTCGCGACCCTCGGCCGTCCGCCCCTGGCCGGTCTCTACGTGCTCTTCCTGGCCATGGGCACGGTCGGCGGCGCGTTCGTCCTCACCTGGCCGATCGGCCGCGAGGTCAACCCGCCGCACCTCGCCGGCGTCGCGGTCGCCGTCGTCAACCTCGGCGGGTTCCTCGGGGCCGCGCTCACCCAGGCGCCGATCGGCGCCTTGCTCGATGCCCGCTGGACCGGGACCCTGGTAGAAGGCTCGCGCGTGTATTCTGTGGACGCGTACACGGCCGCCTTTGGGGCGTGCGCGGCGCTCGCGCTCGCCGCCGCGCTCGTGAGCCTGGCGCTCCGCGAGACGTGCGGCCGCAACGTCTATCACGAGCTGGCGCGGACGGCGCTGCGAGCCGAGGCGCCGTCGCGGCGGCGAGGTGAGCGGTGACATGGTTCGGGAGGTGACCGGATGATCACGGGAGAGGAAATCGTGACGCCGCTGAACACGGCGTGGAGCCGCGGGACGATGCTGGCGGCGCACGGCACCCTCGCCGATGAGGCGGCCACCGCCGCGGCGATAGTCGTGCGAGCCGAGACGGTGCCTCCGGCGAGGCGAGCGGTGACAAGGTCGAGCATCGTGCGAGCCGAGACGGTGCCTCCGGCGAGGCGAGCGGTGACAAGGCCGATGTGGGCGACGAACCCGTCGGCCGAGCTCCGGCCCGAGGCGTTCCCGCTACCCCTCCAGCTCTCTGTCAACCTGATCGGAAATACCGACCGCGAGAGCTTGACAGCCGAGGCCCCGATCGTTCATCGTGGACGCAGCACGCTGGTCATCGAGGTGAGAATCGTCGACGATCGGCAACGGCTCATCGTCAAACTCGTCGCCACTCAGTTGGCCCCGGTCGCCCCGACGGTGACCGCGCCCGCTGCTCGCCCCGGGCGGTAGCGAAAGAAGGAGCACATGCGGCTCGCCTCGAAGATCTTCCTGACCTCCACGCTCGTCATCGCCGTGCTCGCAGGCGTGGGCGCGCTCAGCCTGCGCGCGGTGGACCGGCTCGTCACGGTGAACCGTGAGATCACGACGGTCACGGTGCCCGCGCTCCGCCTGGCCGCGAGCGTCCGCGAGGCGATCGCCGCGCTCACGCGCCTCGAGGCCCGTACGCTCGTGCTCAGCGACGGGCGCTACGAGAAGGCGTGGAACGAGCGCGCGGTGCTCGTGGCGCGCGACCTGGAGCGGCTCGGCTACTACGCGACCAGTGGGGCGGAGGCGGCCCGCCTCCGCGAGGCGCGGATCGCCTTCGACGCGTACCGGCGTGTGTTCGAGGAGGAGCAGCGGCTCGTGATGCAGGACGAGCGCGAGCGCGCGATGCAGCTCGCGGACACGGATTCGCTGACCTACTCGGGCTGGGTCGAGGCGCGCCTCGACGAGCTGATGGACGCAATCCACGCGCGCGGGCTCGCCGCGCAGGCCGAGGCCGCCCGGCTCGAGGCGCGCACGTGGACGGCCGTGCTGATCGCCCTCGGCGCCGCCGTGGGCCTGGCGCTCCTGGCGAGCGGGCTCGTGGCCTACCGGATGACGCACTCCCTCGAGACGCTCTCGGCGGCGACGGCCGACGTCGCCGCGGGCTCCTTCCGCGAGCCGCTGCCGATCGAGAGCGCCGACGAGATCGGCCAGCTCGCGCGCTCGTTCAACTCGATGGCGGCCCAGCTCCGGCAGATGGAGGAGACGAAGGACGAGTTCTTCGCGAAGTTCTCGCACGAGCTGCGCTCGCCGCTCACCTCGATCCGCGGCGCGACGGACCTCCTGCGCGACGGCGTCCCCGGCCCGCTCACCGAAAAGCAGACACGCCTCGTCGAGATCATCGGCGGGAGCTCCGATCGGCTGCTCCAGCTCGTCAATCAGATCCTCGAAATCTCGCGGCTCCGCGCGGGCCTCGTCCCGCTCGACCGGGCCTGGGTCGAGCTCGACCGGCTCGTCGCGCACGCGGTCGAGGAGCTCCACCCGCGCGCCGAGGCGGCGGGCGTCCGCCTCGAGCGCGACCTCATCGGCACGGACTTTCGCTGCCACGGAGACGAGGGACGGCTCCTCCAGGTCGTCGTGAACCTCGCCGGCAACGCCATCCGATTCACGCCAAAGGGCGGGCGCGTCGTCGTGCGGCTGGTCGACGCGGACCCGGAGCTCGAGCTCCAGGTGGAAGACACGGGCGTCGGGATCCCGGCGGGCGAGATCCCCCACATCTTCGAGTCGTACCGCCAGGCGCATCGCGACCACGGCGGTACGGGGCTGGGGCTCGCGATCGTCAAGGAGGTCGCCCTCGCCCACGGCGGGCGTGTGACGGTCGAGTCGCAGGAAGGCAAGGGGAGCCGGTTCAGCGTGCTCCTGCCTCGCGTATGAATCGCCTCACCGCGCTCGCGCTCGTGCTGGTGTTCGCCGGGGGCTGCACGTCGGCGCAGGGCTGGCCGTTCGTGGGCCCGTCGGCGCCGCCGGCGCTGCTCGCGAGGGCGGACCGGCTCGTCGAGCAGGGGAGCTACGAGGCCGCGGTCGCCGCCTACGACGAGTTCCTCGCGAGGCACGTCGACGACGGGGCGGTCCCCCGCGCTCGGATGAGCCGCGGGGCGGCGGCCGCGGTCGTCGCGGCGCGCGCGGAGCTGGCGAAGCTCAAGCAGGAAAGCGCGAAGCTCAACCAGGAGATCGCGAGGCTCAACGAGGAGCTGGTCAAGCGCGAAGCCGACCTCACCAAAGTGCGAGAAGATCTGGAACGCCTCAAGCAGATCGATCTGCTCCTCGAGAAACGCGGCAAGAAATGAAGCGGCGCCTGCTTCTGGTGGACGACGACCGCGGCATCCTCGACATCCTCGAGATGCGGCTCCTCGCGATGAACTTCGACGTCACCGCGCTCGACGAGGGGGGCAAGGCGCTGGAGGCCGCCCAGAGCCAGCGCTTCGACGTGGCGCTCCTCGACCTCCGGATGGAGCCGATGGACGGCGTCCGGCTCATGGAGGCGCTCCACGCGCGCCAGCCGCGGCTGCCGGTGCTCATCATGACGGCGCATGGCACGATCGAGAACGCCGTCGAGGCCGTCCAGCGCGGCGCCTTCGACTACCTCACCAAGCCGTTCGCGCGCGAAGAACTCCGCACGAAGGTCGACCGCGCGCTGGCGACGCGCCGGTGGGCGCGCGACCGCGAGCGGCTCCTCACGGTGGGCCAGACGCTCGCGTCCTCGGGCGTGATGGAGCGCGTGCTCGACGCGGTTGCGCAGGCGACGGTCGAGGCCACGGAGGCCGAGCGTTGCGTCGTGTTCCAGCTCGAGCATGGACGCCTCGTGCCGATGGCGAGCGCCGGCTCGGCGCCGGCGTCGTGGAGCAGCCTCGAGGCGGCGGCGAGCCTCGCGATGGAGAAGGGCGTGCCGATCAGCCAGCCGCCGGCCGGCGGCGACCTCGAGGCGGGCACGATCGTCGCCGCGCCGCTCGTGGTGCGACGCGGGCCGGCGGGAGCCCTCGTGATCGAGACGCCCGCGCGCGTCGAGCCGAACGAGGACGACCTCGAGCTGCTCGCGCTCTTCTCGTCCCAGGCCGCGATCGCGGTCCGGAACACACACGAGCTCGAGCGGCTCCGGAGCGGCTCGCTGGCCGCCCTCGGCCGGATGGCCACCCAGGTCGCGCACGAGGTCAAGAACCCGCTCGCGGGGCTCCGCCTCTACGCGCGCCATCTCGAGCAGCGGCTCGGCCGGGCGGGAGACGCCGAGGGGGTCGAGCTCGCCGGGAAGATCGCGACCACCGTGGACCATCTGGCCTCCGTCGTCGCCGAGATCACGGCCTTCGGCCGACCGCCCGAACTGCACCGCGCGCCGACGCAGGTCCACGCCCTGCTAGACGAGTCGCTCGCCCTCGCCGCCGCGCGCTTCGAGGGCTCGGCGGTCGAGGTCGTCCGCGTGTACGATCCGGTGGTCCGCGAGGCCCCGCTCGACGCGCGTGAGCTGCGCAAGGCGTTCCTCAACTTGATCCTCAACGCCTTCGAGGCGCTCACCTCCGGGGGGAGCCTCACGGTCACGACGTCCTACGCGCCCGAGACCGCGACGCTCGCCGTGATGATCGAGGATACGGGCTCGGGGATGACGGAGGAGGTTCTGGCGCGCGCGTTCGACCCCTTCTTCACGACGAAGGCCGAAGGCACCGGGCTCGGCATGTCGATCGCGCGCTCGGTGGTGGACCTCCACGGCGGGACGCTGACCGTGCAGAGCCGCGTCGGAAACGGGACCCGCGTCCAGATCAAGCTCCCGGTGCAGCCATGAAGCGCGATCGCACCGTGCTGGTCGTGGACGACGAGAAAACGATCGCGGACGGCCTCCGCATGACGTTCGAGAGCGAGGGCTATGCCGTCCGCACCGTGGGGAGCGTCCGCGAGGCGCTCGCCGGCGGCGCGCAGCCGGAGCCCCACGTGGCGGTCGTGGATCTCATGCTGCCCGACGGTGACGGCCTCAGCCTGACGCGCGAGCTCAAGCGGCGCGACCCGGCCCTCGAGGTCATCGTCATCACGGCCTACGGCTCGGTGCGGAAGGCGATGGAGGCGACGAAGAGCGCCGGCGCCTTCTACGTGCTCGAGAAGCCGTTCGATCCCGACGAGCTGCTCGGCCTGGTCAAGAACGCCCTCGATCACCGCCGGCTCTCGACCGAGAACGCGGACCTCCGGCGCCGGCTCGTCGAGCAGATCTCGGATAGCGAGATCCTCGGGAGCGCCCCCGGGATCCAGCGCGTGATGGAGACGGTGGCGGCGGTCGCCGAGGCCGACGCCAACGTGCTGATCATCGGCGAGAGCGGCACGGGGAAGGAGCTCATCGCCAACGCGCTGCACGAGCGGAGTCGTCGCCGCGAGGGCCCGTGGATCAAGATCAACTGTGCGGCGCTCCCCAGGGACCTGATCGAGTCGGAGCTCTTCGGCCACACCAAGGGCGCCTTCACCGGCGCCACGACCGACAAGACCGGCCTCCTCGAGGAGGCGGACGGCGGCTCGCTCCTGCTCGACGAGATCGCCGAGATGCCGGTCGACCTCCAGGCGAAGCTCCTGCGCGTCCTCGAGGAGCGCGTGGTGCGGCGGCTCGGCGGCGCGAAATCGGCGCCCGTGGATTTCCGGCTGATCTCCTCCACGAACAGGAGCCCGGAGGCGGCGCTCAAGGACGGACGGCTCCGCCAGGACCTCTTCTTCCGCATCAACACGGTGTCCATCCAGGTCCCGTCCCTACGGGAGCGGCGCGAGGACATCCCGGTGCTCGTCAAGGCCTTCCTCGAGCGTTACACCACCAAGCACGATCGCCCGGTGGAGGGGATCGAGCCGGGGGCGTACCGGCGGCTCCTCGCCTACGCGTGGCCCGGGAACGTGCGCGAGCTCCAGCATGCCATCGAGCGGGCAGTGCTCGTGACCCGCGGGCCGCAGCTCGTGCTCGACGACTTCCCCGAGCCCCTCCAGCGCGCGAGCGCCGAGCCGGGCGCGCCGGTCACGGTGGCGCCGTCGGAGGTGCCCGCCGGCTCGCTGGAGGAGATCGAACGCGCGTCCATCCTGAAGGCCCTCGAGGCCACCAAGTGGAACAAGCAGGCGGCTGCGGCTCTGCTCGGGCTGCGGCGCCCGACGCTCTATTCGAAGATGCGCAAGCACGGTATCCCCCAGCGCCGGCCGTAAGCCGCCCGTCGCCCGAAACGCAAGCAGTTTCCCCGCCCCTGCACATTTCGTAGGCAGAGAGCCTCGGTTCGCCGGTCGCGCGAACCTCGGAATCCGTTGATTTTCTACGCCTTGCCCCGGACCGGCGCGGCACGGGGGTTGCTTCGCTTGTCGCGCCCGGGAGGGCCCGTGATGAAAAAGATCGAGGCCATCATCAAGCCGTTCAAGCTCGACGACGTCAAGGAAGCGCTCACCTCTATCGGGGTGATCGGCATGACCGTGTCCGAGGTGCGCGGCTTCGGACGCCAGAAGGGCCACACCGAGCTCTACCGCGGCGGCGAGTACACCGTCGACTTCCTGCCCAAGATCAAGATCGAGGTCGTCGTTCCGGACCATCTCGTGGACAAGGTCGCCGAGGTGATCGCCGGCGCGGCCAAGACCGGCAACATCGGCGACGGCAAGATCTTCGTCAATCCGGTCCAGACGGCGGTGCGCATCCGCACGGGCGAGCGCGACGAGAGCGCGCTCTAGGGACTCGCTCCCACAAGGAGGATCACGTGAAGCGATTCAGTACTGCACTGGCAATGATGCTGGTGGTGAGCGTCCCCGCGGTCGTGACGTGGGCGCAGCAGCCGGTCGCTCCCGCTGCACCCGCGGAGGCGCCGGCGCCCGTCGTCGCCCCGGCCCCGGCCACCGGGCCGGCGCCCGCCGCGTCGAAGATCGACAAGGGCGACACGGCCTGGATGCTGACGTCCTCCGCGCTGGTGCTCCTGATGACCGCGCCGGGGCTCGCCCTATTCTACGGGGGCATGGTGCGGCAGAAGAACGCCCTGGCGACGCTCATGCAGAGCTTCATCATCCTGGCCGTCATCTCGATCCAGTGGATCCTCTGGGGCTACTCGCTCGCGTTCGGCCCCGACAAGGGCGGAATCATCGGCGGACTCGAATGGTTCGGGCTGCGCGGCGTCGGCGTCGAGCCCTTCGACGCGTACTCGAAGACGATCCCCCACCAGGCGTTCATGCTCTTCCAGATGATGTTCGCGGTCATCACGCCCGCGCTCATCACGGGCGCGTTCGCCGAGCGCAAGAAGTTCTCGGCCTTCTTGCTCTTCACGCTGCTCTGGGCGACGTTCGTCTACGACCCCCTGGCGCACTGGGTCTGGGGCGACGGCGGCTGGCTCAAGAAGCTCGGCGCCCTCGACTTCGCGGGCGGGACCGTCGTCCACATCTCGTCCGGCGTGTCGGCGCTGGTGTGCGCGATCATGCTCGGCAAGCGCAAGGGCTACGGTCATCAGCCGATGCAGCCCCACAACCTGCCGATGACGGTGACGGGCGCGTCGCTCCTGTGGTTCGGCTGGTTCGGCTTCAACGCGGGCAGCGCGCTCGAGGCCAACGGGCTCGCGGTGAGCGCGTTCACCGCGACCAACACGGGCGCGGCCGCAGCGGCGCTCGGCTGGATGTTCACCGAGTGGATGAGTCGCGGCAAGCCCACGGTGCTGGGCGCGGCCTCGGGCGCCGTGGCCGGGCTCGTCGCGATCACGCCCGCCTCGGGCTACGTCGGCCCGGTCTCGTCGCTCGTCATCGGCGCCGTCGCGGGCGCCGTCTGCTACACAGCCTGCAATCTCAAGGGCAAGCTCGGTTACGACGACTCGCTTGACGTCGTCGGCGTGCACGGGGTGGGCGGGACGTGGGGCGCGCTCGCCACGGGGCTCTTCGCCTCCAAGGCGATCAACGACGCCGGCGGCGACGGGCTCTTCTTCGGCAACCCGGGCCAGCTCTGGACCCAGATCGTCGCGGTCCTGGCGACGTACGGGCTCGCGATCGTGGGAACCGCGATCATCCTGAAGGTCGTCGATGCGCTGGTCGGCCTCCGGGTTTCCGAGGAGGACGAGGTGGTCGGGCTCGACCTCTCCCAGCACTCCGAGACGGCGTACGCGGCCGGCGGCGGGTACGGCGACGTCGGGGCGGGGCATCCCGGCGCGTTCGGCGAGGCGCGCCCGCGCGTGGCTCACTGAGTCCCATGGCCACCACGCCGAGGCGCTTGATTCGGCCCGGGAGTTCCCCTAAGGTAATCGGGCCATCCATCACCCCCTGAGGAAAAGGAGCTCCGCATGACCGCGAAGGACGTGCTCAAGCTGGCCAAGGAGAAGGGCGCCAAGATCGTCGACCTCCGGTTCATCGACCTGCCGGGGCTCTGGCAGCACTTCTCGATCCCGATCTCGGAGCTGAGCGAGGACATCTTCGAGGATGGGCTCGGCTTCGATGGCTCGTCGATCCGCGGGTTCCAGACGATCGACGAGTCCGACATGCTGCTCCTGCCAGACCCCTCGAGCGCCACCATGGATCCGTTCACGGCGGTGCCCACGCTGGTCCTCGTCTGCAACGTGAAGGACCCGGTCACGGGCAAGTGGTACACGCGCGACCCGCGCTACATCGCCCAGAAGGCCGAGGCCTATCTCAAGAAGACGGGCCTCGCCGACACGGTCTTCATCGGTCCGGAGCTCGAGTTCTTCTTCTTCGACTCCATCCGCTTCGACCAGAACTACCACTCCGGTTACTACTTCATCGACTCGGAGGCGGGTTTCTGGAACTCCGGCAAGGAGGGGACACTCGAGCAGCCGAACCTCGGCTACAAGCCGCGCTACAAGCAGGGCTACTTCCCGGTGCCGCCGATGGACAAGTTCCAGGACATCCGCTCGGACATGGTCCTGGCGCTCGAGTCCGTGGGCGTCCGCGTGGAGGTCCACCACCACGAGGTGGCGACGGGCGGGCAGACCGAGGTCGACATGCGCTACGACACGCTGACCAAGATGGCCGATAAAGTCATGTGGTACAAATACTGCGCCAAGAACACGGCGCGGAAGTGGGGCAAGACCGCCACCTTCATGCCGAAGCCGCTCTTCCAGGACAACGGCTCGGGTATGCACACCCATCAATCGCTCTGGAAGAACGGGAAGAATCTCTTCTACGAGCGGGGCGGCTACGCGGACATCTCCAAGAACTGCCTCTACTATATCGGCGGCATCCTCAAGCACGCCCCCGCGCTGCTGGCGCTCATCGCGCCCTCGACCAACTCCTACAAGCGGCTGGTGCCGGGCTACGAGGCGCCGATCAACCTCGTCTACAGCCAGCGCAACCGTTCGGCCTGCATCCGCATCCCGATGTACTCGAAAGCGGAGGGGGCCAAGCGCATCGAGTTCAGGACGCCCGACCCGACCTGCAACCCGTACCTCAGCTTCTCGGCGTGCCTGATGGCCGGGCTCGACGGGATCGCGAACAAGATCGATCCAGGCAAGCCAGTCGACAAGGACCTCTACGAGCTGCCACCGGCCGAGGCGAAGAAGATCAAGCAGCTTCCCGGTGACCTCAGCATCGTGCTCGACAACCTCGAGAAATCCCACGACTGGCTGCTGAAGGGCGACGTCTTCACCACGGACGTGATCGAGACGTGGATCGAGTACAAGCGCAAGAACGAGGTGGACGCGGTGCGGCTCCGTCCGCACCCGTGGGAGTTCGCGCTGTACTTCGATATTTAGAGCGGCGAACGCATCGCGCGAGCGCGGCGGGCGTGGCGAAGCCCGGGCCACCCCGCGAGCGCGGCGGGCGTGGCGAAGCCCGGGCCACCCCGCGAGCGCGGCGGGCGTGGCGAAGCCCGGGTGCCCGCCGCTCTAAATGACCAACGCGCCGACCCCCGAGCATCTGACCGAGGTGCTGCGACGCGCCGGTGAGCTGCGCCACGGACGCGTTGCCGAGGTCTCCGTCGAGACTTCGCGGACCACGATCGTCTCCACCATCAGCCGCCTCCGCCTGAGCTACGAGGGCGACCCGGGCGGTAGCCCTGTCCGCGTGCTCCAGAAGACGCCGCGGAAGGACGTCGCGGCCGAGTTCAGCGAGAGCGGATGCAAAGAGGCCGCCTTCTACGCGACCGTCGCCCCCGCGCTGCCCGCGCGTGTCGTGCCGCGCTGCTTCGAGGCGGTCTGGGAGCCCGACGGCGGCCGACGCCACCTCCTGCTCGAGGACCTCACGGACTCCCACGTCGCCGTGAGCGACTGGCCGGTCGCGCCGACCCTCGAGCAGTGCGAGCGAATCGTGGACGCGTACGCCCGGTTCCACGCGTTCTGGTGGGACGAGCCGCGGCTGGGCGTGTCCGTGGGGACCTTCCTCGACGACGCCGGATTCGTGCGCTTCATGGACGACTTCGCGCGCCGCTTCGCGAGCTTCGCCGGCCGGGTGGGTGACCGGTTGTCCGCCGAGCGGAAGGAGCTCTACGAGCGGTTCCTCCGCGCGGCGCCGCGCCTGCTCGCGCGCTACCGCTCCCACGAAGACCTCACCATCGTCCACGGCGACGCGCACGTCTGGAACCTCCTCTACCCGCGGGATCCCGCGAGCGAGCGGGTGCGACTCATCGATTGGGAGGGGTGGCGCGTCGACACCGCCACCGACGACCTCGCCTACATGATGGCGGTCCACTGGTACCCCGAGCGTCGAAGGAGATTCGAGACGGCGCTGCTCCGGCGCTATTACGACGCGCTGACGGAGCACGGCGTGCGCGGCTACGGGTTCGAGGCTCTCCGGGACGACTACCGGCTCTCGGCGCTCTGGCAGATCACCACACCGGTCTGGCAGGCGACGGCGAACCTCGGAGCCTGGATCTGGTGGAGCCACCTCGAGCGCGTCATGCTCGCCGTCGACGATCTGGACTGTCGCGCGCTTCTCGACTGAGACCCACCGCGCCGCCACGCGAGCGCGGCGGGCGTGGCGAAGAGCGCGGGCCACGCCGCAAGCGCGGCGGGCGTGGCGAAGCCCGGGGGCCACGCCGCAAGCGCGGCGGGCGTGGCGAAGCCCGGGGGCCCGCCGCTCTCAATGATCCTGCACGCGA
>WNFW01001316.1_pt1 | contig 16674 bp, 8 predicted proteins | sample 5400131 | NCBI WGS metagenome assembly WNFW01 (sample SAMN13153362, study PRJNA577476) | soil metagenome | isolation source: 20 cm soil or saprolite under grassland replicate 1 | place: USA:California | collected 2016-06-15 | reverse complement strand
TTCGATGACGCGGGTGTGTATCGGTTGGACCGCCATCGCGCACTCGTGCAGACGGTTGATTTTTTCACACCGATTGTGGACGACCCGTTTTCGTACGGCCAGATCGCAGCCGCCAACTCACTCTCCGACATCTACGCCATGGGCGGACGTCCATTGACTGCACTCAACATCATCGGTTTTCCTGAGGATCTCGTTAGGCCAAGAGTGGTTTCGTCGATTTTGCGCGGCGGCCTTGCCAAGGCAGCAGAAGTCGGATGCGTGATCATAGGCGGCCATTCCATTCGCAATCCAGAACCGATCTACGGACTCGCGGTTACGGGGCTCGTAGACGTGCGACGCGTTACCACAAACGCAAATGCGCGTCCCGGCGACGTGCTCGTCCTGACGAAGCCGGTGGGCACGGGCATTGCCACGACCGCGATTAAACGAGGAATGGCTTCGCGCGCGTTGCAAAGAAACGTCATCGGCCTCATGTCACAGATCAACACGGTCGGCGCCGATTTGGCCGAGTTGGGTCTGGTGCGCGCGGCCACCGATATCACGGGCTATGGGTTGATAGGACATTTGATCTCGTTGTGCCGGGCGAGTGGTGTCTCTGCGGACATCGAACCCGCTGCTGTGCCGATCATCAGCTACGAAATTCACGAGCTCGTGAATCTGGGCTGCGTTCCGCAAGGAACCCGCGATAATCTTAATGGAGCCACGGTTCTTGTTGATTGGGCGCAGACGGATGAGACCTGCCAAATTTTATTAACCGACGCACAGACCAGCGGCGGTTTACTGCTGTGCGTTCCCGAAGCCAATCTGGAAAACGTGCTAATGATCCTGCGAAAAGCACGCACACCTTCAGCCGCGCTGATTGGACGAATCGTACCCCGGCGACGACGACGCCCATTGATATGCATGACCGAGTAAGCTGTGACAAGCGACGCCAAATTCCGGCGGTCTCGAAGATACTCGATGCCCTCGATAATTTTAATTTGCCGCGGCCTTTCGTCGTCGAGATTGTCCGCCGCAAACTGTCACAGATTCGTGCCAGCGGCGTGCTCTCCGATTTTGAAGACATTGTGGCCCATGTCCGTCGTTCACTCGATGGATTTCGCGCCAGCAGACTTCAACCAGTCATCAACGGAACTGGAATTGTCATCCACACAAATTTCGGACGCGCGCCACTTCCGAGCGAAGCAATGCACGCCCTGAATGAAATCGGGTCAGTGTATTCGAATCTCGAATACGATCTTCCGAAAGGCGAACGCGGCGGGCGCGGCGTTTACGTGGAGAGTGCACTCGCCCTACTTTGTGAAGCCGAGGCGGCAACTGTAGTGAACAATTGCGCAGCGGCACTGGTCCTGATCGTTCAGCACTTCACACGAAAGACTGGTAGGGCGCGACCGCCGGGCGCGCCGGAAGTTGTGATTTCACGGGGCGAACTGGTACAAATCGGCGGCGGATTTCGCATCAGCGAAATCCTCGAAGCAAGCGGCGCGAAATTGCGCGAGGTCGGCGCGACCAACAAGACGACACTCGAAGATTACGCGCACGCCGTCGGATCAAACACCGCGATGATTATGAAAGTGCACCGTAGCAATTTTTTCATGAGCGGCTTTGTAGAATCGCCTTCTTCGAACGAGATCGGGACGTTGGCGAAGAAAAACCGGATACCGTTTGTCGAAGATCTCGGCAGCGGCGCGATGGTCGCGACTGAATCATTGGAAATTGCGGAGCACGAGGCAACCCCTGGCGACGTGTTGAAAGCCGGCGCTGATCTCGTTTGCTTCAGTGGTGATAAACTCTTCGGCGGCCCGCAGGCGGGAATCATCGCTGGGAAAAAACGATTCGTTACCGCGCTGAAACGCGAACCGCTGTGTCGGGCTTTGCGCTGCGACAAGCTCTGTCTTGCTGCCTTGCAGACGACTGTGGATCTTTACCTGGATCAAAAAACCGGCGAAATTCCGGCGCTCGCGCTTCTACAAACGTCAGAGGACGCATTGCGCGCCCGTGCCGGAGCAATTGCTTCGAATTTGGCGGATTTACCAATGAAGATCGCAATCGCTCGCGGCAAAGCGAAAACAGGCGGCGGTACGTTGCCGAAGTCGAACGTGCCGTCCGTGACGATCGAGTTGCTTCCCAGAGATTGGTCACTGGCCGAATTCGCGGCGAGTCTTCGTGCATCGAATCCGCCTGTGATTGGCTACATCGCAGATAACCGATTCAAACTCGATCTGCGAACAATTTTTCCTCAGCAAGACGATAGCGTGATCAGCGCGGCTCGCGCAGCGTGTACGAAGTGACGACGCGTCATTTCATCATTGCCACAGCAGGCCATGTTGATCATGGCAAGAGCGCGCTGGTCAAAGCGTTGACCGGTACCGATCCCGATCGTCTCCCAGAGGAAAAGAAAAGGCGGATCACAATCGATCTTGGTTTCGCCGCATTGAATGTAACGGCGCCAAATGGCGACAAAATTCAGGCGGGAATTGTTGATGTTCCGGGCCATGAGGATTTCGTGCGCAACATGATTGCCGGAGTTGGCTCAATCGATCTGGCACTATTCGTCGTTGCCGCAGATGACGGCTGGATGCCTCAAAGCGAAGAGCATTTGCAAATTCTCAATTATCTCGGTGTGCAACGCGCCGTCATTGCGCTCACCAAGACCGACTTGGGCGCAATCGACGTCGCCACGAATCAAATTCGCGAACGACTATCCGACACGCCTTTTGCAGATTCGCCGATTGTTCCCACTTCTGTTCGGACAGGAGCGGGCATTGAAAACTTGGTAAATACGCTGGCTAGCCAACTCGCAAGAACAGAGCCCCAACGCGACATCCGCAAGCCACGGTTGTTTATCGATCGGGTATTCACGCTCCGCGGGATCGGCACAGTTGTGACCGGGACACTCACCGGCGGATCCCTGCGCCGCGGCGAGAAAATCGTTGTTTACCCGACTAATTTCGAAACACGGATTCGCTCGATTCAGAGCCATGGCCAGGAACTGGAAGTCGCGCACCCGGGAATGCGTACCGCGATCAATCTACCAGACCTCGAAGTGGAGCAGATCAAGCGCGGTGACGTGGTGACGCTTCCGGATCACGGCGCACCATCTTCAACTTTAATTGTTCTTGTCGAAAAACCGTCACGCCCCATGGGCGAAAAGACTGTTACCCAGCCCCTGAAAAATGGATCCTCGATATATGTTCACCACGGTGCGTCGCGCGTCGCAGCGAGGATTAGATTTCGTGAAAATGGATCGCTCGAAGCAGGCAAACAAAAATTTGCTCAGTTAACGCTTGGTTCACCAATCTTTGCGTTCATCGGCGACCGTTTCGTCGTTCGCGATTCTTCGGAGCGACATACGATTGCCGGCGGAATTGTGCTCGATCCGGATGGCAACAAGGAATCACTGGCGTCCAGTGTCGCACTAGACAATGTCGATGCTTTCGTGCGCGCGACCGTCGCGCGACAGGGATTCGCGCGGCGAGAAAGTGTTTTGAGCAAATCACGATTCAGTGCCGATGAAATTTCCGCGGCCCTGATAAATTTGGAGCAAAACAACGAGATTATTCTGTTCCAGGACATCGCGGCCGATTGTGAATTCTGGCGGAAACTTCGCGGGCAGGCGATTGGCCTGATCGAAGCGACGCACAAAGAGACTCCCGAGCGCGCCGGTATCGATCTGGGTGAGCTACGCTCAGCGTTACGCATTCAAGACCCGGAGGTGTTTGAATTGCTGGTGGCGGATCTATGCGAGAGCGATTTCGTCCGCAAAGGATCGGTTATCGCGCGAACTTCCCATCGTCCAACGCTGCCGGTCCACGTTCAATCCGTGGAGAAACGAATTCGCGAAGCGCTGGCGGGACAGCCGTTCGATCCACCCTCGCGCAAGACGATTGAATCGGATCCCCAGGCTCGGCAAGTTGTGCGTTTTTTGATCGAGAACGGCGACGTAACCGAACTCGCTCTCGATGTGGTGTTATTGCGCGGGAGTTTTGAGCATATGAAATCGCAGGTGGCAGAGTTCATTTCGAAAAACGGACCCGCCACTGTGAGTCAGTTGCGCCAGGCACTTGGGAGTTCGCGCCGCATCATGGTGCCGTTGCTGGAACGGCTCGATCGAGAGGGCGTCACAACCCGCGCGGGTGACAAACGCCGCTTGCGAATGTAACGCCATTTCCCCGCATGAAGGTTTCGCTTCATCTGGCCAACTCATTCGATGCCGCATGGGAGAACGTGCTTCTCACATGGTTCGAAAAAGTAGCTTCGCAACCATTCGAACAAACTGCCCCCGTTGCCGTGGTCACTCCGTTTCGAAGTCGCGCACAATTATTACGGGGCAAACTCCTCGCCCACGGAATTTCACTTCTGGGCGTCCACTTCCTCGTACCGGGGCAATTACGCGAAATTTTGCTAGGCGACAGTACGTTGACAATTCCGTTACGCGAACATTTGCGTTTGCTCCTCGCGATCGCGGCCGAGGAATTCGCCGCGGACGCTGACAGTGAACAACCGGGCTCTCTCATCGCACGAGCAGTCGCACGCGATCCCGATTACTTCCTGCGTCTGTTGGACGAATTGGACGCCGCCGGTTGGGGCATGGCGGACGTTGACCAACCAGTGCTGACCGAGATCGCCACATCATTTACGAAAATGTGTCGTGACTGCGGGTTCGCGTTTGTTCACCAAGCCGACCGCCTCGCAACTGCGAACGCGGCAAAAGTGCCGCCGCGTTTCAGTCAGTTGCTTGTCACCGGTTTTGACGGCGCACACTGGCCGCTCTGGCCGTTGTTGCACGCGGCGGTGAAATCTTCCCGGGAAGCCACCGTCGTCTTAAATGATCCTCGCGACAAAGCGCGGGACATCGATGAAACCTGGGTTGGCACTTGGGAAGAAGTCTTCGGCGAAGCGGAGCCGGTTCCCGGGCCACAGGCGAAGGCGGAGCGAAAGATGCGAGAAAGGGATCCTTTGGACAAAGTGCATTTTCTAGTCGGAGCCGACACTACCGAGCAGGCACGCGCCATTGTCGCACTCACGGCGAAATTTCTTTGCGACAATGATTGTGAGCGCATTGGGATTTTGTTCCCGCAGAAAGGCGCGTTGCCACGGCTCGTGGCGAGCTTTCTTCGTGCAGCGCAGATCGCTCATAACGACGCAATTGCGCATCTAACTCCGAGCGTGTTTGATGACGACGCGTGGCGCGCGTGGTTGGAACTGCAAGAAAATCCGCAGTTAAAATTTCTTTTCCAATTTCTGCGCGCTGTGGAAGCGAGGATTTTCGACAAGACATCGGTTCTCCAGATCGAAGAAAAACTGCGTGACGCGTACAACCGCGTACTCATCGATAATATTGAGATTCTCCGCGAATTTTGCGCGCGCTCCGAACAGAACCCGGACATCGCACGTGCGGTGGAAAAGATCCAATTTCTGCCTGCGCTGGCAACGTTTTCTGAATTCCTTCGGCAGACAAAACGGATTTTCGCGGAGTTTGGTTGGAAGCAACGCTGGAGCGAAATCGAGCGGCTCAGCCGTGGATGGGCCGAACGCGTGCCACAGAGCTTCTCGAAGCAGAACTATTTGGGTTGGTTGCGCGAAATTCTGGCCGCGCCGTCCTTAAGCCGCGATGACTGTGGCGCACATCCATACAGTCGCGTGCACTTGCTGCCATACGCGGAAGCGGAGAGCCAATCGTGGTCGCATGTGATTTTTGCCGGACTCAACGAAGAAGCATGGCCAACACTTGATCAGGAATTCGTCGCCAGTGGACAAATCGACGAGTTCAACCAGCGGAACAGAAAGCTCAACCGGCGCGCCGTAAAACGCGGTCGCCATGGAGAAGGCCAATGGAACATCGTCGAGGGCAAAACCTTTCTACTCGGGCCCTCCGAGCGGCGCCAGATCCGGCGACGCCAAGTTTGTAATCTGATGGAATCAGCCGACGCGGGAATTGGCGTAACCGCGAATCTTTATTCTGAGAGTTCGCCGAGCCGGATCACGAATCCGACCGACTTCTTTTCGCGGCTGTATTTTCAGACGCGCGGCCGCGGTGTCTCACAGCAAACTCTTCAAGCACTGGAAGAACAGACGCGAATGTGGTTGGGCGATTGGTCACCGGTTGACGCGCAGAAGCCTGATTCGATCAACATCGGCCGGACGCGCTACGCATACGATATGCGGCGGGTAGAGCGCGCGTTCGGCGAGTACGAGTTCGCGTTGCACGCACCGCCGGAAAAACCAGTCACATTGCGCGTAACGCAATGGGAGTCCGCAGTGAAATCGCCAGCCATTGAGTGGATGCAACTTTTTCTCGGAGTTGATCCCGATCGTGACAACGGCAACGCGTGGGCGACTGCCACCGGTCGATGGGTGCACCGCTGGCTAGCAGACAGCGTGCGGCACACCACTGGTGATCCTTTTGTCGAGCTTTGCGAAGGGGATGAGATTCGCGACCGCCTCGTTCAACACGCGCGACAATTTCGACATGACGTGTACGATCTTTGTGTCGCCTGCGGACGGCCTTTGCCCGATTGGTGGGTGTCTGGCTGGAGCAACGCGCTCTACATCGCCGACCGTCTCGCCGCGAAATTGTCCGGACTGGCAGCCGATTGGACACACATGGCGCCGGAATGGTCATTGGATTCGCCAACGAGGATTCTAGTGGGAAAAAATGAATTCCTACGAGTGCGTGGCAGGATCGACCTGATTCTGGCGCGCGGGACACGCAAGGAATCGCGACTTCCCTTCGAGAACTTATGGCTGATCGACTACAAGACCGGCCGGCAACGCGGGCTCAATCTACACGAGCGGCGTTCGAAAGAAGCGTCTGCAGAAAAATTTCGGAAGCTGCTGACGAAAGGCCGAGGGGTGCAGCTCGCGTTATACGCGCTGGCCACGCATGCTCTCGGAGCTTCGAACGTGCAGCTGGCGTTATTGGGTTTGGCGGATGAACTGGAGCCCCAATTTGGTTTGGCAGACGCGCTCGCCCAAAAAGACTTTTGGCAGGAACTCTATCGCATGCAGGAGACCGGCGTCTTCGGAATGCTTGGACCGGTCCACGCGGATTACGGTTTCGCTTACGATTATCCCTTGGCCACGCTCGGGATCGATGAAGAGCTGCTAAAACAGAAGTGGGCCATTACTCATCCCGCACTGGCGGTCGATCCGGAGGAAAATTTATGAGTAGCCTCGTTGACAGCAATGCCCGCGAACGCTTCGCATGTGAGCTGAACCGGAATTTTTCCGTAGTTGCCTCGGCTGGTTCAGGCAAGACGCGTGCGATTACTAACCGGGTAGTGCAGATCGCCAGAAGTCCGCTGGCGCTCGAGTGGCTGCCACAACTTGTGGTCGTCACCTACACGAACCGCGCCGCGGATGAAATGCAACAGCGGGCGCGGCAGCAAATCTTGGAGCATTCGAAGCTCTCAAAAAATCCCGAGGTGATCGACGCATTCAATCGGGCCTTCTTCGGCACGATTCACAGCTTTTGCATGAAGTTGCTCGCAACGCATGGGCATTATCTTGGATTGCCGCAAAATCTCGAGCTGATTACCGATGACGCGGAGCTTTGGAACCAATTCGTTCAGCAATACGCAACTGTAGGGCGTTCGTTAACTGAAGAAACACGCCTTCTGCTTTTGCGTCACGTGCAGGCGCGGCAATTGATGGAACTCGCTCACAATACCGAGGTCGATCTGACCGCGGTTGAACTGCAAATGCCGTACCCGGACACGGACTTCGCCAAAGTATATGCCGCTAACGAAAAGCCATCGCCGAACATTGCCAAAGCGAAAGCCGAGCTAGAGCACTGGGAAAAACGGTGGCGCGACACCGATGAGTTTGTCCCGTGGCCGCCGTGCGCCACGATGGCGAGAGAATTTGTGCGGATCTGGCGCGAAGCGTTTCGACCGCTGCGTGATTGGGTCAATGCGTGCGCTCTCTGTGTTGCTGCTGAAGTGCAACGCGATTACCGCGAGTTCCGACTCGAGCGCGGCCTCGTCAAGTATGCGGACCAGGTGTCGCTCGCTGGAGAACTCATGCGGCTTCCGGATGTAGTGCGCCGCATTCGCGAAAATAATTACCGCGTCATCCTCGATGAAGCGCAGGACACTGATCCGCAGCAATTCTTTGTATTGTTGGAGGTCGCGCGCTCCACACAGGCAACCGGCGCTTGGATAGAAGATCCAGCCGGGGTAGCCGGGCCGCGATCCGGCCATTTCTGCATGGTCGGCGATTTCCAGCAATCAATTTATCGCGACCCCGCCGACCTCGCCCGCTACCGCGAGCTACACGAAGTGCTCGCCACTACGAACGCCGCGCAGGAACTGAAATTTTCCGTCACGTTTCGGCTGGATACTACGCAGCTTAATTTCGTGAACGCCACGTTTGGCGAAATTCTGAATAAGCAGGAAGGTCAGGTCGCGTTTGTAGAGTTGCATCCGCGTCCTGATGTGTTGCCGGGACAAGTGGTCCGCTTCGATTTCGGCTGCGATGTGGACCTTGCATTGCCGGAATCACAGCGCGCTGTAGTGGAAGCTCGCGAACTCGCTGCGTGGCTACACGATATCGGCCATCAAAAGTTGTGCGCGGAATCATGGCGGCAGGTCGCGATTTTGTGTCCGCGGAAAGCGTGGTTGCGAACGTTGCGCGGGGCGTTGACGAATGTGGATCTGCCGGTGGAAGTCCACTCCGAAAGCGACAGAGAAGGTGAAAACCCGGCATACGCCTGGCTGACGGCGCTGTTGACGATCATGGTCGATCCAAACGCAAGCTACGAAGTTGTCGGCGTCCTCCGTGAAATCTTTGGGTTGTCCGATGACGACCTGCACCGATTTTCGCAGGCTTACCCGACACGATTCCAAATTAGAGAGCACACGAGTGGCAATAGCGTGGTTGCGAAAACGTTGAACAATCTGTTGCGCATTCGCCAAGCCATCGTGCAACAACCATTGTTCAGCGCCGTACAAGAGATCGTTCGATGCACGCAATTACGCGAACGCTTGCGGTCGCTTCCAGAGGAGGAATTTGCCGACTTATCCAGCGAACTCGACGAAGTGCTAAGCATTACCGCAAGCGCGGAAGCGCGCGGACTTTCGCTCTCAGATTTGGGGCAGACCTTGCGGACACAATTTCACGCTACGCGCGAGACTCATCCGTCGCAGCGGGACGCGATACAACTGATCACGGCACACAAAGCGAAAGGTTCCGAATGGCAGGCGGTCATCGTGCCATTCCTTACGCGTGAGATCCACGACACACATCCAGCGTATCCATACGCAATTCGGAATGTGAATGGGCCCGGCGCAAAAATCATTCTTGATCCAACAGATTTCGACGAATGCAAAGAGGAGCTTAAACAAATCGACCGACAGGAAATGGAACGGCTGCTTTACGTAGCCCTAACGCGCGCGAAGCACACGTTAGTATTGGCTTTTGATCGGCAATTCTTCCTAAATAGCCGCGGCCAATTTCACCGCAATTCGCAAATCAGCTTGTTACGCGCCGGAGATCGCGGGTGCAACTGCGACGTAGTGGCGAGGCTATCGAATGAAGCGCGCGAATGCACTGAGACGCGTGACAGACAACGGTCCGCACCGCTAGAACATATTTCCGAGCAGTTCGGGGCACGTGAGCTTGGTTGGATTGACGACGCTCGCCGGGAGGCAGCGCGCTTTGTTCAAACGATCAGCCCCAGCAAGTTCGCGCAGGAACAAGAAATCCAGCCTGAGGCGGCCGCTGAGGCGTGGATCGAGATCGGACCGGAGTTGCGTCCGCCGCGCATTGGGAATCCAGCCACGCGCTACGGAATTTGGTGGCATGAGTTTGCTCAAAAAATCCCGTGGCATTCGCACCGAGACGTGTGGCAAGCGGCTTTTGAGGCGAATCTTTCTGATTCTCCCGAGCCGGCTCGCTCGATACGGGAATGGAAGCTGTTGATCAAATATGCGTCGGAGCATCCAGACTTTTTCGCCGGGAACATTTTCGCTGAGATGCCGTTCTTCTGGAGAATGGATGAGCAAAAATGCTTGGAAGGACTGATCGATGTTGCGCTTTTTCAGCCGGACGAAAAGAAATGGTTCATCCTGGATTGGAAAACGAACCGGGTCGAGCGAGATGAGCTTGAGAGCTTGCGCGTGGAGTATCGCCCGCAGATTGCGGCCTACTGGAAAGCCGTCACGGAGATGACGAAGCGGCCGGTCAGTGCCGGAATTTATTCGACTGCGACAGGCGAGCTGATCGTGTACAGCGAAGACGAACTCGCACAGGAATGGGCGCGGATCAGAACATTGCCGCTAGACGATCTCGGGTCCGAGATCGTCGACTCCCGTTAGCATGCGCTACTCAACTCAGTTCTCTCGGTCGCCGCGGATGAATTGCTCGACGCAACGAAATGCTTCGTCGTCGGTCATTTGCACTGGAGGATGCTTGGAAAAATAGGCGGAAGGGGAATGCAACACGCCGCCGATGCCGCGGTCGAGCGCGACCTTGCAGCAGCGGATCGCGTCGATCGCCACGCCGGCCGAGTTGGGCGAATCTTCGACTGATAGTTTCAAGTCAATTTCCATCGGCACATCGCCAAAGAGGCGGCCTTCCACACGAATAAACGCAATCTTATTGTCGAGCTGCCACGGTACATAGTCGCTCGGGCCGATGTGAATATTTTCGTCCACCAAACGATCGCCCATCACTGACTGGACTGCCTCCGTTTTCGAAGTTTTCTTGGACGCCAGCCTGGTGCGATTGAGCATGTTCAGGAAATCGGTGTTGCCGCCCGTGTTTAACTGATAAGTGCGCACGACTTTCACGCCGCGCTTCCGGAAGAGATCGACCAACGCCCGATGCACGATGGTGGCGCCCACCTGCGCCTTAATATCGTCGCCAATAATCGGCAGATTTTTATCGGCGAATCGTTTTGCCCAAGCCGGATCACTCGCTATGAAGACGGGGATGTTATTGACAAAGCCGAGTCCGGCTTCCAACGCGCAACCGGCATAAAATCGGGTGGCCTGCTCTGATCCGACGGGCAGGTAGTTGACCATCAGTTCGGCGGAGGAATTCTTTAGCTCGGTAATGATTTCTTCTCGAGTGGTTTCTTTCTCGAGCGGAAGAAATGTGCGCAGCGGATCCTGATCCTGCATGTGTGGCGGGTAACCATCCAGAACACAGCCCATTTTCACAATGGCGCCGGTGAGCTTGATCTTTTCACAGAATATCTTCGTGCAATTGGGCGGCGAAAAAATAGCCCTGCTCACGTCCAAGCCGACCTTGCGCCGGTCGATATCGAAAGCGGCCACAACTTCAATGTCACTCGGACGATACCCGCCGATCTGCCGGTGCATTAAGCCAATGCTGGTACCATTGGCGGAGGAGGAGCCATCATAAAAATTGAGTCCCTGCACGAGCGAACTGGCGCAGTTTCCAACGCCAACGATTGCGATTCTGATTTTTCTCATTTCTAAAAACTGAAAGCTACCTGATCTAAATAATTCGGAGCAAGCGATAAATTAGGCTGCGTCCGCTGCCGCGTCCCGCCTAGTTAGGCCCCCGAAATCGGGCCGCGAAGCCTGAATCTGTCTGAAGTCGCACCGGCTTGCAAGGCCTGATATAAGGGCAAGAGTCAGAGGCCTTCCTATGTCAGGAAGGGCCTCCGCCAGGAGATAAACCACATGTGTTCGAAATTCGCAGCCATCAGTGTAATGATCGCTGCCGTTTTGGCCGGGTCCTCACGCTCGTTGGAAGCGATGCCGGTTTATGACATCGAACAAGCAGTTACCGTGGCCCAGGAACGCAACCCCGAGATCCTCATCGCGCACAAGAAGGTGATCGCGGCGCGTGGTGGTTTCATTGAAGCCCGCTCTGGGTATCTGCCGTCTCTGAGCTCCAGCGGACTTTACGATAAGCGACAGACCGAGAGCCAGACAAACCTTCGACAGGAAGATTACAACGCGATAGTAAAGCTCGAACAGAACCTTTATACGGGCGGAGCGGTTAGTAGTCAGGTGGCAATCGCACAATTGAACATCGCCAAGGCAAATTATGACCTTCAGGAGACGATCAGCCGCGTCACCATGAACGTGCGAATTGCGTTTAACGAACTGCTGCTGAACCGGGCGAAACTCCGGGTACACGAGGATTCCGTGCGGGTGTTCGAACAGGAACTCAAAGGCGAGCAGGAAAATTTCAACGCTGGCATTGTTGGCAAATTAAACGTGCAGCGCGCTGAGGTGGCACTCGCCAACGAGCGGCCGGAATTCTTTAACGCGCAGACGGATTTGAAAAACTCGTATTTGCGACTGGCAGAACTTTTCGGGACCGATGTCCCCCCTGGCAAACAGGCGCCTCCGTTCGAAATTTCGGGCCAGTTGCAGTATCGGCCCAATCATCCGGACCTTAACGACTGCCTCGCACGGGCTGACGCGGATCGTGGGATCATCAAAGCTCGGGCCAAAGACATCGAGATCGAAGATCGCCAGTACGTGCTGGACCGCAGCGCAACGCGTCCACACGTGCGCGCCTTCTCGGGGTATGAAGTTTACAGCGAACGGGACCCCGATGTTGGCCCTGAATTTAACTACGGCGGCGTGGTCGGCATAAACGCCACGTGGAACATCTTCGATGGTCACGCGACCAAAGGGCGTATGCAGGCCACGCGCGCCCGGCGTGAGGCGGCGGTACAAGCCTTGGCAGCAGCGCGGCGCAGCGTGGCCTCGGAAGTCCGGAGCGCATTTTTCGATCTCCAACAAGCCGACCGCGTACTCGAGAGTGAAACAAAAAACGTGCAAACGGCGGATGAAGCGCTCGACATGGCCAGAGGGAACTTTGCCGCCGGATTGGGAACACAACTTGATGTGCTGCAAGCAGCCACCGACGTGACCCGGACCCGGACGACCCGATTGAGCGCGATCTATCTGCATAACGTAGCTCTGGCCCGCCTTGGTCACGCCTGCGCCAGTTCAGCCGAAGCGCTCAATTTCGTATCCGACTTTAAAGACGTGAAAAACGAAAGCCCAAATGCTGCGCACGCTGCCGATCTGGCCAAGCCGCCGCAAAAAATGACTCAGCGATGAAAGCAGGATTCATACGTTTGAAAAGCCACTTCGTTCTGATTCTGATCGCATCATTCGCACACCCGACCAGCGCGGTCACTCTACAACAGGTCCTCCGCGCCGCGCTCGAAAGAAATCCCGAGATACTCGAAGCCAAAGCCGGTCTTGAGCAAGCTGCCGGGCAGCGCTTGGTTTTTCGTTCTATTGTCTGGCCAGACTTCGACGTGAACGTGCCCGCAGGTGTGCAGTACGGTCACCGCGCTGGCGAGAATGGAGTGAAAGGATTTGCGGTCGGTCGGGGCAATTTGGGACAGACGTTGTTCAACATGGCTGTGCCGCCTTCGCTTCGCCGTGGAGACATTGAAGTTCTAATTGCCCAACAGCAACTAAATGTCGCGGTCGTACAACAATTGCACGCCGCGCGGCTCGCGTTTTACGCGGCGCTTTACAACCGATCGCTGGAATCGCTTCGAGACGAACAACTGCAAAGATTGCAAGAAAATGTTGCCACTGAGAAAAATCGCTTAGAAGCGGGATTAGCTGATCGAAGCGGATTCACCAGCGCAACTATCCTGGCCAACGAACTCGTTCCGCAAATGGAAGGCGCACAACGCGCGTACCGGGAAGCGCAATTGAATTTGGCGCAGGCAATGGGAATCGACCCAGCAAAATCATCTCTGCCCGAACCCGAAGGCGAACTGAAATTTCTGCCGATGGAAATCGACGTTGAAGCGGAAACAGCCGCAGCTTTACAGCGCAGGGTTGATCTAAAACTCGCCCGTTTATTTGTACGCGCTGCAAATGAAGACGAACGCATTATCGCAGCTGACTATTATCCTGCGCTGACGGGAAGCATCCACGGGGAATGGGTTCCGGTCTCAGGAATTCATCGGCAGGAATCGACAAGCAAGACACAGGATTTCATTGGTTCAGAACTTCGTGAAAAGGCGGCATACACCTGGCGCGTCATTGATAATGGCAAAGTTGGCGGAGCGGTGTTAAGGGCGCGGGCAGCACGAGAGGAAAACGAACTGACGTGCCGGAATTTAGAAGGGAATGTGACTCGGGAACTTCCGCGTATTGCCAACGAAATTCAGGCAATCGTTGCTCGGGAAAGATCACTTGCATCGGCGACCGCCGCTGCGGAGGAGAGCGCCCAAACGGTTAAAGAGAACGTTGCCAGTGGTTTGGTGTCGCAGTTTGAGTACCGCGTAACTCAAAACGGTTTTTTGACAACGAAGAGCGGGCTACTGGATGCGATTTATCAGCGCAACGTCGCACTCGCAGAATGGGACCGCGCTACTGGCCGGTATTTTCAATTTTCGTACAAAACTCGCAAACCGGGTTCGGAAGCGGATAAGTAGTCGAATCGCCAGGGACTTCACACGGACCGACAGATTTGGCAGCTGGGAGGCCGTCGTTCGCTGAAGCCTACGATCGAACGGATATCTCGGCTGCAGTGTCTTGGCAATAATGGTCTCGAAGGTCTACGAACAAGCCGGAACAAGAACGGCTACTGCCGGGCACGAGCGGATTGCAAACAACCGGCGTGGACATCACACTAGTTTTCCAAAATTGAAATTCCCGGAATCAAAGACCGTTTTGTGGATCGGCGCAGCGGCGATCGTCGTTGTTTTCGCGCTCACATATTTTTTTCTGATGCCAGTCGCGGAAGTGGCGACAGCCCAGCGGGGGACGGCCATCTCGGCGGTTTACGGCACAGTGCGGATCGAACCGGCGTTTGTGGTGCGTGTGCGGGCGCAAAACGACGGGTTTATTCGGCTGGCCGAATCTTTCTCTGCCGGTCGAGGCGCAATCGGTAAAGGCGTACAAAGAGGCGAATTACTAGCAACCATTGCTGACGAAGAAACCTCCAGACAATTGAAACAGGCGCGCACGGATTTGCAGGCAGCCGTTGACCGCGCGGCTCTTCCCCTCCCGTCCTCTGAGTTGCTCAAAGCAGCGGAGGACAATCTACAACGGCTCGAAAAAGTCGTTTCCTCTGGGAATGTGCCCGCGGTCGAATATCAGAAATCCAAAACTGAGGTAAACCGTTTACGCGGCGCGGTGGAGACAGAGCGCATCGAGCGCGATCGCAATCTCAAATCTCTTGAACAAACTGCAAAGAAGCTTGAAGCGGAAATGAAGAATGCTGAAGTCCGCTCGCCGATTGAAGGAATTTTGACCAACGTTCAGACGATCGATGGCGAATTGATTTCGGACGGGAATGAACTTTTCACCGTCTCTTCGCGAAAGACCTATGTACGCGGCGAAGTTAACGAGGAGGACGTAGGCGAAGTAAAACCGGGAATGAAAGCGAAGGTGCAATTGTACGCCTACCGCACGCGCACGTTCACGGGCCGCGTCACGTCAATCCAGCCGGCAGCCGATCCAACCACTCAGCGCTATACCGTTGTGCTGGACATGGAAAATCCGCCCGACAACATGATGGTCGGAATGACCGGCGAGATGAACATCGTTACCGGCGTGCACGAAAATGCGCTGCTCGTGCCCACGCGCTCGCTGCTTGTCGATCAAGCGCTGGTGGTAAGTGGGGGAATTGTGCAGCGACGAACCGTCAACGTGGGATTTCGTACACTGGATTTTTCCGAGGCGCTTAGTGATCTGACAGACGGCGATCATGTAATTGTTTCAGATCAGGATAAGTTTCATTCCGGCCAGCCGGTGCGCCAGCGCATGATCAACGCGCCGCCTCCACCGAAAGCGCCGTGACACCCCCGCTTTACATTGCCCTGCGTTTTTTGACGCATCGCAAGCGGGCATTGCTTTTGAGCTTAAGCGGCGTCGTTTTCGGTGTCGCAATTTTCATCTGCACGCAGGCGCAGACACAGGGCTTCTCTCGCTATTTCATCGAGTCCAACATCGGCAGTAATGGCGCGCTCGTCGTCAGGTCCCGTTTTCGGCCGCGTTATGAGCCGCTCATGGTCGCGGCAAAGAACTCCAAGGCGAGCACGAGCCGCCGTCTCTATTTTGAAGGCATTACAAACCCCAACGAAATCATGCGGGTGAGCAGGCAATTCCCCGATGTTATCTCCTGTTCACCGGTTCTGCGCGGAAACGTAAGCGCTCGCGCAGGATTTGAGAACGCGACTGTCGATCTTTACGGCATCGATCCCGCCCTCCATGCACGAACTACCGATATCCTGCGTCAATTGATTGACGGCAGTTTTGATGACTTTCGAAATAACACCAGCGCGATCATTATTGGTTCGCGCTTGGCAGAGCTTCTTCAGACTAGCGTGGGCGACACGGTGCAATTGCTCGCCCCCAACGGCGAGTACTGGCGATTCAATGTTGCAGCGATCGCACGTGCAGGCATTGGCTCGATCGATTCGACCCGTATTTACTCGCACGCCAAGGTTGCACAGGCGTTGCTGCAGCAGCCTTCAGGAGCGTCTATGATCATCTATAAACTGCGGGACCGGAATCGTGCGCCGGCGTTAGCCGGCCGGTTCGAAACGCTTTTCCAGCACAATGCCGTTAGCTGGCAGGAACGCGAGGAGAGCACGCTACAACTTTTTCTGACCTTGCGAATGTCGGTGGCCATCACCACCTCTCTGATCATCCTGCTGGCTGGTTTCGGTATTTTCAATGTGCTCACCATGTCGGTACTCGCGAA
>WNFW01001313.1_pt1 | contig 16691 bp, 12 predicted proteins | sample 5400131 | NCBI WGS metagenome assembly WNFW01 (sample SAMN13153362, study PRJNA577476) | soil metagenome | isolation source: 20 cm soil or saprolite under grassland replicate 1 | place: USA:California | collected 2016-06-15 | reverse complement strand
TTATCATCCGGTTGTCGAGTCTTTTGATTTGGCAACTGCTCTCGAACACCCCGATAAGTCACCAAAGCTTGAACCTCTCGATACGGTGCGCATCTTCGGGCGATTCGACTTTGAACCTGATCCCGAAGTGCTCATCACCGGCGAAGTCCGTGCGCCGGGACGTTATCGCACCTCAGGCCAGCAGCATTTGCGCGATGCGATTTTTCAGGCCGGAGGCGTGACGCCGGATGCGTGGCTGGACTCGGCACAGCTCTTCCGTCGCCAGCCGGATGGGGCCACGCGAGTCTTTAGCATTAACTTGAACGATGCACTCACGGGCGATCCTTTGAACAATGTTTTGGTCCAGCCGCGCGACCGGATCCTCGTGCATCGCCATCCCGAACAAGTTTCGCCGGCCAGCGTGTACATAAGAGGTGATGTAGCTCGGCCGGGACGTTATCCACTGGCAGCCAACATGCGCGTATCCGATTTGGTCCAGTCAGCAGGCGGATTGTTGCGCAGCGCGAATCCCGATGCGGGGAACCTTACGCATTATGCGTTCTCTAACAATTCGTCGGGAGAGCGTACGCCGTCGGGGCACCAGGATCTAAGTCTGGCTTCGGCGCTCGCAGGAAAAGAAGACCAGAATTTAACGCTCCACGCTGGCGATGTGTTGACCGTGCCCCAACAAGCTGAATGGAACGATATCGGCGCAACGGTCACCCTGCGCGGTGAGGTCCGCAAGCCAGGTGTTTATGGTATCCGGCCAGGCGAACACTTGAGTTCGCTACTGAGTCGGGCTGGTGGGCTACTGCCTACCGCATATCCGCGCGCAGCGGTGTTCGAGCGGAACGAGGTGCGTGAACTTCAGCAGAGGAGTCGCCAGGAGCTGATTCAGCGGCTCGAGCAGGAGTCGACAGTCGTAAAGACTTCAGCGACCACGACGGGAACGGAGGAAGCCGCATTGCAACAGGCAGCCATCCAGCAGCGCCAGCGCGTGCTGGATGCATTGCGGAAAGCTCCAGTATCGGGTCGGCTAGTGATCCATCTCCGCCCCGACCGCAAAGACTTTGGAGGTTCGCCCGACGACATCGAGCTTCGCGCCGGTGACTCGCTGACGGTTCCCAAGCAGCCTGGGGCAGTGCTCGTCATCGGGCAGGTCTATAACTCCAATGCCCTCACCTATACACCCGGAAGAAATGCGGGCTGGTATCTATCCCGCGCGGGAGGCCCGACAGAACTTGCGAACAAGGGAGGAATCTTCATTATCCGTTCCGACGGCTCCGTCACAGGTGGAAATGAGGGCGGCTTCTGGTCAGGAAGTGTGCTCTCCTCATCCTTGGGTCCGGGCGACACGATCGTGGTGCCGGAGAGGCCGGTTCTTGGAAGCAGCAAGTTGAAAAATGTTCTGTCGGTTGCGCAAATCGCGTCGTCTGCGGCATTGGTTGCTGCTGTCGCCATTCCATGAGGATACATGAGCAAGAAGCGTTTGATGGCGATCCTAGGAACAACACTTCTGTTCGGCGTTGGAAAGGTTAGTGTGTCGTACGCACAAGGGCAAGGGACGAAGCCAGCGGCATCGGAAACTCCTCCGGCGAAGAACAACCCTTCGTCAAAGACCGATGTGTCTGCGCAAGCGAACGCTGTGAGGAAAACGTCTCTGGGCACGCAAACAGGATTGGTGGGAAGGTTCATCGGTGATCAGCGAGAAATTTGGACGAGTCCTGCAAGGCTTCGGTTCTCCGATACGGAGTGGCTTGTTCCGCTCAGCGGTGTCACGGCCGGGCTTTTCGTGACGGACCACGATTTCAGCAAACACCTGTCGCAGAAGCCTACGACGATCAGTCATTACAAAACGCTATCAAACGCTGGTGTAGCAGCCCTTGTTGGTGGGGCAGGCGGAATGTGGGTGATCGGCCACGTAAACCACAATCAGCACTGGAGCGAGACTGGTTTCCTCGCTGGCGAAGCGGCGTTGAACAGCTTGGTAGCGGTCGAGTCATTCAAGTATACGCTGCGGCGCGAACGACCGTATCAGGGCGATGGCAGCGGGCCATTCTTCCAGAGCGGCGGCACATCGTTTCCCTCGGAACATGCCGCTGCGGCATGGTCGGTGGCTGGAGTAATCGCCCACGAATACCCTGGCCCTTTTACGAAGATTATGGCCTACGGCTTGGCATCATTGGTTAGCGTCTCGCGCGTGAAAGCGCATCAGCATTTTCCATCGGATGTGGTTGTTGGCAGCGTGATCGGTAATCTCGTCGCACAAGACATTTACAGCCGGCATCATGATTTTGATCTCGGCGGTGGGGAATGGCGATCGATCAGCCAACTCTTTCGCGCTGATCGCAACTCTTCCCCAGCGAATCAGGGTTCGCCCTATGTTCCACTCGACAGCTGGATCTATCCGGCCCTCGATCGCTTGATTGGAATGGGCATGATTGACAGCGGGTTTTCTGGCGTGCGGCCTTGGACGAGGAGCGAATGCACGCGGTTACTCACTGAAGCTTCTGACAGAGTCGAGGGGGGACTTGGGGAGGCACAAAGGACTTATCAACTCCTTGAGAGAGAATTTAGGGAAGAGCTAGAAGGCGCAAACACAGGCTCGCCATTTAGAGGACGGCTCGAATCCGTTTACACTCGATCTACTGAAATTGCGGGTGAGCCACTCTCGCTCGCGGACGGGTTCACGTTTGGCCAGACTCTTGTCAATGACTTTGGGCGTCCCTATGAGAGAGGATTCAATTCTGCCACAGGGTTTTCTGCTTGGACCACCGCAGGCCCTTGGGTCGGCTATGTTCGGGCCGAGTTCCAGAAGAGTCCTTCCGCACCTGCCCTATCGGAGTCAGCACGCATAACGATTAACCGGGCAATTGCTTCTCCGACGCCTCCCCCAGCCACGCCCATATCTTCAGTTAGTCAGCTTCAACTTCTTGACGCTTACGTCGGGTTGAATCTCAACAATTGGCAAGTCACATTTGGCCAGCAGAGCCTGTGGTGGGGACCCGGCAACGGCGGTCCGATGCTATTTAGCAACAATGCTCCGCCGATAAGGATGTTCCGTGTCAACCGCGTCACACCCTTGGAACTGCCCCGCTTTCTCCACTGGCTGGGGCCGATGCGGACGGAATTCTTCTTCGGCCAATTGGCGGGACACGAATTTCTATTTAATCCTTCTGGGCTCGTCGGGCAGTACAGTCAGGCTCTCAATCCGCAACCATTTATTCACGGACAGATGATCAGTTTTAAGCCAACACCTAATTTTGAGTTTGCTTTCTTCCGCACTACGATCTACGGTGGCCCCGGTTATCCTCTCACGTTCCATCATCTAATCAGCAGCCTTTTCACGACAGGTAATGAATTCGCTGGCGGACCCTCGAAGCCCGGAGACCGCCGCTCGGGATTGAGCTTTAGCTATCGTCTGCCCGCGCTGCGCAAGTGGCTGACCCTTTATGGCGACGGGTTCACTGATGACGAGTTTTCCCCCATTGCTTATATGGATGTCTCTGCTTGGCGTGCTGGGCTCTATCTGTCTCACTTCCCCCGCATTTCGCGATTGGACCTGCGCGCCGAGGGCGTTTACACGGACATACCCGGAGGAACGGGCGCTAACACTAAGTACCCGGGTTCTTTCTATCAAAACGCGACCTGGCGTAGCGGTTACACAAACAACGGAGACTTGATTGGTAGTTGGGTCGGCCGCGGCGGACAAGGCGCGCAAGCTTGGACGAACTACTGGTTTAGCCCACGCAACCGTTTGCAGTTCTATTTCCGCCACCAGAAGGTCAGTCAGGAATTCATTCCTGGTGGTGGCTCGCTCACAGACGCAGGTGTCCGGACCGATTATTCGTTGCGTTCGAATCTCAGCATTTCTGTTTCCGTACAACATGAGCGCTGGCTCTTCCCGGTGATTCAGCCGAACGCAGCCCGTAACGTGACCGCCTCGGTCGGAATTTCATTCGAACCACAAAAGATCTTTCGCTCCCCTCAATCCGATACGACAGACTTAGGGAGCGCGAAAGGCCGGCGCCCGTGAACTTCTCGGCCAGCGCTCCAGTTCGTCAGCCAGTCCCAGAGATGCCGGAGCACGATCTCCCCGTCTCGCTTGGACCTGACGAACCACCCCGAGCTAGCAACAACTCGGTCGCATACCTGCGGCTTCTTTGGGAGCACCGCCGGCTTCTTGCACGTGTTGCCGTCTATGGTCTACTCGCGAGCTCGCTGATTGCATTCCTAATCCCTGCACGGTACGACTCTATGGCGCGTTTGATGCCGCCGGATAATCAGTCCACGTCCGGCCTCGCGGCCGCCGCTGCCGCGATGTCAGGCGTCGGTGCAGGTTTGGGGAGCGTCGCCAGTGATTTGCTTGGCCCCAAGAGTACGAGCGACATCTTTGTCGGCATCCTCTCGAGCCGCACGGTACAGGACAAACTCATCCAGCAGTTCGACCTGAAGAAGCTCTACTGGGATCGTCGAATGGAAGATGCGCGGAGAGACCTAGCGGAGCACACTGGTATCTCCGTGGACCGAAAGAGCCAAATTATCACGATCAGCGTCACGGATCATGACCCGAAGCGAGCTGCGGCGATGGCACAGGCATACGTCGAAGAGCTAAATCGTCTCGTCGCTGAATTGAGCACCTCATCTGCAAGACGGGAGCGGATATTTCTAGACGAGCGGCTCAAAGCGGTAAATCAAGATTTGGAAGTAGCGGAGAAAGAGTTCAGCCAGTTCTCGAGCAAGAACACCGCTATCGACATCAAGGAACAGGGCAAAGCCATGGTTGAAGCGGCCGCCACCCTACAGGGACAGTACATCGCGGTTCAATCGGAACTCGAAGGGCTCAAGCAGATCTACACCGACAACAATGTGCGCGTCCGGTCCGTGCGAGCACGCATTACGGAGCTGAAACGCCAGCTCGAAAAACTCGGTGGAAAGGGCGAACAAGCGTCGGAGCAATCCGGTCAGCAAGCGGACTACTTATATCCATCAATACGCAAACTACCGCTGCTTGCCGTCACCTATGCAGACCTTTACCGCCGCACGCGAGTGCAGGAAGCGGTTTTCGAGACTCTGACCAAACAGTACGAACTCGCAAAAGTTCAGGAAGCGAAAGAAATTCCAACGGTCAAGGTGCTGGACATGCCGATCGTTCCAGAGAAGAGGTCGTTTCCACCCCGGCCACTGGTCATTTTCGTCGGAACGACATTGGCTTTTGCGGCTGCCACGACTTGGGTGTTCGGCAAAACGACTTGGGATCAGACGGATTCGAACGATCCGCGCAAGGTATTTGCACAGGAAGTATTTCAGACGGCGAAGGCGTACCTGCCTTGGGCGTCCAAGAATGGTTGGAAGGAACACTCCGGTACGGATCAGGATTTGGGGAAGCCGGTTCCCCGAGAGGATGCGGAGAATTCCGCGGAATCTCGGCCGAAGTCGCTGTAAGTAGTTGGTATTAATAGAGTTACATCGAATTCGGCCATGTGACTGACGGGGCGAAGCTGTATCCGGCGATTTTAGGAACTTCCGCGATGAGTATGTCAAGCGTTTTGCAACAAAACGATCGAGAAAGCGCTCAATTGCCGATGGAGTTTGCGGAGCCGCACTGGTATGTCGCCCACACCAGTGCGAACCACGAAAAGCGCGTGACGCAGCAGCTCCTAGAAAGATCTGTCGAGAATTTTCTGCCGCTCTATGACAGCGTGCGCCGCTGGAAAGACCGGCGCATGCAAGTGCAGTTGCCGCTGTTTCCGGGTTACGTGTTTGTGCGTCTCCCGCTGCGCGACCGCCTGAAGGTTTTGCAGGTTCCCGGGGTCGCCCGGCTCATCAGTTTCAACGGTCAGCCGGCGGCTCTGCCTGACAATGAGATCGAAGCCCTTCGCGCGGGCTTGGCGACGCGGCTCCGAGTCGAACCGCATCCTTATCTAACTGTCGGGCGACGGGTTAGAGTCAAGCATGGACCGCTCGAGGGAGTTGAAGGGATCCTCATCCGCAAAAAGAATGCGTATCGCGTCGTGCTATCGCTCGATCTCATCATGAGGTCAGCCTCGGTCGAAGTGGACGCAAACGATCTTGAAAGAATCTGATAGGCCAGTTGTCATGGACCTCCGGGAAAGCGCCAACTTGTGTCCGAATCTCCCACGCAAGGAATTCGGCGCAAGGCGAACAGCTTGAAAACGCGTAGGGAACGGTACCGTGATAGGGATTGGTGAATAGGGAATGCAGCTCGCGATAATGTGGTTCATCAACATTCTTGCCGCAATCCTCCCCTGGCGGATGTGGAAAAGAAAGGCCTTGCAACTTCCGAGGGACTATTTTTTCCTTCTGCTCTATGCACAGTCTTATGTGCTTCTGCATCTCTCACCTACTCTTTTCGTACAGAGCGGGGTCGAGGGATTGGCGGGGATCCCGGACAGCCGATTGCAGTGGTCGTATATCCTTATCCAACTTTCGGCAATCCTGTTGTTTGAGTGGCCGCTCTTAGGTTGGTATACAAGGGCGTTCGCCGTACCTCTCAAACAGACCCGGATTGGCTTGAAGCTTCCTGAACCGCGTTTGTCCAACGCCATCGCTGTTTCTGTATTCGCGATTGTCTTTTCTTTGACTTTCTTAGGTCTTGCCATTAGCCACGGTGTCCTCCGGTTGCCACACGTGGCGGAGATAATCGCCGAATTGTTTGTTGACCTCCCGACACCTGTCTACGCCGTCCACCGCTTATTCGTCTATTCCGGGCCATTCCTTGCCTCCGTTTTGCTAGTACTTCTCTTGCGAATCAAACAGGAGCCAGGGCGGAGAATCGTTGCAGTCGCAGTCTGCGTAACAGCAGGAACGTGGCTATTGTATGCGCTCTTGAATTACCGCGGGCTAACGGTTTTGGGAGTTGCCACGCTTGGGGGTGTCCTTCTCGTGTGTCGCGACCGGAGCGCGCTGGGCCGGAACAATGAGGGTCAAAAGAGTACCTTACGGATACTAATTATGGCTGGCGTGGTGGCCACTTACGGCGTAATCGTGGCAAATAATATCCGATTTGATTACGATTCGTCAGGAGGTTTGCGTTGGCAGCATTTTAACCCGCTGCTGGATCTGAAAGACTTCATGCCCAACGATCGGGATCCCAATACCGATCTCAGGTGGCGTCTCGATGGATTAGACCTGATGGCCAGAATGACTCCGGAAGCTATGCGAACTGGCTATGCGATGGGTGAGGGCTGGAAGTATCCAGCGTTGATAGGCCTCGGACAGTGGGTTTCCAGAGGAGCCGTAGAGAAATACAAATTGGATTGGCTGTCGGATCCCAAAGTCTACCTGCTCTGGCGCTATACAGATCTTAGTTATATCGACTGGCCAAATACCTTCGTCTCAGATTTGTACGGCAATCTGGCGTTTCCGGGTTTTCTTCTCGGTGCATTTATTTTGTCTGCTGTTTATCGCCGAGGAGCGGAAGCTTTGACTCGTCCTGTCAGCGCGTCCTCCCTACTATTCGGCATTTACATGCTGACTCAGTCCCTAGATTTTCAACAGTGCTTTGCGGTTTGGCTTTTTGGTCTTCTGCGAGCTGCACCGATCCTGCTGTTCCTATTTTTTGTGAACCCGTTCCAGGACGCCCCGACGTCACTGCATCAGGCGCCTCTCAAGCATTTCAAAACTGAGGGATACGCATGAAAGTCTGTTTCTTCGCGAAAGCACCGAATAAGCGATTCCTCGAAGAACGGGGGTACTACTGGGAGGATATCGAGATTCTGCGCGAGCTCGGTCACGAAGTTATTCTTGCCACCAGTTTTGGAGAAATTCCATGGAACTGCGATCTTTATTTCACATGGTGGTATGGGTGGGGAATTCTCGCCCTCGTGAAATCGAAGCTCGCAGGCAAGCCAAACATCATGGTCGGACCGATTCACTTCCATGACAACGAGTTCGGATTCTTTCAACGCCCAATCATTCAGCAGTGGCTAATCCGGCTTTCATTGCGACTCGCCGAGGCTGCAGTCACCGTATCGGAGATCGAATTCGAAGGGATTTGCGTGCTCGGCGCGCGGCGACCCTACATGGCTTACCACAGCATTGTCGCGCCTGACCTAGTGCCTGGCTTTGCGGAGCGCGAACAAGTGGTTTTTAGCATTGGCCACCTCCACGCCATCGGCATCGCGCGGAAAGGATTCGAGAACGTGGTGCGTTCCATCCCTTTGGTCCTCAAAGAATTTCCTGCTGCTCGCTTCGTCATGGCGGGCAGGCCGGACGACGGATTTGAAAAGCTGGTGTCCTTGCGTCGCGAGCTTGGAATTGAAGCCTTCCTTGATTTTCCTGGCGCCATCGACAGACGGACTCGAACGGAATATCTCTGTCGAGCCCGAGTGTTGGTCCAGCCGGGAACCTATGAAGGTTTCGGCCTTGCTCAATTGGAGGCTATGAGTTACGGAGTACCAGTTATAACAAGTCGCGTTGGCGCCGTGAGCGAAGTTGTTGCCGACTGCGGTCTTTACTGTGACAAGGACGACCCTAAAGACATTGCGAAACAGATTTGCGGGCTTCTCGGAGATACCGAGCTGTGGAGTGAATTGAGCCGCGGAGGACGTGAACGGGCGATCATGAAGTTTGGTCGGGAGCGTCGTCGGAAACAAATTGCTGACATCATCCAAACCGTATCGGCGTCAGCAAACCCGCAGGAGGTTGTCTCTCGCCCGTAGGCGACAGTTCGCCCGATGAAAGACGACCGATAATGCGGCAATCCGACATAAGCGATCTCCTGCTCATTGTTGACGATGCTCGCGCCCAAGACAGTGCCATGACGGTGGCGCCTTTGAAAGAGTCGCCGGCCAGGAGAAGCATTGCAGCTGGACTTCTCTCCGTCATCAGCCTCGCATTGAAGATCTCCAGCAACCTATTGCTGATTCCCTTGACTTTATCATTTTTGGGTGCCAAGGAATACGGGTTGTGGATTGTTCTAATGACTGTGGGCAACTGCCTTGCCCTGTCCGAGATGGGCATCGGACAGACAATCCTCAATTTTCAGAGCGTCGCGTTCGCTAGGGGAGACTACCGAGGCATCAATCGTGTCCTTACGACGGTGTTTGGACTCTATTGGCTAATTATCATTCCTATTGGCGCCCTGGCAATCATGTGGATTGTCTTCACATCTCCCGATCAGTGGTTGATCAAGGACGCGCCTTTAGGTTTGTCCGTGGGCCTGAAACCTCTGCTGGCTCTCACCGCAGCACTGGCGCTGCTTCGGGTTCCTGGCAACGTTTTCCCCGCAACACTATTAGGGGTTCGCGAAGTTGCTGTGCGACAACTGCTGGAGATTGTGTTCATCATCGCGCTGACAGTTGTAACGGCCGTGGTTCTCTTCCTAGGTGGTGGGCTTCTCGCACTGGTGATCGCAGTGCCCCTCGCGTGGATCCTTGTGCCCCTATTGTGTTATCCGGTTGCCAAATTCCGGCATCCGCAACTGCAACTGCATGTACGTCACTGGACACCGTCTATTCTCTGGCCCCTTTTGTCGAATTCCTTTTTCTTCTTTCTTTATGCACTCGGACTGCTGTTTCAGAGGTTCGGAGGGAACCTGTTGGCCGGAAAGTTGGCCGGTTTGGCTGAGGTTCCATCTCTCTTCGCTCTTCTGACATTGTTCCGAATTGTAGGCTGGGCGCTGGCGGACATCATCTCCCAAACCCTGCAGCCTTACATCATCATGCTGGAAGTACAAGGTCGTCACGACAGGGTAGTTTTTTTCGGCGGACTTTGCACGAAGCTGACATTTGTCTTGGCCGCTACCTACGCAACTTTAGTCTTGTTGTTTGCGAAATCCGGCCTTGAACTTTGGTTGGGGCCCGGAATGTTTGTTGGGTTCGGCCCTCTTGTCTTGCTGGCAGGCTCGTTTTTAATCGACGTTACATTCCTTGCCACGAATAATTTCATGAGAGGATTGAATCAGCACCGTGCCCTGTCGGTCGTAATGGCTGTTTATGCAGCGTTGAGTTTTGTCTTGGCAATGATCGGAGCACGACGGTGGATGCCTCATGACCCAATCTACGGTCTATGCTTGGGGCTCTTTTGGTCTAGCGTTTTAGGGCAGGCAGCTTTGTTGCCGTGGCTAACTCAGAGGTTGCTGCGAATTCGTTGGCAGTTATATCTGGATCAGTTCCTTATTCGTCCGCTGCTCCTCTTAGTCTGCGGACCAGTGATTTTCGTCGTAATCTCTCAAACTACGAGGGCTGCAGGATGGTTACTGGCGGCTCACGCCGTAACGTTTATCCTATGTACGGGCCTCTTGTTCTGGCGTGTCTTCTTGAGTCGAGAGGAACGGGAGTGGTTGGCAGGAGCGTTCGTCGGGCGTGGTTTGGGTGCTGTGAGGCGTCTCGCCGACCTTTAATCGTCTGGGAGTTGATGGAGAGTTTTGAAGTGGAGAAAATGAGCGGAACCACTCACATGATGGTAGAACAACTTCGTAAGATACCTCTAAGTATTGATGTTCTCAAGCAGGTGCGAAACTGGGGGACATATTTCTCTGACTATTTGGGTCTCCTGCGCGCGCCGTCCGTTGAGTACCAACTCCGAAACGAAACGAGATTTCTTTTGCGCCCGGGCACGGCTGATCGGACCATCTTCAATGATATATGGTTGCGCAAACTGTACTGCCGAGAGTCTGCACTCCGCCCAGGCGACGTCGTTATTGATATCGGAGCACACATCGGTCTTTTCTCGCTTTTTGCTGCCTCATGCTCGGCGCGAGTTTTCTCTTTCGAGCCGTTTCCTGAAAACTTCTCTCTCCTGAAGGAGAACATTGCTAGAAGCAATTTCCAAGATCGAATCCTGCCTTCCCCTCTGGCTGTCTGGACCACGCTAGGACAGGTGAATCTCTATCGGTCCGAAAAGTCAACTGGGAGCCACTCGATCATGGTGCCGTCAAGCACGTGTTTTGAAGCAAAAACGACCACTCTTGCTCAAATCATAAGGGACCATCAGATTCATAGCTGCCGTGTGCTCAAGATCGACGCGGAGGGTTCTGAGTACCCGATTCTTTACACAGCACCTTCGGACGTTCTGGGGCGGATTGACCAGATCTGTCTCGAGTGGCACGACTTCGGCGACAAATCACACCCAGAATACGAACACAATAGCCTGAAGACGTTCCTCGAGGAACGCGGCTTCCAGGTATCTTTTCGGCCGGGCTGGGATGTGCTTCTAGCCACAAGGAAACCCGGAAATTAGAAACGGCCAGCGACTGACATTGGGCGGCGTAACAGCTCCAGCCGGTCTCTCGCTTCAATCGCAGGGTATTTGAAGCGTACGTCTCACTGCATAATGGCGATCGCGCTCTTTTGTATGTTAGGCGCGCTTGGCTGTTGAAGTGCTGCACAGGCCGCTTTCCCCGCTCGCGTAGCGCTGGCTCAACTAGCCATTTTCCTGGTCCTTCATTTTTTCTGTAAGCAAAGACCATGCTTAGTTACGGACGACACTGCCTACTTCGAAACATGGAGCTATCGCATTGCGGGCAAGAATTGCGGACTTTAGTTTCGTCAATCCTCAGCCGACGATGGAAGAATTGAGGGAGTTTTATGCCACGAACCATGAGGGAAGACTGTGGCGAAATCTGGAGGAACGTTTCAATCGAGGGTTTCGCAATGCGATTCAGCAGGTCAAGCGAACGGGAACGGTCCTGGATGTAGGGCTGCGGTTCCGGTGACTTTCTGCGGTGCATGGAGGAGTTTGGATTCTCTGAGTTTGGAGTCGAGCGGTCGGGGACGAGGTCCGGATATGGACGTGAGACGGACGACGTGGATATCTATAACGGCATGATCGAGGATTACTTGACGGCGAACGGGGATCGGCGGTTTGACATGACCACGCTGTTGAACGTGTTTGAACACTCGACTGATCCCGTCAGAGTCCTGTCGCGGCTTTCGCCGGTTCTGGCTTCAGACGGGGTGAGGGCAAATGGCTGACCCCGCGATTATAACTGAAGCTGTGCAGGTGTTGATGCGCGACCCTGCGTTGCCGAAGCCTGTCTTGGTCCTTGAGGCGGGTTGTGGGTCGAGCTCGGACGTGTATTTGCCGTTCGAGAAAAGGGTCGCGGGCATCGATATAGATGCGGAACAGCTGAAACACAACGACAGGATTGAGACAAAAATACAAGGGGACCTACAAGCGTACGAGTTGCCGCAAAATGCGTTTGACGTTGTAGCGTGTGTGGATGTACTCGAGCATCTTCAATTTCCAGAAAAAGCTCTCACGAATATGAGTAGGAGCGTTAAGCCCGGGGGCTACCTGCTCATTGCCGGGCCGGAACCGTATTCATACAAGGGATTCGTCGCCAAGTACACGCCCCATTCAATGAGATTTTTTATTCATAAGCTCATAACTGGAACGGATGCGCGCCAAACCCGGCGTATTCACGGGAACGGCCAAATCTTCATTCCCACCTATATGAAATCGGTTTGCTCTCTCAAAAACCTTGTGGTTGCCGGCAAACGTTGTGGCCTCGACGTCGTGTTCGAGAAGGCCTTTGATGCGCATTCCAGGGGAGTCCGCGCAGCCTACAAACCGTTTCTAGGGGGGGTCAGCCTGTTTACGCGATGCGTCGAAGCAGTTACTGCTGGCAGAATTAATTTGCTTCTTGCGGATTATGTCCTTTTGTTCAAGAAGGCCGATGACATGGCGCCAGACAACCGATTCCGACCTGCTTCCACGACAAACTACCGACAAGAGAGAAGCGATGCATCAGTTGACTCGTAGTGTCAAGCCTCCGGCGAGTGGGGTGGACGTACTTGCCGCTCCGAGACGACCCGAGGCTGCGGAGAGGAGTAGTTGCTTCCTTTGTGGAGGGGCACTGGAAGTGAGTGAGGCTGGCATAACGGATACGCGGTTTGGCAGCCCGGGGTCGTATGAAATCCATCGATGTGTTCATTGCGGTCTGGAACAGACATTTCCCACCCCGTCCGTATCCGAGCTCAAGGAGCTCTACGAGACTTACTATAACTTTGGGGGAGAAACAGACACACGTTACACGCGCTGGAGGGAACGATTTCTCTTTTCTTTCCTCTATCGCGTGTGGATATGGCTCGATGGCGATGTGGCCTTTCACCAGCGGCGCGGCGCGGGCCGGCTTCTGGATATCGGCTGTAATGAGGGACGTGGATTGCGGCTCTACGAGCGCAATGGCTTCAAAGTGGAAGGGCTCGAACTTAACGAGACCGCCGCTGCAGTGGCGCGCAAAGCAGGCTTCGACGTACGCACCTGCCTGATCGAGGAATTCAATCCTGTGAATGGCTACGATGTTGCGGTACTGTCCAATGTATTGGAGCATTCCGTGGATCCCCAGAAAATGCTACGGGATGTCCATCGAATCCTTGTGCCGCGTGGCCAAGTGTGGATCAGCTGCCCGAATAATCAGAGCTGGCTACGGAAGATATTCGGTGGGTCGTGGCTTAACTGGCATGTGCCTTTTCACATTGCCCACTTTTCACCAACGACGCTCTGCCAGCTACTCTCAGAAGCAGGCTTTGCCAAAGTCGAATTGAGTCAAATCACTCCTGCGTTATGGGTCGCTCAGTCTCTCCTCGTCCGGCTTTTTGCGAGGAAGGCCAAGAAGACTCGCCAAATGCGGAACCCCTTCTTGACCTTGTTTTTCATGGTCTTTGCGAGGTTTGTTTTGTTCCCAGTGCTGTGGCTCGGAAACCGGCTGGGGCGCGGCGATTGTCTGCTAGCTGTCGCAACGAAGGCGTGAGCGGCCGCGCGAACTAACCTGCGGAGGTAAGGACGAATTGAAGCGGAAAACCGTTCTTGTGACTGGCAGCAGCGGCCTGATCGGCTCGGAAGCTGTCGAGTATTTTGACCGCCAGGGCCACTGTGTCGTCGGCATGGATAACAACATGCGTCGCGCATTCTTCGGCCCTCAGGGAGATACGCTCTGGAATCTGGAGCGACTTAGGTCCGTGACTAGAAGCTTCGTTCCTCTCGACATAGATATCCGCGATGCCCCGAAGGTTCGCGATGTGTTCCAGGAGCGTCACTTCGACCTGATCGTTCACTGTGCTGCACAACCTTCTCATGACAGGGCGTGCGATATTCCAATCCTTGATTTCGAGGTCAATGCGTTGGGTACCGTGAACCTTCTCGAGGCCACGCGGCAGCACTCTCCGGAAGCCGTATTCGTGTTTATGAGCACGAACAAGGTATACGGCGACGCACCCAATGAACGTCCTCTCGAAGAACTTGAGACGCGCTATGATTACTCTCGTCCAGAAGACTTTGCGGGGGTGGATGAAACCTGCCGCATCGATCGCACGCTGCATTCGCTTTTTGGCGCTTCAAAAGCCGCTGCGGATATCGTCGCTCAAGAATATGGCCGCTATTTCAAGATGAACGTGGGCGTGTTTCGCGGTGGTTGCCTGACTGGGCCGTCACACTCTGGGGTCGAGCTGCACGGTTTTCTGTCGTATTTGGTGAAAGTTGCACTCAGCGGCGGAACGTACTCGGTGTTTGGCTACAAGGGCAAGCAGGTTCGAGACAACATACATAGTTACGACGTAGTGCGCGCCATTGAGAAGTTTTGGGAGAATCCTCGGCCCGGGGAAGTCTACAACTTGGGGGGTGGACGCGAGAACAGCATCTCCATCATCGAAGCTATTGGCAGGCTCGAGCAGATGACTGGGCGCAAGATGAATTGGTGCTATCTTGAACAGGCGCGTAGAGGCGACCACATCTGTTACATTTCGAATCTCGGCAAATTCAAGAGCCACTATCCAAACTGGAAGCTTACCCGGAGTTTGGACATGATTCTCGGAGAGATCGTTGCTTCACAGCGTTCGCACGTGGGACAGACAGTCGCGGAATAAGCAGATATGTCCATAGAGGATAAAAGAGGGCCTGACATCGAGCAAGTTGCTGTTAGCATGGAAGATATTTCTGTCCGTGTGCGCTCCGAGCGGAGTCTGCACATTCTATTGGTGACAAGTGCATACGCCCCTGAGCGCGCGGGGACCGCACCGCTCAACACGGAACTCTGCGAGTACCTCGCCGCGCGCGGGCACCGGATTTCCGTGGTTACCTCTTTTCCACACTATCCGCAATGGAGGGTTTTTCCTGCCTATCGAGGAAAGCTGTGGCAACGTGAAACGCTGAACGGCGTGACCATATTCCGAAGTTATGCGTACATTCCGTCGCGAAGAACGACGGTGCGACGGATCCTTCATGATACTTCGGTCGGATTGTTCGGCGGCCTGCGAGGCATGGCTATCGGTCACGTGGACCTCATCCTAGCGGTTTCTCCTCCCTTGCAGGCGGGCCTTGCCGGGTGCATCCTCGCGTGGCTCAAAGGAGCGCCACTTCTGCTGGATCTTCACGATGTCGTGCCGGATTTAGCGATCGCTGTGGAAATGCTTCGAAATCCCTTAGCGATCAAGATGGCTCGGCTCCTTGAGAAGTTCATCTACAGCCGGTCCGACAGAATTCTCGTCATTTCGGAAGAATTCGTCCCAAACCTTATTGGCAAGGGCATAGTGAAGTCGAAGATTTCTTTCTTGCCTCTTTGGGTGGATTCGGACCTGATTTCTCCCGGAAACCGGAAGGGTCCCTTCCGAAAGACGCATAACATCGGCGAAGTGCAGACGGTGGTTCTGTATACCGGGAACATGGGGGCGAAGCAAAACCTCGAGAACGTGCTGGAGGCAGCAGGTCGACTGCAAACGTATCGAGACGTATTGTTCTTATTCGTCGGAGACGGCTCCGAAAAAAAGCGCCTGCAAGAATACGCACACGACAAAGCCCTCTCGAACGTGCGTTTCCTACCCCTGCTGCCCCCCCAGCCGAGGGAGCTGTTGCCGGAATTACTTGCTGCCGCGGATGTGCTCGTGTTGAACCAGTCCGCGCACATAGTCGACACAGTCATTCCGTCTAAATTGTTTACGTATATGGCTGCAGGTCGGCCGATCGTGGCGGCCGCAAACCAATCGAGCCAAGCCGCTGCTTGCATTCGTAAGGCCGGCAGCGGAATCGTGGTCGACCCTGAGAACCCCGCCGCTTTAGCGGAAGCGATACTCCAGTTGAGGGAAGACAGAGAACTGGCCGAGCGTCTCGGTCGGCAAGGTCGCCTTTTCGTTGAGGAACACAGCGCCCGCAATCGGATCTTCAACAAATACGAGGACGCCTTTCTGACATGTGCGAATAACCGATTAACGCGTGTGTTGCTGGACCAAGGAGCAGCCGATTGACCGCCGTGTGGACCTTCACGCAAAGGTTGAACCAACGAGTATCGATCTCAGTGCAGACGTAGTAGGCATCCATGATTCTTACGGGTCCGCTTCAATCTCGAACATGCGCAAGCTCGTCGCTTTTGAAGGACTTGATTCCTAGTTGTGACTACCGGGGAAGTTTTAGCGGGAACGGTATAGCAACATTTCACAGAACATACAATCGGTTTTGAGTCGCCACTCACATGAAATTCTCGCCGGACCAGCCGCTTCAAGGAAGGCAGTAGCAGAAAGCAGCAGGGCAGGTTCAGGCGTTGCTCGGAAGATAGGAGGAGATCTTTATGCGGGTGTTCGTGGATTCGGCAGACCAGAAACAAATCGAGAATTGGCTTGACCAAGGCGTCGTCGACGGAGTCACGACGAATCCTAGCATCATGTTCAAAGACGGCGCGGCGGACCTGGAAGAGTGCGCTCGGAGACTTGCGGGTTTACTTGGCGAGCGGCCCCTCAGCGTCGAAGTAACATCGA
>WNFW01001309.1_pt1 | contig 16705 bp, 16 predicted proteins | sample 5400131 | NCBI WGS metagenome assembly WNFW01 (sample SAMN13153362, study PRJNA577476) | soil metagenome | isolation source: 20 cm soil or saprolite under grassland replicate 1 | place: USA:California | collected 2016-06-15 | reverse complement strand
CGTCCCTCGCGACGCAGTGTGACCCGCTGGTACTCGGTGCGCTCCGCCGTCGGCCGGGCGTCGTAGGCCAGGCGGACGGGCAGCGTTGGCCGCTGCAGCTGCGCGAAGCCCTGCATCTTGCGCAGCGCCGGACGAACGAAGACCTCAAAGGTCACGAGCGAGGACACAGGGAAGCCCGGCAGGCCAAAGGCCAGCTTCAGCCCCTCGTCCTGGCCCTGCGCGCCGGGCGCGTCAAGGACGGCGCGCTCGCGCGCGCTTCGCACATCGATTGCTCCCCGATGGGGAGAGGGGAAAGTCGCGAAAGTGAACGGCTTTCCAGGCTTGAGCTTCACGCGGCCGACATGAACAGTGCCCAGCGACTCGAGCAGAGGCTTGACCAGGTCGTGCGCGCCGACCGACACACCGCCTGAGGTCACGAGCGCGTCCGCGCTCTCGAGCGCTCCGGTCACGAAGCGGCGCAGCGCCTCCGCATCGTCCGGGGCGATGCCGAGCACGCCGACTTCCGCGCCGGCCTCGCGCAGCGCCGCCAGCAGCGCCCACCGATTCGAGTCCGGGATCTGCCCGCGGCCGGGGGTCTTCCCCACCTCGACCAGCTCGTCCCCGGTCGACATGAGCGCGACACGCGGCCGGCGGTGCACCGGCACCCTGGCGCGACCCGTCGCCGCCGTGATGCCGATCTCCGCGGCGCCCATTTGCGTCCCCGCGCGCAGGATCACGTCGCCGGCGCGAAGGTCGGCGCCGACCTTGTGGAAGTTGGCGCCGGGGACAAGGCCGAGCGGCACGCTGACATGTTCGCCCGCGAGCTCGACGTCCTCGACCATGACGACGCAGTCGGCTCCATCGGGCACGACGCCCCCGGTCAGGATCCGCGCGGCCGTGCCGGGCGCGAGGATGCCCTCGAAAGGCCGCCCCGCCGCCGACTCGCCCAGGACGCGCAGGGTCTTGCCGGCATCCTCCGCTCGCACCGCGTACCCGTCGACGGCGCTCGAAGGGAAGGGCGGCAGCGGCGACTCGGCGGCGAGGTCCTCCGCCAGCACGCGCCCGGTCGCCTCGGCCAGGGCGACGTGCTCCACCCCGAGCAGCGGCGTGTGGTCGAGGACGAGGGCGGCGGCCTCGTCGGCGTCGATCAGCGGGTACGCGGAGGCCCTCACCTATTCATAACGGAGGGCGCGGGAGGGGTCCTGGCGTGCCGCCCGCAGCGCGGGCAGGAGGCCGCTCACGCAGCTCAGCATCGCGGCCAGCAGCACCGCCACCAGCACCACGGGCACGTCGGTCCGGAAGACGTCGAAGCCGGTGCCCGTGACCGATTGCGTCAACCGGTCGACCGCGGCGTTGCCGAGACGCCCGAGACCGACCGCCACCAGCGCTCCCACGATCCCTCCCGCGAGCCCGATGCCCAGAGCCTCGGCGAGGAACAGGAGGAGGACGTCGCGGGAGCGCGCGCCCAGCGCTTTCAGGACGCCGATCTCCTTGGTGCGCTCGAGCACGGCGGTGTACATCGTGTTCGCGATGCCGAGGCACGCCAGGAGCAGCGCCACGAGCGCGAGGCCGAGCAGCGCCACGCGCAGCTTGCCGAGCAGGTCTTCGAAGTTGCGGAACTGATCGCCGAAGGTCTGGGACTGAAAGCCCAGCGCCTCGACGCGCCGGCGCAGGCTCTCGACCGACAGCCCCGAGTCCGCGAGCAGCGTGATGCTCGCGTACTCGCCGCCCTTCCACCCGTTGACCCCCGCGAGGCTCGTCCAGTACGTACGCATGAGGCCGTTTGGGGCCAGCGCCCCGGGCGTGCCGGCGGGCATGTAGTTGTTGGAAACGATCCCCACCACCAGCAGGTTGAGCGTAAGCGCCTTGGTGACCGGGTTTCGGACCAGCGCGGGCACCAGGCTGCCGGACGTGGCGCTGAACTTGACCTGGGTGCCGATGGCGCCGGGCGGCGACCGGAAGCCCAGCGAGACCGCCTCGCTGTCGGTGAGGAGAACCTCGGTCGCCAGGTCCGAGCTCGGCAGCCGCCCCGCGCTGAGCGAGGGGAGGGCGCTCGAGCGTCCGAGCAGCGGCAGCGAGACGAGCGCGCCGGAAGGCGGTGTCGACGGTTTGGTGACGCCTATCGGCGGCGTCGCGGCGAAGGTTCCGTTCATGCCAATCAGCCCCCATGCCGCCTTGACGTGCGGGAGCCCCGCCAGCGTGTCCAGCGTTCCCTGGTTGAAGGCCGGAGTCGCGGCGTCCGCGACCGGGTAGACGGCGACCTGGTGCACCTGGCTCGTCACCAGCGCGGGGGCGTTGAGGGCGTCCTGCAGGCCCCCGGCCAGGGCGACGATGAGGCTCAGCGCCGCGATCCCGATGGCCACGCCCGTCGTCGTCAGCGCCGTGCGCAGGGGCCGGCGGCCGGCGCTTCCGAGCCCGACCTTCAAGGTGTCCCGCCACTGCATGCGCGCCGCCGGGTCGACGGGCTCCTGGCTGCGCACCGTCGGCTTGCCGGCGTCGAGCTCGATGGCGCGCCCGTCGATCATGCGCACCACCCGGCGCGCGTGGCGGGCGACCTCGGGGTCGTGGGTGACGAGGACCACGGTGGCGCCTCGACGGTTCAGGTCCTCGAGGAGCTTGAGCACCCCCTCGCCCGCGGCCGAGTCCAGGCTGCCGGTCGGCTCGTCGGCGAGGATCAGGCCCGGCCGGTTGGCCAGGGCGCGCGCGACGGCGACCTTCTGCTGCTCCCCCCCCGAGAGGCGGCCGGCGCGGGTGCTCGCACGGTCTTCCAGGCCGACAAGGGCGAGCAGGTGCCGCGCCCGCTTGCGGCGCTCCTCCAGCTCGACGCCGGCGAGCGTCAGGGGGAGCGCAACGTTGTCCTCGGCCGTCATCGAGGGGATGAGGTTGAACGTCTGGAAGATCGTGCTGACCCGCTGCAGCCGGTAGTCAGAGAGGTCGCGGTCGGGAAGCTCGCCCAGCGGCAGGCCCGCGCCATAGACATGGCCCGACGTGGGGCGGTCGAGGCCGCCCATCAGGGACAGGAGCGTGCTCTTGCCGCAGCCCGACGGGCCCACGATGGCGACGAACTCGCATGGCCCGACGTCGAGCGTGACGTTCCGCAATGCGGCGACGTGCATCTCCTGGCCACCGCCGAACTCGCGTGACACGGCATCGAGTCGGAGCCCAACCGCCTGGCCGAGCAGGTCGCGAAACTCGTCCGCCCGCGGTTCCGCAGGCGGAGCCTCGACAACGACTGGCGTCGCCGACGTGTCGTCAGGGGCCGCGAGGACGGCTACTGAAGCGTCACCGTTGCCGTTCGAGCCGGCGTGCTCGCCGTTCCCGATCGCGGCCGCCGCGGCCTCGCGGCGCGCGCGGCGACGGCGGCGCTTGGGGCCGCTCGGTTCGATCGGGTCCGTGACGGCTGTGGCCAACCCGCCCTCCTTTTTCCGCAGTCTAAGTGCTCAGGCCCGAGTTACTTAACGCCTAATTCGCCGGTTTGGCTACCTGCTTCTCGAGCCAGTTCATGTAGCCGGCGGAGCCCCCCTCGATCGGGATCTGGAGTATCTCCGGCAGCTCGTAGTCGTGGTGGGCGCGGACGTAGTCCTGGACGGCCTGTCCCTGGGACTCCAGCGTTTTGACCAGGAGGAGGGCCTCGTGCTCGCGCTTGAGCTGGCCTTCCCAGTAGTAGATCGAGTGGACCATCGGCACGACCGAGCAGCAGGCGGCGAGGTGCTCGACGACCAGCCCCTCGCCCAGCCTTTCGGCGTCATCGCGCGCGCCGGTGGTGACCATGATCAGGACAGCCCTTTCCCCCATAGCCCGACTAATTCTGGGGTTTCGTGGGCCGGTCGAGCCAGACGGTCGCGGCCAGGAGCGCGATCGCCCCGAAGAGGAGGCCGCCGATCACGTCCGATTCCCAGTGGACGTCGAGGTAGAGCCGGTCAAAGGCGAGAACAACGATGATCGCGATCGCGCCTGCCACCGCGAGCGACCGGGCGAGCGGCGAGGGCGAGAGGCGCCGGATCACGAACGCGAGCAGGCCGTAGACGATGACGGCGCGCAGCATGTGGCCGCTCGGAAAGCTGTAGCCCACCCCGCTGCCGGAGAACGCCTCGGTGATGCTGGGACCGTCCGACTCGGCAAGCGCGAGAGGCGGCCGCGGGTGGTGGAGGTTGAGCTTGTAAAACAGCTCGAACGCCTGCGCGGCGATGAAGATGGCGACCAATCCCAGCCCATCTGACAGTTTGAAGCCGCTGCGCCACAGGTAGTAGCCCAGGCCGACAATCAGCACGGTCGTCAGCTCGAAGCCGCCAAGCTCCGCGATGACCTGGAAAAGAGGATGCAGCGATGGCTGCTGCGCCGCGTGCATCGCCTGCGCGACCTGGAGGTCGAGGTCGGTGAAGACGCCGGTGGTGATCGCGATGGTCAGGGCGATGAAGACGACACCGAGGGCGGCGATGCCGAACAGGCGCGACGCTAACGCTGGCAACGGCGGCAGAAAACACTTGTCCGGCCGGCGATGCGCACCGAGCTCAGCGGACGTCCGCACGTGAAGCATGGTTCGCCTGCGCGCCCGTAGACCAGCAGCTTTTCCTGCTGACCGCCGACCTCGCCCCACGCGTCGCGATACGTGTCCACGGAGCTGCCCCGATTGGCGATGGCCAGCTCCAGCGATTCGCGCAGCGATTCGTGCAGGCGCCGCGCGGACTGCCTGCTCACCGTGCTCGCGACGCGCGTCGGTCGCAGGCGGGCGCGGTGCAGCGACTCGTCGGCGTAGATGTTGCCTACGCCGGCGATCGCCTTCTGGTCGAGCAGCACGGCCTTCAGGGGCGCGCTCCTCCGCCGCAGCTGTCGATAGAGCTGCTCGGCCGCGAAGTCGGGATCGATCGGCTCAGGGCCGAGGCGCGGCATCTTCCTGGCAGAGAGCAGCGCTTCCTGGGTGCCGACGAGCAGGCGGCCAAAGCGCCGGGGGTCGCGATAGCGCAGCTGGCGACCGTCATCGAGGAAGAACACGGCGTGGGTGTGCTTCGCGAGTGGAACGACCTCGTCGACCAGCCGCAGCTGGCCCGTCATCCCCAGGTGCACCACCAGTAAAAGCTCTTCCCCACTTGCGGGGAAGTCCGGCCCGAAGGGCCGGGATGGGGCCAGCCGAGCAAGTATGTATTTCCCGCGCCGCCCCATCGACTCGATTCGCATCCCCGCCACCGCGTCGACGAACTCTTCCGGCTCGGGGTGGCGGACGATGGTCGGAAAGGCGAGCTCGCAGCACACGATCGTGCGACCGACGAGGTGCGGCCGCAGGTCGGCGACGATGGTCTCGACTTCAGGAAGCTCAGGCACGAACGACCGCGAGCTTCTTCATGTCGGCCCAGTTCGGCCCCACCTTCATCTCGACCTCGATACCGGTCTCCAGCTCGTAGGCGCCGGTCATGATGCGCGGCACCTTCTCCGCGAACTGGTCGAGCTCCGCGCGCGGCACCTCGAACAGCAGCTCGTCGTGGACCTGCAGCAGCATCCGCCCTTCGATCTGGTCGGCCTCGATCTCGCGGTGCAGTCGCACCATCGCGATCTTGATGATGTCCGCGGCGAGCGATTGCATGGGGAAGTTGATCGCCATGCGCTCGGCCGCGCTGCGCAGCTGATAGTTGGGCGACCTGAGGTCGGGGATGGCCCGCCGGCGGCCGGTGGCGCTGACGACGAAACCATCTTCGCGCGCCTTGCGCCGGATCTCGTCGAGGTACTCGCGCAGGTGCGCATATGTCGACCAGTACTGCCCAAGGAACTCGCGGGCCACGTCGCCGGTGATTCCGAGCTGCTGCGACAGGCCGTACTCGCCCTGGCCGTAGATCGAGCCGAAGTTGGCGACCTTGGCCAGCCGGCGCTGATCCGGGGTCACCTGCTCGATGGGGATCTTGAACACCGCCGCGGCGGTCGCCGTGTGGATGTCCTGGCCGGCGGCAAAAGCTTCCATCAATCTCGGATCGCTGCTCAGGTGAGCGGCGATACGCAGCTCGATCTGCGAGTAGTCGGCGGAGACCATCACGTGGTCGGGCCTTCCCGCCTTGAACGCGTGGCGTATGCGCTGACCGAGCTCGGTGCGGATCGGGATGTTCATGAGGTTGGGGTTGGAAGAGGCGAGCCGGCCCGTCGCCGTGCTCGCCTGGCCGAACGACGTGTGCACTCGCCCGCTCAGCGGATCCACAAGCTGCGGCAGCGCATCGACGTATGTGGACTTCAGCTTCGACAGCTGTCGGTGCTCGAGGATCAGGCCGATGATCGGATGCTTCTCGCGCAGCGTCTCCAGCGTGTCCGCGTCGGTCGAGTAGCCGGTCTTAGTCCTCTTGCCTACAGGCAGGCGCAGGTCCTCGAACAGCACCTTCGCCAGCTGCTGCGGTGCGTTGAGGTTGAACTTCTGGCCGGCGACCTCCTCCACCTCGGTCTCGATCGCCGCGAGCTGCGCGCCCAGCTCCTCCTGCATCTGCTTGAGGTACGGAACGTCGATGGCTACGCCCTCGGTCTCCATGTCAGCCAGCACGCCCGCCAGCGGCAGCTCGATCTCGTGAAACAGATAGTCGACGCCCAGGTTTTGCATCTCGGCCTCGAGCCGCGGGCGCAGGTTGAGGATCGCCTCTGCGCGGCGCGCCGAATACTCGGCGGCTTCCGTTTCAGCGATCGCCGACGGCTTGCGGGCGGCGCGCCCCGATCCGAGCAGCTGCTCGGTGCTCACGAGCTCCGTCTCGAGGAACTCCCGCGCCAGGTCTTCCAGCCTGGGATCGCGCGACCCGGCGCCGAGCAGGTAGGCGGCGAGAAAGGTGCTGAACGCCCAGTCGCGCTTGCCGCCGCCGAGCGAGCGCAGCGCCAGCTCGGTCTCCTTCGCGTCGTGGCCCGAGATCGGCCGGCCCGACAGCGTGGTCGCGACCGCGTCCATCGCGTCGGGTTTCGACATGTAGAAGGTATTGGCCCCGATCGACACGCCGAGACCGCAGACCCGGCAGCCCCGGCCCGATCCCTCGGTGAACGCGAAGACGCCGACGTCCTGCGAGCCGTCCAGCAGCGCTGCCGCCTCGGTGGGATCGTCGACGATCTTCAACCCTGCAGAGCGCGGGGCGGGCTCGAACGTGAGGCTTGGTTGGACCGGCGCCTGGTCCGGCGGCGGAAAGCGGCTCAGCAGCTGCCGGAACTCGAGGTGGTCGAACACGCGCCGCGCGTGCTCGTAGTCGTAACGCGTCCATCGCGCCTTCTCGAGCTCGAGCTCGACCGGAACGTCGCGGACGATCGTCACCATCCGCTTGCCCAGGCGCACCTTGTCCGTGTTGGCCTTGAGGGACGTTTTCAGCCGGCCCTCGGGCAGCTCGTCGACCCGCTCCAGCAGCGCCTCGACCGACACGAAGTCCTGGATCAGCTTCGCCGCGGTCTTGTCGCCCACCCCGGGAACGCCCGGGATGTTGTCCGAGGTGTCGCCGCGCAAGGCCTTGAAGTCGACGAGCTGCGGCGGTTCGAAGCCGTAGCGCTGTCGCACCTGGTCGGGGCCGTAGACGAACGTGTCGGTGATCCCGCGACGCGGCACGAGCGCCTCCACCGACTCGGTGACGAGCTGCAGGCAGTCGAGGTCGCCGGAGACGATGGTCACGGCGTGCCCACGCTCCTCGGCCAGGCGCGCGAGCGTGCCGATCACGTCGTCGGCCTCAAACCCCTCGACGCCGTGGATCGGGATCGAGAAAGCCCCCAGCACCTCGCGGACCATGTCCATCTGCGGCCGCAGGTCGTCGGGCATCGCGCGCCGGCCCGCCTTGTACTCCTGGTACTCCTGGGAGCGAAACGTGGGTTTGCCGAGGTCGAACGCGGCGATCGCGTACTCCGGACGCGAGGCGAGCACGATGGCGAGCATCGACGTGAAGCCGTAGACGGCATTCGTGACCCGCCCGTCCGATGTGCTCATCGGCGGAAGGGCGAAAAAGGCCCGGTAGATGAGGCTGTGGGCGTCGATCAGAATGACCCGCCCGCGTCGTCCCTTCGCCACGTTCGGATTCTACGTACGTCCCGATCGACACCCTGAGGGGGCGCTGCGCGTTCAATTAGCGGGGACTTGGAGGACCGAAGGCTAGAATGGACCCGAGGATGAAAAACCTCATCGAGGTGTCCGTGGACAGCATCCGCATCCACATGCCGACTGCTCAGCACCTCGTGATCCTCAAGGAGAAAGAGGCCGACCGATACCTCCCGATCTGGATCGGTTCCTTCGAGGCCCAGGCGATCGCGACCAAGATCTCGGGCAACGCACTGGGCAGGCCGCTCACACACGACCTGATGGCCACCGCCTTCGGAGACCTGGGCATCAGCGTGAAGCGAATCGTTGTCACCCGGCTCGCCGACCAGGTGTTCTACGCGCGCCTCTACGTGAAGCAGAACGGCCGCGACCTCGACTTCGACGCTCGACCGTCAGACGCGATCGCCCTCGCGGTGCGCGTCGAGTGCCCGATCTTCGTCGCCTCCGAGGTGATGGAGAGCGCCGGCATCATTCCCGAGGCGGACGAGATCGACGGCGACAAGGACAAGGGTGAGACCGTCGTCGACGAGGAGCGTCTCGCGGTCTTTCGCGACTTCGTCAACAGCCTGGATCTCCCCGAGCTTCCCGACGAGCCCGGCGCCAAAGACGAGCCCGGCGCTCAGGACAGGCCCGGAGGACGCCCCGGCCGGGGCTGACACAAACGCACCTCAACGGCGAGCTCGATCTCGCCATCCGCGTCCTCGTCGCCCTCGTGCTCGGTTTGCTCATCGGCGCCGAACGCGAGTTCCGCGGCCATCCGGCCGGTCTGCGCACGATGGCGCTGATCAGCGCCGGTTCCTGCATGTTCACCGGTCTTGGCCTGATCCCCGAATTCGCCAAGACGGTCGACCCGACGCGCATCGCGGCGCAGATCGTGACCGGCGTCGGCTTCCTGGGCGCAGGCAGCATCCTGCGCCAGGGCGAGCTCGTCCGCGGCCTCACGACGGCCGCCTCGATCTGGGTCGCGGCATCGTTGGGGATGGCGGTCGGCTTCGGCTACTACCGCGTCGCACTCTTCGTCACCGTGGTCGTGGTCGTGGTCCTGCTCGGGGTGAAGCCGCTCGAGGTGCGCATCTTCCGCCAGCGCGGACACCGGCGAGAGACCGATCCTCAACCGGACGAGCTCCCGCAATGAGCGACCAGAGGGTCGCGATCGTCACCGACTCGACCGCCGACCTGCCGGCGAACCTCGTCAGGTCACGCGGGATCACGGTCGTGCCCTTGACGCTCAGCTTCGAGGGCCGTTCGCTTCTCGATGGTGTCGAGATCCGACCGTCGGAGTTCTACCGCCGGCTCCCCAACGCGACGACGCACCCGACGACTTCGCAACCTTCGGCGGGCCGTTTCGCCGAGGCCTACGCAGAGCTGCTCCATCACCACGCGGAGGTCGTGTCGATCCACATCTCCGAAAAGCTCAGCGGGACGTATGCATCCGCCGTCCAGGGGGCGGAGATGACGGATGCTAACCGCGTCCGCGTCATCGACTCGCACCTGGTGTCGATGTCGCTGGGCTTGCTGACGCTGGCCGCGACGGAGGTGGTCGCTCGCGGTGGCGACGCCGAGTCGGTGGCAAAGCGTGTGAGCGAGATGCGCGAGCACGTGCAGACGTACTTCTCCGTCGCCACGCTCGAGTTCCTCCGTCGCGGCGGGCGCATCGGCCGCGCCAGCGCGCTCCTCGGCTCGGTGCTCCAGGTCAAGCCCGTGCTGTGCATCCGCGACGGGCTGGTGACGCCTCTCGAGCGCGTGCGCACCTTCGACCGCGCGCTCAACCGGATCGTCGAGCTGACCCGAGAGGTGGATCGCGGGAAAGGCCTGTGCGTCATCGTCGGTCACGCCGACGCCGAGGCTGACGCGGAGCGAGTGGCTCGTGAGCTCGAGCCGCTGGCCGAGACGCTGATGATCCAGCCGCTGGGTCCCGTGGTCGGGGCCCACGCCGGTCCGGGCGTCGTCGGCGTCGGGTGCTACCCCGCCGACATCCTGCCGCTCGGAATCAAGACAGCCGCCAGCGCACGGTCTCGGGCGTAACGGTCTTCTCGACGCGACCTTCGACCGCAAGCGCCTGCAGGTGCGCCAGCCCTTCCTGCAGCGCCAGGCGCTTCTCGTAGAGGTTCTCGCGCGGGCCCCACAGCTCGAGTGCGACCTGCCAGCCACTCTTCTCCTGACGCCCGACGATCTCGAGGATCTGGTCGAGGCGCCGCGCATGGTGGGACACGAGGGCGTCGACCCGGCCGGCGATGTCCGAGAAGGGTCGCCCGTGCGCGGGCAGCACGAGCCTGGGATCGAGCGCAGCCATCCGCTTCAAGCCCTGGAGGTAGTCGTGCAGCGGGTCGGGTGTGCTCTGCGGGTGCAGCCCGATGTTCGGCGACAGCTCGGGAAGGACGTGGTCGCCCGCGAACAGCAGCCCGGTGAGTCCCTCATAAAGGCACACATGCCCGGGCGAGTGGCCAGGCGTCCATTCGACGCGCAGCGTGTGATTGCCCATGCCGACCAGCTCCGCGCCGTCGAGCTGCACCGACGGATCGGCGGTCTTGACCACCTGGCTGAGCGCCCTCTGCGAGTTGCTGAGCACGTCCGCCTCGTCCTCGGGCACCCCGTTGACCAGGAGGTACGCCCGCACCTGCTCGACGAGGTGCTCGAGCTCCACGTAGCGCGGATGCACGAGCGGCACCTCGAGGCGGTGCATGTAGAGGTCGGCGAGCCGCTCGCCCGCCAGCGCGCCCGCGGCTCCGTAGTGGTCGGGATGGATGTGCGTGACGACCAGGCGCCGGAGCCGTCGCGCTCCCAGGTGGTCCAGCGCGCGGTGGATGGCGTCGAGCGACTCCTCCGCGTTCATGCCGCAGTCGAGGAGGTCGGCCTCGTCCCCGTCCAGGAAGAGGAAGACGTTGACCAGGCCGTCCTCGAAAGGGATGGGTAGACGAAGCTCGAAGACGCCTGCCGCAACCTCGGTCAGGGCCAGATCGACGGCCATCCCGGCATTGTCGCCTGCGGCTCTAAGATGAGTAGTGAGCCGTACTCGAACGTACTGAAAACATCAACGCTGTTTGGGAGGAGCCGATGTCCGAAGTCCAGATGACCCCCGACCAGATCGTCGAGGCCATGCCGAACTTCCTGATCCCGGAGAAGGCCGGCAGCACCAACGCCACGATCCAGTTCGACCTCAGCGGCGACGGGGGCGGCAAGTGGTGGGTGCACATCCACGACGGCAAAGCCGAGTCGGGCAAAGGCGACCCGGGCACGCCGCCGAACCTCACCCTGCTTGCCGACGCAGGCGACTGGGTCAAGATCATGACCGGCAAGCTGGACGGGACCGCGGCTTTCATGCAGGGGAAGCTCAAGATCAAGGGCGATATGGGGCTTGCGATCAAGATGCAGTCCCTCTTCCGCCGGCCGAACTAACCCGCGGGGGCCTTGCAGCCTAGAGCGAGAACTTCCAGGTCCCGAGGCGCGAGGCCATCTCGCCCTCGAGGTCGAGCGGCCCCGAACGGACGTCGAGGATGACCACGAAGTGCGGCGTCAGGGCGATGAGCCGTCCGTCGGCCATCTTGTCCGCCTCGACGGCGTCGCCCCACGAGATCGAATCGAGCTTCGGTGAGGGCTTGATGTTGGTGGCGGCCCAGCCCGCGAGGTCCCCCGAGGTGCCCCGCTCGTAGGTCGACACGATCATGTAGCCGAAGAGGTTGTTGCCGGGCGTGCACTGGGGTTGCGAAGGCGAGCCGGCACAGGTCGCGTCGGGAGAGGACATCTTGCAGCTGCTCAGGCAGGTGAAGTCGAAGGTCAGGTCGATGCCCTTGGGGTCGTCCAGCGCCTGGGAGCGCTCTATGTATTTCCAGGTGCTCGGGTAGCAGAAACCCCAGCCGAGCTGGGCATCCTTGTAGGCATGGTCGCCGGTTGAGCACTTGAGATCGCCGCCGATCTGAGGTACGCTCGGCACCGCGCGCGGGTTGGAGCCCGGCTGGCAACCGGCCAGCACGAGCACCAGGGCCGCGACCAGGATCATCGGGGGAAATGGCGGCGGGGATGGCATCCGGCGACTAATTGTGCGGGAGCGGGTACGCATATCGATGCATGCGTTCTGCTCTCGAAGTCCAAACGGCGCCGGGTTCGGTACTGAGTTTGGAGAGGGGGGATCTAGCAATGGCGATCCGCAAGAAGTTGGAAAGGGCTCCGGAGGAGAGGCTCGAGGCTGACAGGAAGCGGCTCGAGCTCCTGGCCGCCCAGTGCGGCGAGGAGGCGGGCCTGCACCGGCCGCTGAACGACGTGGTTGGCGGCGTGATCACGGGCATTCCGGAGGAGACAGACCTCGCGCAGGCGCTGTCGGACCGCGAGACCAGCGACATCCTGGTCCACCTCCTGGACCAGAACAGGGAGCAGGTCGAGCGCGCCCTGGAGAGGGTTCGCGAGGGCACCTACGGCATCTGCGAGGGCTGCGCACGGCGCATCCCTGAAGCCAGGCTGAAGTATCAGCCGGCGGCCACGCGGTGCGTCGAGTGTCAGGGCCACTGGGACAGGATCAACGGGAGAACGGCCTAAAACCGGTCAGCTCGGGATGATTCCCCTCTCCCCCTCGGGGAGAGGGCCAGGGAGAGGGGCTTAAGCGGCTATACCCGCTTGGGTCGGCGTAGTCCCACCACGCCCAGCGCCAGCCCGACCACGACCATCCCCGACCCGATCCAGAACCACTTGATGTCGCCTGTCATGTAGCTGCCCGGGATGTAGCCGAGCCCCTGCCCAGCGAACACCGCCCCCGCGAGCAGCACCACGCCGCCGACGACCGCGAGCCCGCGCCTCACGGCTACTGATTACCCGGCGCGGTCACCTCAAATTCCGCCGTAGACGACCGACTTCTCCTCGGTGTACTGGAGGAAGGCCTCCAGCCCATGCTCCTTGCCGAAGCCTGACTGCTTGGTGCCGCCGAAAGGCAGCTCGTCGTGCGCGATCTGCAGGGCGTTGACCCACGTGTAGCCCGCCTCCAGCTCGTCCACCGCGCGGTGCGCCGCGGCCATGTTGGTGGTCCAGATCGACGAGCCCAGGCCGTACTCGGAGTCGTTGGCCAGGCGAAGGCCCTCGTCCAGGTCCTTGATCCGGCGCACGGGAAGGGCGGGGCCGAACACCTCCTCGGTCCACATCCGCGAGCCGTCGGCCACGTCCTGGAGGATCGTCGGCTGAATGAACCAGCCCCGGTCGTACTCCGCGCCCTTCGGACGGCCACCGCCAAACACCACCCGAGCGCCGCGGTCGACCGCGTCCTTGACCTGCGCCTCGACCTCGGCCCGCTGGGTCTCGCTGTGCATCGGCCCCATGCGGCTGTCCTTGTCCAGGCCGTTGCCCGGCTTGAGCTTCGAAGCCCGCGCGACGAGCTTCTCGAGCAGCGCGTCGTGAACCCCCTCCTGGACGTAGAGGCGCTTGACCGCCAGGCAGGCCTGGCCGCAGTTGAAGAATCGCCCGACGGAGATGGCGCGGGCCGCGCCTTCGAGGTCCGCGTCGTCGAGGACGATGCACGGGTCGCTGCCGCCGAGCTCGAGGGTGACCTTCTTCAATCCCTCGGCCGCGCGGGCCATGACCTTTTTTCCGGTCGGCGTGGAGCCCGTGAGCGCGATCTTCCGGATCAGCGGTTGGCTCACGATCGCCTCGCCCGTCGCCTGGCCGAGAACCACGTTGACGACGCCCTCCGGCAGTCCGCCCTCGATCAGCGCCTCGATGCATGCGAGCGTCGAAAGCGGCGTCGTGCTCGCGGGTTTCAGCACCACCGTGTTGCCGGCGGCGATCGCGGGCGCGACCTTGTTGGCGGCCAGCGTCAGCGGGAAGTTCCAGGGCACGATCGCGCCGCAGACGCCGATCGGCCTGCGGACCACGAGCCCGTACGTGGTCAGGTCCGGCAGCCGGACGTGCTGTCCGTGAACCTTGTCCGCGAGGTCCGCGAACCAGGCGATGTTCTCGCCGAAGCGCTGCGCCTCGATGCGCGACTCGAGCAGCGTCTTGCCCTGCTCCTTGGTCAGGATCGGCGCGATGTGCTCGACCTTGCCCAGCATGTGCTGCGCGGCCTTGTGCAGGATCTCGGCGCGCTTGTTCGCGGGCATCTTCGACCAGGTGGTGAAAGCCTTCGCGGCGGCCTGGGCGGCCCGGTCGACGTCCGCCGCGCCTCCGGCGGGGACCTCGTCGACGACCTCGCCGGTGGCCGGGTTGCGGACCTCATACGTCTTGCCGGACGCGGCCTTGGTCCGGTCGCCTTCGATGATCATCGTCGCCATGCGCCACCCCCGTTGATTTGCCTTGTTCGGCTTGCTACACCTAATTATCGAGGTCGGAGGAGGTCAGCCCGCGACGCGGCCGAATCCCCGCCACGAGTTTCGGTTGCGCCAGCTGATCCTCACGTCGCGAAGGTCGCTGTGGCGAAACCAGCTCTCGAACTCCCCGCGCCGCAGGTAGAACGCCACCGGCGCCACGAGATGGTCGAAGACGATGTTGTAGTTCCGCCGGAAGCTGAAGCTCGAGAGGCTGTGGAGGTAGTCGTGGGACGGCAGCGCCTCGAACAGCGGCGTCCGGCGCAGCGGTCCGTACACGCCTTTCACCACCGAATGGAGGACGACCGCCATCGGCCACGCCAGCGCCGGCAGCGCCCGCGGAGGGATGCGAGTGGTCACGTTCTGGCGCAGCGGGTTGATGAAGCGGTGGACGACCGCGTTGTTCTCCCTGCCGTACACCCAGGCAAAGATCGCCCCTCCGGGCCTCACGAAACGGACCAGCGATCGAAAACCCGCCTCGGGATCGGGGAGATGATGCAGCACGCCGATCGAGTAGACGAAGTCGAACGGCCCGCCGCCCGCGCCGGACCGGAGTGGCGGGTGGTGGAGGTCGCCCTGGACGACGTGGGCGTTGTCCAGCCTGCCCACGTTGGCGTAGGCGGCTTCGACCGCGTCGCTCAGATCCATCGCCACGACCTCCCGCGCCCCGTAGCGGGCGGCGTGGAAGGCGTGCCGGCCGTTGCCGCAGCCGGCATCGAGGACGACCTTGTCGCGAAAGAAGTCGGGTTCCAGCGGGTCGATCCAGTCCAGGAACTGCGCCTCGTACTCATCGTGGAGCTCGGCAAACTCGCGCCACTGCCAGCCGAAAGCGGCCGCGGTGCGCCGCACCACGTCCGGTTGGTCCTGGGGCAGGAGACGCGGCACGCCGCCGCGGACCGGGTAGCGCCGCGGGCACGAGTCACACGCCAGCTCTCCGGTCGCGATCTCCGCGGGGCGGTCGGGATCGGGCACGCCGCTCTCGAGCTCCAGCCGGCCGCCGCACGACGGGCAGGCGACCAGCTCGACCAGGCGGGGCTTCATTCCGTCCTGCGGGCGACGCACAGGAGCGATGCGCCGAACGGCATGTCGGTTCGCCGCAGCACGGGGATCTCGAGCTCGAAGATGCGGCGAAGGATTCCATTCGACCACCGTGGGTGCAGGTCGTTCTCGGTGTGGTAGACGTGGAATCGTCGCCTGACCTTCAACCACTGGCGACCCAGGTAGATGACGGGCAGGAGAAACGTCGAGACGTACGACTGCCGCTCCAGGCTCAGCCCGGCGGCGATGACGGCGTCCCGAAGCGAGCGAGCGACGTAGCGGCGCTTGTGGTGGGAGATATCGTCCTGCAGGCTCCATAACCAGCGGTGCGCCGGGGCGAAAACGAAGACGCGACCGCCCGGCTTGAGCACGCGGCGCAGCTCTCGCAGCGCGCCGACGTCGTCGTCGAGATGCTCGAGGACGTCGAGCGCCGTCACGAAGTCGAAGGAGCCCGACCCGAAAGGCAGGTGCATGAGGTCTGCGTTGCGCACGTTGCCGAGCCCTCTCTTGCGACAGAACTGCAGAGCCTCGTCGGAGATGTCGACGCCTTCGGTCGTGCCGAAGCTGCGAAGCTCCTGGAGCATGAGCCCGGTTCCGCACCCGGCATCGAGGACCTGCAGGTCCGCGCGGCCGGGATATCGCTGCCGGATCCAATCGAGGACGATGTTCCGCCGCGCCGTGAGCCACCAGTGGGTCGCCTCGGTCTCGTAGAGGATCTCGTATGTGTGCAGTTCCAACGCGGCGTATTTAACGCGACAGCCCCTTCTGCTGCTCCTTCGATAATGAACGTGTTCTTTGCTGGAGCGGATTGGGAGGGCGTGACATGGCGGTGAGGTTGGAGAAGCAGGGTGGCGTGGGGGTCATCGTCCTCGACCGGCCGCCCGCGAACAGCTACGACTATGCCTTCCTGCGGTCGTTCGCCGGCGCCGTCGACGATGCGCGCGCGGACGAGGACATCCACGCCGTCGTGGTCGCGAGCGCGTCCGAGAAGTTCTTTTCCGCCGGCGCGGACGTGAGCGCCTTCGCCGCGGGCACGACGCGGTCGCGAGTCATGACCGCCCTTCTCGCGCACGAGTCGTTCCGAAAGATGGAGAACACCCCGATCGTCTTCATCGCCGCCATCAGCGGCCACTGCCTCGGCGGCGGTTTCGAGCTCGCGCTGGCGTGCGACCTGCGCTTCGCCGCCGAAGGCTCCTATCAGATCGGGCTGCCGGAGACCAACCTCGGGTTGTTCCCCGGCTCAGGCGGTACGCAGCGGCTCCCGCGCCTGGTCGGGCTCTCCCGGGGCCTCGACCTGATCCTGAACGCGACGACCATGCCGCCGGGGCAGGCAAAGGAGCTGGGTCTTGTCGACCGGCTGTTCCCCGACGCGGCGGCCTGT
>WNFW01001308.1_pt1 | contig 16707 bp, 15 predicted proteins | sample 5400131 | NCBI WGS metagenome assembly WNFW01 (sample SAMN13153362, study PRJNA577476) | soil metagenome | isolation source: 20 cm soil or saprolite under grassland replicate 1 | place: USA:California | collected 2016-06-15 | reverse complement strand
GGGAATCGCAAAAGAGATGATCTGTGGCGACGCGAGGATCGACGGAATCGGAATCGGCGTCATCGCGAATCAGCGCGGGTTGATCAAGGGTCGCGAAGGATCGAAGCCGCGCTTCGGCGGAATCGTCTACACGGAGAGCGCCGAGAAAGTCGCCTACTTCATCGATCGCTGCGACCGACTGGGACTGCCGCTGCTGTTCGTGCAGGATGTCTCCGGATTTATGGTCGGAGCGGAAGCGGAGCAGGAAGGAATCATTCGTGCCGGTGCGCGGTTCGTCGAAGCGATGGCTACAGCGCGGGTGCCGAAGATCGTGCTCACCATCAATCACGCTTCCGGTGCGGGCTACTACGCCATGGCCGGCCAGGGGTTCGATCCCGATTTCATTCTGAGCTGGCCGACTGGCCGCATGGCAGTAATGGAAGGCGAATCAGCGATTCAGGCCGTTCATGGTCCCGCGCTGGAGGCCGCGAAGAAAAAAGGTGGCGCCGTCGAGGCCGACCTGGCGAAAGCAGTCGACGAGATGCGCGCGGACTACGAGCACCAGCTCGACGCCCGATACGCCGCCGCGCGCGGTTACGTCGACGCTATCGTCTATCCGGAAAACACGCGTGAAATGTTGAGCCTCGCTCTGCGGGCGGCGCTCCATAATCCCGGACCGCACCTTGGACCGTTCGTTCTCCCTCCGCATCTCGGGGAGGAAAGCAGTTGAAGAGCGTGGTGCGTGTCGCCGCTGGTCAGGGATTCTGGGGCGACGATCTCGACGCGCCGCGACGGCAAGTGGAAGGCGGACAGGTCGACTACCTCATGCTCGACTATCTCGCCGAAGTCACGATGTCCATTCTGCAAAAGCAGAAGGAGCGCGATCCATCGCTCGGCTACGCCCGTGATTTCGTGGGAGCGATGGAAAGTGTTCTGCCGGCGGTTACCGAACGCGGAGTCAAAGTCATCGCCAACGCCGGCGGCGTGAATCCTCCCGCTTGCGCCGCGGCGGTAAAAAGCATGGCCGCCAGGCGCGGCGCGGGGTCGAAGGTTCGAATTGGCGTCGTCACCGGCGACGACTTGCTTGATCGGCTCGACGAGCTCATCGCCGATGGCCATCAGCTCGCCAATATGGAAACCGGTGATCCACTCTCGAGCGTCCGCGACCGCGTACTCTCGGCCAACGCCTACATCGGGTCGACACCAATTGTCGAAGCGCTCGCGAAGGGAGCGAACGTCGTGATCACCGGACGATCGACGGATACCGCGCTGACGATGGCGCCGCTACGACATGAATTTGCGTGGGGCGCGGATAGCTGGGACCAGCTCGCCGCTGGAATCATCGCCGGCCACATCATCGAGTGCGGCGCGCAATGCTCAGGCGGCAATTGCCTCTACGATTGGCGATCCATTCCCGATCTGGCCAATGTCGGCTATCCCTTGGTCGAAGCCCGGCCCGACGGCGGCTTCGTCGTCACCAAACATCCCGGCACCGGGGGTCGAGTCTCCGTTCCAACCGTGACCGAGCAGCTCGTCTACGAAATGGGCGATCCCCAGTCCTACATCACGCCCGATGTCATCGCCGACTTCACGACGATCAGGCTTGCACCCGATGGAGAAAACCGCGTACTCGTTTCCGGAATCAAGGGAAAGCCTCCGACGAAGATGCTCAAGGTTTCCGTGGCGTATCGCGCTGGCTTCAAAGCTGTAGGCACCCTGGTCTACGCGTGGCCCGACGCGCTCGACAAAGCCGAGCTCGCTGACAGAATCCTGCGTGAGCGTCTCGACCGGCTCGGACTGCGCTTTGACCATATTCTCACGGAATTCGTCGGCGCGAATGCCACCCATGGCCGATTGGCCGGCGATCAGAGGAACGCGCCCGAAGTCCAGCTTCGATTCGGAGTGCGCGACGAGGATCGCATCGCCGTGGAACGATTCACGCGTGAGATCGCACCGCTCGTTCTGAATGGACCGCCTAGTGTCACCGGATTCGCCGGAGGGCGGCCCAAAGTGGAAGAGATCGTCGCATACTGGCCCGCGCTCATCGACAAGTCAGTCGTGAAAACCAGAGTCGACCTCGTTGAATGAAAGTACGTCTCGTTGACATCGCGCACGCACGCTCTGGTGACAAAGGCGATACCGCAAACGTTGGCGTGATCGCGCTCGAGCCGCGCTGGTACGACGTGTTGAGCCGGTTCGTAACGCGCGAGCGAGTCGCCGAGCACTTTCGCGGCATGATCGGTGGCGGCGTGGATCGGTTCGAGCTTCCCAATCTGAACGCGCTCAATTTCCTGCTTCATGGCGCGCTGGATGGCGGCGGAACGCTGTCGCTCAAGACCGACGCGCAGGGGAAGGTCTATTCCACCGCTCTGCTTCGGATCATCCTCGACGTTCCCGATGCAGATGCCAAGCGTCTCGGACTTCCCGCCGCGACATGAGGCTGCGCCCGGCGCGAGAGTATTCGCGATGAGAAATATCCGGACCGCCGTTGACGGGTCGGTCGGCAGGATCACGCTGGCACGCCCGGAAAAAAAGAACGCGCTCGATCGGGCGACCGCCGACGAGCTAGCACAGGCGCTTTTCGCGCTGAGCGAATCACCGGTTCGCGTTGTCGCAATCGATGGCGAAGGAACTGACTTCTGCGCGGGCGCCGATCTCTCCGCGCTGGAAGAAATGCTCGACAGTCCTCGACAACAACACATCGACGACGCGAAGGCGCTTGGACACGTCTTCCACACGATCAGACGGATGGAGAAACCGGTCGTCGCGCTGGTGAAGGGTCGGGCCTACGCCGGCGGGGCCGGACTCGCGTCGGCGTGCGACATCGTGCTCGCCCACGAGGATGCACGGTTCGCCTATCCCGAGGTGACGATTGGTTTCGTTCCGGCAATGGTGATGACGATGCTGCGCCGCTCGGTCGGCGAGAAGCACGCGTTCGACCTCGTCAGCACCGGTCGGATTCTCAGCGCAAACGAAGCAAAGTCGATTGGCCTTGTATCGCGGGTGTTCGCGGCTCGCGAGTTCGACCAGCTATCGCAATCAGTTCTCGAGCATCTCGCCGACGCCGCCCCCACCGCAATGGCGGCGACGAAGACGCTATTCTACAAGCTCGACACACTCGATTTCCTCGACGGAATTTCCGCTGGCATCATCGCCAACGCCGATGCTCGCGCCACGCCCGCGTTCCGCGACGGCGTGAAACGGTTCAGCAGCCGTAAAAGGGACAACCAATGAGTCCATTTACAATTGCGAAGCTTGCACTGATGCTCATCGCGGCGATTCTGCTGGGCTGGGGCATAAAAAGCGACGACAGCGCTCTTCGCTGGGCCGGAATTGCGTTTTTGTTCATCGCCCTGATCCTTCGCTTCTTCAAGCCGCGCAAGCCGCGCAAGCCGCCCGGACTCTCGTGAACCCGACTGCGCCGCGCCCCACCACCATCGTCGACGCGCCGCGCCTCTCGAAGAAGCTCGGCGTCGATCTGCTGCTGGCGAGCGAGACGTTTCAGTACACCGGCAGCTTCAAGTTCCGCGCTGCGTTCAACGTCGCGGCGAACGTAAAGCATACGCACATCATCACGGCCTCCTCCGGAAATTTTGGTCAGGCGATCGCCTACGCCTGCTCGCTGTTCGGAAAGCGGTGCACCGTCGTGATGCCTCACACCGCGCCGAAGATAAAAGTCGAAGCCGTGCGCGAGTATGGCGCGGAGGTCGATCTCGTCGATGTGGAAAAAAAGGGACGACTGGAAAGGTTAGGCGAGCTGGCGAAGCAATTTCCCGATGCTTATGTCGCGAGCCCCTATGATGATCCGTTGGTAATCGAAGGAAACGCCGGCCTCGCCACCGAGCTGTTCGCGCTCGGATTGGAGTTCGACTACATAATCGCTCCGATCGGGGGCGGTGGCCTCACGTCCGGTTTGGTAACGGCTGTCGCGCGAAGCGGAAAGCAAATCCAGGTTCTCGCCGCCGAGCCTCTGCTGGCCAACGATGCCGCGGAATCGTTTCGCGCCGGACACATCGTCTCCCAAGCCGACGAATCGAACACGATCGCCGATGGCGCGCGCGTGCTGCGGCTTGGCGACAACAACTGGGAAATCCTCAGTCACGGCCTCGCCGGCGTGATCGAAGTCACAGAGGGACAGATCAGGGAGGGCGTTCGCCTGCTGTTCGCGCTCGCCAACCTCAAAGCCGAGCCCACTGGCGCGCTCGCCCTCGGTGCCGTGCTCGCTGAGCCGGAGCGGTTCAAGGGCAAGCGCGTCTGTTGTGTGATAAGCGGCGGCAATGCGGATCCCGCCTTATACGCGGAGCTTGTCGAAGGGATCTGAATTTCGCTCACACGAGGCATAGGCACCCTCTTCGCGCGAGGCGCGACACAATCGTTACGGACGCGCTTGCCTGACGTATCACGCCGCGCTGCGTCGCTACCTTTCATCCGATGGCCAACCCGACAATTCAGGATGCGCGCGCAGTCCTCAAGGAAGCCTTTGGCTACGACGAATTCCGGCCGGGCCAGGAGTCAGCGGTCGCCGCTGTCCTTGCCGGGCGAGATACCGTGGTAGTCCTGCCCACCGGCGGCGGAAAGTCACTTTGCTTCCAGGTGCCGGCGCTGCTAATGCCCGGACTCACGGTCGTCGTTTCTCCCCTCATCTCATTGATGAAGGACCAAGTCGACGCGCTCACTGCGCGAGGGTTGCCGGCCGCTTTCATCAACAGCACCCTCACGTCGGGACAGGTCTCCGATCGACTCGCGCGCGCCGACAGGGGCGAGATCAAGCTGTTGTACGTCGCGCCGGAGCGATTCGACTTCGGGCGCACCGCGGAGCGATTGCGCCAGGCTGGGGTTTCGCTGCTCGCGATCGACGAAGCGCACTGCATCAGCCAGTGGGGACACGATTTTCGGCCGAGCTATCTGCGGGTTAAGAAAGTTCACGAAGCACTCGGCTCACCCACCACAATCGCGCTCACCGCAACGGCGACGCCCGAAGTCCGCCGCGACATCATTCGCGAGCTCGGTCTCAAAGATCCGCAGACGATCATCACGGGCTTCGACCGGCCGAACCTGACGTATTACGTCGTCCCCGCGAAGAACGACGCTGAAAAAGAGAAGCGACTGGTGGATATTCTGCGCAAGTATGAAGGCCTCGCCGTGATCTACGCCTCCACGCGCAAAGCGGTCGACCACCTCACGACAGTTCTCGAGCGCGCGAAGATCCGCGCTGCCGGCTACCACGCCGGATTGGACGACGCTAGAAGGCACGAGGTACAGGAAGCCTTCATGACCGAGCAGATTCGCGCGATCGTCGCAACCAACGCATTCGGGATGGGCATCGACAAGCCCAACGTCCGTCTCGTGATTCACTACGCGATGCCAGGAACGCTGGAAGCCTACTATCAGGAAGCAGGCAGAGCTGGACGCGACGGACTGCATTCCGATGTGTTCCTGCTTCACTCCTTTCCCGATCGTTTCACCCACGAGTTCTTCATCAAGGGCTCCTATCCGGAGCGGATCGTCGTGGAAGAGACCTACGCGGCGCTCAAAAAACTCTCGGACGAACAGGGATTCGTCGATGCGCAACCGGAGGACATCGCTCGTGCAATCAAGTCCAAGGTCAACTCGCGAGAGATCGATGGCGCGCTCAGAATCCTCGTACGCGCCGGCGCGCTGACGCTGAGCAACGGCGAACAGACGCGAGTGCTCGTCAGACTGCTCGCGACCCCGGAGCGAATCAAACGCGAGCTGACTGGCGAAGCAAACCGTGAGCTCGGACTGCTTCGCGCTCTCTGGCGCGGCGTCGGTGCGGCGCTAAGAACGGGCGCTGTCGTGAATCTCGACGGACTGCCGCCGGGGCTCGGGGGCTCAATGTCCGGCGTTCCGCTGCTCGATGCGCTGCAGGACAGGCAGTTCCTCGTCTGGGAGCGGTTGGGCGCTGGGATGTACCTCACCGACAGGAACGCGCCGCTCTCCAAATTCAGCGTCGACTGGCCTGTGATCGACCGGCGCCGCGCCGCTGAGCTTTCGAAATTGCAGGCGGTTCAGAAATACGCGTACACGAGGGAATGCCGGCGCGGGTTCGTGCTTCGTTACTTTGGAGACCCAGCCGCCAGACGCGCCTGTGAAGGCTGTGACAACTGCCTTGGTATTGGAGTCATTCCCGTTGCGAATGACGAGCCCGCTCTACGTCAGCGTCGCGATAAGAGACCGCGACGAGAAGGCGGGCAGCTCGCTGATGTTTCCGACGATCTACCCCTCGGCGCCGAGGAACAGCGCCTCCTGGCGACACTGAAGACTATCCGCACGGCGATCGCCCGCGAGGAACATGTACCGCCATATATTGTATTCTCTGATCGCACCCTGGCAGAGCTCGCGGTGCGTCGTCCCCGGTCATTGACCGCGTTTCAGGATGTCCGGGGCGTTGGTCCAATGAAGCTCGAACGATACGGCGCACGCTTTATCGATGCGATTTCCCGCGCCGACGACATTGAAGCGGCCTGAAATCAAGACGCCCATTACCCGTGACTAATTAATGAGATCAAGAATCGTAGCTTCGACAGCAGTTCTCTTCGGCGCCACGTTGACCGCGAGTGTCATCCTCGGCAGCTCGCCCACCTTCGCTCAACAGTCCGCCAGCGCGGCCGCAAAGCCACTGCCGTTCGATCCAGCAGTCACGGTTGGCACGCTGGAGAACGGAATGCGCTACTACATCCGCGAAAACCACAAGCCGGAAAAGCGTGCCGAGCTGCGACTGGTCGTCAACGCCGGATCCGTGCTCGAGGACGAGGATCAGCGCGGCCTGGCGCACATGGTCGAGCACATGACCTTCAGGGGCACGAAACGCTTCGCGAAGAACCAGATCTCGAGCTATCTGGAATCAGTCGGAATGCGCTACGGTCCGGACATCAACGCGTTCACGAGCTTCGACGAAACCGTTTACATGATCACCATTCCGACGGACACGGCGGCGATCGTGGACAAAGGCTTTCAGATCCTGTCGGAGTGGGCGCACAACGTTACGTTCGAACCCTCGCAGATCGAGAAAGAGCGGCCCGTCGTGATCGAGGAGTGGCGCCTGGGGCAGGGCGCCGAGAACCGGATGCAGAATAAGTGGTTTCCGGTCCTGTTCACTGGGTCTAGGTATGGTGAGCGTCTTCCGATCGGTCTCAAGACAGTTCTGGATACTTACACGCCGGCCACTCTGCGCCGTTTTTACGACACCTGGTACAGGCCGGACCTGATGGCGGTCGTGGCCGTTGGCGACTTTGACAAGAAGCAGATCGAAGGACTTGTCAGACGCTATCTCGGCGCCATTCCGGCCGCGACGAATCCAAAGCCCCGTCCCTTGTTCGCCGTTCCACCGAATGACAGCACTCTCGTCTCGATCAACAGTGACAAGGAAGCGACCCGCTCTGTCATTCGGCTTCTTTACAAGCAGCCGAAACGATTCAACACAACTACGGCGACGTACCGTGAACAACTGGTCGAGGCGCTGTTCGGCTCGATGTTCAATGACCGCTTCTCGGAAATAACTCAGCAGCCAAACCCGCCATTTATCAACGCGTTCGCCGCCGAAGGCGACCTGGTTCGATCGGCCGAGTCTTTTTCACTGACAGCGATCGTCGCCGACAACGGAATCCCGCGCGGCCTGAATGCGTTGCTCACCGAAGGCGAGCGCGTGAAGCGTCATGGATTCCTTCAGGCGGAACTCGATCGCGCCAAGAAGGATTTGCAGCGTGGGACTGAGCAGGCGTATGCCGAGCGAGACAAGACGAATTCCGGCGTGTACGCGCAGGCCTATGTCGGAGCGTTTCTCCAGTCCGAGCCTTCGACCAGCATCGCCTACGACCTTGAGGCCACGACCCGGCTCCTTCCGGGCATCACGCTGGCCGAGGTGAACAAACTGGCTGGCGAGTGGATGTCGGAAAAGAATCGCGTCCTCGCGACCACTTCTCCCGAGAAGCCAGGGATCGTGAACCCGACGCGTGGAGAACTGATGCTCGCCTTCGATGCGGTGAAAGGCGCTGACATCGCCGCATACACGGAAGCGGCTGTCTCCAGGCAGCTCGTCGACAAAGAGCCGGCGGGCGGACGCGTCGTGTCGGCGCGGGAGATCAAGGACGTCGGAATCACCGAATGGAAACTCTCGAACGGCGTGCGGGTTCTGCTCAAGCCGACCGATTTCAACGCTGACCAGATCGCATTTACCTCGTATAGCCCTGGCGGCGCCTCACTGCTTCCCGATGCGTCGTTCCTGGCGGCCAGCGCTGCTGACCTGATTCCAATGACAAGTGGCGTCGGCAAGTTCACCGTTATCGACCTTCAGAAGTTTCTCGCCGGCAAAGAAGTTAGCGTCTATCCCTCGATTGACGATTTGAGTGAAGGGATATCAGGCAGCGCGTCGCAACGCGACATCGACACGATGCTGCAGCTCGTCTATCTGTATTTCACCGAGCCGCGGCTCGATACGTCGCTCGTCAACACGTTTCTGGGACGGTACAAGGGCGTGCTCGTCAATCGCAGCGCCAATCCCGAGCAGGCTTTCAGCGATACCCTGCAGGTGACGATGGCGCAGCATTCCGTGCGCGACCAGCCGGTGTCTGCCGCCATGCTCGATCGCATCGACCCCGCGAAGTCATTCGATTTCTACAAAGATCGCTTTGCTGACGCGAGCGGGTTCACTTTTGTCTTCGTCGGAAACTTCAAACCCGATTCGATCAAGCCGTTGATAGAGAAGTGGCTTGGCGGCCTTCCCTCAACCGGCCGCAAAGAATCCTGGCGCGACACAGGAATCCGTCCGCCAACCGGCGTGGTGCAGCGCGTCGTCAAGAAAGGAGCGGAGCCAAAGGCGCGCACGGCCCTCATTTTCACCGGACCGTTTGAGTACACCAGGCTGACGCGCTACCATCTGAACGCGCTTGCCGAGCTGCTCAATATCAAACTGCGCGAAGCGCTTCGTGAGAATATGGGCGGCACCTACGGCGTGAGCGTAAGCCCGAGTGCCAGCAAGGATCCGCTGCCGTCGTATCGCTTTACGATCGGATTCGGTGCCGCGCCAGAACGCCTCGAAGCGCTGACGGTTGCCGCTCTCGCGCAGATCGACAGCCTCAAGAAGTTCGGGACGACACCGGAGTATCTGCAAAAGGTCAAAGAGGCCGCTCTGCGATCCCGCGAGACCGCACTAAAACAGAACGGTTATTGGCTCTCCCAGATTGAGACCTTCGATCAAAGCGCGTGGCCGCTGGCAGAAATCCCCAACGGTGAGAAGCTGATCTCCGCTCTTACCGTAGAGGATTTGCAGAAGGCGGCGGTCAAATACCTTCGGACCGATAATTACGTCCGCGTCTCGCTTTACCCCGAGAATTTTCCCGCGGCGGAAAATAGGTAGACCTCGCTTTGGACGACTCGCTCTACTTCTCGGAGCAGCACCTCGCGGTCCGAAACATGGTCCGCGAGTTCGCTCGCGCTGAAGTGGCGCCGGTGGCGGCGGAGCTCGACGCGAAAGCCGAGTTTCCGTGGGAAAACGTGAAGCGGATGGGCGAGCTCGGACTGCTCGGGATCCCGTGGGCTGAGGAGCTGGGCGGCGCCGGCCTCGATCTATTGAGCTACATGATCGTGATCAACGAGATGGCCAAGGTGGACGCCTCGCACGCGATCACGATCTCCGCCCATACGACGCTTGGCACATCTCCGATCGTCAATTTCGGGAGCCAGGCGCAAAAAAAGCGATATGTGCCACTTCTCGCGACCGGTAAAGTTCTCGGTGGCTTCGGGCTGACGGAGCCGAGCGCCGGTAGCGACGCGGCCAGCACCCAGTCGACCGCGGTGAAGAAAGGCGCTCACTACGTATTGAATGGCAGCAAGATTTTTATCACTCATGGCGGGGTCGGCGAAATATTTGTCGTGACGGCCGTCACCGACCCTGGGAAGGGAACCAAGGGAATCAGCTCATTCATTGTGACAAAAGAGGCAAGTGACCTTCACAAGGCTAGCGGGCTCGGGATCGGTCACGACGATTCTCTGCCTTCGATGCCCGGATTCCGCTCGGGGAAAAAAGAAGACAAGCTCGGCTGGAGGGCGTCGGACACGAGGTCGCTGATCTTTGAGGACGTTGAGGTGCCGGCGGAGAACCTGCTGGGCGACGAGGGCGAAGGATTCAACAATTTCATGCGCACACTCGACTCCGGACGGGTCGGGGTCGCGGCGCTTTCGCTCGGCATTGCCGAGGGCGCGTTCGAGCAATCGCTCCGCTATTCGACGCTGAGGAAACAATTCGGTCAGCCGATTTCGAGTTTTCAGGGAATTCAGTTCCAGCTCGCTGACATTGCGACCGAAATCGAAGCCGGAAAGCACCTGATGTTCCACGCGGCGTGGCTGGCCCAGAACAAGCAGCCATTCACCAAGCAGGCGGCGATTGCCAAACTGTTTTGTTCGGAGCTGGCGATGCGAACCACCATCAAGGCGATTCAGATTCACGGCGGATACGGTTACACGAAGGAGTATCCCGTTGAGCGAATGTTTCGGGATGCGAAAATCTGCGAGATCGGCGAAGGTACGTCAGAAATTCAGCGCCTCGTCATCGCGCGAAACCTTCTCAAGGAGCTAGCGGATTGACTTACTCCGAAGCTGCCAAGCGTCTAAGACTCCCACTCGGCTTCGTACTCGGCATTGCCTACCTGATCTTCGCCCGGCCGACGCCGCTGACTCTGGCCGTTGGTGGGGCGATCGCATTTGTCGGCGTCATTATCAGGGCCTGGGCCTCGGGCCACATCTCCAAGAACGAGCGGCTCGCGACCACCGGACCGTACGCACACACCAGAAATCCGCTCTATTTCGGAAGCTTTCTGATCGCCGCTGGCTTCGCGATCGCGGCACACTGGGCACTTCTTCTCGTTGTGCTCGCGTTCTTCGTGCTGATCTACGCGCCAACGATGCAGCGCGAGCGCGCCAATATTGCCGGACGATTTCCCGACGCATACGAAGCCTACGCGGCGAACGTCCCGGCGTTCGTCCCGCGTCCGACGCCCTGGAAGGCGACGCACCCGGACGATGGCGGCGGCTTTAGCCTCGAGCTTTACATGAAGCACGGCGAGTGGAAGGCAGCGCTGACCTTTGTTTTGGTGATGTCGTGGCTTCTTTGGGTGACGCTGAGCGGAGCATCGGTCGCGCGGCTCATCTACGGCTCCGTGACCGGCGTTTGATTGCTGCGTCACATATGTGGTGCGTCGTCGATTTCCGCCCCGACATCAACTGCCGCGTGTAAGTTGTTGTCGTCGTTGCGGAAACGCTGAGTGTCACCGTAGATTGTTGTCACTGACTGTTGCTCCTCATGCATGGGGCGCTCGCGCGACTCGCGGGGCCCGAAGACATGGATCGAGGGGCGCTGATGGTGAAAGACCCGGAAGATCATAACGCGGCCCTGTAGCACGACCGCGCGAACTTTTTTGAACCGTCCTCTACTTCGCTCGCCGAGTCGCCGCGCGAGGGTTGAGGCGGGCAACGATGAAAAGAGAAATCCTCATTAACGCGGCCCCGCGCGAAACGCGGATCGCGATTCTGGAGGACGGAAAGCTCGTCGAGCTTCTCGTCGATCGTCCAGACAACCGACGCATGGTCGGTGACATCTATCTCGGCCGGGTCGATGCGGTGCTCCCCGGAATCCAGGCTGCCTTCGTCGATATTGGCACCGAGAAAAGCGCCTTCCTTCACGCCTCCGATCTGGTCCGCCAAAGCGCGGACGAAGCCGAGGACGAAGACGAGGAGGACGAGCAGACCGACGAACCACCGGAGAAGAAAAACGGCAACGGCAGCAACGGTAATGGCCGCCGAGCCAAAGCGCCTCCGATCCAGGAAGGTCTAAAGCGTGGACAGGAGATTCTGGTCCAGGTCTCCAAGGAACCAATCTCGACCAAGGGGCCGCGGGTTACGGCGCAGATCTCCCTCGCTGGGCGCTTCCTCGTGTACATCCCGGATTCGTCAAAGGTCGGGGTTAGTCGAAAGATTGGATCATCCGTCGAACGGGCGCGCCTAAAGGAACAGGTGCAGGCCATCCTTCCCGAGAAATCGGGCGGCGTGATCGTGCGCACGGTGAGCGAGGATGTCACGCCCGAGATGCTGCAGCGCGAGCTCAACAGCCTCATGGCGCAATGGAAGAAAATCAAGCGGAAGACGAATTTTCAGAAGGCGCCGTCCCTGGTCAATCGGGAGAGCGGTCTTACCCGTGGGCTCGTGCGCGACATCTTCAGCGACAAGGTCGACAGCCTGACGGTCGATTCCAAGCAGGTCTACAACGAGATCGTCGCTTACCTCAAGGACATCGCCCCGGATCTCATCTCGCGTGTGAAGCTCCACGAATCTGACGCGCCGCTGTTCGACAACGCCGAGATCGAGTCCGAGATTCGCGACATCTTCAAGCGCCGCTGCGATCTGCCTTCCGGCGGATACCTGATCATCGAGCCAACGGAAGCGCTGGTCTCAATCGACGTGAACTCGGGCCGCTACACTGGAAAGAAGGATCCCGAGAAGACGGTGCTGAGAACGAACATGGAAGCGGCGCAGGAAGTCGCACGTCAGCTCAGGCTTCGCGATGTCGGCGGCATCATCGTTTGCGACTTCATCGACATGGAGACGAAGGCGAACCGCGACCGCGTCCTTCAGGAGCTGCGGCAGCACCTATCCCGAGATCGCGCCCGCACCAAAGCGTTCGCCGTGAGCGATCTCGGGCTGATCGAGATGACGCGGCAGCGGGTACGGCAAAGCCACTACCAGTCGTCGACGGAAGCGTGTCCAACCTGCAACGGGAGCGGTCGAGTGCTCACGCCGGAGACGATAGTGCGCCGCATGGAGAGGTCGGTGAAGCGGATGGCGGTTGAGGGTCGGCGCGACAATCTTCTGGTGAAGCTGCACCCCGATGTGGCGATGTACGTCCTCGAGCAGGAGCGAGATCTCGCGCAGAAGCTTCAGAAGGCGGCGAACTTTTCGCTGGAATTCCGCGACGATCCGCTTCTCAAGCCCGACGAGTTCAAGCTCGTCGTGAAGGCGCAGGGTCGGGACGTTACGCAGCAGTACGCGATCGCCTGAGAAAAAACTCTTACGGGTCTACACACGTCCAACCCGTTACTTGTAGCCGATCGCGATGCCAGCTTTCAAGTGCGGCACGAGGGTTGACCCGCGCCCCGAGCTCAGCTAACTTCAAAGGCTAATTCGCACCACTTAACCGCAACACCGTCCATGACTTACGCGATCATCAGAACCGGCGGCAAGCAGTTCCGCGCCGAGGCTGGAAAGACAATCAGAATTCCGACCCTGGTCGGCGACGCTGGCTCGAAGGTAACCTTCGACGACGTCATCCTCGGCTCCGACGGCGACAAGACTCACGTTGGCCTGCCGGCGCTCAAAGGCGCACACGTCACCGGCGAGATCGTCAAGCACGGCAAGGGAGACAAGATCGTCGTCTTCAAGATGAAGCGCCGTAAGAACTACGCAAAAAAGCAGGGCCACCGGCAAGCGTTCACGGAGGTCCGCATCAAGGACATCGCCTTCGGCAAGAAGAGCGGGGGAGAGAAGTAATGGCACACAAGAAAGGCGTCGGCTCGTCACGTAACGGACGCGACAGCAATCCGCAGTACCGCGGTGTCAAGAAATTCGGCGGTGAGAAAGTCGTTGCCGGTAACATCATCGTGCGCCAGTGCGGCACGAAGTGGCACCCCGGACGCAACGTCGGCCTCGGCACCGACTTCACGATCTATTCGCTCATCGACGGCGTTGTGAAGTTCGAGCACAAGAGCCGGACACGCTACAAGGTCAGCGTTTATCCCGAGCCGGAAACGAGCGCGGCGTAATCCTCTCGAATGTCTGAAAGCCCCGCGAGGGGCTTTTTTGTTGGGCGCTTCTTCGTCTCGCTGGCAGTTGTTGCCATTGGAGACACAACCCGCCATACTGAAATGAAACGCCAGGGTGCGCCGCCGCGTACGATTTAGTGTCACAACCAGTCACGCGAGAATACGATGCCACTACTCGATAGATTGAAACAGGAGCTCGATCGCGCCGGCAAAGCGGCGCAGGATGCGTTCGACGACGGGAAGACCAGACTCGAGGCGTTCCGAACCCGACAGCTCGCCGACAAGGCAGCACAGGCCCTCGGCTACGCTGTTTACCGGGCAAAGAAAAGCGGCGCTGATCTCGATGCGGCGACTTACGACCGGCTCAAGTCGACGCTCGAGACCCACGACACCGAAGCAGCGAGACTCGAAACCGAAATCGAGTTGAGACGGCAGCAAGCGTCAGCGTCACGCGCGTCGTCGAGCAGTGGGGGAAGCGCATCGAGCGCGAGCGACAATTACCCACCCTCCGCGAGCTGAGAGCGGGGAGCTCGACGAGAACACGACAATCGCGCTGTTATTGCAGCGGCGGGTTGTTGTGGGTGTTGGGTAGGTTTTTGTAGCGCTCGACCAGAAGATCCTGCCGCGTCTTCTCGTTGTACTCGCGACCGCGCACGAACACGTGCTCGGCGCGCGTTGTAAACTCGAATGGATCGCCGCTCCAGATCACGACGTTCCCCTCCCGGCCAGGTTGCAGAGATCCGATCCGATCGGCGGCCCCGAAGAATTCAGCCGGCGCCAGCGTCACCGCCCGCAACGCGTCCTCCCACGTCATTCCATAAGAGACGGCGTTACCGGCTTCCTGCTTGAGGTTGCGGACGTTGAACGCCTCCTCGTCGCCACCACCGGCGTTGCCGATAAGAGCAACGGCAACTCCCGCCTTGCGCAGGAGCGCGGCGTTTTCCTGACGCCGCCCCAGCGCCGCGAAGCCGGCGGGAATGTTGTTCATCGCGCCGGTTAGCACTGGTATCCTCGCGGCCGCGAGCTTGTCAGCCATCATCCACCCCTCCGCGCCGCCACCTATCATGAGCTTGACGTTGTAATCTCGCGCGAGACGCATCGCCGCATCGATGTCGGAGGCGCGATCGACTGTAACGATCATGGGCATCTTTCCCTCGATGACCGGAATCATTGCCTGAAGGTCGAGTCTGCTGGCCGCGAACGGACGCGTCTCCGCGCGGTCGAAGGCGTTGCGATGCGTCTGGAAGAACTTCGTGTCCTCGAGCAGCTCGCGGAGCTTTACGATCAACTCCCCGCGCGAGCTCATTCCGACGGAGAGAGGATCACCAATCTCAGCGACCATTGCTACTGGAGCTCTGATGATCATGTCGGTGGTCGTTCCAGGAACCACGTCGACGATCGCCGCCTGACCCGACACGAGGCCACCGGTTGGAATGATTACGAAGCTGGTGATCCCTTCCTTTCGTGCTGGCGCGAGCATCACGGAGTTGGGATTCAAGCCCTCCCACACGGTGAACGCGGCGGAGATGTTGTCCTTGCCCCGCGCACTCATGTCGCGCGTATCGTTCACCGCCGAGATTTCCTGAACGCCGAGCTGCGTTGATGAGTTGACGAAACCGGGTGTAACGATTTTACCGGTGGCGTCGATGCGCCGCGCACCGGCTGGAATCGGCACGTTCGCACCGACAGCGGTGATTCTGCCGTTGGTGATTACAACCGTACCGTTTTCAATCGCTGGCCCGCTTACCGGATACACCTTGCCGCCAGTGATCACGACCGTTTGCGCCTCGCCGAACGTCGTAAGCAACGCGACGCACGTGAACGCGAGCGCAACACGGGAAGTCAGTTTGTATGAGATCATCGATTAATTCCGGTTGAATGGTACGAACCCGAGCTCGAAATCCGTCCGCCATTGCTCGGACGGGTCGAGGCGGTCGTAGAGAAGCGCGCCATCGATCCACACTTTCTCCGGCTTCGAGTACACGCTGAACGGATCTCCCGTCCAAAGAACCACGTCGGCGTTTTTCCCCGCCTCGAGAGATCCAATCTTGTCGTCGAGCCCAAGCGCCCACGCCGGATTGATCGTCAGCCACTTGATAGCGGTTTCCTCGCTCACGGGCAGTCCGATCTCGGCGCCGGCTTCCATTGCTTTAGCGGCTTCCTGATTGAGTCGCTGCGAGCCCGAGGGATCGTCGGAGTGAACGACGACACGCGCGCCGGCGTGGTCCACCAGCGCCATGTTCGCCTTGACCGCGTCCATCGCTTCCATCTTGAAGCTTCCCCAGTCGGCCCAGATCGACGCAGCGATGCCTTCCTTGGCAAGCAGGTCCCCGATTTTGTACGTCTCCACGCCGTGGTGGAACGAGCGAATCTTGTAGCCGAACTCGTGGGCGATGTCGATCATTTGCGCCATCTCGTCGGCGCGATAACAGTGGTTGTGGACCAGCATGTTGCCGCGCAGGACTTCGGCGAGGGTCTCGAGGCCGAGGTCGCGCGACGGTGGATCGCCTTTGTGGTCGGCATTCCACTTGTCCCACTTGCGACGATAGTCCACGGCCCTGATCCAGGCGGCGCGATAGCCCGCGACGTTGCCCATTCGCGTCGAGGGTCCGCCGCGTTGCCCGTAAACGCGTTTCGGATTTTCGCCGCACGCCATCTTCAGCCCATATTTGGCTCCCGGGAATTTCATCGATTGCACGGTGCGTCCGGGAACGACTTTCAGCACGACACTCCTTCCGCCAATGAGATTGGCGGAGCCGGGAAGTACCTGGAGCGTCGTCACGCCGCCAGCGAGGTTGCGCGGAAACTGCGGATCCTGCGGCCAGACGGAGTGCTCGGCCCAGACCTGGGGAGTTGTCGGACTAGTCGCTTCGTTCCCATCACTCAGCGCATTACCGCC
>WNFW01001307.1_pt1 | contig 16713 bp, 18 predicted proteins | sample 5400131 | NCBI WGS metagenome assembly WNFW01 (sample SAMN13153362, study PRJNA577476) | soil metagenome | isolation source: 20 cm soil or saprolite under grassland replicate 1 | place: USA:California | collected 2016-06-15 | reverse complement strand
TCGCCCTGCGCTGTCGCCCTCTCCTTCCGGCGCGGCGACACGCGCGGCCTTGATCGCATAGGCGGCCGCACCGAGCTCGTGCGCGGCGACGTGTGGGACGACCGCCGCCTGGCCGGCAGCGAACGCGGCATGGCGTGCTGCCCCACTCACGTCTCTGGCCGCGGCCATTGCATGGCCACCCGCCGTGCGAGCCTGGGACATTTTGATCTCGCCGCGCGCCCAGGCGCGAACCTGCTCAATCGCCTGACGCGGTCGCAGGTCCTCAGGCCGAGCCGACTCGAACCGGTCGAGCACGTGCTCCGCGCACGATGCCGCCCACAGGGCGAGGAGTTGGTGATCCGAATCGGCGAGGGTCCCGCCGCGGCGGATCGTCACGAAACGAGGGTCGCGGTCTTTCGGGAGGATCACACCCAGCAGCCCTTCTCCTTTACAAATCAGGCGGCAATTGAATTCAGCGGCAAATTTTGACTTTCCATGTACTGGTAACGCGTCCATTGAGTGCAGTTAAGTCCATCGGGTTGGCGATAGAGAACCGAGGCCAAAATTTGGACCCTTTAGCGGGTGTCCCACTGAAACCACCGGATGCCAATCCCAGCGAAAACGACCGCATAGAGGACGCTCGCCAGTAAGGCCCACCAGGTATCAGCGCTCCATGCCGCCGGCTGCATGGCGCCCGCTAGCAGCGTCGCCACCGACCCGCCGGGTGACCAGCGCGCGATGGTCTCGAACGTGGTGCCAAAGATTGTCGAGTGAGCAAACAGGCCGAGAGCGAAGAGCGGCAGATAGCTCAGTCGTCCGACGGCATTGACCGCGTCCGGCGATTTGATCAGTCCGACCAAAGCCTGGCCCACACCCAGGAAGACAGCCGAGCTGAAGATCACGGCGAGGAAAGTCAGGAGGTAGGCGGCCGGATCCAGCGTTACGCTCTCGACGACGGCCGCCGCTACGAGGACCACCACGGACATTACCAGCATGGAAACGATCTGGACGGCCAGCCGGCTGATCATGATGGTCCAGGTGGGAGCCGGCGTGACCCGGAGGCGCTGAAAAACACCGAGCTCGCGATCCCTGGCGACGGTCGCCGTGTAGCCAAGGATGGCAATCGACGCGATACCGAGGGTGAGAGCCAACGCCACGTCGACGATTGGGCCGCCGAGTTGAGCGCGGCGCTTGCCGGCGGACAGGCCGTAGAGGAGGACAAGCGGCAAAAGGAACGTCAACACAAGTGCTCGCCCGTTACGCAACTGAACCGTGAGGTCCGCCTGAAGGAGGGCTCTGAGAGTCCCTGACAGCGTCGGAACGTGGCTGGGTGGGACGCTCGGTTGGCTGCTCATCTCAATCGCGGAGGTCACTACCCGTTAATCCGATGAAGACGTCTTCGAGGGTGACCTGGCCATGGGCTACCTTGCGAACGCGCGGGTCATCTTTGTGCTTCTCGATGAGCCCAGCTGGGGTATCGACGGTGAGCAACTTGCCTCGGTCGATGATCGCCACGCGGTGACAGACAGCCTGCGCCTCTTCCATGGAGTGGGTCGTCAGCAGAATGCTGCGGCCGATGTCACGTAGCCGTTCGATCCGATCCCACAACTGCCGGCGAGCTTGCGGGTCTAGGCCGGCCGTAGGTTCATCGAGGAGCACGAGCGGCGGGCTGTGAATCGTCGCAATCAACAATGAGACACGTTTCTGCTGACCCCCGGATAGCTGGCTGAAGCGCCTTGACGCCTCCTCCCCCAGGTGAACATCGGCAAGCAGGTCGTCGATTCCGGCCCGGGTGAGCGGGACGCCGTAGAGCCCCGCGTAGAGCCTGACGATCTCGTGGATCGTGAGATTGGATTGGAAGCTCGTTGACTGCAGCTGCACACCCATTCGCGCTTTCGCTGTGACCGGATTTGCTCGAGCGTCGACATCGCCGATTCGGATCGAGCCGGATTCGGGCTTCACCAGACCCTCAATCGCGCTCAGCGTGCTGGTCTTCCCCGCGCCGTTCGGTCCCAGCAGACCAAATATCTCGCTTTCGGTGATGTCGAGCGACACGCCGTCGACCGCCCGCTTTGAGCCATAGCTGACGTGGAGATCTTCGACTTGAAGGGCAATGCGATGCGTCGCTGTCTCGCTGGTGGAAGACACTCTGGAAGCCACAATTATGGGCGATCTCGCAACGATCCCTCAGCTCAACGACCGCGAGCTCGAGCTGCTGCGTGAGCTTGGTCGGCACTCGGCCGCCGCGATCGGGGCCCGTCGTTCGCAACTGAGGGCTCTCTCGCGTGAATCGCGCTGTCCCGCGAATTTGAAGGTAACGGCGACCAGACATCTTCGGGGAACCGCATGAGGACATCAAATCGGTTGTCCCACGCCGCCGACGAGTCTTGCTCCAGCACGCGATCGATCTGCCGACGGGCAAGGTTGAGGCACTCATTGATCGCGAGTTGGTTTGGCTCTAGCAGACGGCGACGCCGGTTGAGGACTGTCTCGATATCACCCATGAACCGACCAGCAAGCGCCGCCATTAATCGCGCTGCCGGCTTGGGGTCCTGCCTCTGCTCCAGCGCTCGCACCTGGTCGCCCTTGAGCTCCCAGAGGCGCTGAGCAAATGGACCACTCACCGGGGCCAGCTCATGCAGCAGCTGGTTGAGTGTACGCAGGCGATCAGGTCCGGCCCGCTCCGCCCAACGCTTCCGACTGACGGTGTCTCCAAGGACGCAGGCGCCATACCAGCGGTGTGCCGTCTTCGACACGACCCGGCCTTCGAGGTGCTGACAAGTCCAGATGCTTCCCTCCGGCCATGACGTCTGGTTCAAGTTGGCGACCTGGCGGGCCGCATAAGCAGGACATCCCGCGAAATGATCGGGAAACGGTTTTGGATACGGACACTCATCCACGGGTCGCCGCGGCTGGCCCTTCGAATCCATCCACATTGTGATGGCAACCGGCCGGCTCCGCACTCCGAACATCCGGAAGATCTTCTCGAGTTGGAAATGGATTGCTCGCGATGACATGTTCAACCGCGACGCGATTTCGTTATCGGAGAGCCCGATCGAGGCTAACCCGAGTATCTGTTGCTGGCGGGGGGTTGGCTTTGGAGAAGCCGGCATAGTCGATCCCTCATTGGGATTGGGCGTGTTACGCGTCGTTATGCACGTCTTGGAACCATCGCGGATGAATCGTGGTGACGCCATAACAGCTACGTCCGGCCAGCGGAGAATTTGACGGCGCTCGCGGGCAGGACTTGGTCCCTTATCTAGAGGTCGCAAAAGAATCACCATTCGTGCCTGCGCATATGGTCGACTGGGGTCAACCGTGAGTCCATTCAAGGCTGCGGTTGCGCTTTTCGTGGTGTTCCTTTCCCCGCCAGTCACCTACGCTTCGGCCCGCGGCTTTATCGCTGATTTCCCGCCGCCTACGCGCTACGCTATACGTCTCTCATCGCTGAGGCCGGTTCTGGGTCTTGCCGTCTGGTTCAGGATGAAGAGGGGCATGCTGAGGGAAGGAGGTACGTGGTAGAGATCGTCCATCGCGCGTCCATCGGGTGGCTGTAACTGGAAAAGACCGCGACGGCGACCCCATGCAGCTTCCCTCGTCTGTGGAGGACGGCGCCCCGTCGGCATCATCGTCTTTAACTGCGCCATCGCATGCCGAAGTCTGGCATCGGTCCGATCAGGTCTGGCGGAAGACCCGGGGGCCCATCTTGGCCGTGGTCGTTGTGGCCGCAGCGCACGTGCTGACGAGACCGTCGCTCTCGATCCCGGACCTCGCTCCGGTCTATCTTCTCGTGGTCGTGGGAGTCGCAGCAGTGGACGGCCGCCGGTCCGCGGTGGCGAGCGGACTCATCATTGTGGCTTACGTTGCTTATGCCGATTCCGTTCCCGCCCATTTGTTTACCTACACGAGGGACAACCTTCTAGGTCTCGGTATCTTCTTCACGGCAACACTTGCCACCGCTATGGTCGCCGGCGCTCCATCGCGTAGGGCCGATCTTCTTCAGAGCGAACTACTCGCTCAAAAGGACCGTCTAGCAGAGGCCTTGAAGGCAAAAAGCGACTTCATGAACACGGCCGCTCATGAACTGCGAACTCCCTTGACAGTCATCGCGGGCTACGTCTCGATGCTCCAGGACGAGACGTTCGGCCGGCTCCCTGAGCGTTTTCGGGATCCGATCGATGCGATGCAGCGCAAAGCTCGGGAGGTCTTAGCCCTCATTGATGAGATGCTCCTGGCCGCCCGAGTTCGGAGCGGGACCGCACCGGCCGCGCCCATGCCGGTCGACGTACGAGACGCGGTGCGAAAGGCGGTCGAGCGCGCCGAACCGCGAGTTACGCTGGAGCAGGCGACCCTTTCCTATGAGGTGCCCTCGGCAATGGTCGCGGCAAACGTGGATCCCGACCATGTTGCACACATCCTCGACAGCCTGATCAGCAACGCGCTCACGTACACCGAGGGGAGGCCGTGGGTGAAGATCACGGTCACAGGTGGAAGGGACGCCAGGGTCCTGGTAAAGGATCGAGGTTGGGGCGTTCCGGAAGCGATGAGACAGAAGATCTTCGAGGGTTTTGTTCACTATGTGAATCCGGAGTACAAACCAAAAACCGGACGGGGTCTGGGACTATCGATCAGCCGCGAGCTGGCTGAACGCTACGGGGGATCGCTGGACCTTGTCCGGACCGAGCCCGGCAAGGGCAGCATCTTCGTCCTGCGCCTTCCTGTGGCTTCCTAGTGATTACGCCGCGTGCACTCGGTTTCGACCAGCGGCCTTGGCTCGGTAGAGGGCCTGATCGGCTGCAGCCATAACCGTTGCTGGGTCTTGGCCGTCGTCAGGGAGGGATGCCACACCGAGGCTGAGCGTCAGCCGGGTGCTGTCGCCAAAGAAGGCCTCCTGGCCCGCTCGCACGCAGAGGCGCACCGCGACTGATACCGCTGCGGCTTTCGCCTGAGGAAGCAGCACCGCAAACTCTTCGCCGCCGATCCGGAACGCTCTGTTCGGTTCTCCAGCCGCCTGGGCGATGAGTTGCGCGACGTGCCGCAACACGCGATCACCTTCGGGGTGTCCACGTGAGTCATTGATGTACTTGAAATGGTCAACATCGGCCAGCAAGACGGATAGGGATCCGGCAGTGAGCAGTGCACGCGCCGTTGCCTCATGCAAGGCGCGATCGAAATCTCCGCGATTGCCCAGGCCCGTTAAGGCGTCAAGGCGCGATAGTCGATCGGCGACCTCGAATCTGGCCGCGTTCTGGATCGCCATCGCCGCGTGCCCGAGGACAGCGCGAAGAAAATCGCCGTCCTCTGCCATGTAGGCCGATCGTCGATGTGATGTCAGCACGACAACGCCGAGCCCTAGCCCCCGCCAATCCAAGAGAGGCGCCGCCATCCATGGTTTTTCAGCCTGCTGCCAGGCCGACGGTATAACGGCGGAGCCCTGCGCAATAACACTTCTCAGCCATGCCGCATCGGGACCGACCAAAGAGGCGACGTCGTGTCGGACGCCCGCGGCGAGTTCTAAATCTCCACCCGTGCTGCAGATCCAGATCGCGACATCATCGCCGGCGAAGAACCGGCTAAGTCCGTGGCTCAAGCGGTCGAGCACGGCCCGAAACTCCATAACCTGGTTGAACTCGCCCGTGAGGTGGATCAGCGCTCGAGCCTGGCTATAGCTGCGCCGCAGGCTCGCGTGAGCGACCGATAGCGTGGCCAGGCTAGGCGCCTCGAGCCGAGAGATTTCAATCTGTCGCAAAAGCTGCTTGCTTTGACGGCGAAGGCGGGTGACCTCGCACAGAGCGAGCACCGTGAACACCAGTCCGAATGTCACCTCGAGGGCGGCCAGGCGGAGAAGTTCTGACATAGCCTTCTCATTGATTAGTTTGAACCGTCCTTGCGAATGGGTCCATTAACTGGCTCAGTATTGGAGGCATCGCGTCATCGAGCTGTTATCGAGGCGTTGCGCGTTTGTGGGTCCCCCGATGCTGCACGTGGTCGTCAGCGTCGGCATACCTCACCACACCGTTGGATACTGGCACTATCGGGAAAGTGGCCTGGAAGCAAGTTCGGCATTCGAACACCACTCCGGCCGATGGGAGCGGTCGGGCAACCCCCGCCGGCTCACGCCCCGCTGGCTCGCCCTCCATGACCGCCCGCCTCCGAGAGGACCCCGAGAACTGCCTTGTACCGCTATTCAGTCACGCTCATTTCCCTCATGAGGGATGTGAGACACATCAGCCCGAAGTAACTGTGACGCATCACCCGAAGCGCTGACCCGCTGTTTACAAATCAGGATTTAGGCCGTCCGCTACGTGCCGGCACGTGTCGGCAAGTGCCGTCCGGCTCCAGCGTGAAATTAGCGCCAGTTGCCTCTCAGGGTGCGGCCACGTACCACAGCGTGGCTTGAATCCACTCGTCGAATGACCTGCTCGCCCTTTGCAGTTCATTCCGGACCGGCCCTCGACGGTTCGGATTATGGTCGTCGCAAATCAGCGGCGAACCAGACTGCCAGTTTGGCAGCGGCTTTCCGCAGACCTTGCAGCGCGGTTCTTCTTCACGCGGCGACGGACGTTCGAGGACGATGCGCTGCCTAGCCAGTTCCTGTCGGATCATCAGGGCTCCCTGGACCGACTCGCGTAGTAACCGCGCCAGATCACACGATAGATCGGGATCCAGCGCGGGATGTCGCGCAGACCCGGGATCAAGGGAACCAGCATCAGGAGAACGGTGAGGATCACCATCATGAGCACCACCAGCAAGTCGGCGTTCGAGACGCCGTTGAAGGGCGGAACTTGATACCAGAGCGTGTAGAGCCAGAGCCAGGTCTGACCAGGATAGAGGCCAGTTTCGTTCATCATGCCCCACTGGGTACCCGTTAGGTGCTGGTCCTGGGCGAGCCCGGCGAGGTAGCCACCGTCGTTCATGAACAACAGCGGCTTGGTGTAGTCGGTCTGGTAGAAGTGGTTGCTCGAAAGTAGAAGGCCATCGAGCGCGCCGGTTTGTGCCAGCTGAAGAAGCCGGCTCATCATTTGCGGGACGGGCCCGTAATCGCCAGTGGCGACCGTAACCTGTCCGTTTGAGACTTTGGCATCCTCCAGCGCCTTCGCATAGGCGTCGTGCCACTTGCCCTGCTGCTCGGCCGACGCAGCTTCGTACGCGCCGATCGCGGTCGTCAGCTGGGAATCGTTGCCCGCCGCTTGTTTGAGGGGGTTGATGACGAAGTCATGCGGCTGGTCGACGTTCGCGTGGACGCCGCCCCAGGACTGGGGAGAGATTGGGCCGATGGACTGGACCGACCCGGTTCCATTGTTGTAGGGCGGCCCGTAATTGGCCGTCGTGCTTGCGCCGGCCAACTCATCGTTGGCAGTCGTCACAAAATCCGCTGGGTCGGCAGCCGACCAACTCTGGATCGTAACGGACGGTACGTCCGGCGATGACAGGAAGAGGGCAAAACCGATGATCACAACCAGCGACACCACCATGGCGATGGCGATCTCCTTGATGAGGTCATAGGGAACGGTTCGTACCTCTGGCTCGTCGAGTTGAGCGGGCGTCCGTTCGTTGATCATCTGTTGCTCATCTCCCCTTCGTAGTCGCCGACTTGCCGTCGTCGATCGGAGGAACGACCCCCTTCATGCGGACCTGCACGATGTGCAACGCGACGAGCACCGTGATCCCGATCGGCAGCAGCATCACGTGGAGGCCGTACATCTGCCCGAAGTTCAGGACGTTGAAGAAGCCGCCGACGCCGGTGGTGTTCACGGCATCCTTAGCGTTGACGGCGATCCACTGGGCGTCGAAGTTCTGCTGCGACAGATAGCCGGTGAAGGCAGCGACAATGCTGACGGCGAATGTCACCACCCCAACCATCCAGGTCGGCGCACGACCCTCCCGCCAGCTCGCCATGAAGTACTGTCCCCAGAGATGCAGGACCATGAAGACGAAGAACACCTGCACGCTCCAGAAATGGAGGCCGTTGAAGAAACGGCCGGCGCTCGAGAGGTGCCACCACTGGGGGCCGAAGAGCGCCAGGATGGTTCCGCTCAGGATGACCCAGACCAGCGCGGCAATCGTGACGACGCCAAAGACGTAAACCCAGGAGCCGACCCAGAATGGCTGCCGATCCGGAAGGAGATTCTCCCACGGCAATCTTCGTTCGAGCTGCCGGCGTGTGGCCGCCGTCCAGCTGTGCCCCGATTCGTCGGATATCTGGGAGCTCATGATTTCTTTCCCTTGTCGCCCGACGCGTGTCCGGGAAAGGGCAGCAGTAGCGCCGTAACGAAGAGCACGATCATGATCCCGATCAAAATGAGGTTCGGGTACGAGATGAGAATGAAGCCCCAGTGCAGGTAGCCAGCAGGTTGATCCATGACTGCCACGCTACGGCGCCAGTCGGGCACCAGCTATTGACCAATGGCCCGTGTTCATCGGGACCTTGGTCCCCTCGGATGACTCCGATGCCGCGGAAATAGAAACAAGCCCCTCAGGAGAGGGGCTTGTGGATCGGGTCGGTCCCCGTTATCCGTTAGGCAAGCGCGCGCTGCACCTTAGCGGCTGCTAATGGGAGAGCCACCTTCCGCCTTTCGCGGAGCCAGACGAAGACCTCGAACGCTAGCGCAACCAGGACGGCGAGGGCGGCCACGGCCAGCCCTAGGGCTGCGTACAGCGCGTAGGTGCCGATCGTCCACCACCCGTATGCGTTCAGCAACAGTCCGCGAAGCGTCTCACCGCGGAAGAGCGTCTGGACCTGGCCGGCCAGCTTCGTATCGGTCGGATTTGCCTGCGCCTTGGTGCTCACCTGAGAGTAGGTCTGGCCGCCGGCGATTTCCTGTAGATGGACGCCGATGAAGTGGTTCGCGTAGACCTGGGCCTGCTCGCCAGTCGTCAGCTGTTGGCCAGCGTACATGGTCATCACCGCCGCGTCAGCGCTGGGAAGCGACGTGATCGCCTTGCTGTCAGAGGGCGGGAAGTAGATCTGTTGTGAGGTCAGCTCCGTCGAGATCTGGTTGTGAATAAAGGCGTTCCCCCAGAAAAGGAATCCCGCGCAAAACGCCAGGATGCCGATGAGGCCTACCTGGAGAACCACGACTCGCCACCGCATTGCCATTGTCATGTCACTCACCTCTTTGAAATTTGCTTCGATTCCATCCTGACGGGCTCCCGCCGAGCCGTTGAGGACCGATGGTCCTGACCTCGTGATGACCTCTTTGCTGGCGGGCGGGACCTTCGGCCCCAACGAGAAGTGGTCGAGCCGATTCTCAGGGGCGGTCTGCTCGGCTAGGCGGCAACTCGCCGTTGCCGCAGCGCGCTCGCCACGCGCTCGACAAAATCTCGAACGGTGGCCTCCGCTACCCGGTGGAGGAGCGCACGATCGAGGGACTCGCCCAGGAGTCCAAAGGGAGGCTTATAGCGAGCGCTCAGCCCGAGTTGAGTCAGGTGCGGGCCGAGGGCCGCCACCTCCAGCTCACCTTCCAGCGTCGGGAAGATGCCGCCCGGCCCCGTGGCCCGCCAGTTGACGGGCAGCCAAGTGCGGCCAGGTGTGCGAACCGCTGGGCCCAGCTCGATCTCCACGCGTTTGCCAAGCTGAAGTGCGCTAACAGGGAAACCGACCTCCGCGAGCAGGTGATCACCATGTTCCTCTGCCGATGAGGCAAGCCTGGGAATCCACTCCGCGGGGGTGCGGAGCAGGGCCTCTTCGACCTTGGCGATCGGAAGGTGGAGTTCGACATAGGCACGGAGGAACATGCTGCTCAGACCATACGGTCGGAAGCGGAGCGATCGCAGGGTCGATGGTCCCGCGGTGTTCGGGACCATCGAGGCCGGCGCCCCCAGAGGCGATAGGCGCTGAGATATCGTCTACCACAATGGCGAAGCCCGGTCCAGACAACAACCGTCCACCGCGAAGCGCGCATCAACGGGTCGACGCTAGAAAACCGTCGCCTCAGCAGCGGGCTCCCGCCGTGCCCATTGAGAATCTCTTGGAGGCACTGCCCGACGCGGTGGTGCTTGTGGACGCGGGCGGGCAGATCGCGTATGCGAATGGCCTGCTCGAAAGGCTCTCCGGTTATTCTCGCGGAGAGCTCTTCGGGCAGCTGATCGAGTTCCTCGTGCCTGAGCGCTACCGTCAGCTGCATACGAAGCACCGGCGCGGGTACGTGGCCAACCCGCGGGCACGGCCGATGGGCGTCAACCTCGACATCTATTTGCGACGCAAAGACGGCACGGAATTTGCGACGGACATCGCGCTCAGTCCGCTGCAGACCGACAGCGGCATGGTGGTCGTCGCCGCTCTGCGGGACGCGACGGAGCGAAAGGCGGCCCAGATGCGATTGCACCGACTGGCCGTCCTCGAGGATCGAGAGCGGATCGCCAAGGAGCTCCACGACGGCGTGATTCAGGCGTTGTTCGCGGTCGGCATGAACCTGCAGGCGACCGAGGCTAACGCAGGCGATCCTCAAGCAGTGCGTGCCCGACTCAGTGGCGCCGTCGACAGCATCGACATGGCGATTCGCGACCTACGCAACTACATCTTCGGCCTGCGCCCGGGCATCCTGGCCGACCGCCAGCTCAACCAGGCGCTCCACCTACTGGTCGAGGAGTTCCAGGAGAAGAGCGGAGTGGTGACGGTCGTGCAGATCGACGAGCGAATCGCAGCGCAATTTGGAAACACCGCGGCGCAGCTTGTGCAGGTGACGCGGGAAGCGCTCTCCAACGTGGCGCGGCACGCCCAGGCGACCACGTGCCGGGTCAGCCTCCTGCAGCGCGACAATAGCGCCGTCCTCGAGATCGACGACGACGGCCGTGGCTTCAAGCGCGGTCGTGGCAGTTCTCGCGGACAGGGCCTGCGTAATATGCGCGAGCGCGTTGAAGCGATCGGGGGGACGTTTTCAGTCGAGTCGGCCTCCGGCGAGGGAACGACCGTACGAGTCCAACTCCCGCTCTAATTGCCGGAACTGAGAGCTCAATCGTCAAGATGAGAACATGGCCTTCGTGACTAGCCTGCCCCTGCGGGTCATGATCGTCGACGACCATGAGGTGGTGCGCAACGGCGTTAAAGCGCTGCTCGAGCAAGCCGGCGGGATGTCGGTTGCCGGCGAAGCTGCCACGGTCAGGGAGGCCATCGAGCGGGCGGAATGGGCCCGTCCGGACGTCGTGGTGATGGACGTCCGGCTGGCCGATGGGAGCGGCATCGAAGCCACGCGCGAGATCCTTTCGAAGCTACCGAAAACGCAAGTCCTGATGCTGACCACGTTTGCGGACGATGAGGCCCTCTTCGCGTCGATCATGGCCGGTGCCGCCGGTTATGTCTTGAAGCAGATCAAGGGTGGCGACCTGATTCGAGCGATTCGAGCAGTCGGCGCCGGAGAGAACCTGCTCGACCCCGCGGTCACCAAGGGTCTCCTCGACCGGCTACGGAAAGGCAAGCATCTGCTACAGGATGAGCGTTTGGCTCGCCTCTCAGGCCAAGAGGAGCGAATCCTCGGGTTCATCGCTGACGGCAAGACCAATAAGCAGATCGGCGACGAGCTCCACCTCGCCGAAAAGACGGTGAAGAACTATGTGTCCAGCATCCTCGCAAAACTCGAGGTGGCTCGCCGTGCCGAGGCGGCGGCCTACTTGACTCGGCACACCACTCCTCCAGGGACGGCCTGAGCTAAGCCGTTGCTCCGAGCTGAAGCGTGCGAGGACCGGATTCAGGGTAGGAGGTCCGCCATCACTCGGGACCTTGGTCCCTAGTGCCGTCGCCATCGTTCGGCCATGCTCAACTCGATGAATACGACGAACGACAAGCACGCAAATCCGGTGGTTCTCCTAGTGGAGCCCAACGAGCGCGATCGCGAACTCTACGGGGCCTGGCTCGAGGATGCCGGGATAACCGCGATCAATTGCCCCGGTCCCAAGGTCCCCGGATTCGGCTGCCTCGGCACGTGCGGACGGCCCTGTCCGCTAGCTGAGGTCGCTGACCTCGCGGTGCTCGATACCCGCCAGCTGCCTGGCCTGTCGAAGCGGGGCCTTCCCGCCTGGCGCCTTCTGCGCTACTACCTCGGACGCGGTAAGCCGGTGGTGGTAATCGCCGACCACTACCGAAAGGACCGGACATTTCGTCCGGAGCAGGTCAGGGTCCTGAGTCCAAATCCTGGTCTGGAATCGCTGCTCTTGAGTGTGAAGTCGATGCTGAAGGAGGCCCGCACATGGTGACGACGTATCCGACCAGCAAGAACCAAGTAACCGAAGACGCTCGAGAAATCAGCCCGCTCGATGACTTGCGGACTTCATGGGTCGCCGCTTACCGGCAAAAGCATGCCGAAGCCGACTGGTGGGCTGAAGGCTTTGGCGCTGTCGAGCACTCCTTGGAGACGCAAGAGCGTGTCTTTCGGATGGCCGAACAACTGGTCGGTCGAGGCATCGACCGCCTCGCCGTCTTCGCTGCGCTACGCCAGGCAGATGGGGTCGCCCAGTCGAGTACCGGAACGTTTCACGAAGGGGCCCTCCAAACCCGCCACCTTTATCTCCAGGGCCGCGCCCTCCGCAGCGACGACTATCGTCGGGATCCCTGGTCTTCCAGTTTGCCTGCCGCAGCCGCCGGCTGCGGCGTTATCGATACGCTCCTGAGTGCACATGGCATAGTCGTCAACCTGCTGCCTCCGGATGCCTTCGAGGAACAGCTGGGGCGGGCCGGCCAAAGATGGCTGCCGCAACCGCAGGAAGGGCGAGCGATCATTTTGCTCGACGAGACACCGCGTCTCGATCACCTGCGTGCCAATGGTTTCGACCCGATCACCTTCGATGGCGTCGATCCCGCCGCATTCGCCTGGGCCATCTTCGAGCTCGCGGCGCGGGCGGAGGATGCTGCGACTCAATTAAGGTGCGACTGCCACCCTGGCATCAGGCCGATTCCTGTCGGCGTCGCCGTCGAACGCTCCTCACATGGCTTGATGAATGCGGAATGGCGGCCTGTGACCAGTCTGGTGCCGGCCGATGCCTAAGAAGGCCTACGGCATATACCTGTACTGGCTCCCGCTAGGATCGGGCGGCAATTTCGTGCGCCTGAACGGAAAGGTCTATGAGGCTGTCGCGGCGAGTCGCCGCCGCCCTCGTCGAGCCCGTAGCTCAGACGCGGTCGAGCAGACCCGGCTCTAGCGGCGGCTCTTCAGCTCGGCACGGCGTGGCGGGTCGGCGCCCGGCCGGGTGCAGGTGATCGAGGCGACCAGGCAGGCGAACTCGAGGGCGGCGCGCAGCTCCTCGCGGTCGAGTCGCAGGTCTCGGCTCAGCCGGCCGTGGTCATGAAGCCATGCCAACAGCGCCGCCCCGAAGGCATCGCCGGCCCCGATCGTGTCGACAACCCGGACTGCTGGAGCCGGAACCCTCACCTCGGCCGATGCGGTCACGCCAATCGCACCCTTGGCTCCCAGGGTCACCACGACCATTTTGGGCCCGCGCGCGAGCAAGGCGCGGGCCGCGGCCATCCGGTCGAGCCCCGGAAACAGCCAGTCAAGGTCCGCGTCGCTGGCCTTGACGATGGTGCTTTGTGAGATGAGTGAGTCCAGACGGGGGCGGTACTGCGGATCAGTGGTAAGTACCGGCCTGATGTTTGGATCGAGCATGACCAGGCGCCTCCCGTGCTCTCGGCGGACGAGTGCGGCCAGAGATGACGCCATCGGTTCCAACACGAGGCCGAGCGTTCCGAGGTGAACGGCCTTGACCTCCACGGGCAATTCAGCGGGAATCATGTCGAGGGTTAGGTTCGGCGCTGAAGTCCCCTGGATCAAGAACTCGTATTCGGCCAACCCATCCCCTCCGATGTTGGCGACGGCAATCATGGTCGGCTCGGGGCCAAAGGTGGCGAGCGCAAGGCTTGCTCCATCTGCGGCGAGCTGGTCGGCGAGCATGCGTCCGAATTCGTCGGTGGAAAAGTGCCCGAGAAATGCTGCTGGAGCTTCGAGCCGAGCCAGCGCCCGCGCGGTGTTAAAGGGGCCGCCGCCGGGAGTAGGCCGTCGGGTACTGTCGCCGGTGGTGACCATGTCGATCAGCGCTTCTCCGCAAACGACAATCACCGGCCGATCTCACCAGATCCTCGGGTGATGAGGCGCGTGGGGACAACGAGGTGGACGGAAGGCGATTGATCACCGTCAATCCGGCGAAATAGCTGCTCCGCGGCTTTCCGACCCATGGTCGATGGATCCTGCGCGATGACCGTAATCCCAGGCTCGAGCAGGTCGGCAAGCAGCACATCGTCGAACCCGACCAGCGCAATCCGGTGATGGAGGTCCAGCCGATGCAATGCACGGCTGGCTCCAATGGTCAGCAGGTTCTGGCTGGTAAACAGCGCGCTGGGCGGTTCCGAGAGTTTCAAGAGCTCGACTGTCGCCGCGTCGGCCCTGTCGATGCCATGAACGTTGAGCCGGACCAGCTGCGGATCGAGTGCGATACGCGCCGTGGCCAGCTCCTGTTGGTAGCCTTGGTAGCGGTCAGCGGCCGTGGTGATCGTCATCAAATCCCCCAGGTAGCCGATCCGCCGATGACCGTGTGCGATCAGGTGCGCGACACCTTGCCTGGCTCCGGCCTGGTTATCCGTCAGGATGCTGTCCGCATCGAGGAAGGCCGGCGGGCGGTCGACGAAGACCATCGACGTGCCAGCGCGACGCTCGCTCAGCAGATAGCTGTGGTCGTGGCTTGCAGGGACGATGATGAGGCCGTCGACGCGTCGAGAGGTGAAGGCGGCGATGAGTTGTTGTTCACGAGCTTCGTCCTCATCGGAGCTTCCGGCGAGGACCAGGACACCGCGTCGAAGCGCGACGTCTTCGATTTCGCGGTGCAGCGCAGAGGAGAAGGGGTTGGCGACATCCTCGAGGAGGACGCCGATCGTGGACGTCTTCCGGTCGGACCGCCTCAGACTGCTGGCCGCGTGGTCATGCCGGTAATCGAGCCGTTGGATCGCGCCAACGACCCGCGATCGGACATCGTCCGAGACGGCAGGTTCGGCATTGATCACCCGAGAGACGGTCTTCAGGCTGACCCCAGCTAGGGCGGCCACCTCGCGCATGGTCGGGCGGCCGCCGGCCCCACCTCTGACCCTTGCCAACGTTGACCCCCTTTGCCCTGCGGCCCTTCAGATCGGTGCCCCGGCAGCTACGTCTTGCGCCAGGAACTATCCTATGCTATAAGTTGATAACGTTGTCAATTGAGTCGGCCTAGCGGGCAACCGGAGGCGGCTACCGCCTCCAGGGGTTAAGGAGGGTGGTCGCATGAGCGACGGGATTCACCGACTGCCGTGGCGTGCGCGGACCAGGTCCAACGTTGTCTTTGGCGCTCTGCTGCTGATGCTGAGCTTGCTGGCTACCGCCTGCGGGGCGGGGGGGAATGGAAACAGCTCGCAGGCGACCATTACGGTGGCGGCCGTGGGGAACCCGCAGATGTTAGACCTGCAGAAGCTGGTCCCCGAATTTGAGAAAGCGCATTCTGACATCCAGGTCAAGTTTGTGATCCTGCCGGAAAACCAGCTCCGCCAACAGGTCACCCAGGACGTTGCCACACATAGCGGCCGGTTCGACCTGAGCATGATCGGGACCTACGAGGTTCCGCTGTGGGCAAAAAACGGCTGGATTCAGAATTTGGCCTCCTACGTTCAGAAGACGTCCTCCTACCAGCCGGACGACCTGGTTCCGGGCGTGGCCAAGGCGCTCTCCTACAACGGAAGCCTCTACGCGGTCCCCTTCTACGCCGAATCGTCGTTTCTCATGTATCGCAAGGACTTCCTCCAGGCGGCGGGAGTGACGCTGTCGCAAACGCCGACATGGGACGAGGTCGCGGCCGCCGCGCACAAGGTCAACAATCCGAGCAAGGGTATCTCCGGAATCTGCCTCCGCGGCCTTCCTGGTTGGGGCGAGCAGCTCGCTCCGCTGGACACGATCGTCAATACCTTTGGCGGCAAATGGTTCGATCAACAATGGAACGCGCAGCTGACGCAGCCAAAGTTCAAGGAGGCCGTCAACTTTTACGTCAATCTGATCAAAACCGCCGGCGAGCCTGCCGCCGCCAACTCCGGCTTCAGCGAGTGCTTGAATGCGTATAACAGCGGCAAGACCGCCATGTGGTACGACGCCACCGTCGGGGCCAGCAACTTCACCGGCGACGCGGCGGCCAACTCGGGCTACGCCCTGGCGCCGATGCGCGACAAGCCCTATTCGGGTTGGCTCTGGGCCTGGTCGCTTGGCATGCCCACCACCAGCACCAAGAAGGACGCCGCCTGGACCTTCGCCTCCTGGGCCACGTCGCAGGACTACATCAAGCTGGTCGGGACCAAGCTTGGCTGGAGCCATGTTCCACCCGGCACCCGCACCTCCACCTATCAGCTGCCGGACTATCAGAAGGTCGCCGGCAGCTTCGCGCAGCTGACCCTCGACTCGATCACGCATGCCGACGTCAATCACCCCACCGTGGATCCCGTCCCCTATACCGGCATCCAGTACGTGGACATTCCTGAGTTTCAGAATCTCGGCGACCAGGTCTCGCAGCAATTCGCGGCGGCGATCGCCGGTTCGACCAGCGTCGACAACGCGTTGCAACAGGCTCAGCAGCTGGCTGACGCGGTAGGGAAAAAGTACAGAGGATAGAAGGCCGACGCTGGGAAGATCGCGATGGCTCGTGTGACGGTCCAGCCATCAGCTCCCACCTCGCTCGGAAGCGGGGGCGCTCGAGTTCGCTCGGCCGCCTCCGCTGATCGCCGGGAGGGCTGGCTGC
>WNFW01004203.1_pt1 | contig 16731 bp, 19 predicted proteins | sample 5400131 | NCBI WGS metagenome assembly WNFW01 (sample SAMN13153362, study PRJNA577476) | soil metagenome | isolation source: 20 cm soil or saprolite under grassland replicate 1 | place: USA:California | collected 2016-06-15 | reverse complement strand
ACTCCGAGGGCGCCCGGATCCTCGCGCGCGGCGCTTGCCGCCCGCACCAGCTGCGCCAGCGCCGCGGCGTCCGCCAGGCCGAGATTCACGCCCTGTCCGGCGAGCGGGTGCACCACATGCGCGGCATCTCCGACCAGCGCCACGCGCTGCACGACGTAGTGCTGCGCCTCGAGCCGCCGCAGGGGGAATGACGCGCGGGCACCGAGCAGCCGCGTGGCGCCGAGCGCGAGATCCGAGGCGCGATCGAGCTCCGCGGTGAAGGCGTCCTCGCTCGCCGCCACGAGCCGCGCCGCCAGCTCATCGTCCGCCGACCAGACGATGGAGCTCGTGCCATCGGCGAGCGGCAGAAAGGCGAGCGTGCCGTCGCGCATGAAGCGCTGCCACGCGGTCGCCTCGTGAGGCCGGAACGTAGCGACCGTTGCGATGATCGCCGTCTGGCGATAGCCGGCGATGTCGGCGGCGATGCCCGCGGCCTCCCGCACGCGCGACTCGGCGCCATCGGCCCCGACGACCAGGCGCGCCGCGAGCCGGCCGCGGCCGGTGAGGATGCCGACCCCCGCGTCGGTGATCTCGAGCGATTCGAGGGAGGCGGGCTCGAGATGCCCGCCGGCCTCCACGAACGCCCCGAGCAGCGCCCACTGCAGGAGCTGGTTCTCGGCGATGTAGCCCAGGTTCGGCTCACCGACATCGGCCGCGTCGAACTCGAGCACCGCATCGCTGTCTGGCGCGACGCTCTCGTGCCACACCCGCATGCGCTCGTAAGCCGATACTCGCTCGGGCGGCATGCGCGACCACGCGCCGGCGGTCTTGAGGATCCGCTCGCTGGCCCGCGAGAGGGCGACCACGCGGGTCCTGAGCGGCGCCGCCGCGGGAAGCGGCGCGGGCGGGGCGGGCTCGAGCAGCGCCACGCGCAACGCGGCGCCGCCGGCGCCTCGCGCCAGCAACGCCGCCGCGCACGCTCCCACCGGGCCCCCGCCGACGACGACTACGTCAAACATGCTTGAGCGGCAGACCGCGGGCGAGCCGTGGCGCCGGCCCGCCGAACCCGGCGCTGACGCGCGCCAGCGCGCTCTTTGCCGGCGGAAGCAGATCGAACATGAGGAGTCCGAGGTTGCGCAGCAGGCCCGCGCCAGGCCGTGTGTCGGCAAACAGCCTCACCAGGCCGTCGGTGAAGTGCACCAGCGCACTGCGATCGCGCGAGCGCCACTGCTCGAAGCGGCGCAGCAGCTCCGTCGAGCCCGCATCGCCCGGCGCCCCGGTGACCGCCTCCGCGAGCATCGCGGCGTCGCGCAGGCCGAGATTGAATCCCTGGCCCGCGACCGGGTGCAGCGCCTGGGCGGCGTTGCCGATCAGCACCGCACGCGTCGCCACCGTGGTCGTGGCGCGAGTCAGCTTCAGCGGATAGGAGCCGCGCCGGCCGGCGCCCACGAATCGCCCGGCCCGCCAACCGAACTCGCGCTGCAGGCACGAGAGGTACGCGGCGTCATCCATCGCCAGCAGCTCCTGCGCCTCCCGGGGACTGCGCGCCCAGATCACCCCGAGGCCGCCGTCGTGCAGGGGCAGCACCGCGAGCGGCCCGCCGCGCGTGAAGCGCTCGTAGGCGATGTCCCGATGCGGGCGATCGGCTGCGACATTGGCGACGACGGCCACCTGATCGTAATCCTCGACGCGCGCCCCGATCCGGGCGAGCGCGCGGATCTGCGAGTCCGCGCCGTCGGCGCCGACCAGGAGCCGTGCGGTGACCCGCTGGCGCTCTCCACCCTCCCCGGCCACGGTCAGCTCCGCGGTGTCGGCGTTGATCGCGACCTCCTCCGCCCGTGCCGGCACGCGCAGTGTGAGATCCGGCGCGCCCCTCAGCCTCTCCCAGAGCGCCGCCCCGATTGCGCGGTTGGCGACGACATAACCGAAGGCATCGATCCCCTGCTCGGCGGCGTCGAGCCGCGCGAACCCGAAGCGCCCCGCCTCCGAGACGTGGATGAGCCGGATGGCGGCGGCCTCGGGAGCGAGCGCGCTCCAGCAGCCGAGGCTCTCGAAGATGCGGCGGCTCGCATTGCCGAGCGCGGTGGTGCGCTCATCGAAGCTCGGCTGGCCGCTGCGTCCGAAGGGTGCGCTCTCGACCAGGAGCAGCCGCACTCCCGTACCGGCGAGCGCGGCGGCGAGACTCGCGCCCACGAGTCCGCCGCCGATGATCGCGACGTCGACATCGAGGGGCGGTGCGGCAGCTGGACGGGTCATGCGCCTGGGCACGCGCTCAGCCGCGCGCCATGAGGGCCTCGATCTCATCGGCATCCTTCGGCGCGCGCGCGGTGAGCACCTCCGCGCCGCCGCGGGTCACCACGACGTCGTCCTCGATGCGGATGCCGATGTTGCGAAAGCGCTTGGGCACGCCCCGGGCTCCGGCGGGCAGGTAGATCCCCGGCTCGATGGTCATCGCCATGCCGGGCTCGAGCACCCGCCACTCATCGCCCACCTTGTAGTCGCCGACGTCGTGCACGTCGAGGCCGAGCCAGTGACCGGTGCGATGCATGAAGAAGCGCCGGTACGCGCCACTCTTGATGAGCGTGGCGACCCGGCCCTCGAGGAGGCGGAGCTTGACCAGTCCCTGGGTGATGACCCGCACTGCCGCCTCGTGCGGATCGTTCCAGTGATTGCCGGGGCGCACGTGGTCGATCGCGGCGCGGTTCGCCTCCAGCGCCACCTCATAGACGGCGCGCTGCTCCGGCGTGAAGCGCCCGTTGACCGGAAAGGTGCGGGTGATGTCGGAGGCGTAGCACTCGAGCTCGCATCCGGCATCCACCAGCAGCAGGTCGCCGTCGGCGAGCGGCTGGTTGTTGTCCCGGTAGTGCAGGATGCAGCTGTTGCGTCCGCCGCCCACGATCGGGTGATAGGCGGTATCGGCATTGTGGCGGCGGAACTCGTGCAGCAGCTCCGCCATCACCTGGTACTCGGTAGCGCCGGGCCTGCAGAAGCGCATCGCCCGCTGGTGCGCCTGGGCGGCGATGCGCGCCGAGGCGCGCAGCAGCTCGAGCTCGCCTCGCGACTTGTAGAGCCGCATGTCGTGCAGCACGTGATCGAGCGCGACGAATTCCTGGGGCGGGTGGCGGCCGTCGCGCGCCTGGGTGCGGAGCCCATTCACCCACCCCACCACGCGCTGATCGAAATCGGCGTAGACCCCCATGGTGTAGAACACGCTGGTGCGGTTCTCGAGCAGCCCCGGCAGGATCTCGTCGATATCTCCGATCGGGAAGGCGTCGTCGGCGCCGTAGTCGCGCGCGGCGCCCGCAGGGCCGGCGCGCCTCCCGTCCCAGGTCTCGCGCACCCGGTCGCGCTCGCGCACGAACAGGATGTACTCGGCCTGTGCGCGCCCGGGAACCAGCACGGCCACGGCTTCCGGCTCGCCGAAGCCGGTGAGGTAATGGAAGTCGCTGTCCTGGCGGTAGGGATACTCGACGTCGTTGTTCCGCTGCCGCACCGGAGCCGCCGGCAGAATGGCGATCGAGTCGCGCCCCATCAGGCGCGTGAGCTGGCGGCGCCGGCGCGCGAACTCCTCTCTCGTCATCGCCGTGCGCCCCTCAGTGCAGCGGCGCCGCGGACGGCGCCGCCGGGCGACGGGCCGCCGCCAGCTCCTCGAACAAGAGCTGCACTCCCACCCGCACGAACTCGACCAGCTCCGCGTAGGCGCTCTCGTTGGCCTCCAGCTCCTCGCCGGCGTCGACGCCGGCGCGCGTGATCTCGGCGAAGTCGCGCACGATCTCGCCGGCCTCGCCCGGCAACCCGGCGGCGTCCGGGATGCCGCCGGCGCCCAGTCCGTAGAGAAAACCCTGACACCATTCGGCGAGCGCCGCGGTGCGCGCATCGATCGATTCCTCGTCCCCGGGCAGCAACAGCTCGAACTCCATGTCGGGCTCCAGCAGCGCCTGCGCGGTGCCGGTGTACAGCTCGCGCAGCGACGCCACCACGGCCGCATCCGCGCGTCCCTCGGGCAGGATCTCGCGCAGCCAGTCCTCGAAGCCGTAGCCTGCCGCGCCGCACAGACAACCGGCGAGCGTGCCGTGCGCCTCGGCGGCGTCGGCGAGCGCGCGCGCCCGGCCGAGGAGCTCCTTGATGCGGATGTAGTCGGGAAGATGCATAAGCGCAACGCTCATTATAATTGACCATGAGAAGAGCGCGGCTCTATAGTATTTTCATGAGCGACACGACAAAAACACAACTCGATCTCGAGCTCACCCGCCTGACCAAACGCATCGAAGAGCTGATCACGAGCCTCGAGCGCCTGAAGGAAGAGAATCGCGCGCTGCGCGCCCGGCACGAGTCGCTCGCCGGGGAGCGTGCCGCGCTCATGCACAAGAACGAGCAGGTGCGCACGCGCGTCGAGGCCATGATCGGCCGGCTGAAGACCCTGGAGCACGGGGCGTGAGCCATCAGGACCAGGCGCGGGTCAGCGTACGCATCATGGAGAGGGAGTACGTGGTCGCCTGTCCGTACGACGAGCGCTCGGCGCTCCTCGATGCGGCCGAATTCCTCAACAGCCGCATGCGCGAGATCCGCGACAGCGGCAAGGTAGTTGGCCTCGACCGCATCGCGGTGATGGCGGCGCTCAATCTGGCCCACGAGTTCCTGCGGATCAAGGACCGCGAGTCGCGCGTCGACAGCGGCGTCGGCGTGCGGGTGCGCGCGCTGCGCGAGCGCGTCGAGGGTGTGCTGGGCAAGGGCCAGCAGCTCGAGCTGTGACGCAGGCCGCGACCCGCCGATCGGCCCCAGGCGCGCGAACGGTCCTTGGTGTAGAGTGCTCGTGGCGTCGCCTGCGGTGTTCGACAAGCGGGCCGGGTTACCTCGGACCCTAATTGAAACACCCTCGGGACTCGTGGCTTGCGCGCAGCGCTGTGCAGGTCCGCCTGTGAGCGGAAAGCCTTACCTGCCGCACCTCGTCCCACTTGTTGCTCCGGTTCGAGAGCAACGGTTCGCACCGGCACATGCGGGTGACGCTACCTGAATCCATCCCGGGCAACGCCCGCAGGCAGCTGCGCACCGTGCTCGCCGCGCGGCGCCGGAGCGTGCCGGCTGCGGAGCGCGCACAGGCCGCGCTCCGCGTAGCGCGCAACGTTGACCGCGAGCTGCATCTGCGCTCGCGCTGGCGCATCGCCGTCTATGCGGCGCTCCCCGAAGAGCTCGATGCCGCGCCGCTCATCGCGCTGGCGCGCCGCCGCGGCTGCCGCATCTACCTGCCGCGCATCGACCGGCGGCGTGCCTCGCGCGCCATGCAGTTCGTCGAGATGCGCGGCCCGCTCAAGCGCAATCGCCTTGGGATCGCCGAGCCGCAGACGGGCGAGACCCTCGGCGCGCGCTGGCTGGACGTGGTGTTCCTGCCGCTGGTGGGCTTTGACGCCCACGGACTGCGCCTCGGGACCGGCGGCGGCTACTATGATCGCGCGTTCGCCTTCCGCCGCTGGCGCAGCGCCTGGCACGTGCCGCGCCTGGTGGGCCTCGCCTACGCCTTCCAGCAGGTCGAGCGCATCGCGCCCGCCCCGCACGACGTGCTGCTGGACGCGGTCGTGACCGATGAGGGGATCATCCGATGCAGCACTGGCTGATGAAGACCGAGCCCAGCACCTTCGGCGTCGAGCATCTGGCCGCCGCCCCCCGCCGTAGCACCGCGTGGGACGGGGTGCGCAATTTCCAGGCGCGCAACATGCTGCGCGACGAGATGCGCCGCGGTGACGAGGCCTTTCTCTACCATTCGAGCACCGAGGTACCGGGCGTCGTCGCCATCATGCGCATCGTGAAGGAGGGTTACCCCGACCCCACCGCCTTCGATCGCAAGCACCACCACTACGACCCCGACAGCGACCGCGCCAATCCCCGCTGGTTCATGGTGGACGTGCAGTTGAAGCGCCGCCTCGCGCGCACCATCACGCTGGAAGAGCTGCGCGCGCATGCCCGCAAGGATCTCGCGGGGATGCAGCTGTTGCGCCCGGGCAATCGTCTGTCGATCACGCCGGTGAGTGAGGCGCACTGGAAGTTCATTCTCTCGCTCGAGTGACTCGCGAGGCGCGGCGTCGCGCGCCGCTCGCGAGTCGTCGCGCGCTCTCGGCCTATCACACTTCGGATCTGCTCGCTTGTAATTTCGATTCGCGTGTATATACTCGGGCGTCGGACTAACCCGTTAATTGGAGAGCCAACATGGCGAAGGCAAAGAAGAAGGCCAAGAAGAAAGCTGCCAAGAAGAAATAGGCCTTAACTCGGCGGTCACGCGAGTGGCCGCCGAGTCGGATTCTCGAGAACTGTGCCCGCTCACGATGCGGGCACAGTCGTTTCTGGAGCTGATGAGGTTTGTGGGGACGACGATGGCGGCTGATGCCGACGCCAAAAAGCGACGCGCAGCACTAGCGGCGCTGGAACTGGCGCGGCGCGAGGCCACGATCGGCGTCGGCACCGGCAGCACCGTGAACCTCTTCATCGACGCCCTCGCGGCGCAGCCCGGGAGCGTGCGCCGCGCGATATCGAGCTCGGAGGCGACCAGCGCCCGGCTGCGCGCCGCGGGACTCGAGATGGCGGATCTGAACGAGCAGAGTGGAATCGGCCTGTACGTCGACGGCGCCGACGAGGCGACCCCCGCCCGGCAGCTCATCAAGGGCGGCGGCGGCGCCCTCACCCGCGAGAAGATCCTCGCCGCGGCCGCGCAGCGCTTCGTGTGCATCCTCGACGACTCGAAGATGGTCGCGACGCTCGGGGGCTTTCCCCTCCCCATCGAGGTCATTCCCATGGCGCGCGCTCTGGTAGGCCGGGAGCTCGGCGCGCGCGGCGGCCGCCCCGTGTGGCGCAAGGGCTTCGTGACCGATAACGGCAACCACATCCTCGATGTCCACGATCTCGAGATCACGGATCCGGTCACGCTCGAGCGCGAGCTGAACCAAATCGCCGGTGTGGTCGCGGTCGGGCTGTTCGCCGTGCGCCCCGCCGACCTGCTGCTCATCGGCACCGCGGACGGCGTCGAGACCCGGTAGCTCCCCTCAAGGCGTGAACCATGGAACCCATCAGAACCCACATCCAGATCAGGAAAGGCATGATCCTGTGCACGCCGCGAGACGGACACGTGCGCGCACCACAGCGCACGCAGCTCGAGTGGGTGAGCGAGGACGAGGAATTCACGCTCTCGTTCATGCTGCTCGGCGGACGCAGCGCCTGGCCGTTCACGGAGCCTCAGCCATCGGTCTTCGACCCGACGCACAGCTTCCGGGGCACCTTGCTCGGGGTGACTGCCGCGGAGCCGCCCGCCTATAAGTACACCGTCCGGATCGGCGGCAAGCTCCTCGATCCAATCATCATCGTGGACCGGTGAGGCGCGCGACGAGCGCGGCGACGGCTAGTGGCTACGCCGCACGCGCCTCGCCGGCGCGCACCGCGTGCAGCAGGTGGTACCCGCTGATCTCGGAGCGCGCCGCCAGCCACTCCTCTCTCGATACGACATGGGTGGGACTCATACCGAAACGCACGCGGGACACATTGTTCTCTCCAGACCGTCATGAGCACGCTAATGCGTGCACCTCAAGACGAACGGGAACGGGCGGACTGGACAGCCTGGCCGCAGGCCTGGCACGCCGTCCCTGCTCGCACCGGGCAAAACAAAGGGGCCTGCCGATCTGGACAGGCCCCCTTCAATTGGCTGGGGGACTAGGATTCGAACCTAGGTAAACGGAGTCAGAGTCCGTTGTCCTACCGCTAGACGATCCCCCAAAGACGACCCACGAAACCGAGCCTCAATAATCATGCTTAAACGGAATCCACCGTCAAGCGAGGCCCGATCGAGCTAGCGCTTCGAGTACTGCGGCCTGCGGCGCGCCTTGCGGCGACCGACCTTCTTGCGCTCGACTTCCCGGGCGTCGCGTGTCACGAAGCCCGCATCCCGCAGCGGCTTGCGCAGGCTCTCGTCGAACTCGATGAGCGCGCGGGTGATGCCGTGGCGGATCGCTCCGGCCTGGCCCGTGGTGCCGCCGCCATCCACCTTTACGGCGATGTCGAAGCGACTCAAGAGCTTCACGGCCTCGAGCGGCTGGCGCACGATCATCCGGCCGGTCTCCCGGCCGAAGAACTCATCGAGCGAGCGATCGTTCACCGTGATGCGTCCACTCCCGGGTTTCAGGTACACGCGCGCGGTTGCGGTCTTGCGACGTCCGGTGCCGTAGTGAGTCTGCTGGGTCGTTGCCATGCGCGGTCCTATCGAATCTCGAGGGGCTTCGGCTGCTGCGCCTTGTGGGGATGCTCGGCTCCCGCAAACACGTGCAGTTTTCTAAACATGCGCCGGCCCAGTGGGTTCTTCGGCAGCATGCCCTTGACCGCGAACTGGATCGCCCGCTCGGGGTGCTCGTCGAGAAGCTTCTCGAGCGCGATCGACTTGATGCCGCCGATGTGGCCGGTGTGGTGATAGTAGATCTTGTCGGAGAGCTTGCGTCCCGTGACACGGATCTTCTGCGCGTTCACCACCACGATGTGGTCGCCCATGTCCACGTGCGGGCTGTAGTCAGCCTTGTGCTTGCCCTTCAGGCGATGCGCGATCTGCGAGGCCAGCCGGCCGAGCGTCTTGTCGCTCGCGTCGACGACGAACCAGTCACCTCGGACGCTACCGGCCTTGGCAAAGACGGTCTTCATAGCTCTCTCGTGGCGGTCGCCCAATCTACGGCGATGCCCCGCGGTCGGGGCCAAAAAAAGGCGGGGAAGTGTACTCAAGCGGGTACGGCATTGCAAAGCGGCCTGCTCAGGCGGTGCGTGGCGCGCCGCCGTCCCCGGGCTAAGGGCTTGGCGCAGCTTAAATGCCCCTATAATAGGGGCCATACGTATATGGAGTCCGGTCGCCTTCTCGACTCTGCGATCGTCGCCCTTGACCGTGGATTGCGATCCGTCTTCGCACCCGCCCGGGCAAGGCGACCCCTCCCCGGCGGGCCGGAACGGTCACGCGATCCCCTGCCGGAGGCCGAGCGACGTGCCAGCGCCGCGCTGATGCGCGTCAACCACGCAGGCGAACTCGCGGCTCAGGCGCTCTATCACGGCCAGGCCTTTGCTGCGCGCTCGGCCGCCACGCGGGAGATGCTGCTGGCGGCGGCGAGCTCCGAGTCCGATCATCTGGCGTGGTGCGAGACGCGCCTGAAGGAGCTCGCAGCGAGACCGAGTCTGCTCAATCCGCTCTGGTACGCCGGGTCCTTTGCCATCGGGGCCGCTACCGCGCTCCTGGGCGATCGGGCCAGCCTGGGGTTCGTTGCCGAGACCGAGCGTCAGGTCGAGGGGCATCTCGACGATCACCTCGGCAGACTCCCGCCAGCCGACACGCGCAGCCGTGCGATACTGGAGGCTATGCGGGGGGAGGAGATCGCACACGGCGCGGCCGCCGCGGCGGCTGGCGGCACCCAGCTGCCCGCACCGGTGCGCGCGCTCATGCGGTACACCGCTCGCGTCATGACAGGCGCCGCCTACTGGGTTTAGTGACCTCTGGGGAGCCGGTATGGAAGAGAACATCAAGCCCTTGAGCGAGATTCCGGCAATCAACCGGTTCCTGAGCTATTGCCGCATCCGCGCGGTGCCGTCCAAGACCGTGGTCATACACGCCGGCGACCTGCCCGACGTGCTCTATTACATCATCAGCGGCTCGGTGGAAGTGATGATCGAGGACGAGGAAGGCAACGAGATGGTGCTGGCCTACCTCAACCGCGGGCAGTTCTTCGGCGAGATGGGCCTGTTCTACGAGCAGCCGACGCGCAGCGCCTGGGTCCGCACGCGCAATCAGTGCGAGCTCGCCGAGATGACTTATCCGCGTTTCCGTCAGATCGCCGCCGAGAGCCCCGGGCTCGTGTTCGAGCTCGCCACGCAGCTCGCGACGCGCCTCGACCGCACCAACCGCAAGCTGGGCGATCTCGCCTTCGTCGACGTCACCGGGCGCGTAGCCCACGCGATCATGGACCTGTGCGGCGAGCCGGACGCCATGACCCACCCGGAAGGCATGCAGATCAAGGTGAGCCGGCAGGAGCTCTCGGGACTGCTGCGCGCCACCGGCAAGACCATCGTCGTCTTCAACGCGCGGCCGAAGATGAAGACGCGGCCGGTCATCGTGCCCGCGAAGCCGGCCGCCGCCACGAGGGCCACGAGCTCCGTCGAGCCCGACGACGAGGACGAAGACGACGAGGACGAGGACGAGTAGCCGCGCCGTCAGGATCGGGCGCGGCGCGCGCGCGGGTTGACCGCGCTCGCGGGCCCGGTCGCAATCTGCCGGCGCATCTCCTGGATGGTCTTCGCGTAGTCGCGGCTGCCGAAGATCGCCGATCCCGCCACGAAGGTGTCCGCCCCGGCCTCCGCCGCGGCGCGGATGTTGTCGACCCTGATCCCGCCGTCGACCTCGAGACGCACCGCCCGCCCTGCCGCATCGATTCGGACGCGCGCCTCGGTGAGCTTGCGCAGGCTGGTTGGAATGAACTGCTGGCCCCCGAAACCGGGGTTCACGGACATGATGAGCACCATGTCGAGGAGCTCGAGCGTGTAGTCGAGATAGTCGAGCGGCGTCGCCGGATTGAACACGAGACCCGGCCGGCAACCGTGCTCGCGGATGAGTGCGATGGTGCGATCGACGTGCTCGGTCGCTTCCGGGTGGAAGGTGATGAAGGTGGCGCCGGCGGCGGCGAAGTCCGGCACGATCCGATCGACCGGACGGACCATGAGGTGCACGTCGATCGGCGCCTTGACGCCGTGCCTGCGCAGCGCCTCGCACGCCATCGGGCCGATGGTGAGGTTCGGCACGTAGTGGTTGTCCATCACGTCGAAGTGGATGAGATCGGCGCCGGCGCTGACGACCGCGTCGACCTCCGCCCCGAGCCGGGCGAAGTCGGCGGACAGAATCGAGGGCGCGATCCAGGCGGGCATCATGGGAATGCTCCTTCAGCCGGTCAGCCGCGCAAGGGCTTCGCGGTACTTGTCGCTCGTGCGCGCGATGATCTCGGGCGGGAGCCTCGGCCCCGGGGCCTGCTTGTTCCAGTCGAGGCTCTCGAGATAGTCGCGCACGAACTGCTTGTCGAAGCTCGGCGGGCTGACGCCCTCGCGATAGCTATCCGCCGGCCAGAAGCGCGAGGAGTCCGGGGTCAGCACTTCATCGATGAGCGTGAGGCTGCCCTCTGCGTCGACCCCGAACTCGAACTTGGTGTCGGCGACGATGATGCCGCGGCTCCTCGCATGCTCGGAGGCGAACGCATAGAGCTCGAGCGCGGCGTCGCGCACTCCGGCCGCGAGCTCGGGCCCGATGAGCGCCGCCGCGGCCTCGAAGCTGATGTTCTCGTCGTGAGCGCCGGCTCGCGCCTTGGTGGCGGGCGTGAACAGCGGCTGCGGCAGCCGCCCCGCGAGCGAGCGGTCGCGCTCGTCCTTCACCACCTCTACGGGCTCCCGCCCGGTCAGGTGATTCGGCACCAGGCGCCGGGTGCGCGCGAACCAGAAGTTGGAGATGCCGTTCAGCACCCGCCCCTTGTCGGGGATCGGGTCGGGCAGCACGACGTCGAAAGCCGACAGCCTGTCGGTGGTCACGATGAGGAGCGTCTGCTCGTCGACGGCGTAGATGTCGCGCACCTTGCCCTCGTGGAGGCGCTCGAGTCCCTTCAGCTCGGTACGGTAGACGACGGGTGCCGGCATGCATTGGGTACTATAACGAGGCTTTCGGATCCCCACACCCGTCGGCCCTCGAGCGCGCATCATGAAATGGATCGGCAAACTCACCGGGGGCCTCCTGGGTGCGGTCGCTCTCGGCCCGATGGGAGCGGCGCTCGGGGTGCTGCTGGGTCACCAGTTCGACGAGCACGCCGAGGAGCTGCAGGCGCGCTGGTCGGGATCCGGGGACGCCGCCGCGATCGGCGAGCGTTTCTTCCGCGCGACTTTCCGCGTCATGGGCTACCTCGCCAAGGCCGACGGGCGCGTGTCGGAGCAGGAGATCGGCGCCGCGCGTGCCGTCATGGACGAGCTGCACCTCGATGGCGCACAGGTGCGCGAGGCGATCGCCTGCTTCACCGCGGGCAAGCAGCCGGACTTCGACCCCGGTGGCGAGCTCGCCGCACTCCGGGGCGCCTGCCGCGGGCGGCCGGATCTGCTGCGGGTGTTCCTCGAGATCCAGGTGCGCGCCGCGCTCGAGGGCAACAACCTGGAAGGCCCGGTGCGGCCGCTCATGGGGCGGGTCGCGGCCTCCCTCGGCGTCTCGCCGCTGGAGCTCGTGCACGTCGAGGCGGTGGCGCGCATCCGGCGCGGCGCCTTTCGAGCGGATGAGACGCCCGCCAGCCCGGCGGCGCGGGACCGGGCGCTCGAGGCAGCCTACCGCGTGCTCGGGACGGACGCCGGTGCGAGCGATGAGGCGCTCGCCAAGGCCTACCGCCGACAGCTCAGCCGCCACCATCCCGACAAGCTGAAAGCGAATGGCCTGCCGGAGTCGATGATGGCGCACGCCAAGCAGCGCACGCAGCAGATCATCGAAGCCTATGAGCTGGTCCGCGAGCGGCGCGGCATGACCTGATGCACCCCACGAAATCAAGCATTACACGAACGGCAGGTGACTGCCGTCCATCAAGACGCTTGATTTCGCGGGGACCCCGCTAGGGCGACGCGGCCCACTCCTCGATGACACCCTGGATCGCGCGCACTCCGTCGGTGAGCGCCGCGGGTCCCGGCTGCAGGATGAGCGACGACTTGATCTCGCGGACGTAACCCCCGCGCACCGCAGGAATGGCGTCCCACCCCGGGCGCGCGGCGACGCGCTGCGGCTGGAACTTCTTGCCGCACCAGGAGCCGAGCACGATGTCGGGCGCGCGCCGGGGCACTTCGCCCGGATCGGCGATGATGCGATTGCGCCCCAGCGCCTGGTGCGCGAGCTCGGGGAAGCAGTCCTCGCCGCCGGCCAGGTCGATGAGCTCCGACACCCAGCGGATGCCGCTGATCAGGGGATCGTCCCATTCCTCGAAATACACGCGCGGACGGCGGGCGAGCCGCGCGGCGCGCTCGCGCACCTGCTCGAGGCCCGCCTCGAGCTCATCGACCAGTGCCTGCGCCTTCACCTGACAGCCGATCATGCCGCCGAGCGTGCGGATCATGCGCAGGATGTCCTCGACGCTGCGGTGGTTGAAGACGTGCACCTCGATTCCGGCGCGCACCAGCTCGGCGGCGATGTCGGCCTGCAGGTCCGAGAACCCGAGCACCAGGTCGGGCGCGAGCGCCACGATGCGCTCGATGCGGGCGCTGGTGAACGCCGACACCCGCGGCTTCTCGCGCCGCGCGCGGGGCGGGCGCACGGTGAAGCCGGAGATGCCGACGATGCGCCAGTCCTCGCCGAGCCGATAGAGCGTCTCGGTCGTCTCCTCGGTCAGGCATACGATCCGTTGTGGGAATCCTGAAGCTGCCGTCATGGGTACCGCACCGCAAGCGCCGGGCACTGTATCCTTAAGGCATGTGGACGCGCATCTGGGCACTGCTGGACCGGTGGCTCTTCGGGCCGGCCGCCGGAAGCGCCGGCCTGCTCGGGCAGTGCCGGCGCCTCCTGCGCTATCCGTACGCGGTGGTGCGCGACCTGGCGCGCGGGGAGATCAACCTGCGCGCCATGAGTCTCGTGTACACGACGCTCCTGTCGCTCATTCCGCTCCTCGCCTTCAGTTTCGCGATACTCAAGGCATTCGGCGGCCACCACGACCTCGAGCCGATCGTCTACGAGTTCTTCAGCCCGGTGGGCGGCGCGGCGGCCACCGAGCTCACCAACCGCGTGGTGCAGTTCGCGAGCCACGTGAGCAGCGGCCTGGTCGGCTCCGTGGGACTCGCCCTCCTCGCCTGGACACTGATCGGCACCATCAAGAAAGTCGAGGACAGCTTCAACTTCCTCTGGCACGTCGAGCAGCCGCGCGGCTTCGCGCGGCGCCTCGCCGAATACACGAGCCTTCTCATCGCCGGCCCGGTGCTGCTGGTGGGCTTCATCGGGCTCTCGCACGCGGCGCTCTCCAGCGCGCCGCTGCAGGAGATGGCGCGCCTGCCGCTGCTGCACCGCCTGCGCGGCACGGGCATCGCTCTCGCGCCCTACGTGATGGTGACGGCGTTCTTCACGGCCGCCTATCTGATGATCCCCAACACGCGCGTGCAGTGGCGCGCGGCGCTCACCGGGGCGCTGGTCGGCGGCGTGCTGTGGGCCGCGGTCGGCAAGACGTTCACGGCGTTCGTCGTCTACTCGACGCGCCTCACGCTGGTGTACGCCGGATTCGCGGTGGTGGTGGCGGCGCTGCTGTGGACCTATTTCGGCTGGCTGATCCTGCTCGCGGGCGCGCAGCTGTCGTTCTACGTGCAGAACCCCGCGTATCTGCGGCTCGGGCTGCAGCCGCTGCGGCTCTCGGCCGCGGAGCTCGAGGAGCTCTCGCTCCGGGTCATGTACTTCGTGGGCCGTGCGCACGCCGCCGGCTCCCGGCTCTGGAGTGTCAGTCGACTCGCGGCCGAGCTCGCGCTGCCGGGCATCGCGGTCGCGCAGATGGCCACATCCCTCGAGCGCGCCGGGCTCCTGGTCGTCACCGAGCGGGGCGGGCTGCTGCCGGCGCGCGATATCCGCAACATCCGCGTGCAGGAGATCCTCGACATCGCGCGCCGTCAGGGGAGCGGGCACGTCGCCCCGCGCCAGCTGCCGATCCCCGCGGTCGACCGCCTGCTCGCCGGGCTCGATGAGGCGCGCCGTCACCGCTGCGGCGAGCTCACGCTCGGCGAGCTGGTCGATGAGGCCACGCGTCCGGCGCTGCAGCTCGCGCCGCGGCAATCGGGCGTATCGAAGTAGGCGGACGAAGCGGCGATGGTCGGCCGCTGTCGGTCACTCGCCGGCGACCGTCATCTCGTCGAGGAGCAACGAGCCCGTGCGGATGCCACCGCGCACGTCGACGTCATCGCCGAGCGCCACGATGTGCCGGTACATGGGCTTCAGGTTTCCGGCGATGGTGATCTCGTGCACCGGGTAGGCGATCGCACCCTGCTCCACCCAGAAGCCGCTCGCGCCGCGCGAGTAATCGCCGGTGACGCCGTTCACCCCGTGGCCCATGAGCTCAGTCACCAGGAGCCCGGTGCCGAGGCGCCCGAGGAAAGCCTTCGGATCGAGCGCTCCCTCCTGACTTCTGACGAGGAGGTTGTGTGCGCCGCCCGCGTTGCCCGTCGTCTTGAGCCCGAGGCGCCGCGCGGAGTAACTCCCCAGCACGTAGCCGCCGAGCACGCCGTCGCGCACCAGCTCGCGATCGCGCGTGGCCGCGCCCTCCTGGTCGAAGGGGCTGCTGGCGAGGCCCCTGGGGATGTGCGGCCGCTCGAGCATCTCGAGGAACGCGGGGAAGATCTGCTCGCCGGCGGAGTTGAGGAGGAACGACGACTTGCGGTACTGGCTGGTGCCGCTGATCGCGCCGATGAAGTGCCGGAAGAGGCCCCGCGACATGTCGGGGTTGAAGGCGACCGGCACCTTGCGCGTCGTGAGCCGGCGTGCGCCGAGGCGGGCGAGCGCCCGCTCACCGGCGGTGCGGCCGACGCTGGCGACAGCCTCGAGGTCGGCCGGGTCGCGCGCGACGGTGAACCAGTAATCGCGCTGCATGTCCTCACCCGCCTCGGCGATCAGCGTGCAGCTCACCGAGTGGCTGGTGGCGGAGTAACCGGCGAGAAAGCCGAGCGAGTTGCCGTAGACCCCGCTCTGGCGCTGGCTGTTGACGGCGGCGCCCTCGGAGTTGGCGAGGCGCGGATCCACCGCGAGTCCGGCGGCCTCGCATTCGCGCGCCAGCTCGATCGCGCGCTCGGGCGTGACGTCCCAGGGATGATCGAGATCGAGATCGGGAATCTCGCGCGCCAGCGCCTCGGGCTCCACGAGTCCCGCGTACGGATCCTCGGCCGTGTAGCGGGCGATGGCGCAGGCCTTCTCCACGGTCTCGCGCACCGCGCTCGTCGAGAGATCCGCGGTGCTCGCCGAGCCCTTGCGCTTGCCGAAATACACCGTCACCGCGAGTCCGCGGTCGCGCTGGTACTCGAGGGTGTCGACCTCGCGCAGGCGCACGCTCACCGACAGCCCCCGGCCGAGCGAGGCGTCGGCCTCGCACTCGGACGCGCCCTGGCGGCGCGCCTCCTCGAGCGCGAGGCTCGCCACGTCGGCGAGCGGCTGGATTTCACGGGATACGGACTGCGTTTGCATCGTGGGTGATTGATGGGGGCGTTGGGCTTAAATTGTAGCTCACGCCCGAGCTGTGCAAGCCTGTGATACCGCACGACGACCGCAAGGCCCATGAGGCCGGGGCAGAGCCTCCGAGCAAGAGCGCGCGCAAGCGCGCCGCGCACGCCGCCCAGGATCTGGGCGAGGCGCTCACGGCGCTCCGCGATGCCGAGCTCGAAGCGCTCGAACTCCCGGAAGCGCTCCTTGATGCGATTCGCGCGGCGCGGCGCATCACCAGCCGCGCCGCCGCCGTGCGCCAGCGTCAGTATATCGGCAGGCTCATGCGCGAGGTCGACCTCGAATCGATCCGCGCCGCGCTCGCTACCCGCGATGCGCGCACCCGCCGCGACGCCGAGCGCTTCAGGCAGATCACCGCCTGGCGCGAGCGACTGATCGCGGAAGGGCCGCCCGCGCTCACCGAGCTCTCGCGCCGGCACCCGCAGATCGACCGGGACGAATGGGCGCGGCGCATCGAGGCCGCCCGCGCCGAGCACGTGCGCCCCGGCAGCCGCGCCGGTGCGGCG
>WNFW01001304.1_pt1 | contig 16737 bp, 14 predicted proteins | sample 5400131 | NCBI WGS metagenome assembly WNFW01 (sample SAMN13153362, study PRJNA577476) | soil metagenome | isolation source: 20 cm soil or saprolite under grassland replicate 1 | place: USA:California | collected 2016-06-15 | reverse complement strand
CCGAACATTGGGACCAATTCATTCGGTTGGGACCATCTTGGGACCAAAACCCCCAATTTTGTGGCCGTATTCAGTTGGTTTAGCGGCGTAAGGACAATAGAATCATCGTGAGTTATGGAGCGGGCGATGGGAATCGAACCCACGTCCGAAGCTTGGGAAGTAGGAACAAAAATCTGAAAACGCTTGAATTGGCGGCACCTAGCAGATTCGCAAAGCCTCTAAGTTGGAAAATGAAGCCATGGAGCGGCACGCACTCAAGCATCTGTTCATCTTTCAGTCATTTCAGATGCGGCTAACCGGACATCAAGTATCACCTTGCCGTCTTTTCCTCTAGAATCCCTGTGACTTCCACTGCCCGCTCTGTTTTTCAAAGCACGTTCGGACTCTTCGAAAACCAGTCGCGAAGTTGCTCGATCTTTTGCAGCGCGTATGGAAAAGCGAGATACGAAAGCCGAACAGTGTCGTCTGAAATCTTCTCGTTCATGGGGTGTACATCGTTATTCCGTTGAACTTGGACCGCCTTAATCAGCGACACAAGGTGATCCTGACCCCCATCAAATACTTCAAAAGGACAACCTGGCAGGTTATTCGCTTGCTCTAACACCTTCCTCATTTGATCGAATAACTCTGTGAGATCACGCCGCTTGAGCGCAGTGGTGAATTTTTCCTTCCACCTGGGCATGGAAATGGCATCGAGCATCTTCTCTGCCAGCATATACAGCGCCTTCTCAGAAGCCGCGCCGATCATAACCGCTGCCGCCCGAAATCTGTCGTGCTCGAACGAGCCAAGTCCTTCCACTACGTATTCCCGAACAACTTCATCCAGATTTCGAACCATCCTCTGCAACGCAGTGAGATATTCGGCAGGCAACTCTGGAATAGGTCCCTGGCCATCCACCCACTCGCGGCCACGCTTAGTCAAATTCCAGTCGCAAATCATCCAGGGCAGAAGGGAAAATTCTAGAAGCTGGAATCGCGAAACCGCGACGTTGAAGATATAACCACGCTTCAACCGCGGATTGTCTCAAATCATCGGGTTCGAAATTGTGGGCGAACTCAGGATTGTCAGGATTATTTTCTGCATATGGGCGCATTCGTCGCACTGGTGCTTCTGATTTTTCCAGTTCTGTCCAGGTCGCGTTAGCGAATGCGGTGAGCGTAAAGCTTGATCTGATCCGGCGGAACCCCGACCGCACAAACGGCAAGATCGACGATAAAGTGTATTCCGGCATCGAATCAGATCATACCGAATAACAGCCGGGCAAAGCGGAGGAGAATCATGAGCGATAACGGCGCTAACAAGTCCGGCCCTTCCCAAGTCGCCCATTGCCTCCGGGCCGACCTCAGTCATGCGGGAATGTTTTCGGAATCATTTCTTCGACTTCCTGACAACCTCCGATTCGAGTCAAGCAGGCGTTGTTTATCGCCACGGCCTTCGCTCGCGCTTCCGGAGATACGCAGGAATCCATGCTCACAGTTGCCCAATACCGGTCTCCCACCTGATTACGATTCTTCACTCTCAGGGCATAATCCGGATGGCAAGCTTTTGGCTGGTCTGAACTTAGCCGCACCACGACGCCTTTGTCGTCGTACCATTCTCCCTGATCGTTTCTGCCCCCAACTACCAACGCAATGTAGATTTCGTCCGCTACCCCATTCTTGAATCCCACGCTTGCATCAACAATCGTTGGCGGAGCCATGCGAAATTTGTGAAGTAGCTTGTTTTCTCTCTGCAACCCGACGCCACAATTCTGTCGGTCGCATACGAAATTCAAACCAGCGAGTTGTGCCTCGCTACTTTGTGGCGCCAATCTTCCAGTTTTGTCTTTCCGATCTCGACAGTGCCAACTTCCCTCATGAAGCGGTCAAGGTCTCTCCGAGGCGCCGTAACGGTGATGAAAGCAAGCATTGTAGCAACCACTGCAGCTATGGAAGCACATCCCAACCAGAAAAGAGAAAGCCTCATTCTCCGCATATTCTGATTGTATCTTGTATCGAAGGCCGTGGTGGTGGCTCTCAGTGAACGTATAACTCCGAAATCAGACATCAAGTGGCTCAGTGTCCGCCCGACTTATCGTGCGGTGACTCATTACCGACCAATGTGGATAACTGGTGGGAAGCAGATTCACCGCAGATATCGTGCTGATGGTCCGAGCAAAGCCCGCAGCCGGACCCAGGTTGCATAGTAGGTTCGGCGTCAGGGAATGCGCGGGCTCAGCGCCTATGTTCACCACATAATTGAGGACCGGGGATGCTAAAGCCAAAACATCTCGGCCTCCTGGGCCTGCTCGTAGTCGCAGGTGTGCTGGCCTTGATCCTGTTCATCTGCTTTCCGTCCTTGCCGGATCCGAAGTGTGCAGCTTTACTGGCACACCCCGAGAACGACGTGACTATTCCTCTTCCTGCGAATTGTATCCAAACTACAAAGGCGTCGGCTGACAACATGGTGAAATATCTGGAGAACGAACGGAACAGGCGCGGCCTCATTTTCAAGAAATGGGTCATCTGCAAGACGCCAAGCCAAACCGCAACCCCCGGTTTCGCCTTCGAGCGAGACCCACGCTGGTTGCCCAGTTATGTCCCTGGCACCTACCAGTTCCGACGCACGGTGATCATCCTTCCCCATGCACTGTCTGTTCCTGAAGGATCTCCTGTCGTGGCAGAAGTGTGCCTGATGCCACGGCGGAGGTACGTTTCACAAATTGCAGGACAATGCGACGGCAAATTCGCGGTCTGGAAATGATCAGTCGAAACGCCGCCTTTCCCTAAACTGTGGACATCGAACCGGACATGTCCGGGACTTAGGTGTGCTGCGCTGCCGCGAAACAATCATTGGATTTATTACACGGTGTTCTAGGGAGTCTTCACACGCAGTCGGAGTAGCCACCCAGTTGCCCACAGTGGCGGCACCGGAAGAGATAGGCCGTGGCTGTGAATTTGCGGTCTAGCTTTGAAAAATAGTATTCCCAGTCCGCACCTTGCTGCCCGGATTCTTTTCGGATTAGCTCAATTGCCTCTGGCCCCATTTGTTCTAATTCTTCCTTGCCCATCGGGCCGAGAAATTCAGCGGCGTCACCACAGTGGGTGTACCAGTGTTCCTGCTGCCAACTTGCAAAGCCGGGGGTCCTGAAGGCAACTTCCTCGACTACTTCCTTTGGAACTTTTTCCCACTGGCCATACCCACCGACTCCCTCCGCGTCGGTGAACTCGACCCTAAATTTCTCGTGCGCCGAGCCATCTGCAATGCACCAAGGACAGATATGTTCGAGGTCGTTGGTGCCGTAAGGGATGCCGTCGTAAGCGAACCCTCTAGATTCCCCGCAGACGGGACAGACCTCCACAGACGGAACAATGCTTCCGGTCGCAATAGGATTGGGATGATATTTGAAATCGGGCAAGTCCATCGAAGAAAGTATAATGCAATTCCTGCCGCGAACTTTTCATACCTGATAAATGCCGTCACCGGACAATTGCGTGCCCAGGTTCGAGCTGGGGAGGCCATCGAAGGCCTCGTGGGCCGACATGCTGAATTCATCAATGATCCTATTCCCCCCTGTGGCTCTCTGCACTCGATGCTTCCGTACGGCCGCCGCAGCGAAAATTGGCCGGCAATGCTGTTTCGGTGAAGGCTTGTACAGTGCAAGCGCACATCTCATAGCATCCGAAGGATTTATGCCGCGACCTTGATGTTGAAACGGATGTCGCGATCCGTTCGTGCCGGGCCCCCGGCACCATCGTAACAGCCACGCCTCCCTCCCCAAGTAAATCCCAACTCCTCGACGCAATGAAGGCCCTGCCTTCCGGCGTCAAAGTGATCTTTTGTACGTGCTTTCCAATCGCCGCGCGCGCGATTCGTGGCTCGGAGTTCAGCAATTTACGCAGGTCTCGCAGCCGCACCTCAACGAATCTCCGCGTGTCCCGAATGCACGATCTGACGGCTCCCGGCTGTGAACTTGCGATTTTCCCCGCAACCGTTTCGAGTTCGCGCTCTAATTCGCCCAGCTTGGCAATGAGGAACCTAGATGGCTGTCCGTCCGCGATAGCATCCGTGCAGTTTGCGATCTGCTGTTCGATGGTCGCTTTACGCCTCTCTAGGTCGCTAACGCCCAACCTTCGGGAATTCGCGGCGACACCCTGCCCTTCTGCGGCTGTGGTGAGAGAATTCCCTCGTTATTCATGTCGATGGCGATCCGCTTCATAGAGTGCCCCGCCGCGTATCGCTCAAAGATTCGCTTGATCGTCGCGGCTTGCGCCGGCTCTCCTCTATCCATCGAAGCAACTTCCAAACGCTCCCCCCCGAATGAGCGTAAGAAACGGCTTCATCAGGCCTACGGGAGATAGCAGCGTGAACTCCCCTGCATATACTAAGAGGCCCTCCAGAAAGGAAAACCTCACCAAAATCTTTTGTGGCTTGCGACTTTTCTTACAGGGACAGCCCACTCGGAGGCTTCCTCAAGCATTGGTATAGCCCCGAAAGCCTCCGTTTCGGGGTGAAAGCCTAGCCCGAACTGTTTGGCGAAGCTCCTGAGAGGCTGTACCGCTGTTACGCCGTGGTACTTCATCCCCGAGGTCTCCGGCTCTGGGTCGCTCCCGCCTCGTCCGAGGTTTGGGCCGCGTCTTTACCTTGTTGCGGTTTTTGGCGTCATCTCTTCTCTCTTCCTCAGATTCGCTGCACTGCAGGGGTGAAGTGAAGCAAATCGTGAAGTCCTAGGTGAAGTGGCCAGGTGAAGTTCTCTTCACCCGGCTCTCCTCAATTCCTCGGTTTGGCTTTGTTCGTGTGTTCGGGCAGCGAATTACCGGAGGAGAGTTCTCGCCTGAGCTGTTGCCTCCAGGGGACAGCCTGACCTCCACGACGCCTGGTGGGTCACCCTGATGAAACGGGCCCCACCAAGATACTGGGGGAAAACTCGGCGAGAACTCCCCTCAATTGATTAAGAGGCCTTCAGAAAAGGTAAAAGAGAAAATGCAGGCCCTGATGCACTTGATGTACGGTCACGGCGTTAGTCAGGAGTTGACTAAACTTGGGGCAGTTTCCCTGAATTAAAGATTCTTGCCCTTACTAGCCACTCTGTATTGACCCGGTCTGAGAACAAAGCAAGGCAGTATCAAATCGGGTTTGAGGACATCAGTGGGCGCACCATCGAGAACTTTTAATACGTAAGTCGCGGGTAGGGCCGTGAATAAGTGTGTTGCCAAGGCGGCAACCTCTTCGTAGTCATGTCGATGATACTCTAAGGTCAGTTCCTGCGCGGACATTCGTTTGGAGAAGTCTCGAATGGCATTCCATCTGAATCGTGTTTCGAGTAACAGCGAACCTCACAAGAATCGAATGTCATCCCGGCGTGTGCTCCTTTTTCTATTCATGACGGTTTTTGCCGCTGCCTCTGTGCGCCCACAGCGGCGCATGTCCACTGATCAGCGCGATCTTGCCAACGCGATGCTGAACGATGTTGCGACTGATGTCAGAGATTACTACTACGATCCGACTTTCCACGGTGTCGACTGGAGCGCGAAAATTCGTGAAACAACGCAGAAGGTCCGGGAATCTACGGATTTCAATATGGCGATGGCCCATGTTGCTGCCATGTTGGATTCGCTTGGAGACTCTCATACATATCTTGTTCCGCCGCCTCGGCCGTATCGAATCGATTTCGGATACGAGTTAGCGATGATCGGCGAAAGGTGCTTCGTAGTCCAAGTTCAGCCAGGGAGCGACGCCGAATCTCGGGGAGTGAAGGCCGGAGATCAGCTGCTTGCGTTGAATGGATATGTTGTGGACCGAGACAGCCTGTGGAGAATGGATTACACGTTCCGTTTTGTCCGCCCTCAGCCGCAGCTCCGGCTAAAATTGCAACGTCCGAACGGCCAAGAGTATCAAGAGACTGTCGCACCTCGCGTGAAGAAGTTACAAGGAGTGGTTACAGCAGTAGGCCCAGACTATGAAGCGAGTGTGGACAAAGATTTTTACGCAATGCGCTGGACCGAATTCCAAGCCGACCTGATGATCTTGAAGTTCCCGATTTTCTATTTTGATGAATCCGAGATTTCGCACATGGTCGGCAGAGCGCAGAAACACAAGACCCTGGTCATCGATTTGCGCGGGAATGGCGGCGGTTCGGAAGATACCATGAAGAACCTGGTCGGTTACGTCATGGACCACGATGTCAAAGTGTGCGACCTCGTGGGGCGCGGCAATCTAAAGCCGCTCATAGCAAAATCGAAGGGAAAGCATGTTTTCACCGGGAAGTTGGTGGTGCTCCTCGATAGCAGGTCGGCATCCGCATCGGAAGTATTTGCACGGGTCATTCAGCTCGAACAACGCGGCGTTGTCCTGGGTGATCAGAGTTCGGGCAGCGTAATGCGGGCGAAGCTACATGAGTATGCAACGGGTACGAATCTCGCCTATGTACCCTTCGCCGCGTCCATCACGGATTCTGACCTCATCATGGGTGACGGGCTCAGCCTGGAACATTCAGGAGTCATCCCAGACGAGATCATTTTGCCCTCTCCAAACGACCTTGCTGCTAATCGAGATCCCGTGATAGCGAGAGGTGCTGAACTTGCCGGTGTAAAACTTACTCCCGAAGCTGCTGGTGGCTTATTCCCTTACAAATGGCCTAAGTAGCGGTGATAAGTCTTCTTCTCTGAATGCGGGATTTGCCACGAGTTCGATTTGGGTCACATTCGCTAGCGGCCTCTTCACTTATCCGGAAATATTCTCTCCAAGCTGTCTCTTCGCCCAGCGATACATCCGCTCGGTAAATTCGGCTTCGGAACCAAAGGAAAATTCCAGGCGCGTTCCTGAGTTTCGGCGCTTCGCAGCTCCCTAGGTTTCATCTGCTTCCTCCCACAGGCAGCAGTTTCGGAGCGAGAGCCAGCTTGTTGATCAAGGCTCGCAAGGATATGAGTTCTGTGCCTGCGGCACCGGATGACGGATGTTTCTTTAACTGTTTTCCAGGTCGAAGTTCAAAAAAAGACGAATTTAGATGTTCGACGCCAAGGCAGCGTCCAATTGATGGCGGCGGCGTCCATCTGGCGTCCAAGATCGGCCATTTCTAGGGGTATTTCCAGCGACTCAGCCGCATAAAGGCAACCGAATCATTGATGAGCGACCCGACACATAGGTGATGAGCGACCCGACACATGGGTGACAGTTTGTACCGGACACATAGGTGACACTTCCTCCCCTAGGGGAGGAAGCGATGCCTTGGAAGGAGTGTTCGGTTATGGATGAACGTGTTCGTTTTGTGGGGCGCTTGCTGGACGGGGAGAAAATGGTCGCGCTCTGTCGCGAGTTCGCCATCTCGCGCAAAACCGGTTACAAAATCTTTGACCGCTACAAGGAATACGGTCTGGAAGCGCTAACCGACCGTTCCCGGAGGCCCTCGCGTTACGCCAACCAACTGCCTCAGCAGGTGGAGGCCGCCATTCTGAATCTCAAACGGGAAAAACCCTACTGGGGCGCGCGCAAGATCCGCGAACGCTTGCTGCGTCGCTTTTCCTGTGAGGTGAAGGTTCCGGCGCGCAGCACCATCCACGCCGTGCTCGATCGCCACGGCCTGGTCCAACGCAGGGGGCGCCGACGCAATCATGCTCAAGGCACGCCCTTGTCGCTGGGGCAAAAGCCCAACCAGCTGTGGTGCACCGACTACAAAGGTGAGTTCCTGCTGGGCAACAAAAAATACTGTTACCCGCTGACCGTCACCGATCATGCCTCGCGCTATCTCCTCCGCTGTGAAGCCCTTGAATCTACCTGGGAAGCTCTTGCTTTTACGGCCTTTGCGCGCTTATTTAAAGAGCGCGGCCTGCCCACTAGCATCCGCTCGGACAACGGCGTGCCCTTCGCCTCGCCCAACTCGCTGTTCAACCTCTCCCAGCTCTCGGTCTGGTGGTTGCGCCTGGGCATCACCATCGAACGCAGCCAGCCCGGTCATCCGCAGCAGAATGGCCGGCATGAACGCATGCACCTCACGCTCAAAACGCAAACCACGCGCCCCGCGGGCGGGAACAGCCTGCAGCAGCAGAGCAAATTCGATGATTTTCTGGAAGAGTTCAACAACGAGCGGCTCCATGAGGCCTTGGACATGAAGTGCCCCGCGGAAGTCTACACTCCCGCCATCCGCCGCTATGGCGGCCTGCCAGAACTTGCTTATCCGTTTCACGACCGCGTCATTCACGTCACCAACTGCGGACGCATCTGTCTGCACCGCAAAAAAATTAATCTCAGCACGGTCTTCGCAGGGCAAGCCCTGGGGATCAAAGAAGTCGAAGAAGGTATTTGGCTGGTCAGCTTTAGGGAGTACGATCTCGGCTACATCGATCTGGAGGAAAAAACTCTGCAGCCTCTCAACAACCCTTTTGGCCCAAAAGTGTAACCTATGTCTCCGGTACGATCTGTCACCTATGTCTCCGGGCCGGACCTGAGACTTATGGAGCGGGCGATGGGAATCGAACCCACGTCTGCAGCTTGGGAATCTATGCGGCAGCGTCAATCAGGCCGCTGTCAACGAAGCGGCATCTGTTTTGCACGCTCTCTTCAAAACTCGTGGAGTCGGCAGATGTCACGAAGGGTTCGCGCCCTCAAAAGGTGAGAGTGATGTTCAGCGGGCTTGGGTCCTTCTCGCGCGTCGCCTTTTACCAACCGCAGTGCTGCTTTTTCGAAACCAAGGGCATCAGTGAGGGAGAATACAAATCGGAACTCGTTCTGCCATGCGTAGCTCTTGAACTTGGACATGGCGATCTGGTCGGGCAACGCCCACCGCGGGTTGGGCGCTTCACTTGGGTCGTAGTAGTCGACGCGGTCTGCGCGAAACGTGGCGTGTGGTGGCAACGCCCTCTCTATTCTCTCGCATAAAGTATGGATCTTTAAAACTTCAACACACGCGACCGCCTTAAACCTTTGTCGAAGTTCATCCGTGAGAGACCTACTTACGCAGAACACGAGGATTTCCTCTTGGTTTGCTGTTGACTCGAAGGCGAAACCCGGCATGGTAAATGTCTTGGCCTGGGTGTGATTGGTGATGAGTAGTCCGCTTTCCGGACGATAGACGGAGCTTCCCTCGTTTTTATCTTCCCGGACGTTGCCATCTTCGTAGTCGCGGAAATATGTTAACGAATTAAAAAAAACGTCTCCATCAAGAAACGCGTCTGCCCATTTGCGGTTGGTGAAGTACTTGTACAGGCTGTGCCGCATACGAGCTATTATCTCGTGCCTAGGGCGGGTCCGTATGCCCTTCGATCTTCAGATCGGCTACAAGCTCGCGTCGTTCGCACTCGAGGGCGTTGGCCTGGACGCAGGGTTTCGCACGTCACAGTTTGCATCGATCAGTTTGAACGCGTTGCCTTTTCAAGGCGACCCCGCAGATCTTCGTCCGGCTCCGTCCGCGCCGCTTGTTGAAGCAATCTGAGTGCCTCTGCGGGCCATTGGTCGCGCGGCCAAGCAAGAAACGCTTGCAGGGCCATGTTCCGATTCCTGACCACTGGGCTGCGCAAACCGGTCTTGATAAGTTGCCACCCTCGGCCGGGGAAGCGTTTCAGGTCCTGCAATAGCCAGTCGAGAGCGCCGTGGGCTTCGTATCCTGGTCCTAAACCCAAGTGGTCGGCCGGACCAGTAGCGATCTTTTCCAATGGAAGAACGCTGGAGGCGAAATCAATAACTTCATCAATTTGAGTTTCGTCCGTTTGCTGAAGAACCCTGTACCATGAGCCCGACGTGATAGGGGCAGACCGCACCCTCGCAAAATGCAAATCTCGAGTGTCAATTTTCAATTTGGCTGCCGCGATATCTGCCTCATCGAAAATCATCGGGTCTTCGGACTTCAGCCCGACTGCGATTTTGTTCCGCCACGCATCGCGATTGACTATTTCACGGCACTGATCACGAATTTGGTCTCGGAGTTCGCTCGTCCATCCCTTTGAAAGGCGCGATTCCCAACCTTCATCATTCGAGAGAAATTGCAGAATTTCTGACACACAAAGAAAATGTTCCAAATTGAGATCATTGACCTTGAGGACGTGGCCAACGTAACGCTGAATAGCGTCAGGAGCATACTCGTAATCATCTATAGAGTCCGCAGGTCCGCCTTCGAGCAAAGCACGAATGATCCCCGCTGCGCCATTGAGCAAGTGCTGATCGATATCAGAGTTATCAAGCGCTAAGTGGAGGTTTCCCGTTCGAGCGCAGATTCCAGCGAGATAACCATCCATCACTTCATTCCGAAAGCCTTCGCGTAGCATCCACCCCTGAATTTCTAGATTGCCCGTTCCGTTCAGCCGCTCCACGACTTGTATGCGACCCCAACCGTGAACGCGTCTCGCAATGCTCCACAATGCTTGAGCAGGATCATCGGTGACATGGGCCAGGGCGAGTGCTGCGAACAAGGTGAATTCGTCGTTGAGTGCCAGCGTTTCCAAGAGGGATGAGTCAGTTCGGTTCCCGGAGACTTCCAGCAACAGGATTCCAAACTTGGTTGCCTCTCTGCGGTCTGCACCTGCGGCGAAGTATCTGCCAATCTGCGCGACCTTCGCTTTGTGCGAAGGTACATTCTTCGACAGTGCTGACTGAAATGCGTCCGCGATCGGAAGAATGGATTCTTCAAGGACTACGTCATACAACGACTTGAGGTTCTCATCCGTGGCTTCCCTTAGCAATCGCTTCAGAGCAGTCAACAGCTTCTGAACACGGCGACCGATTTCCTCCGGCGTCGCTGAAGCCATGTGATGACCGAATACACCGTCGAGTGCGCCCGAACTCCAGGTCAATTCGTCAGGTTTCCTGGGCCGTGGAGCGTCTGGAAGTTCTGTGGTCTTTGGGTTGTCGCGAATGTAGATATAGATTGAGACGTCGTTACCCCAGGGCGGGGTCAGCCCATCGAGGGACCACGATTGTGATTTGAAGAAGTCAAACAAGATTACTCCCTTGCCTTCGAACTATCCGGGCAGTGAGGTGCCAAGCCGGTGAGAAGAAACAGACTAGCGGCGCCTGGCGGTGGGTCACTTCCAGCAGCTCACACGTTCCGAGCGTTTTTGGAACGCGCCAGCGAGTGAATGCACACGCGCTCGAAGCAACATCCTACGGCCCTCTGGAGTGCGCGCATAAACAAGCTGTACCGGCCCAACGAGGCGCCCCCAGCGCTTAGCGAAGAATTCCGCGATTTCTTTCTTCCTCGCAAGGATGTCCGGAACGGCGAAATAGTCTTCGCGGAAAGCGCGCCACAGCCGTTTCCGGGCTAGAAAGTACCGCGGATTTTCGATTGGCCGGAGAACCTCTCTGAGGGCACGTAGAAAGGCCACCTGATCCCTTCCTGTGCTCCCGCCGACCCAGCAGAAAACAGTTCCGTCGTCATTTCTATTAGCGTACACGCGCATCTGTGCAGCGGTCTGCTCGATGGACCCTTCGTACTGTAAGGACTCAAGTACAGCGCGGCCAATTTCCCGAATACTGCGTTCGGGGGTCCCGTGGCGAATGAACCGCCACACGGCCAGAAGCGCCCAAGGAAGACTGATTGCGGCGGCGAGACCTGCAACTTCAGCTAGGCGCGCAAGCGAATCCTGGGAGCCGGGAAAGCGCGCGGCACCGCGCAGAAACTGAAAGAACAGAGTTAGAAAAATGAACCAAGCTTCGATCAGGAGCGAGGTAATTGTGTTCGTTAGAACAAATCCGTGGGGCAATGCTTCCTCAACTGCCTTAAGTCCATCCACCATTTCTTTGTTCGTGCCTGACGCGAGTGCCTGTTGCCAGCTCGTCCGGAGACCGGACCGATCGAGGGCACGGCCGCAGGTTTTGGTATTGATTTGCATGATTTGCTCGCGGGGAAACGGCGGTTGGCCGAGTCCCAGCCGTTCCGTGCCATTTTCTATCCTGTGAGCAGTTGCACTGACCCCGACGAACGCACTGCACCGCCTAACAAGTAGTTCGTAATCCGCTCCCGGTCCGAACATGCCAGGTTCAACGCAGAGGTGATGCCAAATGTTAGCCGTCTTCAGAGGATGGTTGGGGTCGACCCGAATCGATCGTCCGCGCATTTGGTTTGAAAGGACATATGAGCCTACGAAAGTCGCGAGGATTAGCGTGTTGATGCAGGGCGCATCCCATCCTTCACCCAAGAGCGACTTTGTGCCTACAAGAGCCGTGATTCCGCCCCGGTCAAATACGCACGTCATCAATCGGACAGTGCCTTGGTGGTACTCGCCACGTAGCTCAACCGTGGAATAGTTCACATCGTGGGCTAGCGATGTAACAGACAAATCCGTTGGGTGAACGCCTAGCGCTACCGCTGCCTCGCGAAGGCTCGCCTCGGCTGTGCGAGGGATGATAACGAGTGAACCGCTCAAGACACCTAATCGGACATTCGTCAGCTCGGCGCGCCTCAGCGTTTCGAAGATCGGAACGACACCAATGTCCTCAAATAGGGCACTCTCGCCGCCATTTTGTGGCATTTCCGCTTTACGGATGAAGTCAGTCAGGACCACGCAGCGTAGTTCATTTCCTTGAGCATTGGATTCGAGTGCGACGATGTCCTGAATTGACATCAACTTCGTTACGGAAGTCGTTAGCAGCTTCATGTGGTCCGCTGGATTGCGAAGCTTTATCCTTCGATGCTCAACGGCACCCATCTCCAACAATTCGCGGCGGAGCGTTTTGAAGACGGCCTCGGTTTCCGTGGAGTGCTCCAGATCGGCGTACAGACAATACGAAAGCAAAACTTCCAGCCAGTCGAGATCGAAGGTTGGGATTCGCTGGCGCGACAATCCAAGCGTACGTAAGACATCCGATGAAATCTCTTCGCCCACAGCGTTCAAATACACGACTATGCTGGAAAGATATTGCGGATTATCCAGAATTTCCTCGACGTGGTTATTCGGCGACCTGAGCCACGGATGAGTCACTAAAGCTGCTGTGAACCCCTTATTTGAGCGTAGCCGCTGAATGAACGAATCAACCGCCGCCCGGAATTCAGAGAGAACTCTTTGTTCCCTTTCGGACGGCAGACTGAAGTAGACGTAATCTTGATGAGGGCACAGATCACCAGAGAGAACGAGTTCGGGGACAGACACCTCAGCATCGACCCCTCCACATAGCTCTTCATAGCGCTGCCACTCAAATGGTGAAACATCATATGGTGGTGTAGCAGTCAAAGCGACGATCGTAGGTTCGTTTAGATGCTCAGCAACAAACCTTAGAGTCTTCCACCATTCGGCGCGCAGATGATGCGCTTCATCTACAGCCAGCGTCCTGAATCCTGCTTGAGCGAGAACCTCGGGGAACTGTACAACAGGTCCGACCTGGTCATTTGGGTCACCATCGGCGTGGTCCTGAGAACGGTTGTGGTTCTCTTCTTCGTTGATGTTCTCCAGCTCTTTGTGCATCTCGCCAGAACACAGCGAGTGCAGGGCCTGGTAGGTAACGATAGTGAGTGGCGCGGGCTTCCTCAGGTCGGTTGATATCCAGGAAGGCCGAGACCGGCCGGCGGGGAGGAACAGCCCCACCAGACGGTCAACCCACTGATCGCGGATGGTGATGGTAGGGGCCAGGACAAGCGTTGGCTGGTCAATGCGTCTGATGATTTCCAACCCCAACACGGTTTTTCCCGAGCCAGGCGCTGCCACTATGTGGACACGTTTGTCATCGAGATATGAATCGAGATGCTCCAACACGCGCGCCTGGTAACTGCGCCAGGTGTTCTGGAAGACCATTGACTCCGGAAAGCCATTCCGGCCTATTTCGGTCGAGACCGAGCTCATCGGCTACGGATTATAGCTGGCTAAGAAACTTAAGGACGAGATTCTTGCCGAATGCCGTATAACGCCGTACAGAACCGCGTTACACGATCTTCCTCCGAGGGCGCATTCCGGCGCGTTTCTTCATAAGTGGCCAGGACGTTGAACGTGCCGCCCTACGTGCCAAACTTCTTGAGCAACTGAGCCGCCGTGCGGAATGAAGCCTCTATTTCGAAGCGGACACCAATACCCTTTATATGGATGACATCTACGCCATCGACAAGATTCAAGCCTGGGGCGCAAAACTCGCCAAATATGTTGAAGCCCACCAAGAGAATCCCTAATGATATTTCACCAACCGCAATTCATATAGACTTGGGCAGGCTTCGCGAGGACCCAGCTGCCAGTGGGTGTCTTGGCTCTCTCAAAACATAACATCCCTTCCCTCCGCCGCCCCGAACCGCCCCCACGCTTGCTGGCATCATCACACACTACTCTCCCGGTCGGGCGATCCTGCTGATTTGTAGAAGCGTAATCGGAAACTTGAAAATCAACTTCTCCGGTAACGGCTTACCAGGACTTTCGGCCTCCGAGACGGCTGGGGCAGCTCCAGTCACGCACACTCCTTTTCTCTGCGGTAACATTTCCACATAATTGGTGTCTAATTGAAGTAGCCGTCCGACCAGTGCTCGAACTGACATGCCAGCCAAGCAGAAACCAAGGATCGATCAGCACGCACAAGCTAAATTAACCCGATCTCTTCTGTTGGCTGCCGTTTTCTCACTAGGACTGACTCTTTGTATCTTGCCCGCGAACGCAGCCGCACAGGACGCACCGCCTCAAGCGCAATCGGACGCTACGCTCCAAAGAGCCCTCGCGGAGGCCCTCAAAGCCGCGTCCTCCATTTCTGATCCTGCGGAGAGGGCGTCTACGTACAACTCCATTGCCATGAGCGAATGGCAAATCGGCGCCACGAAGGGAGCGGAACGCCATTTTGATTTAGCGCATGGCATTTCCCTGCAAATGTTGCAGGACGACTTGACATGTCAGACTCGCCAAGGCATGAACGAAGAACGTGCCAGCGTTGGTGATCTGGAAGGCGCGCTTCGGAATTTGAGCAACTGCGGACCCCACTCCCCGCCCTCTGAAGAGAAGGACTTCATCTTCTCCAGCATGGCTCAATACGAGCTGAAATCAGGGAATCTTTCCGCCGCCTTGTCTCACATTCAGACGATCGCGCGGCCCGATCTCCGAGATGGCGCGCTTACGCAGATTGCCTACAGCGCTGCGCGCTTCGGCCACTTCCCGGAGTCGGTGAGCCTCGCCAATAGGATCACTGAGATTCCGGGGCGCGTCACCGCTCTCAACGGAATTGCACTCATTTTCTTCAAGCAAGGTCAATCGGAAAAAGCCTCGCAGGCACTTCAATTTGCTCTGCTTGCTGCCAGCGAGATCCCTAGACAAAAGAAACCGTCGAGTGCGGACGGAGAGAGCGTCGTTGCTGAACCCAATCCAGACCTTAACGCATACAGCGGCATTGCGGGGACATTCGCGGACACCGGTGACTTCCAGAAAGCAATCGCCATCGTAGATCAAAATCTGGAGGGAGAGGTCAAGGACTGGGCAATAATGTATATCGCCGTCACTGCCGGGCACAAAGGCCGGCCGGATGTCATCCGTCAACTTAATCCACAACCACGAGAACCCTATTTCAATGGAGAGGTAACCGCGATACTTGCGGAAGCCCTTGCGCGTTCCGGAGACCAGAAACGAGCTGTCCGTGTCGCGGAAAACGGTGTTGATCTAGCAACACAAGCGAGCGCCTTCGTCAGCCTCGCCGAGGCCGCCTTCCAGTCAGGAGACCACGCGTCCGGCAAAGAATCCTCCGGAAGGGCGACCATCTTGGCCGACGCCATCTCAGACGCTCGCTGGCGCGGCGGATTGTTCTGGCAATTGGCTCACATTCAAATCAAAGCCGGAGAAAATGCCGACGCAATAAGGTCACTTTCCCGCGTTAACCCGGACGACGTCGGCTGGCGCATGCTGGGTGAACTGGCAAAATACCACGTCAGAGCTGGTGATATTTCTGGAGCGCTCGAAGTGGCGAACAAGGTGAGGATGATCTCGCGGGCTCGAATTCTCAACGATATTGCGTCTGAGCAGGCCAGACTTGGCGACGACATCGGCGCACTATCTTGGGTCGAGCCGCTCACTTCTCCGAATGAGAAATCTCAAGCCCTCCTGGGAGTAGCCCAAGGAATCCTCGCCCGCACTTCCCCTGATCCAGAGGACGACTAATCCCAAATGGCGTCGTAAGCTGAATTTTCATGACGATCCCCATGACAGCTTTTGGCTGGCCTCCGCGCCGCTCCCGTGGAGGAAGCCGGCTTCCCGGAAATATCTGCACGCTCACTACACCGATTTTCTGCAAGGGGGGATCCGTCAAGAGGTGAGTTGTAGAAGGTCTGACTCCAAAACGTACTAAAACGCACTGATTGGAAGGAGCGTGTGGTGTGCAACGCCGCATAAACACTGGCGATTTGAACGATCATCGCAAATTCGACTCCCACACGCTTCCGCCAAGCCCTTTCTTTACGCGGTCTTACCTACCGAGGCTGACTCCATTTCAGAGTCTGACTCCAATTGAGTGATTTGCTGCCCGATCCGCTGAGAGAACTTCTCAGAAGCGACGCGCTCGGCGTCGCCAAGGATGTGCGCGTAATGCTCCAACGTGACGTTAGAATCAGCGTGCCGCATAAGCCGGGTGACGACGTGAATTGGAGTGCCTGCTTCGAGCAGCTCCGAACTTACTCCGTGCCGGAAACAATGAATCCCGACGTGAACACCTTTCGCAGTTTCAATCCCTAAAGGGCCAATCCAAAGAGAAGGCGTGTGGTGTATAATTACGAGATGGCTAAGGAAGTGATCCACATCTCGGAAGCAGAAGCCGCCACGACCAACGTTGCGACGTTGTTGGCCCACGTGCGCGCAGGCGCGGAAGTCGTCATCGAAAATGAC